>Ga0315282_10006074_pt1 | contig 20320 bp, 16 predicted proteins | sample YL17G07_20_MG_FD_203693 | JGI IMG/M metagenome (GOLD analysis project Ga0315282, IMG submission 203693) | Sediment microbial communities from Yellowstone Lake, YNP, Wyoming, USA - YL17G07_20 | ecosystem: Environmental > Aquatic > Freshwater > Lake > Sediment | place: USA: Wyoming | collected... | reverse complement strand
GTTGCAAACAAGATAGGCACAGAGCTTTTTGCAGAAATTGCAACTAAATACTTTAAAATTCCTGTTTATTGCTGCAGCCACAGTTGGAAATATTCAGATAAAGGAATAAAATTAGAACAAAGGCCTGCAAAAGAAGTATGGCAAAATGCACCTAAAGGCATAGATATCCATAATCCTGCATTTGAAATTGCAGAAGCTCAGCACATTAAGGGAATTATTTCTGAACGGGGTCTGCTGAATTATAAAGAATTCACCAAGAGGGCTAAATGGTAAAAAAATATGGCGGATATTTGCAGTTAGGCTACAAGCCAGCCAAAGACGATTTAGTTATGTTGTATAAAATAAAGCCTGCCAAGGGCGTTTCTATGAAAAATGCTGCAGAAGCTGTTGCAGCTGAGTCATCTGTTGGAACATGGACTGAGGTTGCAACAATGTCCCAAAAAATTAAGACCATGGGAGCAAAAGTTTTTTCCATTAAAGGAAATTATGCAAAGATTGCTTATCCTTTGGAATTATTTGAGCCTGGAAACATGCCTCAAATCTGGAGTTCTGTTGCTGGAAATATATTCAACATGAAAGATGTTTCTGCATTAAGGCTGGAAGATGCAGAATGGCCAAAACAATTAGCCAAGAGTTTTCCAGGGCCGAAGTTTGGCATTTCAGGCATACGAAGTTTGCTGGGTGTGAGAAACAGGCCTCTTTGCGGAACAATAATCAAGCCAAAGTTAGGCTTGAGCGCAAAGGAGCATGCAAAAGTTGCCTATCAGGCGTGGATTGGCGGAATTGATATCGTAAAAGATGATGAAAATCTGACATCACAGCCTTTCAATAAGTTTTACGAAAGAGTTGTTGAAACTTTAAAGATGAAAGAGCTTGCAGAGGAAGAAACAGGGGAAAAGAAAGCATACATGCCAAATGTCTCTGCAGAAACTAACGAGATGCTGAAGCGTGCCAAGTTTGTAAAAGACTGTGGCGGCAATTGCTTGTATATGATGGTTGATATTTTGACAGTTGGCTGGTCAGCACTGCAAACTCTGAGAAATGCAAATGATGATTTAGGCCTTGTAATGCATGCCCATAGGGCAATGCATGGCGCTCTTACGCGAAATAAAGAGCATGGAATCTCGATGAAATTTATAGCAGATACAGCCAGGCTTATTGGCGTTGACCAGTTGCATATTGGTACTGCTGTTGGAAAGATGTGGGAGACAAAAGAAGAAGTAATTGCACATAATCAAAAATTAAAACGAGAATTATATGGCATCAAGCCAGTTTTTGCTGTCTGCAGTGGAGGCTTGCATCCTGGATTGATTCCTCCCCTTGTAAAAATGTTAGGAAAGGATATTATTGTACAGGCTGGCGGAGGCGTGCATGGACATCCGCAGGGAACAATTGGTGGTGCAAAGGCAATGAGGCAGGCAATTGATGCTGTAATGGCAAACAAATCCTTGAAAGATTATTCTAAAACTCATAAAGAATTAGGATTAGCAATCAAAAAGTGGGGTTCGATGAACTAAAATGCTGCGCTGGCTGTATAAATTTACAGAAAAGGAATTTAAGTCAGGCAGCGGACTGCGGTACAGAAAACCGAAAGAAGGTTTTATGTGGCTTTACTTGACAGAACCGACAGAGACAGAGCTTGCCAGGGTAAAAGCTGATTTCAGGCTGCCGGCAAAAATGCTGAAGCGGTTCCCAACTGAGAAGCACTCAGTCCGCTATAGTTTCAGGCCCTTGGCATTTACAATAGTTGATTATCATCTTGCTAATGGCAGGGTTGAAGCTACAAATATTCTTTACGTTGTTAGTGATCATTTTGTAATTACTATTGCCAATAGAAAACTGTCGCATTTTGACGAGTTGTTTGATAGCATATCCGAACGACTGGACAAGATTATGGCAAACACAGGCCATATGCTATATGAAATTCTTGATGGCGATTCTGAAGAGAATTTTGATGTCCTTGCGGCAACAGAGAAGCGCATAACTGAACTTGAAGAAAGCATACTCGAGCCTGCTGATGTACAGAGGAAAGTTTCTGAAATAATCCAATACAAAAGATATTTGCTTGAAATGTGGAGAAGATTCTGGGGCAATTCTAAAATTCTTTTTTCAATCAAGAAGGGCCTGACGCCAATAAATGTAAATGAAAATCTGGCCCGCTTGTTTGATGATGTGCACGATACTTACATTTATCAGATGGAAATAGTAACTGCACAGCGCGAAGCCCTGACCGATGCCCTGACAATATACGAAGCTGTGCTGGCAAACAAATTAGCACAGTTGTCAAATCACATTAATAAAGGCATCCATTATCTGACTATAGTTGTATTGTTATTGACTGGAATAACATTAGTAATATCAATACCAAATACAATCGCAACAATTGGCGGAATACCATATCTTGCAACTGAAAAGGCGCCGTTAATCTGGGCAGCATTATTAGGCGGCACAGCCATAGCAACATTGTGGTTTTTGGCATACTGGCGCAAAGTTACCGCGAAAATCAGCAAAAAGAACAATGAGCAATAGTTTTCACCGTTAAAGTGTCGCAATGTGCGGCCTTGAAGCCTTATATTTGCGCTAATATTACTTCAAGCCTCGCCCTTAGTGCGAGGTTCACCACACATTGTGAGTTACAATTGTTTAAATCCTATTGAAAGAGACTAACAAAAATGGCAATACAAAAATTAAACGAAAGGCACGTGGCCATGACTATCGGCTGCTTTGGCGCGGTAATGCACGCCATCTGGGCAGGCGTAGTGTTCGCAGGCATGGGACAAAGCTGGCTAAATATGGTATTTGGCTTGCACTTCATAAGCCTCGCAACATCTGTGCTTACCTTCAGCTACATGATAGCTGCAGAGCTGATAATACTCGGCTTCATAGGCGGCGCAGTATTCGGATGGATATTTGCAGCCTTATGGAACTGGACAGCCACAAAAAGTTGGGCAAGATAAGCCCATTTTTTATTTTTTATTTTGTTTATTTAATTAATTCTTACCAGCAAACATTAAAAACCACATATTACATTTAGGGTGATGGCCGCTCACTTGAAAAGAACTCTTGGACTTTTTGAAGTTACTTTTTATGGTATTGGCATAATCTTAGGCGCGGGAATTTATGCCTTGATTGGGCAAGGCGCTGGCCTGGCAGGAAATGCAGTCTGGGCTGCCTTTGCAATCGGCGCAGTCATTGCAGCTTTCACAGGATTAAGTTATGCCGAGCTAAGCTCGATGTTCCCAAAAGCTGGGGGGGAATATGTTTTTGCCGAGAAAGCTTTCAACAGGCGGTTGGCATTTTTAGTTGGCTGGCTGATAACTGCCGGCGGAGTAATTGCAGTTGCCGCGGTATCTTTGGGGTTTGGCAGTTATTTCTCTGCCTTGTTTAATACACCCATAATCCCGGTTGCAATCGGCCTGATTATAGCATTGTCCCTGTTATGTGTCTGGGGAATCAAGCAGTCTGCAATTGCAGACATCATCGCAACATTTATTGAGATTGGCGGGCTTATCGCAATTATAATTTGCGGCCTGAAATATATGGGGCACGTCAATTATGTCCAGCTTCCGCCTTTGGGCTTTGCAGGAATTTTAAGTGCAACAGCATTAATCTTTTTTGCATATCTTGGTTTTGAAGATATTGTTCGGCTTTCTGAAGAAACTAAAAATCCGACAAAAATCATACCAAAAGCATTGTTATACGCCCTGATAATCACAACTGTTTTGTATATTGCAGCCGCTGCGGCTGCAGTTTCTGTTGTCGGCTGGCAGGCCTTGTCACAGTCCGGAGCGCCATTGGCGCTTGTTGCACAAACAGCTTTCGGCGAGAAAGCATTCTGGTTCCTGTCAATAACTGCCTTATGCGCAACCTTTACAACAGTTTTAGGCTTATTGATTGCAACATCACGAATGTTGTATGGAATGGCTGAAGATGATGGTCTGCCAAAGATTTTCCACAGAGTTCATGAAAGATTCCAGACGCCCTGCTTTGCAATCCTATTGACAGCTTTGATTTCAATAGCTTTTGTCCTTGTAGGAAAAATTGAAATTGTTGCGTCACTTACAGATTTTGCACTTTTCATAACATTTATTCTGATTAATATGTCCTTGCTTTGGCTAAGACATAAAATGCCAAGAGTCAGAAGGCCTTTCAGGACTTATGCACCTTTAGCGGCTTTAGGAATATTTGCCAGCGCAGCAATGCTTCTCTACTTGAATAAAACAGCATGGATTATCGGCACAGGCATGGTAATAACTGGCCTGCTAGTTTACGAGCTTTTTGGAAGACGAAAATAAAAAAACAATTAAAAAATTTCTTTACAACTAGCGTGATGCAACGTGGTTGTAGCCTGTTGCCAGAAGTATTAAGCCTGTTACAGCCAAGCCCATTGTGAAATTCCCCTGGAAGGCCGACCACAGAACTGCTACTCCACCTATCAGTTGTATCCATCCAATTACCTTATGTTGTGGATTGTTTGCCATAATTTGAAGACTATTTGGTGTATTATAATAGTGTGTCACAACTTCTAAAAAGTCATAAAATATAATAATTCGCAATGCAACTCTAACGACATGATACCTGAAGCCAAAAGAGATGTTCTTGATGCATTAAGGGAAGCCATAGCTGCCATAAAGGAAAAACGGCACGCAGACCTTCATGCCATTTCAGACCATGTAGTGCACGCCATGACAATTTACCAGGATCCTGAAATAGTTGACCTTGCTGTTGCAATTTACGCACTTGACAAGATTTTGGAGAAGGAAAAATACAGGACACAGAGAAAAATGAAGGTTTTTGTCAGGACTATCTTGGAACAGCTGCAGAAAGCAGCTTCAGAACTTGAAAAAGAAAACTATGAAAACTATTCTGATGCCCTAAAAAAGATCTTGGGCAACATAGAAGGCTTCAGCAAGTCAATAAAATTTTACATTGAGGATATCCTGCATTTTGCCAGGATAAAGAAAGGAACAAAGCTTTACGAGCATGGCCTTTCCCTTGGAACTGCTGCAGAGCTGGCAGGCGTTACAAAATGGGAGCTGATGCCTGCAATAGGAGAAACTGCAATACACGAGCAGCTCGAAACCCCCAGAAAAATAAACGAGCACCGAATTGAATTTGCTGAAAAGATGTTCAAAATTAAAAAGAAAAGGCGGAGTGGATAATGAAATGAGCATCTTCTTTGATTCATCTGCATTAATCAGCATGGCCTCAACATGTTCACTGCCATTGCTGAGAAAACTAAAGCAGTTTTACAATGGCAATTTTTACATAACTGATTCTGTCTATCAGGAAACTATTGGTAGGGCGTCAAAAAGCCTGCGATTCAGGTATGAAGGCCATCGATTGAAAGAGCTGCTTGATGACGGCATAATCAAAATTTACTCTGATAAAAATCTCCTTAATCAGATAAATGACTTGATGAATTCAATTAACTCCACTTATTTTGCAGACGGAAGGCCCCTGAACATAGCACAATTGGGGGAGATTTCAACAATAATTGCCGGCCTGGAAAATAATGCAGAAGCAATAGCAATTGATGAAAGGACTGCCAGGCTTTTGATAGAAAATCTCTCGGCATTAAAGCCCTGGCTGGAACATAAACTGCATACAACTGTTACAATTGACAGCGGCAGCCTTGCAAAATGGTCGCCAAGGATATCCCAGAAGTTTACACCGCTGAGATCTGCTGAATTTGCAGTGGTTGGATGGGAAAAGGATGTTTTTGGAAATGACAAGGATGTCCTATTCGGTTTGCTGTGGGCTCTCAAGTTCGCAGGCTGTGCAATAACTGAAAGCGAGATAAGCTATTACATGAAGAGAGTCGGATAAACTTTTATATCCTCAAATCAGCTTAATTGAAGATGGCCAAAACTAACAGGCAATTAATCCTGCTGGAAGAGCAGACTATTCTTTCCAGAGAAAGAACAATGCAGCAATACATGTCAACAGGCCTGGCATTCATAGCTTTGGGGCTTGTTGCGATACAATTGCTTGGAAAAGTCCCGTATAATGTGTATCTGGGATGTATTTTGATTTTAATAGGGCTTTGGCAGGTGTGGCAGGCATACCTTCGACATAAACGCTACAGGAAACTTGCCAGAAAATTGCGGCTAAGAGAAAAAGGTTTGGGCCTGGAAGTTGGCGAATAGCATGACTGCAGGCAAAGAAGCACTATTAATTTACTGGCGCACAACTAGCACCATAACTGATGATAAAATTCTAAAAGTATTTGAGAAAGTCCCAAGAGAAAATTTCATTTTGCAAAAATATGCATCTGATGCATATTTTGATGAGCCTCTCCCAATAGGATACGGGCAGACAATATCCCAGCCTACAACTGTTGCAATCATGACCTCTGCCCTGAATCCTAAAACCGGGCAGAAGATTCTAGAAATTGGAACAGGCTCAGGCTACCAGGCAGCTATCTTATCTGAATTGGCTGGCGAGGCAGGAAAAGTTTACACTTTGGAAAGAATCAAGGAACTGGCAAGTTTCGCAAGAAAAAACCTGAAGGATTACAAAAATGTTTCAGCAATACATGCAGACGGCACAAAAGGTTACAAAAAAGCAGCACCTTATGACTGCATAATTGTCACTGCTGCAGCATCTGAGCTGCCAAAACAGCTCTTTGTCCAGCTTAAAGAAAACGGCGTCATGGTAATACCGATAGAAGACCATTTGTTCAGGATAACAAAAGTAAAAGGCAAATCAGTTATGGAAGACTTGGGATTATTTGCTTTTGTTCCTTTAGTTACCGGGAAACTCTAACTTGACTTTGTAATCCCTTAACATTGGCTGGCTTTCATCTGCAAAAGCTAGAGCTTTGGCTTTACAAACATTAAGAGATTACAATTAGTAGTAGTCGTGAGGCATCAGCCAATTGTATAATAAATTTCCTGCAGCTTGAATATGGTGCCAGGCTCAACGAAAACTCCAAGTTCAAAATTTTTAGAAGTAAAATTACCTGCATCCAGATAACAACTGTCCATGCACACTGCTGTAAATGAGCCACTGGCTGAATTTTGCCCTGAACTGCCCGGCCAGTCAAGTTTCTGGCCTGGTTCAATCAATAAAGTTCCTGGCTTCAAGTTGTTTCCTCCCTGCGCAACAGCCATTCCGGTTATTAACGGGGCTCCTTTCTTCTGGCCAATATTTGTATAAACAAGCGACAGTGCACTTGTATTCTTGTTGGCAAGATAAACTACTACATCACCGTCCCCGATAACATCGCCTGACATGCTGAAAAAATTTATGTAAATAGGCTCGTCTGAAGATGATATTAAATTCAAAGTCTGGCTTTCATTGAAAGTGATATTCAGCACCTGCGCTCTTGTGTCGGAAGAGACAAAGCCTGTTATAGATGACCTGAATAAAACCAAAGGCAGTGCAATTAGCAAGATAACTATGAACGCCAATTCAATCCTGTGCAGTATTTTTTTCTCCATCTTTGTGTAATTGCTTTTTTGCCTATTTTAATCTTGTGCTATGTTCAGCATATATCAGAGCGGTCTTTTCGCTTCTTTCTATATGAATTCTTTTTGAAGCGCAGGCCTCCTCTTCGCTTTACGATAAATGCTAGTATTCCAAAAATTATTGCCAGCATTACTAGTGTTGATGTGTTTGGCATGCTGAATGCAGCAGATACATTGACTGCTGGCAAGTTTAAGAGAGGGTTCTTTTCAAGTTTTGTCCGCATTGTATCCAGTTTGGCAATTGCAGTTTGTATCAAATTTCTTGCTAAGTCATATCTTCCCTGCGCAGCAGCATCCTCTGCTGCCTGTATTAAATAATCCAAATCAGCATTATCTTTCTGTATATCGCTATAGGTATTCCTTAATTCTATCAAGCTGTCGCGTATGTCCTGCGGCACTTCTCCAGGCAATGATGGCACAGTTATGTTTGCAGGCACAGCCGGGACAGTTACATTTACACCGACAGCTCCTCCTCCAACTCCGCCGCTAGGAGCTTCTTTCTTTTGGGGCACCCCGCTTGTAACCTCAAATGATTTAGTTGCATTGGCAGTTGCAGTCGGCCAGGCCAGTTCTGATATGAAATAATATGTTCCTGCCGCTGCAGGCGCTGTTAATGTCACTGAAGTTGTTGCTGATATATTCCTGCCGACAAAAATAGTCCTGACATCCAAATCATAGATGTTATGGCCAGCATCCTCAATCCAGGTTGTCAAAGTCCTGTCTTCAGAAATTTCTGAGTTCATATTTACTGCCTTGACAGTTCCGGTTATGTCTGAGCCTGCGGTAACTGAATCCGGCAGGCTCTCAATTATAACATCATAAGGCCCGCCATACCCTGGAATTTGCACTAAAGGCTGGTTTGAATAGTAAAAATTTCCCAGTGCAAATGCAGATGCCTTTACAAAAGTCTGCGTGAAGCTCTGTGAATTTTTATTAATAGTCTTATTTCCGGAGTAAGTTATAGACTGGCCTTTGGCCAAGTCTGCAGTTTCTGCTAATTCTATATCAGAATCAACTATTGCTATGCCTGCAAGATCCTGCCCGCCAGAATTTACAACAGTGTCAACAATAGTATAGGTAATATTAGTAGTGGTTTGGTTAACATATGCGAGATTTTTAATCAAGGTTAACTGCGCTTCTGTAGTATTTCGGGGCACAATAATGCTTGGGAAATTAGATTCAACAAACAAATTATTGCCATAAATAGGGTCATAGCCGCTTGCATTTGCCTTGCTAAGTGCAATTGTTTGGTCGCTTGAGGTTCTAATATATGTCAGGAAATAGCTTTCAATTACACCTGTTGAATTTATAGTTCCTTTATTTTCATTTACAATCGCGCCGTCAATGTCATTCAGCAAGGTATTTTCAGATACCCCGATTGAAGTATCCAGCAATAGTGTAATATTATAAGTAATATGCGTGGCATTTAGTGCGCTGACTGATGGAATCTTGGCTAACATCAAACTAGCAGAGTGATTATATGCCAGATAAAATACATTATTGCTTGTTGTGCTGATGTTATAATAAAATCCCTTTGATGCATTAACCCTGACATTGTAATAAGCTGGCACAATCATTCCTCCAGTATTCAGTGCACAGCTGTAATTGCCATCTCCTAAATTAACAGTGCTTGGGCAGAGATATGTTGTTGTATCATTTATTGGCTCAAATGTAACATCTGCATCTGTAACTGGATTTCCAAATTCATCTGTTATTGATGCATTGAAAGTTATATCCAGGCCTTCAAACAATATTGGCGGCGGCTGTTGCGGTTCTGTTAATGCTGCAGACAATATGCCCATTACATTTACAAAATGAGTTTCATTGGATGCTGTATAATTCTGGGTTTGCGGTTGCATAAGCGTAATGTTTCTGCTGCCTACGCTTGAATATGAAGTAATATTTGCCAGCGGAGAAGGGCCGCCGCCTATTGAATTTCCATCTTCGTATAATTCAAGACTGCCCTCGCCGGTAATCCTGAAACCTGTAATGTTGACGCTCTGCGTCTGGTTTACAGTTATATCATCATCAATGCTATTCAGCAGCAGATTCACAGAAGATGTCGTTCTATTTATTTCTAAATAATATGTTACATCAGCACCGGCAGTATAATTTTCATTTCCTGTTGAATTTGCAATATACTGATATGTATCTGCTGCCAATGTTGTTATTTCGGGATTGCCTACTGCAATATTATTTCTGAAGAGCTGCTCTGTTCCCGATAATGATACCGCAGTTGCATTGCTTTGCGTGCCGTAAATAATTGAAGCATTGCTTTGGGCTTCATTAATGTATAAAGTTACAACATCGCTAGCTTTTTCAATCGTCAAGAAGTAAGTCTTCGAACTTCCAGTCTTGTTCTCGTCATCAGGGATAATTGCAGTGTAATTCCAATAGCCTGCTGCTAATGTTGTTATCTCTTGTGTTCCAACAGTAGTTTCATTTCTATACAGTGCAACAGAGCCATTTGTTCCTACAGCAGTTACATTGGATTGCGTGCCATACGCTATCGTAACATTCTGGTTTAGATTTTCATTGAGATATAAGTCAACAGCAGTGGCTTGCTTGCTTATTGTTACAAAAAATGTCTTGCTGCTTCCTGTATAATTCGCAGTTCCTGGATTAATTACAGTGTAATTCCAATATCCTGCTGCCAGCGTCACTTCAGTATCGTTTTCAGCGCTGACGCTAGTTCCATTTCGGTACATTGTTGCAGATAATGCATTTGTTGAGAAAATTGCTTTTATTGTCTGCGGATAGGTTAAGGTGATATTATTCTCTGCGCCATTCAAAGATAAATTAACATAAGTTGGAGTTTTTGTTATGCTATATGACTGCGAAATCGTAGCATTCCAATTATTGCTTGTATCATTTGCATACCACCTGTAACTGAAATTGCCGACTGGCAAACTGCTGAAAGTTTTGTAATATTCATTGCTATAATTGCTTGCATCAGTATAATTCTGGCCATTAAATTCCAAAATTACCTTGCTTAATGCAATATTATCAGTCCAAGTTGCATTAAACATATAATTTTGCCCTGGAGAATAAGCTGAGGAATTCGCCGGATTGAAATTCAGGCCTGAATATTGCGGAACCTGCGTGTCATTTATTGAAAAGTATCTTGTGCTAAAAACATTGCTCAAGCTGCCATCTGTACAGTTTATAGCCCAATTATGGCTTCCGTAACTGATGCCATTTATTAAAAAGTTAGTAAGCGTGTTATTTACTGCTGAGCTATTAGTCTGGTTCAAAGCAGAGTCAAGGTAAATGTCACAGCTAAATGTTGTATTTTGATCATCAGTTGCTGTGAAGTTAAAGTTAACACTTTGAGTATTGTTTATTTGTGCGTTATTTCCGGGCAGATTCAAGTTTACCTGTGGTGCTTGGTTGGCAGCACCACCAGACTCATAATTTCCAGATATTTCGCTGACTAATGGCGCATTTGTTCCGTTTCCAACTAAATATGTTTTAACTGTAAAATTAGCATTTACATCACTGAAAGCCCCGCTTGTCAAATCTCCATTTGCTATTGTTTTACTTGAGTCGCTTGTGATATCAGTATCATAAGTGGCTTTGACAACTCCGCCTACAAGCCATTCAATCTTATCTATGTAATTATTGGCATTAACACCTGCATAATTAACTGTTGTATTGCCCATCTTGTAAGTAGCAGGCATTGTCTGCGTTGCAGATGTCCAGTTTCCAGTTGTGGCATAACTTGTTGCGCCGTAGGCCATATTATCCCACCATATATTGTAGGAACCACCTTCTCCATTTCCAAGAACCCTATATCTAAATTCCCCAACATTTGCAGTTGACCCGCCATAATAAGTACCGCTTGTAGTTATAACTTGATTAGTGTATCCCCCACCAGATACCCATGCTGAAAAAGTTCCTGCTGCACTGTTCCATGTAATTTTAAGTACATACCAAGTATCTTTGTTCCAAGACACGCCTGTATCATCTCCAAGCCCCGCTCCGTACCAAAAGAATCGTCTGTTGCCGCTATAATAGCTCGTACCATGAATCAAGCCTACTTGAAAAAGGAAATTACTGGAGGCATCATTCATTCTAAGGATAGTATTCACTCCATCATTTTCTGTATCGCATCTTAATGCTACATATACTGTTCCTGTCGTCTTTGCTGTCACGCTTCTTATTACCCAGTCATCACTGCCAACAGCATCCATATACATTCGAAGCGAAGACGAATTGCTGTAATACTGCGCAGTATCTATTTTTGCTGTTGACGAACCTGCAAGGGATACACTATAGCTTGCGTCGTATGTTGTTACATCCTGCTCGTCTGTGCTTTCATAATTATCCACAAAACTGGGACCTTTCAGAAGTTTTATCTGACCTGTGCCGACATCATAATCATTTGTCTCTGTCTGCACGTTTGATTTTGTTCCTGCATCAAAATCTGCAGTGCTTGTTATTGTAAAATCTGCGGCAGAAACGTGATAATCCTGGGGCTGGAAACCTTGTTGTTCCGCTTGTGGCGCTGTTTGTGACTGCTCTGGCTGTGGAGGAGTTATTGTCAGATTTTCTGATGGAATTATTTTTCCTGTTTGTTCTGTTCCATTTGGCTCTCCTATGTCAGGCAGTATTGTCAAATTATCTTCCAAGGGAGCAGCTTCTTCAAAATTAAACAAAGCAAAAGAGCCTGTAAGATTAGGATTTGCAAAAGCAAGCCATGCAAATCCTATTATCATCAATACAAAAACTATTTCAATAATAGCTATTTCTCTATCTTTGCTTCTATTTCTAGCACCTCTCCTTACTCTCGTGGATTTTCGCATTAGATTTTGCCTTTATGTTTAAACTTGATTGATTTTTGTTCAGCTTGGATGTGGCGGTGATGATGAAACACCCAAGCTAAAATCACTGAAGCAAGGCCTGCCAAAAACATTGCAAGGCCCAATACCAAATTGCTGACTTGGATATGCATTTGCAATACATCTATGTTGATTACTCCTCCAGTCAGCGAAGACAGAGACGGCAGTGAACTGCTGAAAAAAGTAAGTACAAGCAATAATACTATTGTTATCAGAAGAGCTACATGCAGCCTGATCAGCATTTTTTTCACCCTGCTTGATAATTTCTCGTGGTTCAATGCTAATATCGCAAACAACAAAACCAGCAGCAGCAGAGATGGAATTGCAAACATTGGATTTGCACCTTGAAGAGGCATTACCTGCGCAATTGCACCTGTGAAAGGCAATGTAACATTGCTTTCGTTTGAATTTTCACTTGCTGCCAATTTCTGTTGATTTTCCGCTAATTGGCTTTCAACACTAGGAATATTAGTAATAACAGTAGTTTGATTCGTGCTGTTTTCTATAATTTCATTGCTGCTGCCCCCGCCTCCGCCATTGCTGCCACCGGATTTTTTAGGTGAGGCAGGTGTAGAGTAAGTACAGCTATAGGTATTATTTGCAGGGGGGTTATTATCTGAAGAAAGCCCTGTCTGGGCATAACAATTATTGCTGTCAACATAGTATTGAGTTAATTGGCTGTTGCTTTGGCAAGTTGTATTTACCGGACTCCAGTTTGGAATGCAGTAATCACAGATTCCTGTTGTGTTTGCAGGGATATTACAGTCAGAAGGCAAACCTGTCTGGGCACAGCAGTCGTTTGTATAGTAATATCCAACATCAAATGTATCATCTGCATTGCAGGAGCTGTTTGCATTTTCCCATGTTGGCGTGCAATAATCACAGTCAACAATAGTGTTGTTATCACCTGGAAGATTGTTTGCAGTGCCGCAGGCATTTTCATCAATGTAAGATTTCAGCCTGTGGTCATCAGCAAGCATGCAATCGCCATAATGAACTGTCCAGTTTTCAATGCATGCAGCTAATGTCTTTGCAGTGCTGCTTACATCTGTATTATTTACATTTCCACTTGTATCTTTAGTATGAACAGTTATGGTATATTCTGTATTTTCGCTCAAGCCTGTTGCATTATAAAAGTTGTTTGAAGTATTTGCAACATTGTTTCCATTGATATAGACTATTGCCTGATCAAAATCTAAATCTGAAGGATTTGTCCAGCTCCAATAAAGCCAAGTTTCGCCAGCAGATTGGTTCTGCAAGTTAGTTACAGTTGCTGGAGGCATTGTATGAATAGTAAAGGTAACGCTTGTGCTATTTTGGTTTCCTGCAGAATCATTTGCATATGCGTACAAGATATTTGAGCCTTCGTTGAAATTTACATACGTCAGTGGCCAGCCTATATACGTGATATTTATTCCGTTCCAATTGTACCATACATTGCTTGCATCTGAAGTTGAGATGTTAACCAATTGCATACTGTTATTGTAAATTGCAGCCTGGGGCGAGATTATAGATATGTCTGGAGGTGTTGTATCTGGAATAGCATAATTTATTTCAAGGATTGGCCATCTGCTGGCATTTGAATTATCGCTTGTGGCAAAAGTCGTTGTGCCGCTGCTTGTTGTATTAGTTCTAAGCAAGAAGCCATAATTATCTGCATATGTTTGGTTAACCAAATTCTGCACAAGGCTTGCCACATTCCAGCTAAACTGCTGGTTTATTCCTGTTACTGTCGTATTAGTTTGTATGTAAGAATCATAGTCGCCGCCAGATGTTGTCCAAAGAGAAGTTCCTGTGGCATTATTCCAGGTTGCACCGTCGCTGGTTTTGTTATTATTTCCTGTTCCTTCATCCCAATTATTAGTTATTTTATGTATGTAAACAACAGCATCTGCGCTGCCCTTTGCAGTTGCATATAATTTAAGCGTGGCAGAAGTAATTATTGCATTTGAAGGAATGTCTGACAAATTAAACCATATCAGGGAATGCCTGTTATCATCGCCTCGGATGTCCATGCCGGTATCTGCGCCATAATTCAAATTGGGCGAGCCTGAAATAATACAAGTATCTTTGCCAGCTCCATTTGGCTGAAGAATTATGATATCCGATATTTCTGCGCCAGGGCCACTGGTGGTGTCAGTCCTTTCAGATTGACTTATTTCCGGAGCATTAAATTCTCCAGAAGATGGTAGTGGCCCTGGCTGTGCAGATATCTCATCGGAGGATGAGCCTGAAGCTGTAACAAAAAAATATCCGCTTGTAATCTTAGGGCTGAAAAGCAAGAATGCGAAAACTATGACTATTATAGCAGTTATGAAAAGAATGCGTGTTGTTATGCTGGTTATAGGCTTAGCTAGGTTTCGGTCTGACACCACCAAATGTGACCATCCTCCGATTGCTAAGTTTATTGCGTACGCGCATTATAAGCGTTTTGCTGGCTAATCGGATAAGTTTTTATATCCGGCAATAAATGTAAGCAAGGCCACAAATGAGAGACGATTTGTTAAAAGCAAACACTGTTTTGTTCCTTACAACATTAGGCTACGGCATCACGACTGCTCTTTTCTCTGTATATCTGGCGAACAGGGGGATTTCTCTTGCTGGCATAGGATTGGTTTTCGCTGTCGGCGCAATAATTGCAGGATTGTTAAGAGTGCCAATAGGAATTATTGTTGATTGTTTTGGCAGGAAAAAATTCCTGGTTTTGGGGGCAATAGGCTATCCTCTTTTTGCTATCGGGCTGATTTATGCAAATTCAATCGGCCATTTTGTTGCCCTAAATCTGTTTGTGCAGTTTTTTGGCGCGATTTTCTGGACTGCTTTCAGTGCACACTTTTTTGACATAATGGCAAAAGGCAAAGAAGGAACAGACATAGCAGGCAGGAATGTCATATCTTATTCCGCAAGCGCCATTGCGCCTGTCCTTGCAGGAATTTTGGCAACAAAATTAGGTTTTGGCAATTTATTTGTAGTTGGCGCTGCAATCGCGGCATCTGCAATTTTCATTTCCCTGACTGTAAAAGATTTTAACCACAGGCAGCAGCTTTGTTATACAGCTGTGCGGCAGGAATACAACTGTATCTTTAAAATCAAGGGCCTGGCCTTGATTGCAGCTTTGATATTTTCAGTTGATTTTACTTATGCATTTTGGGGAATTTTCATGCCAGTCTGGCTGCTGCAGCAGGGCATCTCGCTTGAAGCAATAGGAATTATTTTATCTGCTACATTAATCGCAGGCGCACTGATACAAATTCCTCTCGGCAAGGCAATTGACAAACTGCCTGTCAAGAGCATATTAGTTCCAGGCTTTTTCCTTTTCTGGCTTGGCGGAATGATATTCTTTTCCCTCAAAAATTATTTTTCCTATTTAGTCGGCAGAGTTGTGCTTGGAATGGGCTCTGATGTTTCATACTGGCCAGGAGTCGGCATGCTGGCAAAATTAACTCCTAAAACAGAGCATGGAGGCGCTGTTGCCTTGATTTTCGGATTGTCAACAGCATTAAGCGGTGTTGGCGCCCTAATTGGAGGCATATTAACAGTAAAATTCGGCATTCCAAAAGTGCTGTGGGCAGTCGGCTTTATTCCCTTAGTAATTTCAATCATGCTGTTATGGTCAGATACATTAAAGAAAAAAGGCACGCAATTCCATAAAATGCATCACCATGTTGCACGTGTGCCTAGGCATTAACCGTACTAATGTTAAGTCTTAATGTAAGAAAGATTGCATTGCCCTCAAGGTGCTTGTGAAGTTCTCTGAACTTTAAGAGATTACACAGTCCATTAAGATTTTAATTAAACCTTTTTAAACCCAATTTCTGTAATATTTTTGAGATGATGACAAATGATACGGCAGCCAATAATAACAGTGATGGGGCATGTTGACCATGGAAAAACCTCTTTGCTGGATTATATCCGCGGCACTGCAGTAGCCGCCAGGGAAGCTGGTGCTATCACCCAGCATGTCGGTGCGTCATCTGTTCCACTTGATGTCATTCAAAATCTCTGCGGGCCTCTTCTGGAGAAGTTTAAAATCAAGTTTACAATTCCAGGCCTTCTATTTATCGATACTCCTGGGCATGAAGTTTTCACAAACCTCAGAAAAAGAGGTGGCTCAATTGCAGACTTGGCAATTGTTGTTATTGACATAATGCAGGGCGTCCAGCCGCAGACAAAAGAAGCTATTGATTTATTGAAAAATTCAAAAGTTCCGTTTGTTGTTGCTGCAAACAAGATTGACTTGATTGCTGGCTGGAAAACTCACGATACAACACACATACAGAATTTTCCAAAACAAACGCAGATGGCAAAAGAACAATTTGACAGGAAGCTCTATGAATTAGTGGGGCAGATTTCAGAATTGGGTTTTGACTCTGACATTTATACAAAAGTTGACAATTATGCAAAAAGAATTGCAATTGTTCCTGTTTCTGCAAAAACTGGAGAAGGCATTGCAGAGCTTTTGGCACTTTTAACAGGATTAACACAGAAATTCCTGGAAAAATCACTGAAAATTGAAGTCAAAGGCCCTGCCAAAGGGACAATTTTGGAAATCAAGGAAGAAAAAGGCCTTGGCACGACTGCAGATGTAATAATTTACGATGGAACTCTAAAAGTTGGAGACACTATTTTAGTTGCTGGCATAGACAAAGTGATTAAAACAAAAGTCAAGGCACTTTTGAGGCCATTGCCCCTTGTTGAAATCAGGGATGCCAAAAGGCATTTTGAGATTGTAAAAGAAGTTTTTGCTGCAACTGGTGTTAAAGTAGTTGCGCCTGAACTGGAAAATGCAATTGCAGGCTCGCCATTAACATCTGTGCTAAATGAAAAAGATATTCCTAAATTAGAGAAAGAGCTGAAATCTGAAGTTGAGTCTATTATATTAAAAACACAGAAGCCAGGCGTCATACTAAAGACAGATGCGCTTGGAAGCTTGGAAGCAATTTCTTCTATGCTGGAAAAAAGAAATATTCCAATAGAAATGATGTCAGTTGGCACAATTAACAAGTCTGATGTTTCTGCAGCTCTTCCAAATGTTGCGACAGCGCCGCTTGTTGCCTTTGTCCTCGGCTTTAATGTAGTTGTTGACGAGGATGCAAAACAAACTGCAGAAAAAGAAGGCGTTGTTATAATTAACGAGAAAGTTATCTATCACCTAATAGAAAAATTGGAGTCTGCAATCCTGGAAAAGAAGACAAAACTGGAATCTGCAGCCCTGGAAGGGCTGACCTGGCCGGCAAAGTTCAGGATTTTGCCAGGCTTTGTTTTCAGGCAGACAAAGCCAGCTGTTTTTGGCATTGAAGTCTCAGCTGGAAAACTAAAGCCAAAAGTTTCTTTGCTTACAACAGATGGAAGAGAGATTGGAGAGTTGAAAAATATAGAAAACGAAGGCCAGAAATTAGATGAGCTTCCTGTTGGCCAGAGAGCTGCAATTTCAGTTGATGGCATCACAATTGGAAGACAGGTAAAAGAAGGCGATACTTTGTTTGTAGCAGTTGATGAGGAAAGCTTCAGGAGATTAAAAGCCAAAAAAGAACTGCTGACAAAGAGCGAAGTTGACTGCCTTAAGGAAATTGCTGAAATCAAAAGAAAGCAAAAGCCGACTTGGGGCCTCTAATACCAACCGTTAAAAAACTTCACTTTTTAGATGGACGTATGTCTAAACTGTGGTGTGGAAAGTGCGGCGGTCTCAAAAATAGCGGCTGCATATGCAAACGGTCATCCGACCATGACCCGAATAAAAATTGCGATCCAACACATCATAGCCCAGTAGCCTTGCGCATCAGGGATATAGTTTCAAACTCTACAACACCATTAAGCATGAAGGGTATTTTTAATAGATTAAAGATTGAGACTGAGAGCCAGAAAAAGACAGTTGAAAAGAATGTGTATGTTTTATATCAAAACGGCCTGCTTTACAGGAATGACAGCCCGGCTGGCAGGTATCACCTCTATTGGCATAAGCCCTTTAAGCTCGAGGAATGCCTTGAACCAAAAACTAGAAAATTATACAAGCTGATTAGGGAGCAGGCTTGCTCGCTTGAAGAGCTGGCCACGCACTATGGGTTAGAACCTGACAGCATAGAAGAGTTGATGCAGAATGCTATCGATGAGGATTTTGTCAAAAAATTTATTTTAAAGGATGGCCAGATAAGGTATGCAATGAACACAAAAGCATTGCTGCTTGACTTTATTAACAGGGAGCCGAGGATAACTACTAAAGAATTGCATAATATACATAAATTTAGTGCTAGTGGGTTGCGAAAACTTCTATATGAATTAGCGCGAGATAAGAAAATATGTGCTAAACTTGTCCTGAAGGGGAAGGACTCATATTAAGGAATATCGATCCGCATAACTGTTACGAACGTAACCTTTTTATTCTACGTTCGTAACCAAATTATGGAGGCCGCTTGTTACAAACACAACCAAAAACCTATCTGGTTTTTTGGGAGAATGTCAGTCCGGAAGCTACTCGTGTTTTGCTAAATAAAAGACTCTTTGGCTATACTGCAAATGGCAAGCAATATCTGGGAGCCATACAGAAATTAAACTGCCAGCGATTGTAAAATTCGGGCTTCCTTCGCTCTTAATTTTGATTTTAATAGCCGGCCTGCTGTTCATACTTCCAAAAAAGAGCCGCAAACATTACTAAGAACTAAGCTTGGAAACAGAAAATCCAATCAACCTGACTTTTCTTGAATCTCTCAGGAAAGGTATCAGCAATTCCCTTGCCAAAAGCTGTGCAGTTTTCTCATCTTCAACTGCAAAAGGAAGAGTTTTTGCTTTTGATGTGGTGTAAAAATCACTATATCTGACTTTAATTGTAATTGTTTTATATTTTAGTTTTTCAGCTTTTACCTGCTTGATTGTATCATTTATTATTTCCATAAGTTTCTCAAGAATTAGCTTTTTATCTTTCACATCTTTTTCGAAAGTTACCTGCCTGCCAATTGATTTGGCCTCCCATTTCTCAATAATAGGAGATTCATCAATCCCGCGGGCTTCATCATAAAGCAGAGAGCCGAATTTGCCAAACCATTCAATCAATTGCTGCCTGGAAATTTTTCTTATATCTCTTATGGTGTGAATATCAAATTCATTTAGGGCTGCTTTTGTTTTAGGCCCGACACCCATCAGCTCTGAAACATCCAAAGAGGCAAGAAAATCCAGGATTTCATTTTCTTTTACAATAGTCAGGCCGTCTGGCTTATTCATATCAGCTGCAATTTTTGAAATTAACTTGTTTGGAGCTATGCCTATGCTACAACTCAGCTTTCTGTTATCTCTTAGGTCTTGTTGTATTTCCAAAGCTAGCTTTTCTGCTTCTTTGTAGCTTTTGCATCTTTCAGAAATATCAAGATAAAATTCATCAATCCCGCCAATTTCAAAAGCATTAGCATATTTTCTGAATATTTTTTGGCACTCAATAGATTCTGCAATATATTTATCCATATTTACTGGCAGAAAAATACAACTAGGGCATTTTCTGTATGCAATTGATATTGGCATTCCCGAATGCACGCCAAATTTCCTTGCAGCATAGCTGCAAGTGCTTACAACTCCTCTTCCTTTTCCCTGCTTTGGGTCTGCACCAACTATGATAGGCTTGCCTTTCAGCTCAGGCTTATCACGTTCTTCAACAGATGCGTAGAAGGCATCCAAATCTATGTGCAATATGATTCGCATGTTTTTCTTTATCCGATTGGCTTAAAAAACTTTTATCTAAGACAAAGACATGCCAGGTATTTTTTGCAGCAGCTGTGGTGCAATGCTCACCAGAGAACGGGATGAAAAGGGCAACATTATAACGAACTGCCCAAAGAACTGTGGCACATCACAAAAACAAGGTGAGGATTTGCCAAAGCATAATGAAGAAATACAATGGCAGATATTTCAGTACATCTGCCTGCATCCAAGCTCAGGAATAAAGCAGCTTATGAGGCATACCAACCACAGCTATGAAACCATACAACTAGAGATTATAGTATTAGAAGAAAAAAGTTTAAT
>Ga0315282_10006073_pt1 | contig 20321 bp, 19 predicted proteins | sample YL17G07_20_MG_FD_203693 | JGI IMG/M metagenome (GOLD analysis project Ga0315282, IMG submission 203693) | Sediment microbial communities from Yellowstone Lake, YNP, Wyoming, USA - YL17G07_20 | ecosystem: Environmental > Aquatic > Freshwater > Lake > Sediment | place: USA: Wyoming | collected... | reverse complement strand
AAAGGAAAACGATACGAACAACTGATGAGGAAAGTGTCCGATTTCGGAATTCGGAATGCGGAATTTCAGCCCTAAAGGGCTGAGTTACGTAACTCAAGGCTTTAGCCTTGATCATTCCGCAATCCCTGCCTGCCGGCAGGCAGGCGCAATCAGCACTCCGCAATTGTAAATGGAGGTTAGAGAGGATGGCTTTAGTCGTTCAAAAGTATGGTGGGACCTCTGTGGGAGATACGGAGAGGATTAAGAATGTAGCGGCAAGGGTTCTCAAGACTAAGAATCAGGGTCATCAGGTTGTCGTCGTGGTCTCGGCCATGGCAGGAGAGACGGATAAACTCATCCGTTTAGCCCAGCAGGTGACATCCATGGCTGACGAAAGGGAACTGGATGTGCTCGTCTCCACGGGAGAGCAGGTCTCCGTTGCTTTATTGGCGATTGCCCTCAAAACCATGGGCTGCGATGCCAAATCCTATTTAGGGTTTCAGATCAAAATCGCCACAGACAGCGCCTTTGGCAAAGCTCGGATTACCGGCATTGATTCAGAAAGGATACTCGAAGATCTAAGAAATGGCCGGGTGGTCGTGGTCGCCGGATTTCAGGGTATCGATGAGGCGGATAATATCACCACCCTTGGACGAGGGGGGTCGGACACAACGGCCGTTGCAGTGGCGGCAGCTTTAAAAGCGGACGTTTGCGAAATCTACACCGATGTGGATGGGGTCTATACCACGGACCCAAATGTCTGCGAGAAGGCAAGAAAATTATCCAAGATCTCGTATGATGAGATGCTTGAAATGGCTAGCTTGGGGACGAAGGTGTTGCAGACCCGTTCGGTCGAATTCGCCAAGAAATATAATGTCCCTGTCCATGTAAGATCATCCTTTAATGACAATCCTGGGACGATCGTCTGTGAGGAGGACAAAGAGATGGAAAAGGTTGAAGTTTCCGGAGTCACCTACAATAAGAACGAGGCCAAGATTGAAATCATGCGCGTTCCAGATGTCCCTGGAGTGGCGGCCAAAATATTTAAGCCTATTGCCGATGCTAATATCGTCGTCGACATGATCATTCAGACCTCCAGTACGGAGAAAGGCTATGCGGATATGGCCTTCACCGTTCCCAAGTCCGATTTTGCCAAGACGCTACAGATTGTGAAGGGGACGTTAAAAGAAATCGGTGGAAAAGAGGTCCATGCCGATCAAGATATTGCCAAGGTATCGATAGTGGGTGCCGGAATGAGGAGTCATTCCAGTATAGCCACCCAAATGTTCTCGGCCCTGGCCAAAGACGGAATTAACATCCATATGATCTCTACCTCAGAGATCAAAATCTCCTGCATCATCGATTCCAAATATACAGAACTGGCAGTCCGCGCTCTTCACGACGCCTTCGAACTGGATAAACCCTCTGTGACGGAAGAAAAATAAAGTCCCCTCACCCTCTCCCCGCTGGGGAGAGGGTGAGGGGAAAACGCTGAGGTGAGCAAAAAGCGGTCCTAAGGAGGTACCATTCTTTGAGCCGCTCGGATTCCATCAGAATTTACGACACGACTCTTCGAGACGGCACTCAGGCTGAAGACATTGCTTTCTCGTTAGAGGATAAAGTTCGGATTGCTCAGAAACTGGATGAATTCGGCATCCATTACGTTGAAGGTGGATGGCCTGGTTCCAATCCAAAGGACCTCCAGTTCTTTCGCGAAGTCAAAAAGATCCCCCTCTTCCATGCTAGGATTGTTGCCTTCGGGAGCACCTGCCGGGCGGGCACACCTCCTGAAGAGGACTCCAATATTCAGGCCTTAATCGAAGCAGACACAAAGGTGGTAACCCTATTTGGGAAGTCCTGGGATATTCATCCTCTGGAGGCATTGAATATTACCCTTGAACAAAATCTTGAGATCATCCATCAATCCGTGCGGTATCTCAAAAAGCAGGTCTCGGAAGTCATTTACGACGCTGAGCATTTTTTTGACGGCTACAAAAACAATCCTTCCTATGCCCTCAAGACCCTTCAGGCTGCCCAGGAGGCTAAAGCGGATTGGATCGTTCTGTGTGATACCAACGGAGGAACTCTCCCGGATGAAATCCAATCGATCATCGATGAGGTGAAGAAGAAGATTTCAACCCCCCTTGGCATCCATGTCCACAACGATTCTGAAATGGCAGTGGCCAACACCATCGTGGCGGTGAGAAAGGGAATCAGACTGGTTCAGGGGACGATCAACGGTTATGGGGAGCGATGCGGGAATGCTAATCTCTGCTCAATTATCCCTAATCTCAAACTGAAAATGGGAATCGATTGTATCACGGACGCCCAGTTGAAGAAGATTACCGAAGTCTCTCGTTTCGTCTCGGAACTGGCTAACCTCCCTCATTGTAAATACCTTCCCTATGTGGGAGAGAGCGCCTTCGCCCACAAGGGGGGAGTCCATGTCAGTGCCATTCGAAAGAGTGACGTGACCTATGAGCATGTTCCACCCGAAAAAGTAGGCAATCGTCAGAGAGTCCTCATCTCCGACCTTTCAGGGGAATCAAATATTCTCTATAAGGCGGCTGAATTCAAAATTGATATCGAGAGCAAGGATCCAAAGGTCCGGGAGATTCTCGATAACCTGAAGCGGCTGGAGAATCAGGGCTTCCAGTTTGAGGGAGCAGAAGGGTCTTTTGAGATTCTCATTAAAAAGGCCCTTGGACAGCACAAGAAATTTTTCGAGTTAATGGGATTCCGCGTGATTGTGGAAAAGAGCGAGGAGGAAGGCCCTCCTCTTTCAGAAGCCACCATCATGGTTCGGGTCGGGGATCGCGTTGAACACACAGCAGCGGTCGGCAATGGTCCGGTCAATGCGCTCGACAATGCCATTCGGAAGGCACTGGAGAAATTTTATCCTGAGTTGAAAGAAGTTACCCTCCTCGATTATAAAGTGCGAATTCTCTCCTCCAAGGATGGAACCGGAGCACAAACAAGGGTTCTTATTGAATCAGGAGACGGGAAATCAAAATGGGGAACCGTTGGAGTCTCCGAAAATATCATCGAGGCCAGTTGGCAGGCCCTCGTCGATTCCATCGACTACAAACTTCTCAAAGAAAAAGAATAATAAATTGCAAATTGCAGATCGCAGATTGCAGATTGGAAAAAATTTGAAATCTGAAATTTGAAATCTGAAATTAGAATGAGATATTTTTCCCTCGGTCAACAAAAAATCCTCATCGCCTTAGCTCTGTTCATCTTTGCCCTTCTCTACTTCAAATTTTACTTTCATCGTTCCCTTCCTCCTGAAGAGACGTATCAAGAAGTGGTTGTTGAGATACTTGGCGAGGTTCAAAAACCTGGGATATATATTTTCAAGACTCCTCCTATTCTAATCGAGGCTGTGGAAAAGGCAGGCGGTTTGAAGGAATCTGCTCGTTTCGAAGGGACTCAATCCTCAGAGGTTCTGAAAACAGGCACCTTACTTAATGTTTCAAACGAATCTCCAAAGAAGGTAAAAATAGCATTAGGAAGGATGGAGGCCCGAAAACTCCTTGTCTTCTCCATTCCTCTGGACCTCAATCGAGTATCGGTCGAAGACCTGTGCTTAATCCCCGGAATCGGAGAGTCTCTTGCCCGCGAGATTGTCACTTACCGAGAAAGAAGAAGAGGATTCCGGTCTGTCGAAGAACTGATAAGTGTAAAAGGAATTGAGGAAAAGAAATACCGGGCCCTCAAAACATTTTTCACTGTGAGACCTTGACCCCACCTTATTCCTATTTAGCCAGTTCAATAGCCTTCTCAAAAGCCGTTTCCATATCAGGAAGATGGGTCATTTCGGGAACCACCTGGATATATCGAACAATCCCCTCCCTATCCACCAGGATCACAGATCTTGCCAGAAGCATCAATCCTTCAGCCAGAAGTCCTGTTGAGCGTCCAAAATCTCCCTGTTTGTAATCAGATAAATATTGAAGATTTGTTAGTTTGGCTTCTTTGGCAAACCGTTTCTGAGCAAATGGGGTATCCCGACTAATAACAATACGTCTCACGCTCCCCGGCAGCCTATCACCCTTTTCTCCCAGGTAATGGGTCTGCTCTTCGCAGACCGGTGTATCAAGAGAGGGAACAATACTGAGAATAAGGACAGAACCTCTTTCCTTTGAAAGGTCAACCCCCTTCATGCTCATGGCATCGATCACCTCAACCGCCACCAGGGGCTTTCCTACAGATATCGGCGAACCGAGTAACCTCACCGAGTTTCCTCTAAAGGACACCTGTGTCCCAGGCTGCGACGATGCCCAATCCATCGGTATTTTGGGCTGAGTGGTCGCACAGCCAAAAAATGAAAGCATTATGAAAATCGAAAACACAATGAAACTTTTTTTTCGATCCATTTCTATACCTCCTTCTTGAAAAATCACACACTTGGCCCCTAGAATCCTCCTGAGAGCCTTGATCTATATTTTTATAATTAATCATTATTCTTTCCGAATTCAATAAAAGAAAAATGATCTCAACTCTATTTCATCCGTTCAAACTACCTAACTTGGCGGATTTATGCTAAAATCGGGACCTGATTTACCAGGCATACGCAGTATCATCTTAATTGAAACGGTGGGGTGAAACTCTTTAGCTTTTTCTTCTTCACAGACAAGATGCAATGGAGTGAGTATTCCCATCTAAGGAGAGTTTATGAGAACGAAAAAGGTCCCAAAGAATACCAAAAGAAAGGATATAAAAAAGTCTTCACATTTAGGGAAGCGGCCCGAGAAGAAGCTGGGAAAAATGGGAGGAAAAGAGCTGAATCATTGGCCCAAAGACGCCCAAGAGCTGAATGCCAAGCTGGATCAAATGGTTGCCGAGCGCACAACCGAGCTTCGGGTACTCAATCGTGAACTTTCGTTTAAAGTAAATGAACTCGAAGCAAAGGTTCTCGAACTCCAACAAACCCAGAATAAACTTAATCAACTTGCTTTATTCCCCGAGATGAATCCGAATCCCGTTGTGGAAGTGAATTTCGATGGCTCTCTTCAGTACCTCAATCCAGCAGCCAAAAAATTATTTCCGGACCTTCGAGATATGGGACACCGGCATGAGTGGCTTGCTGATCTGAAGTCCATTGGCACTCTCCTCAAAGATCCGAGGAAGGCTTCCTACGTCCGTGAGATCCAAATCCGCAGTTCTTGGTTTGAGCAATTCTTCTTCCTTGCACCTGAGCAAGACCGCATTCGAATCTACGGCCGCGACATCACCGAGCGCAAGCAAATGGAGGAGGATCTTCGGAAATCCCGCCACGAATTAGAGATAAAAGTTCAGGAACGTACTGCTGAATTGGTAAAGGCCAAAGAGCTTCTGGAAGGGATGTTTTCCGGCATTGATACCATGATCGCTTACATGGACAGAGATTTTAATTTCATTCGTGTAAACCGCGCCTATGCTGAGGCGGGTGAACTGACCTCCGAGTTCTATATTGGAAAAAACCACTTTGTTTTATTTCCAAATGAAGAGAATGAACAGATTTTTAGAAAGGTTGTCGAGACGGGTGAGCCCTATTCGGTTTATGCAAAACCTTTCGAATACGCAGAGCATCCTGAACGTGGAGTCACTCACTGGGACTGGAGTCTCCAGCCTATTAAAGAACCTGACGGTAGTGTCGGAGGCGTTGTCCTGAGCCTGCTCAATGTCACCGATCGCATCCGCGCACAGGAGGCCGTGGAAGCAGAACGACAGCGGTTCAATGACGTTCTGGAGATACTGCCGGCTTACCTCGTGCTCTTGGCGCCGGACTATCATGTGCCCTTTGCAAACCGCTTCTTTCGGGAGCGCTTCGGCGAATCACACGGCCGGCGCTGTTTTGAGTATTTGTTTGGTCGCAGCGAGCCCTGTGAGACTTGCGAAAGCTATACAGCCCTAAAAACCATGGCGCCCCATAAGTGGGAATGGACGGGTCCGGACGGCCGCATTTACGATGTCTTTGACTTTCCCTTCACAGACACGGACGGCTCCGTCCTCATCCTGGAGATGGGTATCGACATTACCGAGCGAAAACAGGCGCAGCAGGCGCTGAACGCTGTTTCTCTTTATACCCGCAGCCTGATTGAAGCAAGCATTGACCCTCTCGTCACGATCAGCGCAGATGGGAAGATCATGGATGTCAACAAGGCAACGGAGCTCGTGACGGGTGTCTCCCGTGAACATCTCATTGGAACCAACTTTTCAAATTACTTTACTGAACCTGAGAAAGCACAAGAGGGCTACCAGGAAGTATTCCTTCAGGGATTTGTCAGGGACTATCCTCTCGCCATTCGCCACACTTCAGGGCATCTGATAGACGTATTATATCATGCCACGGTTTACAAGAACGAAGCCGGAGAGGTGCAAGGTGTCTTTGCTGCTGCCCGGGACATCACCGTGCGGAAGGGATTGCAGCGGCGTATCGAAGCCACCAACGCCCTTTTAAATCTCTTTGTCAGGATGCCCTCACGGAAGGAATATCTCGATGCAGCCCTCGAGCTGATTCAAAACTGGAGCAGTTGCCGATGCGCTGGCATTCGGGTCATGAACGAAAAGGACTACATCCCCTACGAATCCTATAGAGGTTTTAGTAGTCAATTCTGGGAATCGGAGAATTTGCTGTCGGTTAAATATGATCAATGTGCTTGCATTCGGGTCGTCACGGGAAACCCTGATCCTCAAGATCACCCCAGGATGACGCCTGCAGGTTCCTTCTGGTGTAATAATACCTTTGAATTCGTCGGTAACCTCTCGGAAGAGGAGAAGGCCAGATTCAGAGGTGTCTGCGTCCAGAATGGATTTAAGTCCGTTGCCATTATTCCCGTTCGCTACCGCGAAAAGATCCTCGGGGCAATTCATCTCGCAGACGAAAGGGACGGGATCGTACCCCTCAGGAGCATAGAATTTATCGAATCCATGGCGCCCCTTATCGGAGAAGCGATCAACCGATTCAATTTAGAGGAAGAGCTTCGCGAGTCAGAAAGTCGTCTCAGACTGCTCTCCTCTCAGCTCCTGAGCGTACAGGAAGCAGAAAGAAAACGAATCGCCCGGGAAATCCATGACAGTATCGGACAAACACTCGCTGCAATAAAATTCGGACTGGAAAGCAAGTTGGGCCAGATGGGCGCAGGTGCTCCTCCCCCAGGAGTCTCGATAGAGAATATCATTTCTCTGGCTCAAAACGGCATCGAAGAATCCCGGAGGATTCAAATGGACCTCCGGCCCTCGGTCCTGGATGACCTCGGGATCCTGGCAACCATCGGATGGTTTACCAGGGAATTTCAAAAAGTTTATTCCCACATCTCCGTCGAGAGACAAATCTCTGTAGAAGAAAACGAAATCCCCGATTCTTTAAAAACAGCTCTTTTCAGGGTCATGCAGGAGGCCATGAACAATGTCGCCAAACACAGCAAAGCTAATCTTATCCGCTTCATTCTCAAAAAGGCAAAAGACGAGGTAGCATTATCCATTGAGGACAACGGTGAGGGATTTGATCCGGAAAACATCAAGCAGGGACTGGGTCTCACGAGCATGAGAGAGAGAACGGAGCTTTCCGGAGGAACGTTCGAGATCGAATCAACCGTAGGAAAGGGAACAATCATCAGAGCAAGTTGGGCTATCTGAATTTCAAATTTCACATTTCAAATTTGAAATCTGCAATTTGAAATTTGAAATTAGTTTCATTCTCGTGAAACCAAGCCTTTTTCAATTGCATACGTTGTTAGCGCTTGGACATTATGTAGATTTAGTTTTTCCATGAGGTTGGCGCGGTGTTTCTCTACCGTCTTGACACTGATACAGAGATCGTCCGCAATCTCTTTGTTCTTATACCCTTCGGCGATCAGCTTGAGGATCTCTCGCTCGCGCTGGGTTAAGGTTTCCCAGGAGGTGCGGGTTTTCAGAGTTTTTCTTCCGTCTAAATATCCGTCTAATACCTTATCTGAAATCCCAGGGCTGATATAATGTTTTCCGCTTAGCACATGTCTCACAGCCGCCAGCAATTCTCCATGGGTGGAGTCCTTTAAGAGATATCCATCCGCTCCTGCCTTAAGCGTCGCAAGGATGTATTCTTCGGTTTTGTGAACCGTCAAAACCAGGATCTTCGTTTCCGGAGCCTTCTTCCTGATCTCCCGGATGGCATCCATCCCATTCATCCTCGGCATAGAGAGGTCTGTTAGAATAAGATTAGGCTTCAATTTTTCAACACAACGAATAGCCTCACGGCCATCTTCAGCCTCTCCAACGATATCAAAATCGGGGCTGGAAGAGAGGAGCGCCCGAAGTCCTTCCCGGAGGATCGTATGGTCTTCAGCAATAACAATCCGGTATTTAGGACTCATGATTATCGTCCCCCCCCTTCCCCATCAGAAAATACAGTATTATTCACCAAAAAATACAGTGCATACCCTATTTATCATTTCAGGGCCTTTTAGTAAAGTGGAAAATAACGGGAGGGCACCGTGGCATGGCTAAAATATTGATCGTTGAGGACAGCACCTTTTTCCGCAGGTTACTTAAAGAAACGCTTCTCTCCCAGTATCCGAAGATGGACATCTCAGAAGCGCCGAATGCTGAAGAAGCTTCAAAAAAGGTGAATGGATTTACTCCTGACCTCATCTTTGTGGACATTCGATTACCAGGAGAGAGCGGCCTCGATTTCACCCGTAAAATAAAGAGCACGTATCCAAACATTCCTATCATTATTCTCACCAGTTATGATCTCCCCGAATACCGAGAAGCCGCGAAAGAATATCAGGCCGACCACTTCCTCTCAAAGGGCACAACCACCAAGGAAGATATTCTGAAGATGGTCAAATCCATCTTAGAAAAATAGGGACACAACCTTTTTTCTGCCTGAGCATCCGGAAGGCGTAGAAGATTGAAAATTCTCGCTTTTCACCAGAAACTTCCCGGGAAAATGGTATGTGTGAGGCTGTCCCAGAATTGGAAAATTGCAATTTGTTTCAGTATCCATCAAAATCAATAGGTTATGAGACCCTGAACTGAATTCAGGGTGACGTTTAGGGAACTTTGGGATAGCCTTGTCTGTTTTTTAATACTTCTTCATTTTTCCTTCCAAAACGACTCAGATTTTCAAAACCATAAGTAGAAATTCTTATTCTTACCAAATGAAACTATTTTTTTGGGCGGTTATAAGAAGATTCTATGGGTGAATTTTTATCTATTTTATGTAAAAAAGTGCCACTTCTTTAATTTCCGATAAAGCCTAATCTTTGATATGCCCTCTGAATAACTTAGGTTTTAGGAACAAACAGTTTTGGCATCAATGTTGCTTTTAGGACTTCTTTAAAAAAAACTGCCTATAATGCGAAACTACCACCAGCGGTACTTGACACCCCTCTAAGATTCTTTCCAGTAACAATTCGTGTGTCGTCCCCAATTTTAGCGGAAATATGCTTGTAAGCAATCAAGTCCAGTTGGAAGAAGATGAAATCTTGGTTTTAGTCTTGAATTTCCTTGAATAAAAGGGTAAAAACAGCACAGTATGGTAAAAGAAGAATCACCAAATTTGAACACTTCGGAAACCTCAACTATGAAGCCCTCTCACTACAAAGTTCTTATCGTGGATGATGATGAATCAATAAGAAGCTTAATGGTGAGTTTATTGGCCCAAAAGGGACACCACTGCGAGACCGCAACAAACGGCCTTGAGGCTCTGGATAGAATTAGCAAAACAGAAATTGATGCTGTTATTACCGACATCGTCATGCCCGAAATGGATGGAATTTCTCTTACAAAGGAGCTCTTGAAACGGTATCAAAACCTCCCCGTAATGACCGTAACGGGGTATGCTGAGGAATATTCAGCAGAAACTGCAATGGCTTCAGGGGCGCGAGAATTTGTTAAGAAACCATTTTCTACCACTGAATTTATCATCCGCTTTGATAAGATGATGCGTGAGCATAGGGCGGAGGAGGTGTTGCTGGTTCTTTCCCTCACCGATGACCTCACAGGCTTATATAATCGGCGAAGATTTTTTGTTTTGACAGAGCAGTACTTAAAGGTAGCCATTCGGACAAAGAAAAGGTTATTACTCCTTTTTATCGATATGGATGATTTGAAATGGATTAACGATAACTATGGCCATAATGAAGGCGATCAAGCATTAGTGGAATTTGCCAAGATTCTTCAACAGAGTTTTCGTGAGTCGGATATTATTGCTCGGATTGGAGGAGACGAATTTGTGGTTCTATTCGTCTCCACGGATGAGAACAGTGAAAGACTTTTAACTCGCCTGCATGAAAATCTGAAAGACTATAACGACCAGCGATCGCGACGTTATCCCCTGTCGATTAGTGTGGGGACTGCTCAGTTTGATCCTGAATCTCCCGTGTCGATCGATGAACTCCTATCCAAGGCGGATGCCTCCATGTATGCCCAGAAATGGAAGAAGCAAAAGAGGAACTCCCTCCCGTGAATCATCCTCCGTCAACTCGTGATGCTTAAATCCTGAACGGGGGGACGTTGCTAAAATGTTTAATTACTACCTGAGGTTCACCAAAATGGGACTTGTCCCTTTTCGCACTTAATTTTATTTGACGATTAAACAACGTCCCCTCTTTCCTTAAACTTGTAACGAAATCATCAAAAATACATGACTTTTTGATAATAAATACAGGGTTTCCCTTATTTACCTTTTGGGATATTTCCAATATGGTTAAATCATGGAGAGATATCTGAGATGCTTATGTCATTGAAAATTCACTGGCTGAAATGGCAGATAAAGGTCCGATTAAGAATGAGGCAACTGGAGAACAGAAGATCTCGTAACCGCAGGCATTTGTTTTTGGGGTAGTCTTCATTTGAAACAAGCAGGGGAGGAGGTCCGACATGGCAAAGGTGCTCAGATGTATGGATGTCGGTGTGGGCTGCGGTTTTGAGGCGCGCGCTCCAACAGAGGAAGAAGTTTTAAAAATAGCTGCTCAACATGCCAAGACAGATCACGGGATTGATAAAGTTAAACAAGAGTACGTGACAGCATGGCGAAAGCTTATTCGCAACGTGTAACAAGGGCTGAAATCACAGAAGAGAACAAACAGAAAAGAACAGGAGACAAACCATGATGCATTGTTCCTATCAATTAAGTCAGTGGCCGACTTCAAAGAAGGCCTGCGTCAACCGCCATATGGAAGGCAGCCTTGAAGACTTTGGAACAGGAAGTTTCTTTACCCGGGTTCTGAAGAAGAACTATCCCATATGCCAGAATTGTCCAATTAAAAAACGATTAGCCTCCTTTGAATCGGTGAATTGACCTCTCACCCCCTCCCTCTTTCACACAACCCCCCGGGGGAGAAGGCGGGGGTGAGGGGTCTCACAATCCCCAAGGGGGCAAGAAGGGGAACTAAAAAATGGTTAAGCAAAAAAACAAGAGGATAAAAAGCAAAAGGGAATCAACCAGCAAGAAAAAAGAAAAGTCTATCGAGAAAACAGTTGAATTCGCTCTTCGTGCCCCAGAAGCAAGGAAGGTTTTCTTAGCAGGCGAATTTAACGACTGGGATACGCAATCCCTCCCAATGAAGAAAGATAAGAGTGGAATTTGGAAGACTAAGATCAAATTATCTCCCGGTCGTTACGAATACAAGTTCTTTGAAGACAATATCTGGGTGGAAAGTCTTCCGGGAGTAGAACAAGTTCCCAATCCCTTAGGCACAAGGAATTTCATTGTTTTGGTGAGGTAAAACACGATGTCCATTAAAACGTGGCTTATTAATCGGCGGCAATTCATCAATCTGTCAGGCATTGGATTGATCTCCCTTCTAACCAATGCACATAAAATCTCATTCGCTCAGGCGAAAAAGGAGGAAAACATGGCTTATACGGCAAAAGATTACAGTCGACTTTTAGGGATGCAGGGATTCAGTGATACACTCCTCAAAAACCACTTCACCCTTTACCAGGGATATGTCACCAATACGAACAAATTGATGGAGACCCTGGGCCAGATGCTCAAGGAAGGAAGAACCGGAACCCCTGAGTTCGCCGAATTGAAGAGGAGATTCGGGTGGGAATTTAACGGGATGAGGCTCCATGAATATTACTTTGAGAACCTTGGGGGAAAAGCGGCTTTGGACAGAGAGGGGAGGTTGTCTAAAAAGACCTCTGAGGATTTTGGGAGTTATGAAGCCTGGGAAAAGGAGTTCAAGGGTGTCGGGGCGATGCGAGGGATCGGCTGGGCAGTCCTCTACCAGGACTCTTCGACCGGAAAACTCATTAATTTCTGGATCAATGAGCATGATGTTGGCCATCCAGCTGGCTGTAACCCTATCCTCATCCTTGACGTTTTTGAACACGCCTTTATGATCGACTACGGTTTGAAGAGAGCAGATTATATTGAAGCTTTCTTCAAGAATATCGACTGGAAGGCAGTAGAAGGAAGGCTAAGATAAAAGTTACTTGGGTTACTTGGGTTACTTGGGTTTATTGAGTTTATTGAGTTTGTTGGGTTGACTGGGAAGCCATTTGGAAGCAAAAATTCAAAATTAGGAATTATTAATCCCTCCTCGCCCCCCTTTAGCAAAGAGGGGTTGGAGGGATTTTAATAGAGTTGACTTAAGTCAAAGATTTCTATCCTCGTTCAAGGCATTCTAAGTTCAAAACTCGAGCTCTTTGCACTCTATCAAGGAGGCTTCTATGGAGAAGAAGACTGCCAGGAATATTTTTATCTGGGGAACGGTGATCTGCACCGCTGTCTTCGTCTGGCTCACCATCGATACCCATACGACCATTCCAAAACGGACAAACACAGACAAACTGACGGACGAAGTGGTCCAGGGCAAAAGGGTCTGGCACAAGCATAACTGCAACGATTGTCATACCATTCTCGGAATCGGAGGCTATTACTCCCCCGACGTGACGAAAACCTATTCCACGAGAGGAGAGACCTGGTTAAGGACCTTCCTAAAAAATCCTGAGAGCCCCGATCCTAAAAGGCGAAAGATGCCCAATTTAGATCTCGGTGACGATGAAATCAATAAGCTAATCGTCTTCTTTAAATGGGTTGACGCGATCGACACCAACGAGTGGCCGCCAAAACCCATAACGGTTGCAAAACCTACAGGGGGTGTCCTGAAAGAGACAACTCAAATTCTAGCCGGGAAAAATCTTTACAATCAAAACCGCTGCGATTTATGCCATCAGATTGGAGGAAAGGGAGGAATCATTGGACCTGATCTCACACACGTTGGAAATAAACGTGACCCTCTATGGCTTTCAAAACAGGTTAAAGATCCAAAATCTCATAACCCGAATACCCAGATGCCACCTTATTTACAGCTTTCGGATGAGGAAATTGAGGCTTTAGTTACATTCTTAACGAGTCTCAAATGACTGCCCTCTCACCCTTCCCCTCTCTCCCAGGGGAAAGGGTGGGGGTGAGGGGCTTCAATCTGAAATCCCTGCCTGCCGGCAGGCTGGCGCAACCTTGAATTTGAAATTAAATGAGGGAGGAACAAGATGGCTTACGAATCGCAAAAAGTAGCTTTGAAATATTTTGTCATCTCCGCAATCTTCTTTGGCCTTCAGGTGATCGTCGGCCTCCTCCTTGTCTCCAAATATATCTGGCCTGATCCATTCATTGGATTCCTTCCATTCAATACTGCCCGTGCTATTCACACAAACCTCCTTGTGGTCTGGATGATCTTTGGCTTCATGGGAGGAACCTACTATATCGTGCCAGAAGAATCAGGAACAGAGCTCTTCAGTAAGAAACTGGCTAATCTTCAATTCTGGCTCCTTCTACTCGGTGGTTTAGTAGGGGTTCTTGGATTCCTCTTCGGTTGGACGGCTGGAAGGCCCCTTTTAGAATTACCAGTAGAACTCAAATGGGCGATCGTGATTGTTGCTCTGATCTTTATCTTCAATGTCTTCATGACCATGATCCGAACGAAGAAATGGACAGCCATCCAGGGAATGCTCTTAGGCGGTATCGTCATGTTAGCGGTCATGTGGCTCTTTGGGATTCCTTTCTTCAAAAACCTAACCCTTGACTATTACTACTGGTGGTGGGTTATTCACCTCTGGGTAGAGGGAGCCTGGGAACTGATCGCTGCCTCAATCATGGCTTTCGTCTTGTTGAAGATTACAGGTGTGGAACGCCAAGTCATTGAGAAATGGCTTTATGTAGAAGTGGCCCTGGTTTTAATCACAGGAATCATCGGAACGGGTCACCATTATTACTGGATTGGAACTCCCAATTACTGGCTCTGGTGGGGGGGGATCTTTAGTGCCCTCGAGCCTCTCCCCATTCTTTTCATGGTCTTCGATACCGTCAACCATGTGAGACACAAGAAACTCGAGGTCACCAATCGAATGGTCCTCTATTGGGCGGTCGGGTGTGCCATTTTTCATTTCATTGGCGCAGGGGTATGGGGAATGATCCACACCCTGCCTGCAGTTAACCGCTGGACGCACGGAACCCAGGTAACGGCCTCTCATGGCCATATGGCCTTCTTTGGGGCTTATGCCATGACGATCATCACCGTCATCTATTATGCCCTGCCCAAGTTAAAAGGCATGCAGCAATTCAATCAGAGAAGGGGATTTTGGGCCTTCTGGATCACAACTACCTCTATGATAGCAATCGGCTTAGCCTTTGGGGCTGCAGGCGTAGTTCAATCGTATATGCAAAGAGGTTTGGGAATCGATTTTCTCACAGTCCAGGGATTCATGAGACCCTGGTTTATGGCGGTCTTCTTTTCAGGCCTCGGATTCTTTGTAGGAGTTTTAATCTATGTTGTTGATGTACTAACTTTAGCGTTGAAGAAGACCTAGGTGATAGGTCTTAGGTTGTAGGAGTTGCGAGGTTTGAAATTCAAAATTCGCAACAATTTAGGAATTTAAAAAATCTTAAAACAAAACGGTTGGATAAGCCTGTCATTCCTGCGGAAGCAGGAATCCAGATATTGCTGCTGTCCTGGATTCCCGTTTTCACGGGAATGACACCACAAGTGAAACAGAAAGTATTCTTTTCAAAGACCTAAACTGATACCAAAACTCAAAATTGACCATGTCAGTCATTGCTGAGACCATCGATATTATCATCGAGAAGTCCCCTACCCCACTGGAGGAAATATGGATCGATGACTTAGCCATCGGCATCTTCTTCACCGGGGTGAAGCTTTCAACAGGTCATGCCGGTTGCGCCTTCACCCCGATTGGAGAGATCCCCGAAGCAGTCTGTTGCCCTACCACGGCCGCCCGGATGCCTCAGGCTGGGGAACTCGAAGGCACCCCGATTTCCGAAATCATCAAATATTCCCTTGATCCCAATGTGGTGAAAAGTGCTATTGGTGTGGCCACCCTGAATGCCCTCTCCCAGTTGATCTTAGAATCACCCGATGGAAAGGAATACGACATGATTAGGGACCGGGATGGATTCAATCTCTTGAGCATTCAGCCCCATGAGACGGTATCGTTGGTTGGAGCCTTCGGTCCTTATATTCGCCGGCTCAAAATGATGGGGAATCCCTTTTTTATCATCGAGAAGAATTCACAGACCCTGAGGCTTGACGAGATGAAACATTTTAAACCCGAATCTGAGATGAGGGATTCCCTTGAGAAATCAGGTGTGGCCATATTGACGGGCACGTCCATTGTCAATCACACCATTGATCAGATCTTCTCCCTTCTTAGAAATGGAATTCGGACGGCTATTATCGGGCCGACGGCCAGTATGATTCCCCATGCCTTCTTTAAAAGGGGTGTCCGTATCATGGCTGGGGTCCAGATCTCAAATCCGGATTTGATGATCAAGATTCTGAAGCAGGGTGGCTCGGGTTACCACCTTATGAAAGAGTGTGGGGGGAAGATTGCCTTTGTCAAAAAGATAAATTTCTTGGCTTAACCTTCTCTGTGATATAATTTTCCAAGAATTGGCTAAAAAGAAGGGGGGACTTTGAAAGCCAATTATCTCGTATTCTCTCCTTTACATACCCCTTCTATTATGCTACACGAAAGAAATTCTTCGTATCCGCCTATGCAAATCATCAGCCTCTTATTGTTTCAAGGGAGATCTCTATGAATATTATTGACCTGAAAGAAAAGGAAATCTTCAAAAAAGACGATCGAGGGTTCGCCAACTTGGTGGAGGAGAAATACCTCCAGATCAATCAGGTCTGCCTTGAGCCGGGCCAGCAGGTTCCTCAACACAACGCCAACTCAAATGTGACCCTCATAGTCATCCACGGGGAGGGAACGTTTCAGGTAGGAAACGAGGTAAGCCGGATGGGACCTGGGAAGCTCCTCAGAGTTCCGTTTCAGTCACCCATGAATATCAAGAACGAATCGAGGGGAAGGCTGGCTTTTTTGGTGATTAAAGCTCCCCATCCGAATGAGATGAAATGAGAGGCCCACATGTATCCTTCATATCAATTCTGTCATTCCCGTGCTTGCGCGCCGTAGCGCTTCAGCGCGCAGGCGTGGAAACGGGAATCCAGGATATGAAAAACTGGATTCCTGCTGGAGTCTATCCCGTACTTGATACGGGGCAGGAATGACAAGCCCGGTTTGGCAGCCCCTCCCCCTTGGGGGGATGTACGGAGGGAGAGGCATGGGGACGGTGGAGAAGTGTGCGATGATTAAAATCAAAAGAGTTTACGATGCGGCAACACCGGATGATGGCATCCGAATACTCGTTGACAGGCTCTGGCCGAGAAGGTTAAGCAAAGAAAAGGCAAAAGTTGATTTATGGTTGAAGGAGATTGCCCCAAGCAACGAGCTAAGGAAGTGGTATGCCCATGATCCGAAAAAATGGACCGAGTTTAGGAAAAGGTATTTTAACGATTTGGACACCAAAAGAGAACTTGTAAATCAGATCGTCCAAAAAATGAAGGAGGGGGATGTTACCCTGCTTTACAGTTCCAAGGAAGAGAAAATTAATAATGCAGTTGCGCTGAAGGAATATATTATAGAGCATGGAATAATGGAATAGTGGAATATTGGGATTGAGGGATTAGGGAATTGGATTAATCTAAAAAGGAGGAGGGAAACATGAAACGATCCATCTTTCCAACATTTCTTCTTATCTTCGTGGTGGTGATTTTTGTCCCTCCAGGTTTTGCGCAGGTCTGTGTCGACTGTCACAAGAAGGTTACACCGGGGATTGTCAATGACTGGCAACTGAGCAAACATAGTCAGCAAAAGATCAACTGCTCAGAATGTCACGGCGATCAACACAAATCTGCTCAAGATGTCGCTAAAGCGAAGATTCCAACACCCGACACCTGCGCCGATTGTCATGAAGCTCGAGTAAAGCAATTTAAGGCTGGAAAACATGCGGCAGCATGGGCGGCCATGAAAGCGATGCCCACGGCACACTGGCAGCCCATGGCTCTCATGGAGGGGATGAAAGGTTGTGGCGGCTGTCACAAGCTCGGGCTCAAGACCGAGGCCGAAATCAAAGAGCTCAAAAAAGGCGGAGCAGGATTCGGGGTGGCTTCCTGCGATGCATGCCATACCCGGCACACCTTCTCAGTTCAAGAAGCTAAGCAACCTCAAGCATGCCAGACCTGTCACATGGGCTTTGACCATCCGCAGTGGGAGATGTACTCCGGGTCCAAGCATGGGGTCCGATATCTGTTAAAGCAGAACAAGACACTTCCACAGACCGTTGCTGCGCCCACCTGCCAGACCTGTCACATGCAAGCAGGCAATCACGCCGTGCGCACAGCTTGGGGATTTCTTGCAGTGCGACTTCCAATGCCGGAGGACAAGCAATGGGCTGCTGATCGGGCCACCATTCTTCAAGGCCTTGGAGTGCTCGATCCGGACGGAAAACCGACAGGTCGACTCGACGTTGTAAAGGCAGCTGATGTGGCACGACTCACCCAGGAAGATTGGCAAAAAGAGCGGGATAAGATGATCAAAACCTGCAATCGATGCCACTCGGTCAATTTCGTTAAGGCGGAGCTAGCAAAAGGCGATCAGATGGTCAAGAATGCGGATCGTCTGATGGCCGAGGCCATTCTCACCGTAGCAGGTCTATATAAGGATGGAATTCTCCCCAAACCTCAAAACTATGCTTATCCATTTCCAGACCTCCTTACCTTCCACGATGCCCCGACGACGATTGAGCAGGAACTCTTTGTCATGTTCCTTGAACATCGGATGAGAACCTTCCAGGGAACATTCCATGCCAATCCTGATTATTCTCTATGGTATGGGTGGAGCGAGATGCAGAGGAGTTTGACAGAGATCAAGGAAAAGGCAGCCGAGATGCGTGAAAAAGCAAAGAAATAAGTAATTCCCCCTCTCCTCTTTTACAAAGAGAGGGGGAATTAAGTTTACTGTTTAGTCATTCCTGCGCAGGCAGGAATCCAGTCTTTTGAGATACTGGATTCCCGTTTCCACGGGAATGACCTAGGAGGGATCGGGAGGTTTAAAAATGGCCAAGAATGATCTCTATAAAAATCGGTTACAAAGATGTTGCCAATTAATGAAAGAAGCCACGATTGATATTCTCTTGCTCACCAAACCGGCCAATATGTTCTATCTCACGGGCGACGGCCGCCTTTGTTCTTATGCCATGATCACCCAGGGAGGAAAAGTCGCTCTTGGTGTACCCCAGACCGATGTGGAGGATGTGACAAAGGTGGCCCATTTCGACCACATCGTTGGCTTTGAGGATGAAGTGGGCATGATTCACTCCATTGCCCATAACTTCCAACACTTCGGAATCCAGCAGGGTGCCGTTGGATTCGAATATACCTACCTCATACAGTCGATGATGGCCATGCTGACCCATCCCCATGGAAAACCAGCAGGCGTCGCCGTCAAAGACTGCACCCACATTATGTCCGAGTTACGTATCGTGAAAGATTCCGAAGAAATTAAGCGCATATCTAAGGCCGCGAAGGTTGCCGAAAAAGGAATGGCAGCAGCTGTCAAGGCTGTGAAGCGGGGTGTCACAGAAAGCCAGGTGGCGGCCGCTGCAGAAAATACGATGCGGCAGGCAGGTGCTGAAGAGTTCTGGCGTACCTACGTATCCTCTGGCCCACGTACGAACATTGCCCATGGACTCCCCACGCAGCGAAAATTGAAAAACGGTGACCTCGTGATGATTGACATTCATCCCATTGTCAATGGTTACAGTGCAGACATATGCCGAACCGTATGCGTGGGCAAGCCAAAGGCCGAGCAACAAGCCGCTTATGACCTATATCTAAAGGCTCAACAGGCGACGATCAAAAAGGTGAAGGCAGAGGTTGGAATGGTTGAACTGGAGCAGACCCTTCATGGGATTATCAAAGAGGGCGGCCATGGAGATCATCTCTTCGGGCCACCCATCCATGGTGTGGGAATTGAATTTGAGGAATCTCCTTTACCCCCTGGCCACGCCTTTTTCCACGGAGAGAAGGAACCGCCACCGCTGGAATCCAACATGGTTATTGCCGTAGGCAATTGCGGATTATATACGGGTCCATGGGGAGTGCGTGTGGAGGATACGGTATGGGTCGGATCGGAAGGGCCGAAGGTATTGACGAGATATCCAAGACAGCTGAAAAAATGAATTATCGGATCGAGGGAATAGGGAATTGTTATGTCATCCACATCTATCCTGCCGAGTGAAAAATGACACGACTCGCGGGTGACGAAGAACCATCTGAAGAAGAGGACCATGAAAAAGAAGAGGATTGCCATTTTAACAGGTGGGGGTGATTGCCCTGGCATCAATGCCGTGATACGGGCTGTGACAAAAAAAGCGATTTACGAAAAAGGAATGGAGGTCATCGGCATTGAAGATGGCTACCATGGAATGATAGAGAATCGACACAGAAAACTGAGTTATAATGATGTTTCAGGGATACTCACCTTAGGCGGGACCATTCTGGGCACTTCAAAAACGGCAAACCCTTACCGCTATGCTGTGAAAAAAGGGGATCGGTCGGAATTTCAGGACTTTTCGAAGAGGGCCATTCAGAATATTAAAAGACTTAAACCCACCTGTCTCGTTTGCATCGGAGGAGATGGAACGCTCGGCATCGCCTACCGGCTTTTCAAAGACGGAATTCCTGCCATCGGTCTGCCAAAAACGATTGATAACGATCTCAGAGGCACGGAGATCACCTTTGGTTTCGATTCAGCCGTTACGATCGCTACAGAAGGAATCGACAGGATACACACAACGGCGCAGTCCCATCACAGAATTATGATTGTTGAAGTGATGGGGCATAGAGCTGGCTGGGTGGCCCTTTATTCCGGGGTGGCGGGAGGAGGAGACATCATTCTCATCCCTGAAATCCCCTACGATATTGCTGTCATTGGGGAAAAGGTGAAAGAGAGGAACAAGAGAGGAAAGAGATTTAGTATCGTGGTCGTAGCAGAAG
>Ga0315282_10006072_pt1 | contig 20322 bp, 21 predicted proteins | sample YL17G07_20_MG_FD_203693 | JGI IMG/M metagenome (GOLD analysis project Ga0315282, IMG submission 203693) | Sediment microbial communities from Yellowstone Lake, YNP, Wyoming, USA - YL17G07_20 | ecosystem: Environmental > Aquatic > Freshwater > Lake > Sediment | place: USA: Wyoming | collected... | reverse complement strand
CCTCGGGCAACAAGGCCACGAGCTGCATCCAGGTCGCGCTGGACACGGTGTCACCGGTCCTCACGGTGGACGAGCCCGTCGACGGGCAGTACTTCAACCACTCGCAGCTGTTCGTGAAGGGGAGCACGGACGGGGACAACGTGCAGGTCAACGGCGACCCTGTCACCGTCTTCAACGGCAACTTCTCCTACGCGCTCACGCTCGCCAAGGAGGGCGCGAACGACCTGAAGCTCGTAGCGCTAGACCTCGCGGGCAACAGCGACAGCGTCACGCTCAGGGTGTACAGGGACCTGGTGGCGCCGGGCCTGGTGATCCTGTCCCCGCTGCCGGGGGCGCTCGTGCCCACGAACGCCTTCGTGGTGGCCGGGAACGTCACGGACGCCCAGGGCATCGCCGGGATGTGGGCGAGCACGGACAACGCGACCTGGAAGGCCGCGGATGTGAACTATTCCGGGGCCCAGGCCACGAACGGGGCCTTCACGGTGTCATTCTCGCTGCCTGAAGGCAACCGCACGGTCTACCTGAAGGCGGCCGACAGGGCCGGCAACATCGGCCGGGCGGCCATCGCCATCACGATCAAGCTGCCCGACGTGACGGAGCCCACGGTGGCGGTGACCTCGCCCAAGGACGGGCAGAAGCTCACGGGGCTGCTGTTCCAGGTCAACGGGACCGCCAAGGACGACAGGGGCGTAGACCGTGTCGAGGTCAGCCTCGACGGCACGAACTGGATACAGGCGGGCACGAAGGACGGTTGGGCCCACTGGTCGCTGAACGTGACCCTGAAGGAGGGCAGCAACACCATCTATGCCAGGGCCTTCGACGGGGCCGGGAACAAGGGCGTGGCCCTGGTGACCGTCACGGCCGTCAAGCCTTTCGTGGACACCGAGAAGCCGGTCGTGAGCGTGACCTCGCACAAGGAAGGCGCGACCGTCGGCAAGCAGAAGATAGTCCTCCGGGGCGTGGCCTCGGACAACGTCAAGGTCAAGTCCATCCTCGTGAGCGCGACCGGGGCCACCAATCCGACCTGGATCGCGGCCACCATGGAGCCGGGCAACAACAGCTGGTCCATAGAGGTGACGCTGAAGAGCGGCTGGAACGACATCGCCATCAGGGCCTCGGACGACGCCGGGAACATCAACACCACGAGCATATCCATCAAGTACGCGAAGCCGCAGTCCGGGGGCCTGAACTACTGGATGATCGGCATATTCCTGCTAATCATACTGGTCCTTGCCGTCGTCTACGTGCTGACCCTCCCGGGAAGGGAGAAGGCCAAGAAGGCGAAGGACGAGCCCCTGCCGGGAGAGGACGAGGAAGAAAAGGGCGGCGAGGAGGAATAGCCGGTACGGCGTTGGCCCTCGACGAGAAATGATGAGAAAATGAGAGTGAGTGCTTGACAGCGCTCGTCCCTTCCCATGGGCTCTCGCACCATAGTACCAAGACGAACGTTGGTGGGCTTAACTACTGGGTTCGGAATGGGACCAGGTGTTTCCCCACCGCTATGGCCGTCAAGCGAACCGGGTTAAGATGCTCCCTATTTAAATAGGTTTCGGATGGGGCCATTCCGTCGTGAGACCGTGCTAACGCCTTGCCTTTGCCCTGAGCTTGGCCTCAAAATCCTTGGTGAGAGGCCTGCAGTCGCAGTGCTTGGCGTGCTCGAGGTGCCACTTGAGCCTCTGCTCGTCGGTGGCATTCTTGGGCATTCGGTTCTTCTCGTGCCATTCCCTGTTGATCGGCATCATCTCACCTTCGCCCCGCACTTGGGGCATGTGTCCCAGTCCTCGGTGAAGAGGTCCCCGCACATGGGGCACTTGTGATATGTCTCTCCATCATTGAGCTTCAGGACGTTCTTGTCCAGGTGCTCCATCTTCTCGGCCAGCGCCCTCCGGTCGGCCTCCTCCTTGGCCCTGAGCTCCTCCTCGGTGGGGGGCCTGTTCGTTGCCTCCTTCTCCTTCTGCTTCATCTCGACGTATTCGTCGGCGCTGATGGCATCCTTGTACCGCTCGGGCTCCTTTGGGGCCCGAAGGTCGTCGAGCTTGGCCTCGAGTGCCGAGGTGTGTCGGTACATGAAAAAGAGCAGTATCACGAGGCCTATGAGGACAATGAAGAAGCCGGAAAGGACCCGCAAAATCCGGAAGGCCTGTTCCTTGGGGATCCCGCCGAGGGTCGTCTCGTAGACGAGGGTGAAGAGCAAGGTCGCGCAGCCGGCGGTGATGATGATGACCGAGGACATTTCCAGGGCCACGAACCTCTGCTTGTCGGGCTCGAGGTAGGGCAGCCTCCGCCAGCGGTCTATGAAGCTCATCGGGCGGAAATCGGGCTTGCCATATAGAAGGATTGCGATGGTCGGACCGTTTACGGCCGGACACGCCTGAACTGGACGTATTCCATCCCCTTGGAAAGGACGCGCGAGAACAGGATGTCCTTGCGGACCCCGTGGGCGAGCCTCACGGCGCGGCTGAGCTCGGGCCATGTCCAGGTATGGTCCTCCGGCACCGCGTGCATGAGATACCTGGCGTGGGTACTCGACGGGTCGCCCTGGTACACGCGGAAATGCGTGCCGTACTTGAAGCCGGTCTTGACGACCATGCCCCGGTCCCTGAGGTCCGAGTATGCCCTGAAGCGCTCGTCGAACTCGTCCTGCCGGGCCCGGGCGAACTTCACGAACTCCCGCTGCGAGACCTTCTTGCCGGTGCGGGTGTTCCTGAGGGACAGGACGCCGCGCGCCATGAGGTAGGCCGCCTCGAGGAAGGACAGCTGGAGGCTGCCGGATGACGGCTTGCCGTAGAAGCCGGTGGTATAGAGCTCGTGGGCCTCCTTGCTGGACACCACGACGCGGTCCTCGAGAATGTGGCCCTCGAAGCTGCCCTTCGGTCCCGCGGGCATCTGGCCCGAGGGATTGGCGGTGGACACCTCGTAATAGGTGGCGTCGCCTTCCTCGTCGACGAGGGCCATGAGCACGCGCCGGTCGCCCTTGGACGCCTCCCTGACGCGGACAACGAGCTCGCCGAGGATCATTGGTGCTCTCTCGGATACCGAGAAAACGCGGATATCCGGGCGGTTCCCGGCAACGGGCTGGTTGCCGCGGGAATAGGCCTCCAGGTCCCAGTCCGGGGCCTTGCCGTCGGCCTTCGTCATGAGCTCAGGCGAGGCCAGGATGTAGCCCCGGTCCCGGAGGTCCCGATAGACCGAGTAGCGGACCTCGAAGGACGGAATGGCCTTGACCGCGATGGACAGGAGCTCTCCGAAGTCAATGGCCTGGCCGTCCGGGGCGTCCTGGCGCTTTACCGCGACGCGATCCTTCTCGACGAGGTACACGGCCTCGAGCAGGTGGAGCCTGAGGGAGCCGCCGCTCTCCGGGACCCCGAAGTGTCCCTTGTTCTGGAGCCGGCTGGCCTCCGCCTCCTCGGATATAACGACCGCGCCGTCCCTGAGGATGCCCTCACAACACTGCATGATGGCCCAATCAATGACGGGGGCTTTTATCTTTTGGGATGGGGGCGGCCCGGTCGTTCGTGACCCTATCAATGGCTTATTGATAAGATATGTTGTGAGAACCGTGTCCCCCAGGCCACCGCCAGGCCCTGCCGTCGAGAAAAACCCGCCACTTCGGATGATTTAAATAGTAGTTTCAATACATTAGGTGGGGCAGGTGGAAGCAAGTGGACAGGAACAGGATGATAAAGGAGACCTCCGAGGTCCTGACCAGGGCCGGCTTCTACGTATCGGACCCGGACCTGTTCCAGACGGTCAACTTCGACATAGTGGCGCGCAGGGACGCAATGCTCCTGATCGTCAAGGTGTTGTCGAACATAGACGCCATGGACAGGGACATTGCGGACCAGATGATGCTCGTCTGCAAGCACCTGAACGCCTTCCCGCTCCTCGTTGGCGAGCGCTCCAACACGAGCGTCCTCGAGGAGGGCGTGGTCTATCTGCGACACGCGATCCCGGTCATGTCCCTGGAGACCCTCATGGACTACTTCATCGAGGGCGTGCCGCCCTTCGTCCTTGCCGGGCCCGGCGGGCCCTATGTCAACATAGACGGCGAGGAGCTGAAGCGCGTCAGGACCGCCAAGGGCATTTCCCTCGGGAACCTGGCCAAGGCCGCCGGCGTGTCCCGGAGGTCCATCCAGCTCTACGAGAGCGGCGGCAAGGCGATGTACAACGTCGTCGTGAAGATGGAGGAGTTCCTCGGTTCCCCCATCGTGACCCCTGTTCGGGCTTTGGTGCCGGTCAAGGACGTGGACAAGGAGCTCTACAAGCCGTCGCGCCTGGGCGGGGATTTCGCCAAGGTCGTCTTCGAGAGGTTCCGGGGCCTCGGGTTCGTGGTCATACCGACGGTAAAATGCCCGTTCGACGCGCTCTCCGAGAACAAGAGGACGCTAATACTCATGGGCCTGGGCCAGAGGAACAGGTCCACCGTCGAGAAGGCCAAGATAATGGCGACCCTGTCGAGGATCGCAGAGAAGGACTCGGTGCTCGTGATGAGCGAGGGGACCAGCAAGCAGAACATCGAGGGGACCCCGGTCATCATGAAGAGCGAGCTGGACAAGTTCGACGGGACCGAAGAGATGTTGCACGTCCTCAAGGAAAGGAAGAAGTAGGACCCATGGCAAGACTTATTTTCATGTTACCTTTTAGAGGTCCTCGCACGCTGGTGTCCATGGATGGGTAAGTCGAAGCGCAAGGAGCACAAGGTCCTCAAGGACAGCCTCAAGGTACTTTTCGACGGCAGGCTCGTCATCTTCGAGGCCGTCAAGGGGCTCATCAGGGACGGCCAGTACGCCGAGGCCCTGGTGAGGAGCGAGAGGCCGGGCATACTAGCCCTGGGCATCGCGCCCGAGGACCTGAAGGGGCTCAGGTACCTGCGCAAGCGGCTCCAGGACAAGAAGAAGTACAAGCCGGACCTGTCCAACATCGACTGGGCCTACGTGGACCACCTTGACAAGTACGGCGAGGTGGACGCCCCGCCCCCGTGCTTCGTAATGGCCCTGGATGCGGCCGACGAGCTCAACATCCCGGTGGCCTCGCTCGACATGGACAACGAGGCCCACACGGACATCTACGTCAACAGCGTGGGCCTGCCGGACCTGCTGCGCCAGTCGTTCAGGTTCCGCTACATGAAGAAGAAGAAGTTCCACATCCGCACGCCCGAGGAGTTCGTGCTGAACTGGGACAGACTGCTCAACAAGGCCAGGGGCTTCCGGGTGGTGGAGAGGTCCAGGGAGCTTTGCATGGGCGAGACGCTGAAGCACCTCCTCGAGAAGCACAAGGACGCCAAGATAGTGGCCATCGTCGAGATCGAGCGGGCGCCGGGCGTCATCGAATGGGCCACGCGGCCGCCCGAGAAGAAACAGGCAAAGGTCGAAAAGAAGGCCAAGCAAAAGGCGCCCTAGGGGCGCTTGACATTGGCGGTCAACGTGATCTCCACGTACTTATGGGCCTTGTCGTTCGTGTTCAAGTAGATGAAACGGTAGATAGGCCCGCTGGCGGTGAACATGGACGAGTCCAGGGACACGGTCATCCTCGCGTTCCTGCCCGGGGCTATGCTGACGCTGTAGTCGGGATTGCCGCTCTTCTTGAGGACCGGCCCGGTCTGGTTGTCGTACGTTATTGTCAGCTGTGTGCAGTCGCAGGATGTCGAGATGTTGTAGACCCTGAGCGCCGCATCGCCGTAGTTGAAGATCGTGAAGTTCGTGGTCTTCTTCTCGACATGCATCATGCCGTAGTCGTAGGAGGTCGGGTCCACGGTGAAGGAAGGCTCGGGATGGCCGGGCTGGGGCCTCAGGGCCAGGTAGATTCCGGCGAATACTATGATCACGGTCACGGCGACCACGGCCAGGAACTTACCGATCGGGAAGGGCCCCGGTGTCGTCGTCCTTGACTTGGCAGCTGGGCCCTCGGTCCTGATGCCGTGGATCTTCCGGAGATGCCTTGCAAGGTTGTCCGGCCTGACCTTCTTGTCGCACTCGGGACAGGTGGACCAGCCCGGGTCCTCGGCCTCTTTTTTCTTGCCCATGGTCGGTCCCCTCGTGGAAGGCCTCATTCGGCCAGCGTGAAGAGCTTGTCGTCCCCGCCCACGTCGAAGATGCCGAGGCGGGCGCCGGCGTCCAGCCACCCGTGGGCATAGTTGACGCAGGCGAAGGCGTTCACGTAGTCGCCCTTCTCGTAGAAATGCCTGGCATCGTTATAGTAGGCCCGGGCCATGGAAAGGCAGTCCTCGGCCATCTTCCTGAGGTGGGAGCGCGCGGGCGCTATGATCTTGAGCTTGTCCAGGGCCCGCTTGGTCGTGCCGATGTCCTTCTCGGTCTTGGCCTTGAGGGCAGTGGTCAGGTCCTCCTTCGCCCCGGAGGTCATTTCTCGTCGTCCTCCGACTTCTCCTCTTCCACGGGCTCCTCCTCGTCCTCGGCATCGGTGTCTTCCTCTTCGTCCGAGGTGCCCTCCTCTTCCTCTTCGTCCGAGTCCTTTTCCTCAACGTCGGTCTCGGGCTCCTCCTGGGACATGACGTCGGTGCCCTTCACCTGGTCCTCGAGCTTCTTGAGCTTGCCGGAGTCCTTCATGTCCTTCAGGAGCTTGTCCTCGCCATCGACCTCGTCGATCTCGTCCCTTAGGTCCAGGTCCTCGCCGTCGTCCCCGAGCTCGGGGTGGGCGCTGCGCATCCTCTCGACCATCTCCTCGAGCGGGACCTTGCGGGCCTGGGAGGCCGCGGATATTATCGGCACCGAAACGCCGCCATGCTTCGTGTGCCTCACGCGCACGTCGATGATGATAGGGGTGACTATGTTGCCGCCGGTGATGATGGCGCTGCCCATGGGGAGCCTCTGGATGTTCTCCTCCATGCCGTGGGTCAGGCCCTCTATGGACTGGCAAATTGCCTTGAGGTCGTTCGGGTTCGTGACCTTCAGGATTATCTGGGTCCCGCATTGGCTCAGGACGTTCTTGTCGATCTTCGCGGGCCTCTGGCTGACGACGGTGAGGCCGAGGCCGAACTTTCGGCCCTCTGACGCTATGGTCCTCATGACGCCCAGTGTCATGGCCCCGCCCTGCTGCGGGCAGAAGTTGTGGGCCTCCTCGACGATGAGCATCATGGGCGGGATGCGGTTGAGCTTGCGGGCCAGGAAGAGCTTCTTGGCCATGCGGGCCACGACCATCTCCTGGACGTCCGGGGAGATGCCCTTGAGGTTGATGATGGTGCCCTGGCCCTCCTTGACGAGGTTGCTGATCCTCGTCGGTGGCTCGCCGAATATGCCCGTGGACTGGATGTACTCAAGGACGTTGATGATGTTCCACTTGGACGGGTTCTTGTCCTTTTTCACGAGGCTGATGATGTCGTCCATTGTGTAGAACTTCTTGTCGACGGACAGTGTGCGGGTGACTCGCCTCAGGATCCCGAGCTGGGTCCCGCCCTTCTTCGAGTCCATGAAGTCCATGAGGTCCTTTGCGTCCAGGTTTATCTCGTCGAATTTCAGCGGGACAGCGGTCTTGTTTATGCTGACATCGGTGGAATACTCGACGACCTTGTCGGCGAAGCCCATGGGCTTGACCCCGAACCTGTCCATCTGGGCCAGGTCCTTGGCATTGTTGTTCGGGTGCATTAGCGTGGAATACTCGCCGTGCGGGTCGATGATCACGATCGGGACGCCCTTCTTGAGGAGCTCCTCGACCATGACGCCGAGGAAGTAGGACTTGCCGCCGCCGGTCTTGGCCAGTATGGCCGCGTGCTTCTGGACCAGGGCGTTGATGTCTATGTAGATCCTGATGTCGTGGCCCTTGAGCACCCCGACGTAGGCCCCGGTCTCCTTGTCCTCCTTGAGCCCGAGGACCGAGCGCACGAGCTTCTCGCTGGCCTTGTAGACCTTGGTCCCGGCATCGAACGGCGTGCGAGGGACCATGAGGGTGTTCTTGTCGTCGCGGTAGCCGATGACCGAGACGAGGGCCGCGACCTGCTCGCCGATGGCGACCTCCTCACCGATGCTGAGCTTCTGGGCCCGGTCGAAGGACAGGTCGGTCTCCCTTGTGACATCGCCGATCTGCCCGAGGACGGCCCCGCACTCCGGGTGGGCCACCTCGATGTACTCGTTCCTCTTGACACTCCGGTCGGAGACCGCGAACCTGAACTCCGTCGTCCCTACATTCCCATAGATGATGCCGATCGCGTCCATCGACCTTCCCTCTTGTGACGGTACGTGTATGTCAATCTACCAATGAATATTTTTTGATGCGAGGGAAATGGCGAGAAATGTGCGGTACCGGACCTCGGCCTAGCCCTTCAGGCCCTGCAGCGCACGTATCTTCGTCCCGGTCTCCTTCCCGTCGTGGCCGAAGATGACGAGGACGTGCTCTATCCTCTGGGCAAGGACCTCCAGGTGGTCCTTCCGTATCGTGGACGGCGTGATGCCAACGAGGGTGCACTGCTTGTCCAGCATGGCCTGGGCAACGATGGCCCCGACCCTCGGGATAAGAATCTCTAGGATCTCCTGGCCGAGCTTGTTGGTCTCCAACTTCGTGGCCTTGACCTCGGACAACTCAGCCACCCCTGCCTGTTATGGTTATCTCGAGTAGGCCCGGTTTCTCCTTGACGCTAGCCTCGCCCTTGGTGCCCTCGAGGCCCTCGAAGACCCCGAGCGCCCGGCCCAGCAGGAAGTTCTTGTTGAACGGGTTCTTGACCGTGAGCGTTATCCGCTCCCGGTTGCCCGAGAAGATGGCGTAGCCGTAGCCCTTGAGGCCGGCCCCCCTCACGAAGTCGCCGTAGCCTGTGACGACCCCGGTCTTGACGAGCTCGAGGCCCCGTTCGTGATTGACATCCAGTATGGCGGAAGGGACCGCGTCCCCGATGGCCTGCTCGAGCTCCAGGAACACCGAGTTGAGGTCGTTGAGGCCCACGATGAAGACCCGCTCCTTGGACTTGACGTCCGTGATGGTGCCCTTCTCGAGGTCCCACTTGAACCGCGAGAGCTCCATGGGCAGGCCGCAGGTCTTGCACGGGGTGTACTTCAGGTCGCCGGGAAGCCTCAGCGGTTCCTTGAACACGAACCTCTGCTCGAGCTTGTCATCGCCCTCGGCGCGCTCCACCATGATCTTGGCGCTGTCGGGCTTTTCCTCCCAGGTGCCCTTGGAGGGGAGGTGCTCGATGCTCTCGAAGGCGCCCCGGACGTCCCCGACGAAGAACGGGGTGTAGTACTGGTTGTGTATGGTCCCTCCGACGCGTTTCTTGCGCTCGTACACCTCGAGGAGCACGTGGCCGTAGCCGAGGGCCGTGGATGTCTGCAGCAGCGTCTGGTAGGCCTTCTTGCCGCTGGAGCTGCTGTGGCGTACGAGGAAGCCCAGGGGGCCCTTCAGGAGCGTGTCGATGTAATGGCGGGCGTTCTTGCGCTTGCCCTCCATGAACATATTGTGGATGCTGGGACCGACGACGGTCTCGAGCCTGGCGGCTATGGCCTTGATGACCGGGACCTCGATGATGCCCATCCTGAAGGACTGGTCCCCCGGTATGGGAATGGTGCCGTCCGGGCTCCACTTCTGGTCCCTGCCGACGATGTCGGGGACCCCGCATTCCTTGCACGGTTTCATGGTGGACCACCTGCGCGTTATCGGCTGCGGACCTCGAATAATTAGTACTCCTTAATTATTGTTTCGTTCAATTTTGCCGAGCGCGTACTGTTCCTGGCCTTGCATAATCCTTTTTAGCCGTGGCCCCGTACCATACACCGGAGGCCCGGACGGTGACAGTCGAGGAGGATGTCCTGAGGAGAATCAAGCCCACTCCCGAGGAGGAGGAGCGCATCCGCACCGTCGTCGCAAAGCTCCTCGACACGACCGAGGGAATCCTGTCGGAGAAGGGCATCAAGGCCGAGCCGTTGCTGGTCGGCTCCGTGGCCAAGGGAACATATCTCAAGGACCCGGACCTGGACCTCTTCATCATGTTCCCCGTGGACACGCCAATGGAAGTCGTCCAGAGGGAGGCCCTGGCCCTGGGGGAGCGCATCCTGAAGAGCCCTGAAAGAAGGTATGCGCAGCACCCGTACCTTCGGGGGAAGTTCATGGGACTGGACACCGAGGTCGTACCGTGCTTCAACGTGGCCATGGCCAGCGGCCACATGTCCGCCGTCGACAGGACCCCGTTCCACACGAAGTACGTGCTGGATAATATCAAACCGGGACAGAGGGACGAGATAAGGCTGTTCAAGGCCTTCCTCAAGGGCATCGGTATCTACGGGGCCGAGATCGCCGTCGAGGGTTTCTCGGGATACCTGTGCGAGATCATGGTCCTCAGGTTCGGGACCTTCCTCGACGTGCTGAAGGCCGCGGGCGGCTTCGACCGCAAGGTCCGCCTCCGGCTCGACGAGGGGCGGTTCCCGGTGTTCAACACGCCGCTGGCCTTCGTGGACCCCGTGGACCCGGAGCGCAACGTCGCCGCGCCGGTCTCGGAGCATTCCTTCAGCATCCTCATCCATGCGTCCAGGGCCTACCTGGCGGCACCGTCGGAGGCATTCTTCTTCCCGAGGCCGGTCCTGGCCATGTCGGCCGATGCCATCGTCAAGGCATTCCGGGAACGCGGGACCGAGGTCGTGGGCATCGAGCTCCCCGTGCCCGAGGTCGTGGAGGACATCTACGCGTCGCAGATATCGAAGGCCGAGCGCGCCGTGGGGGAGCTCCTCGAGAAGAGCGGGTTCCCGCTCGTCAAGGGCAAGGGGTTCATCGTCCAACGGCCCACAGACGGCAAGAAGGGCAGGGCCCTGCTAATCCTCGAGACCGGCGTCAAGGAGCTGTCCGCGTCGCACATCCACCTGGGCCCGGAGGTCGGCCATCCCAACGAGAAGGAATTCCTCGAGAAATGGAAGGACCACCCGAGGAGGGCCGGCCGGCCACACATCAAGGACCGGCGCTGGATCGTCTATGTCAAAAGGGAGTTCCGGAGGCCCGCCGAGGTCGTCGCGGCGAAGATGGGGACGCTGAACCTGGGCAAGCACCTGAACCTGGAGGCGAAAGGCGGGGTTCGACCGCTGGATCTGGAGGCCCTGGCGAAGGGGTTCCCGGCCCAGATGTCCGAGTTCCTCGACGACAGATTCCCCTGGGAGCGCTAGTCCTCAGGTCAGGTTGAACTGGAAGCTGTCGCAGGTCTCCCTGTAAGGCACCCGGTCCAGGGCGCATATGGTCAGGTTGTGCCGGCCGACGAGCCACTTCTCGGTCGGAATCCTGACCTCGGACTGCATCGGGTTTTCCATTGTGAGCTTGACCTCGGGCGTGGCCGGCATCGTCTGGAACTCCGGGGGTTGGTCCAGGCCGTAGAAGGCCAGGATGACGCCGACGTTGTCCTTTATAATCACGTGAATCTCCGAGCCCCTGCTGATGTTCTGGCCCTGGATCTGGGGGTAGGGCTGGATGACCGGGGGCAGGTTATCCTTGACCGTGAACTTGAAGTTCGCGTCCTTGAAGTAGCCGCCGTCGTCCCTGACCTCGATCGTGTAATTGTAGATGCCGACGATGGGGTTCTCTATCCGATATGAGTAGAGGTTCTGGACCACGCGGAGCATATTGAAGGGACCGGTCTCCACCCCCTTCGGGTCAGTGATGACCACGTCCACCGACTTGACCCTTTGTGTGTCGTCGACGTAGGCCGCGATGCTCACGATGGCGCCCAGCTCCTGGTCGTCGGTCGTGTTGTCCGTTATCTTGGGCGGGACGAGGTAAGCCATGGGCGGGTTGATGAGCAGGATCCAGACGGCGATGAAGGTCGTGAAGTATGTGAAGAAGCCGGTGGCCCAGCGCATCTTGTCGAAGTCGGACATGTCGACCTTTAGGACGGTCAGAAGGAGCCGGACCAGGAAGAATCCCAGGAGGCCGAGCACGAAGGCGATCCTGCCGTCCTTGAGGCCCCAGGTGAGGAATGCCGCCACAAGGGCCATGACCAGGGCCACGCCCACGCTGGCGATCAGGAAGACGGCGCCCCGCATCTCGAGCTTGATGTAGCTCTTCTCGTCGAAGTCGGGGAGCCTCATGTCCTCGCTTACTGCCTTCCGTCTCTTCCTTGCCATTGTTACCGGGGGAAATAACTAACTGGGGGTTATTAATCCTTTTCCGATGGCAAGGACCCAAAATCTTTATCTCGGGCCAGGACCCTTGCATCCTCGGGAACCACCATGCGAAGGGACCTCATGGACATTCTGGCCTGCCCCATGTGCAAGGGGGACCTTGACCTGAAGGTCAGGAAGGAAAACAAGAAGGAGATACTCGAGGGGACCCTGAGCTGCAGGGCCTGTAAGATAGACTACCCTATAGAGGACGGGATACCGAACCTGCTCCCGCCCGACGAGCGGTAGGCGCGCCTATTCGTGGATGTGCTTCTTGTAGGCCGCCGCATCCATGAGGGCCTTGGCCTCGTTCGGGTCGGACATCTCGATGATGGCGTACCAGCCCTTCCCGTAGGGGTCCTTGTTCACGGCCTCGAGGTTGTCCGGCAGGGACTTGTTAACCTCGACGACGGTGCCCGAGACCGCGGCGCACATGTCCGAGACCGACTTGACGGACTCGACGACGCCTATGGCCTCGCCCTTCTTGACCTTGCGGCCGACCTCCGGGAACTCCACGAAGACTATGTCGCTCAGCTGGTGCTGGGCGTAGTCCGTGAGGCCCATCCGGCCCTTCTTTCCCTCAACCTTCAGCCACTCGTGCGTCTGCGTATACTTCAGGTCATTCGGAACGTTCGTCATCTTGGCCACCTCGCTTGAACTTGATCTCTCCCATCAATGCATTATCGTTATTAAACCTCATTTCTTGTTGTCTGGGACCATCGGGAAGTCGTGCACCTCGGCCTTGATCCTCCGGTCCCTGACGACGATGTCTACCTTGGTGCCGGCCGCCATATATTGCTTTGGCACAAAGCCCAGTGCGATCCCCTTCTTGAGGACCGGCGACATGGTCCCGCTCGTGACGGGCCCGATCTCCTTGCCGTCGACCTCGATCTTGCAGCCGTGCCTCGGGATGCCGGGCTCGGTGCATATGAAGCCCCTGAACCTTGAGTAATCGTCCTTCTGCTTCTGCTTCTCGATTACGCTCTTGCCTATGAAGTCGTGGTCGAACTTGACGGCCCAGCCGACGCCGCACTCCAGTGGCGTCCTGTCGTTGTGGAAGTCGCTGCCGGACAGCAGGAAGCCCTTCTCGAGCCTCAGCGTGTCCCTGGCCCCGAGGCCTATGGGCTTGATGCCGAACTCCTTGCCGGCGGCCATGAGCTTCTTCCAGAGGGGCTCGGCGAACTTGTTGGGCCCGACGAGCTCGAAGCCGTCCTCGCCGGTGTAGCCCGACCTGCAGGTCATGACCTTGTCGCCCACGCCCAGGTCCACCTCGCGGAAGGAGAAGAACTTCATTGGCGAGAGGTCCTCCTTGGTCAGCTTCTGGACGGTCTCGAAGCCGTGGGGGCCCTGGACCGCTATGCAGTACCAGTCCACGGTCGTGTTCTTCATCTCGATCTTGAAGCCCTTGGCGTGCTTCTGGAACCATTTCCAGACCATGTCGGCCGTTGCCCCGTTGGGCACCACGAAGAAGTGGTCGTCGGCATACTTGTACATGATCATGTCGTCCATGACCTGGCCCTTCTCGTTGCAAAGGTGGGTGTACCTCATGTCCCCGACCTCGCAGCGCCTCGGGTCGTTGGTGAATATCTTCGAAAGGAAGTCCATGGTGTCCTTGCCCTTGATGGTGATGTCACCCATGTGGGAAACGTCGAATATACCGACGCTGTTCCTGACGGCCATGTGCTCGTCGATGATGGATGTGTACCAGATGGGCATGTCCCACCCGGCGAACTCGACCATGTTGGCCCCGAGAGCCCTGTGGATGTGGTTGAGAGCGGTCTTCTTGATGTTGACCATGTTCGTCCCCCTGCAAGCGAGGGGATAGGGGATGATATACATCTATTTTATGATAAACAGATGATTGAAGTATAGTAGAGCAAAGCCTTCGATAATCTCATATCCTGCGGATGACTCCCTCGCAGGCCTTGGCCTCGATGCGGTCCAGGAGCTCGTCCAACGATGATACTGGCGGGACGACTGTCACGCCCTTTCCGACATCGTCTATTGTGTGGGCGTCCGAGCCCCCGACCTTGGCCACGTTCAGGTTGTTGGCGACCTTGCGGGCCCTGGTGTTGTCGATGTGCTCCAGGGGGTTCGTGCACTCGACGCCGTCGATGAGCTCGGCGACCGAGTGGATGGCGTCCCCCAGGGCTGGGAAGTTGGGGAGCTTGGAGAACGGATGCGGGATTATTGCGAGGCCGCCGGCCTCGTGGATCGCGTCGATGGTCTCGGCCAGGCCAAGGCCCAGCGGGACCATCTCTTGGATCCCGATCCCGAGGACATCGGCCCATATTTTGTCGGTCTCGACCCTGACCTCGATGCCTGGGATGATCAAGAACCCCGGATAGGGCGATTCGAACTTCGTGAGGGTGTCGTGGTCCGTGATGGCCATGCCGTTCAGGTCCCTGCCCTGGGCCACCTGGCACATGGCCTGCGGGGTGGCCTTGCCATCGTATGAGGCGATGGTGTGTATGTGAAGGTCGTAGGCGGACTTGAAGTCCTTTTCGTTCATCTTGTGTATTCACCCCAGCGAGAATTCGAGAAATGTCATGGATGTCCCGTCGATGACCTTACTGTTTTACTATCCTCACCGTGTTCATCCGGACTTCCTTAACGGGCCTGTCATCGGCGTCCACCTGGACCCTGCCGATGGCCCTTACGACCTCTATACCTTGGACGACGCGTCCGAAAATGGAGTGCTTGTCGTCAAGGTGCTCCGTGGGGCCCAGGGTGATGAAGAACTGGCACCCGCCGGTGTTGGGCCTGCCCGTGTTGGCCATGGACAGTATGCCCTCGCCCTTGTGCCTGAGGGATGGGTGGAACTCGTCCTTGATCGTGTAGCCCGGGCCGCCGCTGCCGGTCCCAGTGGGGTCCCCGCCCTGGATCATGAAGCCGTCGATGACCCGGTGGAAGACGACGCCGTCATAGAACCGTTTCTCGGCAAGCTTGATGAAATTCCCGACCGTTCCTGGGACCTTGTCCATAAAGAGCTCGGCCGTTATGGTCCCCATGTTGGTCTCGATGACTGCGATAGGGTTCGCCATTCAAGCGCCTCTTCTGATATCCCCCTTGTATTAAAAAAGGTTTCCGTCCCTATTTCTCGATGTAAAGGTTGTCTATGGTGATAGGGTCCACGGGGACGTTCTGATAGCTGCCGACGGTGTGGACCGGCACGTTCGCGATGGCCTTGACCACGGTCATGCCTGAGGTGACATGGCCGAAGACCGAATAGCCCCGGCCGGAGCCACTGGCCTGGACCGATGCATCGTCAAGGAAGTGCTCGGCGCCGTCACATATGTAGAACTGGCTCGTGGCGCTGTTGATGTCCGTCGTGCGCGCCATGGCCACGGCGCCATCCGTGTGGGTAAGGTCGTTGTTGACCTCTAGGTCGATGGCCGGGTAAAGGGCGGTCTTCTGGTTCATGGATTCGTCGAAGCCGCCTGTTTGGATGATGTGGGTCTGCGGGTTGGACGAGTCCAGGTTCGCGACCCTGTGGAATATCAGCCCGTCGAAGAAATGGGCATCAGCATATTTGATGAAGTTCTTCGCGGTGTTCGGGACCTTGTCCTGGTAGAGCTCGAACTTGATGGTGCCCTTGGAGGTCTCCATGACCACCACGGGGTTGTGCTTCTTGGGGAAGATGTCGTTCCAGTAATATCCCGTGACACCGACCAGGACGATCATGACCACGACGGCAGCCGCAATGCCGGCGTTCTTCTTGTTCTCCTGGCTCCTCCGGTACTCGAGCATCTCGATCTTGCGGGGGCTCAGGGCCTTGGCCTTCCTGGTCTGCCGGGGCGTTATGACCCCGTGATCGGCCGCTTTATCGGGATGGACGTTCCTGAGGTGCCTGGCCAATTTGTCGGCGCCGATCTCGACGCCGCATTCGGGACATTTCTTGAAACCCTGCTTTGGCATGTGAGGAGAAGAATAATGAGGTCAATATGTAAAGCTTACGAATGGTGGGCAGGGCCGCTAGTAAGATTCTTTCGAATGGGTTATTAATACCATAGCCCTTCCCCCGCCATTGAGAAGGGCTCTCGGACCGGTGCGAGCGTGACGACGGAAATGAAGGGTGGCTCGAAGAAAAAGGGGGCCAAGGAGAGGCCACCCTCCGCCGTCGACAAGGATGACGAGGGCGGACGGCCCGAGTACATCGTTGAGACCCACGGTATAACGAAGCGCTTCGAGAACATCGTTGCCCTGGATGACATCTCGCTGAAGGTCCCGATCGGGGCCACGGGCCTCCTGGGGCCTAACGGGGCCGGGAAGTCCACGCTCATTCGGGTCCTCATAGGGCTCCTGAACCCTACCTCGGGCGGTGGCGCGGTCCTTGGCAAGGACATCAGCACCGAGGGCTTCGACATTCGACAGCGCATAGGCTACTTGCCCGAGCACGAGTGCCTGATCCTGGACATGGACGCGGTCTCCTTCTGCACGTACATGGGCCAGATGGTGGGCATGGCCCGGTCCGACGCCCTGCAGAGGGCCCACGAGGTCCTCCACTACATAGGCGTCGGCGAGGAGAGATACAGGAAGATACAGACCTACTCCACGGGCATGAGGCAGAAGATAAAGCTGGCCCAGGCCCTGGTCCACGACCCCGACCTGCTTCTGCTCGACGAGCCCACCAACGGCCTTGACCCGCGCGGCAGGGACGAGATGCTGAACCTCATCTGGTCGCTCGCCCACGACGAGAAGAAGAACATCCTGCTGTCCTCGCACCTGTTACCCGACGTTGAGTACATATGTGACAACGTCGTCATCATGAGCTCCGGCCAGATACTCAAGCAGGGCAACATCAAGGAGATGCTCATGGCCAGCAAGACGGTCCTGAGCGTCCGCATCAAGGGGAAGCCCGACGTGGAAGATGCCTTCATCAGGGAGCTTACGAAGGCCGGGCTGGAGGCCGAGCTCGAGAAGGGCGGCAACGTCCGAGTGGACGCCGGCAAGGAGGAGCGGTTGGCTGGGGCCTACATGGACGTCATGCGGGCCGGGGCGGCCACCAACATCCAGGTCCGCTATGTCAGCCAGAGCGCCAGGTCCCTCGAGGACCTGTTCCTCGAGGTCATACGGGCCCAGGAGAAGGGGGGGCACAAGTGATGGCCGGCCCTCCGCTGCCCGTACCGCCCGGCGTGTCGACATCGCCCTTCGGCTGGACCGGCATAAGGCGCGAGAAGTACACCCGCTGGAAGGGGAAGCTGGACGGCCGCGATAAGATCGTCCGCAGGATGGTGACCGAGAGCGTCATGTTCAACCTGAAGAACATAGGCGTCGTGATCCTCGTCGTGCTGGCTTGGCTCTTCTCGATGCTGTTCCCGGTCCTTCAGGCGGCCAGCGGTGGCCTTCCGCTCGAGATGGACAACCCGAGCACCTTCTCTGGAAGTGAGCCCACCTCCGTGACCATGCATCAGAACATAACCAACCTGTCCGTGGCAGAATACCCGCTCGTGGGGGCCAACCTCACCAACGAGACGCAGTTCTTCACGGTGAACGTCCCGATGGGCTGGTCGGCCTTCGTCAACGCCTCGACGGCCGGCCCAAAGGTCAAGGCCAGCCTCGTCGTCATCCCGCCACCTCACCCGATGCCCTTCGACATCGCGGATATCATGGTCCAGGCCATGACCGGGGGACAGCGTGGAAGGCAGGACACCTTCACGACCGTCAGCCTGGTGGTCCCGGACCCCATGATGACGCTGAGCCAGAGCGCATACCAGCTCGAGTTCGCCAAGGACACATACACGGGGAAGGCGGGGGACACGGTCAAGGCCGACTTCTACATCAACAATACTGGAAGCACCAAGGACCTATACAACGTGACATTCACAGGAATGGCCAACCACTGGAAGACCAAGGCCTACGTCAATGGCACCAATGTACCGATAAAGACCAAGACGGTGTTCGGCGGGCCCAGGGACTACATGGTCAAGATCTCCTACATCCAGGTGAGCGTGAAGCCCGGTTCAAGCGTGCTGTGCACGCTCGAGTTCAAGACGACCAGGGATTCCCCCAAGGCCACGGCGATCAGCGTCGGCGTGAGCTCCAACAACGACCGGATGGTGAACGGGGAGTATGTCACCTCGATCAGCCTGAAGGACACCAAGAAGATGGACCTGACGGGCTCCATCTTCCTGAACAATGTCATGGGCGTCATGCCTTTCTTTGCACTTCTGCTTGCAGCCGTCGTTGGCTCGCGGATGATAGCCACGGACCTTGCGGAGAAGTCCTACAACCTTTACTTCGCGAGGCCACTGACGAAGAAGGATTACATCCTCGGGAAGTTCGGGATCGTGAGCATAATACTGGGCCTGGTGACAATGGTCCCGTCGTTGATCTGCTACGCGTTGGTCCTCTCGCTGACCAGCATTTCGAGCACATATATCATCGACCACCTGTGGGTCTGGGGCGCGATAATCGGCTACAGCCTGGTGATGATCCTCACCTTCGGCACGATGTCGCTGGCCTTTTCGGCCCTGACCCCGCGCAGGTTCTACGCAGCAGCGGCCGTCGTGGTCATATACCTTGTGACCGCCATCGTCGGTCAGATAGCGACCTTCGCGTTCAGCAGCGACTACGGCATTTTGATAAGCCTTGGCAATGACATGAACCTCGTAGGGATGGTGGCCTTCCAACAGATGGCCGATGTGACCCTGAAGTTCCCGTGGTACGATGCGCTGATTGTTCTGGCCGTGCTCTGGGTGGTGTGCGGGTTCCTGGTGTGGTACAGGGTCGACCGAACGGAGCTCAGCGAGTAGAGATGTGAGGATGATGACGAGCGAGATACCGGCTGGCAAGGAGAAGGGGGCGCCTGCGACGCAGCCCCAGCCATCGGCCCCGCAACCTCAGTACCAGCCAGCTCCTGCCCAGGCCTACAATTACTATCAATATCAACAGTACCAACAATACCAGCAGTACTACGCGCCGGCCATGGCCTACTCCACCCAGGCCGCACAGCAGTATCACTTCGACCCGAAGGACTGGGTCGCGGCATCCTGGGGCCTCAGCAAGTGGTACGGCATGGTCCTGGGCCTCAACAACATCACCGTCGGCATAAAGAAGGGCATAACGGGACTGCTGGGGCCGAACGGCGCTGGCAAGTCCACCTTCCTGAAGCTCGTGTCCGGGCAGCTGACGGTCTCCCAGGGGAGGATCTGGGTCCTTGGCGAGGAGCCGAGGAACAATCCGCGGCTCAAGGCACGGGTGGGCTACTGCCCCGAGCAGGACTCGTTCTACGGCTGGATGACCGGCCTGCAGTTCGTCGAGTACCTGGCCCGGCTCCAGGGCATGTCGATCCCAGAGGCCGAGAAGGCCGCCAAGGCAGCAATAAAGTCCGTGGACATGCTCCCAGACATGAATAGGAAGCTCGGGGGCTACAGCAAGGGCATGAGGCAGAGGATCAAGGTGGCCCAGAGCATAGTCCACGACCCGGAGCTGGTCATCCTCGACGAGCCGCTGAACGGCACGGACCCGCTTGCCAGGGTCCTCATAATCGATGTCGTCACGGAAATGGAGAAGGCCGGCAAGGACGTGCTCATATCGAGCCATGTGCTCCACGAGATCGAGCGGCTGACCGAGAACATCGTTCTCATCAACAAGGGGAAGCTCCTGGCCCAGGGCAACATCCATGACATCAGGGACCTCATCGACAAGCACCCGCACTCCATCATCATCGAGACCCCGGAACCAAGGAGGCTCGGGGCCGAGCTCGAGGGCCTGGACTTCATCTCGGCTTTGGAGTTCGAGCCCACGAGGCTGTTGGTGCGGACGACGAGACCCGAGATATTCTACAGAGAGCTGCCGAAGGTCATCTCGAAGGTGGGGATCAAGTACACGGGCATCCAGAGCCCCGACGACAACCTGAACGCCGTCTTCAAGTACCTCACGGAGGGATAGGATGGCCGGGGCGACGACGACCGTGAAGATGTCGAAGGGAAGGAAGGCCGCCCAGGTCAGGGCCGATGCCGCCCCGAAGGGCGCGGACCCCGCCACGAAGTTCCACGACATGCTGCACGGCATACCGACCAAGGGCCGGGCCCTCCTCGAGATGACGGTGCAGAACATCTTCTACGACAAGAAGGCACTCATATTCTTCGGGCTCGCGCTGTTCCTGCTCATCATACCTAGCTACTGGGCGTACACATGGACGCCGAAGAGCCCCGGCGGCCTGGAGATGTTCGTCATTGTCACCATGATGATCTACCTGCAGTTCATAGTCATCTATGCGTGCCTGCTTTTCGGCTCGTCGCAG
>Ga0315282_10006071_pt1 | contig 20322 bp, 25 predicted proteins | sample YL17G07_20_MG_FD_203693 | JGI IMG/M metagenome (GOLD analysis project Ga0315282, IMG submission 203693) | Sediment microbial communities from Yellowstone Lake, YNP, Wyoming, USA - YL17G07_20 | ecosystem: Environmental > Aquatic > Freshwater > Lake > Sediment | place: USA: Wyoming | collected... | reverse complement strand
ATCCCTGAAATCTCCAGCACCACCAGCCTCATCGTTCTTTTCATTTTATTAACAATTATTTTAATAGTTTTAAGAAGAGCTCAAGAAAACACTCGTTTTTCTCGTCAAAATTTCAGCGAAATGAATAAAACTAATATTCAAAAGAGCAAATATCAGCCTCAATGAGTGAAACCTAATGAAAAACAAAATAATCATCGGCATCTCCTGTGCCATCATTCTCATCCTCGTAATAACATCTGCTTACATTATCTTTTATCTCAAAAAGCCCACAACGACTTTATACATTGACCCGCAGACAATAAAAGGAACAATGGGACAAGTTTTCATGGTGAACATAAGCCTTTCAGAGGTTGCTGACCTATACGGTTGGCAAATAAAGCTAGAATGGAATCCGCAAATCTTGGAACTTATCAATGTTACAGAAGGGAACTTTCTAAAAAGGCATGGTCAAACATACTTCGGTCAAAAAATTAACGAAACAGGCTATCTTATTCTAGATTGCACCTTGATTGACAACCTACCTGGAGCGAGTGGAAGCGGCACTTTAGCTATGGTTCAATTCTATGTAAAAGAAAGTGGAAACTGCATTCTTCAACTTTCTAACACTACGCTGGTAAATTCATCTGAGCAAACAATTCAGCACATGGCAAAAAACGGACAATTCAGCACGTAATTTAAGGAATAAAAGCAACGTCATCTTAAAAATTCTGGTAAAAAGCGCTGTCATCGCAATAAAAAACAAGGCATATATGAAACTCTATGAGTATTATTTTTGGAAGAGAGGAATATAGATGAAAATTAAACAGATGAGCGTATTGGTGCTAATGGCTACAGTGATTTTGGCGGTTAGCCAACATGCTCCGCTGGTGTTTGCGTCGAAAAATTCTAGGGCCTCATGGACTTTCATGGTTTACTTAGACGCTGATAACAACTTGGACAAGTATGGTCAGATCAACTTGGAGCAGATGAAGGAGGGCTTGGCACCCAATGCTGCGGTCAACGTGATAGTGTTAATGGATAGGCTGAACCTTCCAGCATATATTTACGAGGTTACACATGAAGGAATCAAAACAGTTCAGTCCTTAGGCGAAATTGATATGGGTAGCCGAGAAACTTTGAATTATTTTGTAACATTTGCTATGAAAAAATATCCAGCCAACTACTTTTTCCTAGACTTATGGGATCACGGCGGAGGCTACAGAGGAGTCTGCTGGGATGAGTCAAGCGGCAACCACTTATCACCGCACGATGTGGAAACGGCTGTTGTCTCAGCTGAGAGCCAAACGAAAAAGTTCATTCATGTCATCGGCTTTGACGCTTGCCTAATGGGCATGATTGAAATCTGCTACGAACTAAAAGATGTAACAAACATTGTTATGGGCTCGGAAATGCTGATTCCAGGACTAGGCTGGCCCTACACACAGCTTATGGCTTATCTCTCTAACACCCCCCAAACTGACCCATACATGCTCAGCACTTATCTGATTAACGAATACGTAGCATACTATCCCAAATACACTGTTCAATTATCAGCCATAAATGAAACATCTATCCTGGAAATGGCTGCAAGCCTCGACGATTTTGCAGACGCATTAATGACAAACATCGACCCATATAGAGGAGTTGTTGCCGGCGCTAGAAGTGATGCGCAACAGAAGTTTATACTTGGAACATGGGGCTCCTACTTCTACATTGATCTATACAAGTTTGCAGCGCTAGTGAGCGAAAGAGCTGGCGACGAGAACATCGCGGAATTAGCACATAACCTTATGGGTGAATTAGAGTTCGTCGTCTTCGCTGAAGCACACACTGCACAAATAGGCAATTTGGATACAAAACAATTTGGGCTCACAATAAACTTTCCGCCAAACATTCAAACATACAGCAGCAACTATGAAAATTATGTGCCGTGTTTTGTGCAAGAAACGCTATGGTGGTCATTTCTAATGACCTACTACGGGGCACTCTAAAATCCCTTCTTACCTTTTTCTTAAAGAAATCCCAAAGTCGAATCAATGAGCAGTTGTGGGTCAACGAAAATAAACGCTATGCTTAAGTGTTAAAGTTGTAAAGACTCCTTTATCTTTTCCAATGCGTCATCTGGGCTTTTGGCTTCGACTACATTGATTTTGTATAGATTTGCGAGCTTTTTCCCGCTTTCGCCGATTTTGGGTATGGCTATTAGAAATGCCTTTTCGACCTTTGAGTCATAGGTTTTTGCGAACATGTCTATTACGGATTGCTCTGGAACAGGTTTTCCATCAGCTGATGTGAAGACGTTTATGGCTATTTTATCCGGTTTTCTTCCATTATTGCACGCAACCATGTCAAACATGTGTCGCACTCCAGACTTCCCCTCAAGAAATCCTGGAGTATCTACTTTTAAGCCCCTTTCCTCCATGAGTTTTCTGACGGGAGCAAGGACAGCCCAGTTTAATGCTGCGCCCTTAACTACATCTTCGTTTAGATGATACGAGTAAGCATCTTTGACTAAGGCATCTTCAAATAGAAAAAAGTGACTGCAGTCGCGGCAGAAATGATTTGGGATGGGCATGTCGAAGCTTTTGCCGCATTTGTTGCATGTGCACCAGACTCCAGCCTTTCTGAAATCAACATCCAAGTGAGCTAATTCCCTTTTACATTTTGGGCAGACCAGCCTTTCACCGTCATAAAACTTTTCCTCGACATCCATGTATCCGCATTTAACATGCTCAATCAGGGAGCTCTTTTTAATGTCGAATGATCGGCAGTAAGGGCAAGAATAGTGGACTGAAACGTTCATGGATCTGCATTTGGGACAGCAAATCACCTTGTCATAAAGCTCTCTTTTCAGCACCCCAGCCTTATGTAGCATAGCCAAGAATTCTTCATCATCCATAGAATCTCCAAGAATTTCATCTATATCGGAGTATACAAGACCCTTCTTCAAATCAAAAATCGGGGTGATAGCTTCAATCTTCCCGCTCATAAACTTGTTAAGCAATGCTTGAACGTGGCGATCCTCAAGGGGATCTTTTTGGCCCATCTCCACTCATTCTCCACGGTTACTCACTGTAGAATTCAAATTCGCAGATCCCATTCATTCGACAGACGCATTTGCGCTCCTTTACAGTTACATCCCTACAGAGTAGTTCGGACAGAAAGCCTGCTATGAAATTTGATAGGAAATAACAGCCAAGCCCATCTTTAGACTTCTTTCTACGTGTTTCAATAGAGTTTTTAACAAAGGCCTTGCCGCTTCCCTGTTCTAAGTCAACCTGTGAAAATGAAAATTCTCCCCAATTCCACTCGCTCAAAATCTCACAAAACTTCTCTATTGTTTCATTTGCGCTGGGGTTTTGGCTTTGGCTTTTAATTTTTCTAGACAGCAGACTTCCACATGACTTTGCCATGGTAGCAATAATAACAACAGCCCCAGAAGCAAACAGTTGTTGAAGGGCAGCCTTCATCTCAGAAAGCATTTCAAACTCTATGAAGAATCCGCCATTCTGTTCAAGAAGACTCTTCATCCTAAATCCCCCTTGAACACTCATTTGGATATTGCCCAATTTTTATACTCGAGGTAAATGCCGATTAATGCCAAAACCCCTCCAACGAGCATCAGTAATCCGCCAGCGACATGCACCTCAAAACTGCCAACGCTCAAAAGATACTTAAACGAGAAGACTGAAGAGCCTATTGCAAGAGCTAAAACTCCACATAAAATAAACAACCAAGGCCTTCCCATGGTGCTGCCCTTAAAAATCGACAACAACTTAACTGAGAAGTAAACCAAACAAACATTAACGACTAAAGCAATAAGGTTAATGATAATATGAAACATCTCCATTAGCTATCAGCCATCCAACACTAAGCTCAAAACATACTCACTCACACATATTACTTTAAAATTGCGAATCATTAATTCATATGCAAAATCATAAGTCTCTGGCGGGAAGATTTGCAATTCATATAAGTTTAAAAACGCTTAATAAAGCCTCCCGTTCTATCAGAATTTCTAGAAAATCGAAAACATTAAAGTTAAATACATTAAAATGAGGGAGAATCGTGGAGAAATTTAGTCTTTAATTTGGATTGATTCTAAAAAGTCAGCCCACGGAATGAGGAAAATGCTTTTACTAAGCTCCTTCTTAATCTCAGCCTTTAAGTTTTCATTCGCTACTTTTGAAGCCTCAGGAATCAAGCGAATAACTATCAACACCTTCTTCGACATAACATTCCACCTTCTAGAAATTTCTTAAGATCATAAAAATAAACATACCTTTACGGTTTGTTCCAAATGCTATTAATTATGTTTTAGAAGCCGTAAACCTCGTTTCAGATGCTTGGAAAATTCGACTCAGAGCCTATGACCAGTCAAACATTGAGCGTTTATTGAACTGCAGCATCTATTTCTATGACGGCGGAGGAGTAGAAAAACGGATTAAAGAGCAAAGAAAGAAGGAGCACGCCGGATAAATATTCATATGAAAGAAACCAGGTAACGACTAGACTTTATGTTGCCTACGATATATCGTGCGCTTTATAGCCGCAGTTGTAACACGTTTGGTCGTGTACGGATATTGTTCCCCCGCACTCGGGACATTTCCATTTCTTTTCTTCTGTCTTGAGCCATTTATCTAACCCGCTTCTTTTGATATCGAGAAGATTGCTGATCAAGCTTATTCTATACCTGGTGGTATAACGGCGATCCGATCTTCGTAGTTTTATGCAAGGAAAATTGGCACATTGATAACAAAACTCAACTTCGCCATTACTTATTGCAGGGCAGCCTTTAATAGAAGCGCACCTCTTGTTTCGTGGTCTACATCCAATGCAATGAGGTAACCCCTTTTGTTTCGGCAACCCCTTCTTTGTTGCCAGATAACGCTTGCAGACACCACAGTACATCCCGCAGGGCGCAACCAGATCATTATGCAGTTCCATCTTTCTGCCTCCGAGTCATTCTAGTCATTCTTTTCTATTCAATGTTAAGAACACATCAGCGTCTATGTTTCTTATATTTGACGTAACTCTCGTAGTCCTCCTCTGAAGTAAATATCTTCCATTTTTCTCCTCCTGTAGGAAGCCTTGCTGTTCTCACGAAGCATTTTTTGCCACTGCACACTTCAGCTCCTTTCAAGAAATGTATGGCTTCATCTCTAGTTTGCATAGGATATTTCCAATGTAAGAGACACTGAGGCCGCCCACAAGTCTTGCAGACATATTTCTTGTGGTCACATGTAGAATACCAAAGCCACCACCCATAACATTCGGGACAAGGATTATCTTCGCCAAGTTTTACGTGGCATTTTCTAGCTTTCTCACTAATTAAATCTGGTTCCTCACCCAAAGCCGTACACCATAAGGCAGTTTGATGTTGAGTGCAGAGAGGGACTTAAACGCATCGAAAAATCACTTGTTTATGATCTTTAGAGCTTTGAGGTAAACGTTCTTTACTCCATTGTTCTTCTCGTTTCTGATTATTTCTTCAATTTTTGGAACAAGTTCTTTTCTGACTCTGGGATTGTTTTTTGCAATTTCACTTAAGGCAAAGGCAGCACACCATCGGACCACTGTGCTTTCGTCTTTGGTGTTCAGTAAGAGTCTAGGGATTGCCTTTTCAACTTCTTTTGGAAAATTTTGTGATAGATTTCCCATTGATTCAGACACTCCCCATTTCACTCTCGGAGCTCTGTAGTTTATATAGCCAATTATCCCGTCAATGTAAGACACTACAATCTCAGGCTTATCCTTTGAAATGTGTTTCATAACATCTGCGCAAGTTCCCTTTTCAACATCAGAACCAGTTTTCAAAATCTCAATCAGCTGAGAAAATAGTTTTTCATCTTTTCTTATGCTTTCTGTCAAGAATGCGACCAGTTCCTTCGGTTTGCCTTCCCAATTTCTTATCTCCTTTATCACTTTCATATCACTCACATTTCTAGATATCAAATCTTGCACATATTAATAACTGACGCTCAACCGAGTGTGGGGTTAGGTTTAAACTTGTTTAGATTCTCGAAATTTGTTTTATCCGTCTGATTTTTCCAGTCTGCCGTCTCTAATCATATAGATTTGCCTACATTCTTTCACAACTAACGGGTCATGTGTGACTATCAAAAAGGTTTGAGCGTAGTCTTGGTTTAATTTCCTTACAAGATTCATGAACATGGTGGCGTTCTCAGAATCTAGGTCCCCGGTCGGCTCGTCAGCGAGGATTAGGGCAGGGTCGTTTGCAAGTGCACGGGCAATTGCTATTCTTTGCTGTTCGCCTCCGCTAAGTTCGTCTGGCTTGTGATGGGTTCTTTCAGTCATGCCGACGGTTTCTAGAAGTTGACGAACTTTATTTTTCCTTTCTCTTTTCGGTTTTTTGGCTAATATTAAGGGTAGCTCCACGTTTTCGAAGGCTGTTAAGACGGGGAACAAGTTGTAGAATTGGAAGATGAAACCTATTTTCTCTAGCCTGTAGCTTGCGAGTTGGGACTCGTTAAGCTGGGTGATGTCAACTCCATTTACTAAAACTTTGCCTTTTGTAGGTTTATCCAAGCCGCCAATCGTGTTTAAGAGCGTTGTTTTACCAGACCCAGAAGGCCCCATTACGCAGCCAATGTCGCCCTTAGAGATCTCGAAATTTACATCGCGGAGTGCGATTATTTCGAGTTTTCCTTTCCTATAGACTTTGGTCAATTTCACGGTTTCAACGATGTTTTCAGCCATGTCTTAACGCCTCTACAGGCTTCATGCGGGCTGCTCGCCAAGCTGGATATATCCCAGCCAAAACTCCTGTTACCAGACCTAACACAAAGCTTAGAACAATATTTGACGGTGTGAGCATGGGAGACACGTTGGCTGTTATTCTTTGACCTACTGGAACTGCAGGTAAGATTCTGACTGAAAACTCTGAAATGAGGTAAGAGGATGCGCCACCAACTATTATTCCAATACCCCCGCCTAAACATCCCAAAAGCAAAGCCTCTAGAATGAAAATTTTTAGCACTGTGGAGTTTTTGGCTCCAATAGCCTTCAGTGTTCCGATTTCTCTTGTACGTTCCATGATAGATATTATCATGGTGTTTACGACTCCAAAACTTCCAGCCACCAAAGCAACGATTCCTAAAGTTCCGAAGAACATGGTCAGCGTGTTCAACAGCTGAGAGGCTTGAGCTACAACATTGGACAACGTGAGAACACGCATGCCTGGAAAGAGACTAGCGATTTCTGAAGATACTGCCTCTACATTGTCTGGACTATCAGCTTTCACGAGGATTGAAGTGACGAAGCCAAAACTGTCGGTAAGGTTTTGAGCTACGGTAATTGGAATGTACAGACCTCGGTCTGTTAGGAACACTCCGGTTTCATAAACCCCAACCACAGTTAATGTTGCATTATTATTGTGATGAGGCGGGCGGGCGCGGATAAGTATGGACTGCCCAATGGACATGTTGAAGAGGTCGAAGAGGCTTTTACCCAGTACCGCGCTGTTGTTATCATTTTCACCTATCATTTTGCCATCAATCATGTTGAGACCGCCTGCCGTTTCGTTGAAGGTTCTTACATCTATACCCCAGACCGGAGCCAGTGTTTCATTCACGACCACAACTTCTGTGAGTTGTGGGGAAACCGCATGTACGTTAGGAAGCTTAGCAACAGTTTCAACAGTTGATTCGTTCAAAACAGCTGAGCTCCCTAAAAGAAACGCTTCCCTTGGATTTGTGATGGTAGCGTTGTAGACGATTATGTCAGCTCCTCCTAAAGCACGGATAGACGTTCTAACCTGCGCATCGATCCCTGCAACCAATGAAAGCAAAACTAAGATTAGGGCCACGCCGACCGCGATTCCTGCAACGGTCAAGCCTACTCTTAGTTTGCGTCTACTTAGATTCCTCCAAGTCATAGCAATTGCAGACATTCAACAACCTTTTCCAGTGATGGTTTACTATTCGGTTGGTAAACAATGCCCAACTTAAAAAGGAGATTCACCAAAGATAAAATAAAAAAAGTAAAGAAAAAAAGAGGGAGTTTATTTTCTTCGTTTTAGTATTGCTATTGTGCCGACTGCAGCTGCGGCTGCTATGACGGCTGCTGCGATATACGGTAGGTAGGCGTAAAGAGCATGTCCAGCCGTTATTTCTGAGATGTCCATTATGTTTGTGCCCACTGTTACTTGTGGATCATGGTAGATTCTGTAGCCTGCTGGATAGCTGAACCCAGCCAGCATTGCGAAGCCAACGTAGATTCCTCTTGGCAGCTGAACCGAAATCTTCTTATGTCCTTGTACCTGGGCTGTCATGTTTAATGTCACAGGGTCTTCACCCTCGCTTTTTGTCACGTTCACGGTTGTTATCCATGTTAGGCTCCCTATCCTCTGCCAGTCATCCATCAGGTGGAGTCTCGCTGGCTTCAATATTGTCTTCAGCGTGGGTCTTGAACCCGTGTCATTTGCGTTTGCCTCGCTAAGCGTCATGTTTCCGTCGGCAGTTTCTGCAACCACGTCTCCTGTTCCGCCACTTATCCTCGAAAGCAGCTCCTCCTTTATCCATTCAGCTACACCAGTCGGTACAAAGTTTCCAACTACGGCGTGCCACTCAAGTAGCAGTCGCGGGTTCGGGTTTTTTGCGTCGAAGTCCCATCCCAAGATTTCATGGTCGTACTTGACTCCGTAGTCGACTCGGGTTCCGTTGAACTCCTTGACTTCAACCTTCTCTGAGTCGATTACCTTATAGCCGTTCGCCGCATCCACTGTTACGTTAAAGATTGGCACGGCTGCGGTGACGTTGACTAGCTGCGCCTCCAAATGGAACGTAAACGTCAACCTGTTTAAGACCCCATCGCCTGTGGTGTTTAAGACTGCACCTTCGATTGGTGTATACGTTAGGTTTTCAGCTGTTAGGGAGAAAGTCCATGAACCCTGCTTTCCTTCAGGGTCTAATGTTTCACTTATTGGGCTTCTAGTCCATGGTGTGTGTAGGGATACCTTCTTGTAGGCTGGTTCATGCCACAAATAGTCACCATAGCGTAATCCAGTGTAGTCGCGGCTGTAGTCACAGACCTCGTCATTGTCTGCATCTTTGTATTCAAATATGTCCTCAAGCTTTTGAACCCATATAGTCTTAATCGCTATCGGGTAGCGACGAGCCACAACTCCGCCGTCTACGTCAGAAACATTGGCTGCACCCAAATATCTTGTTATTTCGCTGTAGATTATGATGGAGTTTGGTTCGGTTTGATTCTCTGTTCCCCAGATCACTGCAAACATAGCGTCTTCAATGTAGGCTGTTTTGCCGGGGGTTCTCCGCATGAAACGTATCCCAACATAGTCCCCACCCCCAAAAAGCTCGGTGGTTCCGGCAATTTTTTCGATGTAGCCTTTTCCTCCAGCAACGTCAACGTAGACTACTGCTTCTGCTGTGGCGACCAATGGAACGCTGAACATCAAGGCAATGCAGATTGTAGGCAATAGGACTTTTTTCATTTCTTTCCAACTCATTTGTGTTCACCTAGCAACCCTTTGGTTTCCTTTTAATAATAGGTTACGCACTTTTGATATGCACCAAAAATGAATATTTTGAAAGTTGTTTTTCTGTAGAACGTTTCGATGGGCTGGGGGTTAGTCTCCGAGTTTTTCGCTCATCAACTCTTCTTCAAGATGTAGAAGGAGACCCATGCGGCGTTCCCACTTGTTAAAGAATCGGTATTGACCGATCAGGGCATATATGCTATAGATTAGAAATATCGCAACGAACACTAAAAACATGGTATCCATAACGTCCAGTCGCTTTAGTGCAAGGAGCAAGAAGCGCAGAACAAAAAACACGAGCAGAACGCCTGAAGCGATCATACTCACTAGAGACCCTGTCCTAAACTTGCTCCATTCTCTGTCCAATTCAGAGAGGAAATCGTGTAGAGTTCTTACGGGGTATGTTTTTTCATGTTTTTCTTCACTCATGATCTTCTCTCCACATAGTCTTTACAGGCGATATTGATATAGGTGATGCACCAAAAATGAAATTATAAAATTGACGGTAAAGATTTGCGCAGCTCAATGTATATTCTCCTCCCTTCTTCCGTTAATGAACAGCGCCCGTCCTCGCTTTCCCTTACTAATCCTCTTTCTTTAAGATAGGCTAAATGCTTTAGAAAATCATCGTAAGAGAGACTCGTCGCCTTTCTCCAAACATAGGTGCGGAGTTGAGGCTTGCTGTCGAAAAACAGGAACTCTAGGATCTCAAATCTTATCTGAACAGCGCCCTTCCGCATTCGCCCCATTATAAATGCACCATTAAATCAGTAACATATCTATTTAACCATTAAAATGGTTAACTATTCGCAACAAACTCTAGGCAAAAGCGAGACTCGACAAGAAGTGCGGTTAGGCTCACATACACGTTTGTATTCCACCGTTTTGGTGCAGGGGAGTGGTTCAAAACTCGGTTTAAATTCTCGGTTTGTGCACATTACAATAATAAGTCAGTGGGTAACAAATTGAATTATGGTTATCGGATTGAAACAAAAAGGACTTGGACATGTTACAAGTTTTGAGATGGAGGCGCTTCCTCCCTATGCATTTGAGCCAACGGTTCATAAACCCCTTGGCTATCATTGGCTCACCCCGGGCGAGGTCTATCTGAACGGAACGATTTGGACGGCAATGGAACTGACTTCAGGAGAGCCTGTAGGATTACGGTTAAAATCTGTAGGAACAGTGGATCATCCGAGAATCCTGGGGGCAATATTTTCTGATGAAAAATTGGGAGGGGAAGAGGAAAGAAAACTCTTGGAGAGTGTTACGAGGTGCTTGGAGCTTAAAACTGAAATAAGTGACTTCTATTTGATGGCTGAGCATGACCCTATTCTAAGGCAGGTTAAGGACGATTTGTATGGTATGAGATGTGGTCAACATCAGCGTTTATTTCACAATATTGTTCGTGCAATAACTATGCAGTGGGCTTCCCTTGAAAGAACCAAACAAATGTCTAGGCTTCTCTTTCAAGCCTACGGTCGCAGAATCTCATTCGATGGACACACTATTTCCGCATGGTTTACTCCAACGCAAATCGCACAAGCGAATCTTGAAGACCTGAGAGAAAAGTGTAGGCTTGGATTCAGAGCAAAATACCTTAAGTCCATTGCGGATTTGATTCGCAAAAGGAATTTTCCCTCGTTAGAAAGGCTTGAGGAGATGCCAGCAGAAGACGCTAAAAGAGAATTGATGAAGTTGAAGGGAATTGGAGAGTATTCCGCAGAGATCGCTTTACCTCACGCTGACAGATTTCCCATCGATGTTTGGAGTGTAAAAGTGTTCTGGAGCTTGTTCTTTCCGCACAGAGCCATGTCGCCTCTTAAAATGGCAATGAAGGATGTTAGAACCCATGCAGTAGAGAGATGGAAGAAATGGAGAGGTTACGCGTTCATCTATGTGATAAACGATTTAGACAATCTATCCAAGAGGTTCGGTGTAAAGCTCACCTAACATGAATGGACAATAAAAGAATCACATCTCGGTTTAAATTCTCGAAATTTTGCTTCTAATATGAAAGTCTAATCTGCTTGATTAGTTTGCTAAACATATATTTTTGAGATTCTGAATTTAGGATTGAGTAGCATGAAGAAGTATTCGAAAGGAATTTGGGATAGGGTTGCACAAGACTACGATGTCATTTGGGAGGTCGCTGACTACACGCCAATTCTTCGGTCCATAATTCAGAATGCTGGAATCGAATTAGGCATGGATGTTCTTGATGTTGCAACTGGCACTGGAATGGTATGTATCGAGGTGGCAAAAAGGGTCGGAGAGCATGGTCTTGTCTTAGGCATTGATTATTCTAAACCAATGTTAGAACAAGCAGCTAAGAAGGCTAAGGCATTAAATTTACATAATGTGAATTTTATACTTGCAGACGCACATAATTTACCTTTTTTGAACAATCACTTCGATGCTGTAACATCTTGTTTTACCTTTGCTTTTTTGTCTGACCCTCAAAAAGCTGCAAAAGAAATGACACGTGTTGTGAGAGCCTATGGCAAGGTGGCTTCAGTGGAATGGGAGAGACCTCCTCTCAGTTTCTGGGCTGAACACCGCAAAAGAGCAGGCATCCACGACTTTCCTAAGACTGAGTTGATTAAAATACTTTATGATTCTGAGTTAAGGAAAATTCACAAAGAAAGAATTCAAGTTCTCCATAAAAAACCTAATGTTCCAGAGGAATTAGTAGGTAAATCCCGACTTCTTTCCGCAGCGATAATGGGTTTAAAAGAGAATGATGCCGAAGGGTTCTTCTCAAAAATAAGGGAGGAATACCAAAAACTTCCATCTGAGAAAAAGCACGGCTGGCTACCCACACTCTATGTTGGCACAAAATATTACAAAACATGCCAAAGTCCGACCCATTCATGAAAGTGCGGGGGATGGGATTTGAACCCACGAAGCCTATGGAAAAAGTGCTACAGCTGAAATGAGGGTGCAGATTTAGCGCCTAGCTTAAGGTTTATTCAAGAGTTAAACGCTTCAAAAGAAGAAAGAAAAAAGCTTCTTGCGCTATTTACTTTCAAGTAAACGAGTAAAAAATTTACTTGTTAACTACAGACTTTTTAAGGATGCAAGTTAAAAGTTAACGCGTACAGTTGAGGCGTGAAGCATTTGATCGATTGGGTCGACGTGGATCAGCTTCTGCATGAGGGCTACCATCCCTACGTCTTCAGGTCTGGAAAGGGCGAGTACATGTGCCTCAAGAAAGGAGGCGCCACCCGAGGGCTTGGCCCCTTCAACCAAAAAGACTGGGACACGCTTCAAGCAAGGTACGCCGTCATAATGGAAGAAAGGTCGCTGGAGAAACCGCCCAAGGCTGCCCAAAGCCAAAAAACCACCGAGAAAGAGACAAAGAGGACAGAGGCTCCTGTTGAATCGAGCCAGTGTGTGAGGCTGGACGACATTCTTATCAGAGCTGGACGCGATTGGCAAACGAGTATGCAGATGCGAGAGATATTTGAGATGTTGGAGAAAAAGTGGACCCCTAGCCAAATCGTTGCGCAGGGACACAACCCCTTTCTCGTCGAAGCATGCGCCAAGAAACACGCAGAGTTAACGGCTTTGGAAAGCAAGCAGCAAGAAACATTGTCCACGTCGCTTCAAGCGCAAATGGAGCAACAGGTAACTAGCCTCCGACGCCAAGTTGAGGAAATAGGAAGGGCTCAAACAAGACTGGGGGAGACACAAATGGAACTTACGGACATGCTAAAAACCGTCATTTTTCAAGGCAAGCTGAGAATGAGTCAATGCCGATACTTCAAAGATGATCTTTGCACTCTGGAATACGACCCAAACCAAGTGAAGGATGCACCCATCGACATCATCGAGGAGAAGGATGGATGGGGCACGGTTCACGTGCACGTCAAACCCGCACCCTTATGGTGCGCATGTTGCCCACACCACTCCATGTAGATAAACCTGCAACTTTTTTAGCGCCTTAATGCACAATCGAGACTAGTTTTAGATTTAAATCTTGATATAGTTAGGTTGCAAGTTGAGTTTGAATGTTGAATCTGTTATAAGATAATTGTCATAATCCTTACTTGCTTTGACTTTTGCTTATGGGCTGCTGCTTTAGTCGTTAATGAAATAGGTAACTCTAGCATTATTAGAGTTGTAGCACGCGCGCTATGTGTTTAACCAAGAAGGAGTTGAGAATAGCCTCAGCCTCGGTTATGCTCAGCTTCTCCCTTCGTTTGTTCAGCTATGACCTCTAGGATTCTTGGCAAAAACTCGAGGAATTTTTCCTTTCTCTCGTAGGCGAGTTTTTCGAAACCTTCAATTAGACTGTTGACGAGAGTACGGTAGACGTAGGTGACTTCTTTGAATTTATACTCGTAAATCTCATGCTGAAAGGTCAACCAAGCTTCTGACTCGTTCTTGTCGTAAACGTAGAGGACTCCTGAAGCTATCTCGCCATGTTTGCCTAAGTTAGCCTTAGGAGTCCACATAACCCTCAGCGGAACGCCAAGTCGGTCAAGGATGCGCTGCATTCTCTTTTCAAGACTCATAGTCTGCCACTTCCCCGGCTGGCTTCCCCTTATGCTCGTAGTCATCGAGATGTTCGTCCATCAACTCATAAAACAGGTCTTTGGCAACTTTGCGGATCAACCGGACAAGCTTCCTATGCTTCTCTTCCTCAGAATCTTGGCTCATTCTCTTACCCATCTCCAAAACGTCTGTCCGTCACGCTCAAACCAAAACAGCTCTTCGCCTTTCAAACTCTCAAAAAGAGACTCAGCCTCTTTCACAGACAAACCAGCCTCAACAACAAAACCGATCCACTCTTCCTCAGTGCCTTCCACAAAACGGTTCCTCACAAACTCAAGAGCTCCCTGAACAGTTGTTACAGAGTTCGGGTTCTCTTTGCCCACGGCATTTTTCTCTTTAGCATTTTTAGATATAGAAGAATTCTCTATAGGTAGGCTGGAAGGCTCAGTTTCACTTGTAACTAAGTTACAAAGTTTACCGAGTTGCTGGGGTGTGTCCAAGTCTTTGTCCACATTCTTTTCCTCTTCCTTTTCCATGCTTCTAGGTGCCTGCGCACTCTCGGAACTTGGTTCACTCGGTAACTTGGTTACGAATTCGTAACCGTACTTCTTGGCAACTTTCCTAAGCTTGTCTGGATCAAACTCGTAGGCTTTGATAACTATGTCATTGCCTTCCGAAACTTTTTGTCGTATAGGTTTCGATTTTCCATTCAGAACCTCTCGTAGCCTGTATCCAACTTTGTTCTTTGTCACATGGAAAAATTCGCTCGTGTCCATTACATTGGGTTTCTTGTCGTCTATCTTGCCATCCAGCTCTTCTTGCAGACGACTCCATATTGTCTGAAAAGGAATGTTAGGAGAGCTGTCTTTTGCTTCATTATGAATTTCGGTCACAACCTTGACGATCTTCCCTTCTAAAGTATCTTGCTTGACACTTAATCGTTCCTTCCTTTGATCTTCAACAAGCTTGAATAAGCCATCATAAACCGTCAAACCTTGTGTTATCTGCAAGATTGGTTTCCACAGCTCCTTCAACCGCCCCTTCATGGAAAGCTCGACTTCTGGAAGCTGCCAATCCCTACTCAGCAAACGCCATTTCAGAAGCATGTTTCGCAAGTTGCGGAGTCTATCCAAGTCTTCCCTAGTTATGTCAGCCCATTCCTTTTCCGGAGAACCTTCAACCATTGGAATAAACAGGAATCTTTCGTTGAAGCCTTTGACTTGCGGTATCTGTTCGCTGGCACATGCTTTGAAGCAGAAAGTATTATAGTATTTTATGATGCGGTCATGTTGTGTGATTATGGTTCTAGGAACCACTGCTCCTTGTTTGTATCCTGCCTTGTAGATTTTGATTTTGTCTGTGTCCTTGTGGATTCCTTGAACCTCGTCTTCAAGTATGCAGCCTATCGCGTCTGAGTCTTCCAAGAATCCGTAGATGTCTGCTGAAGGAACGGTCACTCCATACATTGGCCTGTAACATAAAGACTTCAATACTTGTAGAACAGTGCTTTTTCCGCTTTCATTGTCTCCGTAAACGAAGACGTAAGGAACTGTCTGGAGTTTTTCCTGATGGTAGCTTAAGAGGACGCATGCGCTTAGAACGTCTCTCCAGATTGCTTCAACGTCAACGAATGTTTGAAATTCTCGGTTGACTTTCCAGAACAGCTCCTCTCGGTTTGGGACAGCTCCATCGAGGTAACCGTAAGGCTCGTATGGAACGTGTCTAGCCTCTTTTGGATAGAAGACTTGCTCATCTATTTCTATGCTTTCAGCAATATTGAAGCTATTTTCCTCTTTGATCAGAAAATATGGCTTGCTATTATGATAAATTACTTCAAAGTAGCCACTGTCACATAGCCCAGCGTCTCTCAACTGCTTCTTTGTTTTCTTTTCTTTCTGTTTTTCATATCTTGGATAGAACCGATCACATGCTTGGTCAGAAGGCAACAGTATTCCTTGCTGAATGTCATAGCTGTTCCAGCATCCACTATCAGGAACCTTGAACCTTGCACATTCACCGCACTTATGCTTCAAATAGTCCTTGTTACAGCTATCACTGGTCATGTCTGGTTTTTCCTGAGCTAGGCTTGCGCTTTCAATCTCTGTCCGTAAATTCTGTTCTCGCCATAGAGCCAGTAGGAAAAATGGTAGTTGGGTCCAGAGTAACGAGAGTTGACGACAGCATTGTTCTGCCTTAGAATGTTAAAGGCGTGACTCCACTTGTCAGGCAAGTTACTAGACTTGTGAGCTACTTCATATTCGCCAAGACGCTCACCTTTCGCCGGTTCAAACTTGAGGATGGTAAATGTCTTTTCTTTTGCGAAGGATGTGGGCCCCATTGGTTTTCCGAGAAAGTTGATGTAGGCATCAATGGCTTCAGTTGCTCCTTGAAAAGCATTCCTAATTTGTGCCAGCATCTCGCCTAGTCTTCGAGATTTCTCATCGAGGCTCATTTCTCGAGCTCCTTTTCAAACTGTTTCTTGTAGAGGCTTGGGGCGTCTCGTTGAATTTTCTCACGCAGAGCATCTCTAGTGAATTCGGAAATGTCTTTGTGGGCGTCTAACTCGATGTATTCCTTCATGAGTTCTTTGAGGTTTCGAGGGATCCTCACGTTTAATTGAACAAGTCTTTCCTGTTCCATAAGTATCTTCTCCGTCACTCACGTGTAACACAAATTTTATATATCTTGAAGAAAAAATGCCATGCTATCAAAAAGATACTATGTCAAAGTGATATCATGCGGAAAATGGAAATTATGAAATTGTTGCAAACCCCTTCTTTGGTAAGATGGCAAACCCCGCCTCCTTTGCTACAAAGTGAAATCACAGCTCTCTTCGCCTTAGCAAATGAGGGCCCCACAAACATTTATCAAATCCATAAAAAGGCTGGTAAGAGGTATTCACTTATGTTCAATGCGGTCAAGCTGTTGGAGTTACGTAGATTTGTTAAGTTAGTGGGGAAGAAACAAACCAGTAAGGGAACGACAGCGAATGTTTACGACTTAGCTTTGCAAGGAGTTCTTTTTGTCCTTGAAAGAGAACTCGCGACTGTTGTAGACACAAAACCACGGCTTTTGGATGATTGGACCCAAGATCAAATCCGTGAAGTCGGTGATCGAATCCATAAAATCATCAGGAAATACGAGTTTTTGCTTCCACTGATTTTCGGCAAATGGAGTTATTTCCGAGAATTCGGCGTTGAAGGAGAGGCTCTCTTTCGTCTAAAAACAATAGTTGACATCCGAAACCGTTTGGGGTTCTACGACTACGAACCAGCAGAAGTAATAGAAAAGGAAATCATAGTAAGGAGAATTTATTCTTTTTTCTTTTTCCGTGGTTTGATGCCAGAAACGCTTGAGTTCAATGGGTGGAAAATTGCTGGTAACCCTAACCTATGGATGAATATGTGGAAGCATGATGACGAGATAAAGGCATACCTTGTTAAGGAGCTTATGGAATATCAAGAAAGATTAGGAGAAATAGGCAGTTTCGTTAACGGGACTCTATCGTTCCTACAAGCGTGAGACCGCTCTTTCAAATGACCCGAGCCTCAAGCACTATATGCACATCCCTAAAAAGAGAAAGCAGGCGCTCGCTCAACACTCACCTTCGGTGGGCATAGGTGACAAAAACCATGCAAAAACACCCGCTCATTTCATAAGGCGCTAAGAAGGATATTCTTTCTCTTCAACTATGTCTCCTGAAACCGTTATCAAAATGTTGTTTCCGTTCACCGAAACAACTCTGTGCTTCCTATCCAGATTGTAGAATCTCCAGAAATTCTCTGGAATCTGCAAAACTATCCTTCCATCCTCTTTTTGGATAGGTACTCTTTCCAGGAAACATGAAACCTCTTTCCACTCTGGGATTTCACGGCCTGAAACTCCAATCGTTGAACTGTCAAGTGCGTGGAAGAATGCGTAGTCATTCCATACTGGATTGGCTACTTTCAGCAGTTCAGTTGGAACTTCCAGAACCTTTGAAGGTTTCTGATCTTTCGGATAGACGAGGTTGACGCGTCTTCCGTTTCTTTCCAAAACTCTAATGTAAATTCTGCTTGCCTTGAGAAGTCTTCTTACGGAGCCGTCAACGTGGCCAGAACGCCAATTAAGCTTTCTTGCCAATTCATACTGTGAAAGCCCCGGGTTCTTTTCTATGGTGTCGAGTAGAAGATCGTCTGATTTCTTTCCAGCTTTGTTTTGGTTGCGTTCTGTCATTTCTGTCCCTCACCTAATAGTTAGGTAGGCAGCGTAGTATTTATGCTTTTGGAATATTCCAAAAAACTACATACCATTAAATACCCAAAAACAGTTACAAGAACTTATGTTCCGCTCTCAACCAGACCGAAGAATTTACACTGGCCCAATAGTCTTCGGAAGTCAACCGCTCACTTGGATTAAGAAGCATAGGAGCTTCGCAAGCAAGGAATGGTTTCTGAGCCAAATCAGATATGGTGAGTGGATACGAGAGCGGAACAAACCGCACGATTTTCTAATTTATGCAACCAATATTGATGGGATAAGGCAAGTCACTGTCCTGATCAAGATAAAGCGTTTAGAGACTCATGTGCTTGCCTATCACGCTCACGTCCTCAGAAAGAAATAACCTCTGGAAAACGTTGAGGCGTATATCAGGATGACAGGCCAGTTTCATGGCATTTGCCTTTTTCTAGCCTTTTCCGTTTTTTCCTTGTAAAAAATCCTTTTTTTGCTTTGAAGCGCACTGAAAGCCCTACGAGAAATCATCCTCTCGAGAAGCTAACCTATCTTGACGAGTAGATATTTGTTACTGCTTAATGGTTGCACAAGTTTCCAGCCATTATGAAGCCTTTTGATCAGCTCAGTTTCTCCTTTGGCAACGTCATATGTTCCGTTTCCATCAGTCATCGTTTTACTTTCTGATTCTTCTCTGAAGCGTTTGAACTCTTTCAAGGCTTCGTCTACGCGCTTATGCCTTGCCAAGACCTCCTCAATTTTCCTAATTCGATCTTCAGGGAACCCCAAAAGCTTAGCTGTGTCAACAATCTGCTTCTTCCTTATGTCTTCACTTGAGTAGGACTTCTCTGGGAAGAAGCGAATTCTTGCGTATTTGCGTCTCATGTCCTCAACCTTGGTCTTATCGTAGTACGTGTCCTGCGTCCCAGGCAGTATGTGACCCATGAGAAACTCTTGGTCCTTCAAGTCTAAGCCTGCATTTCTGATAGCTGATTCGAAAGCTTTTCTCAAACAGTGAGGATAAACATCTTTCCATTTTCTGAGTCCCGCGTTTCTTGCTGCATTCTTGACTAAGGCTTCAAGCGATTTCTTCAGCATCGGTGTACGCCGCTTTTCCTCTATGGTCATGTTTGAGCTGTCGGCGCAATAGAGTGGTTCATCATCCTCTATACTTCCTTGAACCTGCCTTCTTTCCTCAACATACGCCTTCAAAGCTTCAGTCGATTCCTTCGACATGAAACTGTAATAGGGAATGTTGCCTTTACATGCTCCTTCATCGATCTTCTTCATTTCTGGGTAAACTGAAATCTTGATAATCTCAAGGCCCTTATCCAACTCGTCTCTCACGTCTCGGTACAACAGAGCCCGAAGAGTCGAGTTTCTGAGCCCAGTCGTGTATAGGGCCAGAATCAACGCCTTGTTCCTGAGGCTACCAGCAGACAAGCTCATGTCGTAAATCTCGCTTGAAGTCGGAACATACTCCTCTCTCTTCCTGTACCTAGAAGGCTGATAATGTCTCTCTACCTCAAGCGCCTTTGAACCCTTGAAACCGTTAACCTTGAAGAAAGTCTTCAGGTAGGCAAGGCAGACGTTCACATAGCGAATGCTAAAATGTTTAGCGGCAAGAGAATCCACGTAATCCTGAACAAGCTTAGACGCATCCTTCTGAGACAACTTCACAAGGCCGTCAGGATTTTTTCCGCAGAAATCACAGAAACCGCTCAAAATCAGACCAACATTCGACCGTGTCCCTTCACTCCTGACTTTTCTTCCATAATGCCTCAAACAACGATCCACACTCGCATACTCACTCTGCCACCCATCCACTTTCAAGAATCTTTCCCAACTTCGCAACGCAATCCCCACTAAAACAACTCTCAAACCGCCTAATAAGCGTTAGGGATACCTTCTAGGCGTAACTATACCAGGCTAGGGCAACCCCGCAACAAGCCACATCTCTGATTTTGTCTGCTGAGTTATTTTTATGTTTCCATGTTAACAAATGTTTTTACTGCGAAAAGAGTACAGTGGAATGTGTGGTGAAAAATCGTTGAATGCGTCTTCAGTGAGCAATGCAGTGAAAAGAAACAGCGACATGCTTAGACTTGGCG
>Ga0315282_10006070_pt1 | contig 20322 bp, 10 predicted proteins | sample YL17G07_20_MG_FD_203693 | JGI IMG/M metagenome (GOLD analysis project Ga0315282, IMG submission 203693) | Sediment microbial communities from Yellowstone Lake, YNP, Wyoming, USA - YL17G07_20 | ecosystem: Environmental > Aquatic > Freshwater > Lake > Sediment | place: USA: Wyoming | collected... | reverse complement strand
TCGTGGCCCTGGCCGGGCTCCGGCTGGCCGGGTTCCATGCCCATGGCATGGGCGGCCTCGCCGATGAGGGAATCGATGGCGGCCTGCTGCTCCTGCTGGGCCTCCTGGCCCTGGCCCTGTTCGAGTGACTGGGCCGCCTCCTGCATGTGGCCGGCGGCCTCCGGGAAATGGGCGGCGTTGGCCTGCTGCTGGAGGTTCTGCTGAGGCGGCACGAGTCTCGGCAGTTCGCCCTGCGGAGTCTGGGCGGTCTGCTGCATCAGCGCCTGCTGCTGGGCCGCCAGGTCGATGGCCGTCTGGGCCTGCTGAAGGGCCTCGGCGGCGTTCTTCAGGGCATCGATGGCTTTCTGCTGCTCCTGCATCGCGGGCTGCTGCTGCGACTGCTGGAGTTGCTGCGAAGCCTGCTCCATGGCCTGGGCCGCCTGCTGAAACTGCGGCATCGGCAACTGGTCGTGAAGGGCCTGGGCCTCTTGCTGGAGGTTGTTCTGCGGGGTGGCGAGATGCGGCAGGTTCTGCGGTTGAGTCTTGCCGGTCTCCTGCTTCAACTCCTCCTGTTTCTGAGCCAGGTCCAAGGCCTTCTGGGCCAGGTCCGCCAGGCTGGGCATCGGCTCGTAGGCCTGCTCGGCCCTGGCGATGTCCTGGTCAAGAGTCTTGATGGCCTCCTTGAGGGCCTTCTCGGCCTCCTTCTGCGACTCGGTGGCGGGCTGCTGCTGGGTGGCGGCAATCTGGGTCTCAGCCTTCTGCATGCTCTTGTCGGCCTCGTCGATGTGGGTCTTGACTTCGGGCGAGGCGGAGGGCGGCACGTTCTGGCCGGCCTCGGCGGTTTCCTTGTCGATCGCGCGCTCGCGCGTCTGCAAGTCGTTCTTCTGTTTCTCGAACTCGGCCTGCGGCACCTGCTCGGTCGTCTGGCGCAGTTCGACCTGCTCCTTCAGGATCTTTTCGAGGCGATCGCGCAGTTCCTTCATCGCCTGGAGGTCGGACCCCTGGTCGTTGCGCCTGAGGAACTTGGCGGCCTCTTCGAGGAAGCGGATCGCGTCTTCCTGCTCCTTTGTGGCAGCGACGGGCTTCTTGTCCTCGACGTCGCGAGCCGCGCTGCCGAGGAGTTTCGGCACCTTGTTCTGGTCGAGCACGTCGTGGGCCTTCTCCATGCCCAGGTGCGCGGCCGCGTCGGTCTCGGCATCGCGGGCCTGGGCCAGCCGCTCCATGAATCGCGTGGTGCGCGTGGCAAGGCGGTCCTGGACGGCGGCGATCTCCTTGCGCGGCCGCTCGGCGGCCTCGGGCGTCTGGAGGAGTTGGGCGCCCCATTCCCTGGTGTTCTGGTGGGTGCGTTTCTGGTCCTGGATGATGACTTCAAGTTCCCGCAGGAGGTCCTCGCCGGCCCCGGCGCCGGCCGCGAGGAGCCGCTCGAGTTCCTTGATGATGATCTCGATTTCCTTGTCGGCCGCGACCAGGTTCGGCCGCAGGACCGCCAGTTGCTTGCGGGCTTCCTCCAGGTACTTGGCCGCATCCGGGACGTGGCGCGTGCTGAGGACCCTGAGGACCTTCACGAGCCGGTCGATGCCCGGCCCGTCGGCCTGCTGGATGAGGCCGTTGGACTGGAGATCGACGACGATGGCGACAAACCGGTCGATGGCCGTGTCCATGCGCTGGTTGACCTGGTGCTGGCGTTCGGCTTCGTCGAGCAGGCGGTCCGAGATCCTGAGCATCGCCGCCTCGGCGGTCTCGGCCGGCGACGGGGTGGCGGCGGAAGAAACGGAAGCAGCGGAAGACGCCGGCGCGGCGTCGCCGGCGCCTTCGGCCTGTGCGGCAACGCACGGCACCCACGCGGCCAGGGCCGCGACGGCCAACCATTGCACCAGGCGCATGTCTCGTCCCCCTCCTACCGCTTGGGAGCCGCCGCCGGCAGGGGCAGCGGCCCCTCTTGGAGCGTCTTGACCTCTTTCGCGGCGCCGGTCTCTTCTTCGTGAAGGGCCCGGATCTCTCTCATCAGCCGCGCGCGTTTCTCGAACATGTATCGAAGGTACTCGGCCTGGCTGACGATGTCGAGCCGCAGCGGCCGCGAGCGCGTGACGTTCGGCCCGGCCTCGCCCTGGCGGTTGTCGGCGACTTCGACGGCAAACGTGAGCGTGTCGCCCTCCTTGAGGCCCGCCAGGGTTTCCTTGAGCGTCCAGACGACCTGCTCTTCGAGCGAGGGGCGTTCGACTGCGCCGATGGGTTTTCGCTTCTCCGGCTCGGCGTTCAGCGTGTACACGACGGCCGCCTTCGCGACGCCGTAGTCGTCGCTCGCGCGGTAATGGATGGCCAGTTTCTTCTCGACGGTCGCCTTGTCGTCCTCGGTGGGGCTGACGATCTCGATGTCCGGCGGCATGTCGGGGATGACCCGGATGAAGTAGGTGACGTCGCCGTCGTACACGAAGCCGTGGTCGCGCTCGGTCCACCGAAAGTGGAAGGGTATTGATTCCTTCACAGCCAGGGCGAAGGTGGCCGTGAGTGCGTCGGCGCCCAGGCGCATCGGCCGGGCTTCGCCGCCTTCCAGGACCAGGGCGGCGGCCTGGAGCGGCTTGTCGCACCCCAGGTCCAGCGAGACCTCGGTGCCCTCGGGCACTTCGAGTTGCAGCGAGTCGACTTCCTTGTCGGGCCACCGCGTGTAAGCGGGGAAGTGCAGGCGCGCCCGGGTCCGGACGACGTGCGGCGGCGGGACCACCCGCACCTCGTAGATTTCTGTCGCGGTGTCGCCCACCCGCACGCGATACTCGAAGCCGCGAAGCACCTGGTCGAAGTGGTACGCGAACTTTCCCCCGCCGGCCGACGGCATGATCAGGCGTTCCCAGGGGCCTTCCTGCGGCCTAACCAGGAGCGTGCCGCTGGCCGGCACCAGGCCCGAGCACCGCGCCTCGAGGACCACGGCAGTGCCCTGCGGGACCGTCAGCGCCCCCGTGACCTCGTCGATGCGGGTCCGCGTCGGGTACGGGGTGCTGGCCGCCGGATGGAAGAGCCGGTAGAAGAGCGTGCTGAGGAACTCCGGCCAATTCATGCTCCAGGCCCCGGCGGCGAGCACGATGCAGGCCGAGAAGACGGCGACGCGCGTCAGGTCGCGCCAGTTGACGATCTCGCGGAAATCGAGCGGAGCGGTCGCGATGGCCGCAAGGCGCCGCACCGCCCGGATCAGTTGCGGCGACATGTGCTCGGTAGCCGGCGACGGGTCGCCGAACTGGACGTACGACACCAGGATGCTCCTCAAGTCCGGGTGCTGCCGCTCGACCTGAAGCGCGATCCGCACCGGGTGGTAGCGTTCCAGGTGCCGCCACCAGCCCCGGTAGAACACCACGGCCAGCGTCGCGATGTTGACCGCCAGGAGGATCGTGCGGCCATAGCCGGGCAGAAGGAAGAGCCAGTCGATCAGCAGGTCGGCCATCACGAGGGCCGCCGCCCACAACAGCAGGTGGCACAGGCCGCGCGTGGTGTGGAACCGGCGCTGGCGGCGCCAGGCCTGGCGGAGTTTCTGCTCCACGGTGCGGCCGGCAGGTTGTGCGATTTCAGTTGCTGCTGTCATAGTCGCCTGACTCTACAACGCCAGATCACGCCGCTTGCACGGTGGCCCGCGTTTTTTCAAACCGGCGGCAAGGCACCCGATCCAGCGTCGTACTACTACCCAACGCGCGCCGCGACGAGCGGCGCGGCCAGATCGTGTCGTCAAACCAAGTCGTACTGCCGACGCAGGAGCCATTCCAGGCCCAGCAGGCCCAGCAGCGCGATAAACAGGATCGGCAGGTCCCACAGTTCGCGTTCCCGGCGGATGATGTCGGTGTGTTGTTCGCCCGCGACGGTTTTTTCGAGTTCCTGTACCTGGCGGATCGCGAAGTATCGGCCGCCGCTGGTTGCCGCCATGCGCCGGAGCAGATCCTCCTGCATGGCCCGCTCGAGTTGCTCCAGCGGGGCCGCCGCCACTGCGAATTCCGCCGTCGTGGCCGTCGCCGGGTCGGCCCCAGGCGCCCGGACCGTGTAGCGCCCCGCCTGGTCCGGCGTGAAGTACCCCTGGAAGAGGCCCGGCATATTCGGCACCGGTTCGAGGCGCAGCGGCGACGAGTGCCTGGCCGGCTCCGCGCGGTCCACCATAAGCGGGAAGGCCGGCGCCTTGACCGGGGCGTAGGTCTCGTCGAGCACGTTCGCGCTGACCTGGACGCGCTGGCCGGTCCGGTAGTCCTGCCGGTCGGTCTCGATCTGGATCTGCTTGTTCTCGCCCAGGAGGCGCGAGAGCGTCAGGAACTGGATGGCCTGTCCCCAGAAGCGGGCGTGGTACTTGTCGCCCTGCTTGAACCGCAGCCGCCACAGTTGGTCGGTGCCGACGAACAGCGTCTTGCCGCTGCCGTAGCGCTGCCAGGCGATGAGCGGATACAGGTCGCTGCGGCTGGCGCCGCGCGAGATCGTCGCCAGGACGGTGGCGCCGGGCTTGGCGCCTTCGAGGATGGGCAGTTTGTAGAGCGGATGAACGAGCGACCAGAGTTCCTGGTTCCGGGCGGCGGGCAGTTCCAGCGTCATGATGGCGCTTTCGCCCGCTCCTTCGGCCACCAGCGGCGTGACGGCCTCGTCGACCGCCTGCCATCCTTCCGCCCGAAGACGCACGGGCAGCACCGAGGCAATCGGCGTGCCGATGTAACTGACCGGGGCGTACCGGCTGCCCGCCAGCATCAGGAGCGACCCGCCGTGGCGCTGCACGAGTTCCTCGATCCGCGTCAGTTGCGCGCGCGAGAAGTACGAGGCCGGCACGTCGCCCAGGATCACCAGGTCGAAGTGGAACGCCTTGGCCGCATCCTCCGGGAAGTCCGTCAGGTACTGCTCCGAGGCTGTGGCCTGGTCGCGGTCGCCCTCGGTCAGCAGGAACTTGACGTCGAGCCGGTGATCGCGCAGGAGGACTTGCCGCAGGTATCGGTATTCCCAGCGCGGCTTGCCTTCGACGTACAGGACCTTGATCTTCTCGCTCAAGACGCGGATGGTCCTGGCGGCGCGGTTGTTGGCTTCGGCAATCTCGCCCGGCTGGGCCGAGACGGCCGCCTCGAGTCTCGCTGTGCCCGACTTCGACTCAGGAATGAACACCAGTTCCTCGAACTGCGTCCCGCCGTTCAGGTTGATGGCCTTGGCGGCGATCGGCTGGCCGTCGAGCGTGACGGTCAGGTTGGCCGTCCGGTTGGCGTAGCCGGGCGAGGTGATCTGCATCCGCACGGGCACCTTGTCCTTGTGGAAGACCGTGTCGGGCACGATGAGGTTCTTGAGGCAGACGTCGGGGGGCTGCGGCACGCCGAAGCCGACGGCGTAAATCGGCACGTTCCGATCGCCCAGGCGCCCGGCCACCGCCAGCGGCTCCAGACCGTCGTTCGAGATGCCGTCGGTCAGCACGATCACTCCGGCGATCGGCTGGCCGGTGTTGCGGTCGACGGCCTCCTGGACGGCCGAGCCCAGGCGGGTGGCCTTGCCGGTGGCCTGGGCGGCGCGCAAGACCTCGGGGGCGGCCTCGCCTTTGCCCTCGGTCGGTTCCAGGCGCTCGCCGAAGCCGAAGTAGCGGATGGTGTACCCCTCGCTGAGGCGGTCGAACATGTTGCCCGTCGGGCGCGCCACGAGGCCCTTGGCGAGGTCGAGCCGCGAGGCCGCCGACGCCTCCACCCGGGCGGCCTCGGCCAGCGGCTTGGCGACGTCCTCCAGCGCGATCTTGCCGAGGGCGAGCGCGGCGTCCTTGAGTTCGTCTTCGCTGCGGCGCGGGTCACGCGTGCTCATGCTCTCCGACGTGTCCACGAGGACCAGCAGCGTCCGCCGGACCTTCACGGCCATCTCCAGGCCCAGGATCGGCTCGAAGAGCACAAGGACGACCAGGCTGAGGACGGCCGCGCGGCAGGCGCCCAGGATGACGCGGCGGCGGAACGAGACGGCTGTTTCCCGCCGGTACAGCAGCACGGCGTAGGCGACGGCCACCAGGACTAGCGCAAGGATCACCAGCCGCGGCCACGGACTCCGCAGCAGGAGTTCGAAGTAGGTGATGGGGCCTACCTCATTCAATCCCAGTAAGCGCTCAAGCATGGTTCACCGTGAAACCCTAAGACGCGCCCCGACAAGCGGGGCGGCGAAGTCGCGCTATGCGGCATCACGCTCGGCGGCCGTCGATCCGGCGCTGCCCGCGCCGGAGTCGCTGTCGGCGACCATCGCCGTCCGCGAGAATCGCCACGCAAAGTACGCCTCAGCCGCCAGGGCCGCCAGGCCGAGCAGCATGAACAATTGCCACAGTTCCCGCCCGACGCGGCTCTCGCGGATCGCCAGGGCTATGTTCTCGCCCTCCGGCACCACGCGGACCGGCAGGCTGCCCAGCGCCGCCTTCAGCGCGTCCGGCACGAGGGGCTTCACGTCCGATTCCCTCGGGTCGACGCTGACGCCCATGACGAGGGGGGCGGCATCGCCCGCCTTCATCTCGTAGAAGCCCGGCTGTTCGGCATGGTCGTATTCGGCCATGCGGCGGCCGCCGCGTTCCGTCGCCTGAACCGCCAGCGTCGTGCCGCGCGGTTCGCGGAAGGTCACGCTCGTTTGGAGGCTCCCGGCCGGCAGCGGCACAATCACCGGCTCGCCGACCACCAGCGGACGCTCGTGCGACTGCGTCGTCAGATACGTCACCATCTCGTGCAGGAGGACCGGGTACGCGGGGTGCACGGGCAGGTTGGTCCAGGCCCGGTTAACGGTGCTGGTGAAGAGCAGGACTCTGCCGCGCCCAAGCCGCTTCTCGACCAGCAGGGGGGCGTCGGTGCCCGCGATCTTCAGGATGGGCCGGGCGTCGGCCGCGGCGGACAGTCTGAAGTACCGCTGGATCTTCGCTTCGGCCAGCAGGCCCGCCGGCAGGACGCCCAGCGCCCGGGCCAGCGGATGCCCGGCCTCGGCGATGGCCACCGACCGGGCGTCGGCGGCCTCCGTCGCGCCGCCCGGCGGTTCCTGGAGGTCGCCCGGCAGGAGCGAGCCGTCGCCCCGCCGCATCCGGGCCGACACCAGGACCGGGTTGATCTTATCGCCAAGCGTGATCAGGAGGCCGCCGCCGTCGCGGACGAAACTGTGCAGGTCCTCGACTTGGGCCTGGCGAATGTCGGCCACGTTGGCCAGGACGACCACCTGGTAGTCTCCCACCCGCCGCGACGGAAGTTCCATCCACGGGATGGCCTCGACCACGAGCGACGGCTTGCCGGAGGCCGGCGCCTTGGGCGCCAGCGCCGTGACCAGGTAATCGGTCGCGTTGCGGAACGGGCGGTCCGACGGATCGCCGTCGACCACCAGCACGCGGACCTGGTCGCGCACCCGCGCGACGGCGTACCGGACGTTGTCGATTTCGAGGGCGTCCTGGCCGATGCGGGCCGACAGGCGCACGAAGCCCGGCTCGTCGAACCGGACGAACAGGGGCACCGAGGCGGCGTCGCCGGGTCCGAGGCGGTCGATGAGGTGCTGGTCGACGGGTTTGTCGCCCGCCAGGAGGCTGACGACGAGGCGTTCCTGCGGCAGGCGTCCGAAGTTCCGGACCTCGGCCACGTAGCGGGCCGTCGTGCCCCGGCGGAGCGTCCCGGCCGCAAGGTCCAGCCCGGTGATGGCCACGTTCTCGCCGCTGTCGGGCGAGGTGGTCAGGACGAAGACCCGGGCGTCCGACGCAATCTGCCGCAGGACCCGCCGGGCCTTCTCCGACAGCGCCTGCCACGTGACCGCCTGGGCGTCGGTCACGAGGTAAACCTCGCGGACGGGGGCCTTGGCCTCCTGCACGAGCGTCGCGATCATATCGAGAGAGGTCTCGAGGTTCAGCGGTTCGGCCAGCGGCGAGGTCTCCTTGAGAACCTTCTCGAGGCGCCGGTCGTCGTAGCCGGTGCTCCTGAGGAGCACCCGGGGCCGGTTGCCCATCAGCAACAGGCTCATGGGGTCGCCCGGGTTCAGGACGGCCCTGGTGTCGCGGAGGATCTCCAGGGCGCGGTCGAAGCGGGTGCCGACGCCCGGCCGGCAGGCCATGCTGAACGAGCCGTCGAGGGCGACGACCACGCCGACTTGCTCGCGGGCGCCGAACCACTTGGCGCCGGCGGCCGTCAGCGTGGGCCGGGCCATCGCCAGGGCGATCAGGATGACCGCGAGGCACCGCAGGGCCAGCAGCAGCAGGTCCTCCAGGCGAATCCGCCGAGACCGGATAACCAGCGCCCGGCGAAGCAGTTCCATGGCCGCCCAGTCGATCCGCCGCTGCCGGAAACGGTTCAGCAGGTGGATCAGGATCGGCACGGCGACGCCGGCCAAACCCAGCAGGAGCCATGGATTCAGGAAGCCCATTCGTTACACCAACCTTTGCCTCGAGCGGTTGCGCCGCCGATCCTCTAGCCGCGGCCGATCGTTTAGCCGCGGCCGGTACGGCCGAGTTCCATAGCACGTCGCCGTGCCGGCGACGGCTAAACGCTCGCTTCGCCGGTCCCCTACGGCCCTGGCGCGACAACCACTATCGGGTCCTCCAGCACGATGCCGCACGGAAAGCCGATGCGGCTGCCGAAGTCGACCTCCAGCACGAGTTCCTGGGCTTGGGCGAGGTCGAGCGTCAGCGGCTCGACGGCCGCACTCGGGCCGATAGTCTTCTCCAACAGCGTTTTTCCGCCCGCCAGGACGCGCAGCCGCGCATCGCCCCGCGCGCCTTCGACGGGTCCGATCCGCCCGCTCAGCCGCGCCTGCTTCCCGGCCTCCGCCTTGAGGTCCCATTTCATGGCCGTCTTGGGCTCGAGGCGCAGGGCGGTCATGCTCCGCGTCGTCCCCGCCGCGGCGGGCCTCTGGCTCGTGATTACGGCGGGGCGGGCGGGGCCGGATTTATCGAGGATCCCCGACTGCGTTACCGAGTCGGGCGCCCTCGACCCGAGGTCGATCACGCCGGGCGGCTGCCGCGCGATGAACTGGATCAGTTCGTCGCCCAGTTTCAGCGTGCCCAGGACGGGGTGCTCGATCTGGACGCCCCCCGGCACGGGCTTGGCCGCGGCGCGGAGGATGCTTCCGTCCACCAGTCCCACCTCGTCGAGTCCCGGCGCCGGCGCGGCCTTCCGGCCGGCGGGAAACTCATAGCGGACCAGGCCTTCGCGAGCCAGGGTCAGCACCCCCAGCGGGCTGTCGATAGCCAGCCGCGTTTCGTCAATCCACAGGAGCGTGCCGGGCACCGGCTCGCCCTCCTGGCGGTAGAGCGTGCCCGCGGCGCCGGCGGCCGGGCGCGGGACGCCCTCGGCCCAGGCCGAACCGGCGCCGACTGCTTGCGGTGCAAGGAAATCCAGGGCCGAGACCAGGGCCGGGTCGATCTCGCGCGAGCCCAGGAGGGCGGACCGGATGGCCAGGCGCTTGCCCGACAGGCCGAGGATGTCTGCCCGCCAGACCTCGCGGCCGGCAAAATGGACCGCCCCGGAGGCGCTCAGCGTCCGCCGCGCGCGATCCTGCGCCGCGTACAGCACCTCGTTCCACGGCACGGTCTTGCCGCCGACCTCGAGGCAGCCGTCGGAGAACCTGACGTCGCCCTCGGTGCGGCCGCCCTGTGTGTTGACGACGCAGGCCAGGGCCGGGGTGGCCGCGAGCAGCAGCGCGATGAACACGATAGTTTTCAATGCTGAGCCTAACCCTCAAAGCGCGCCCGGCATCCCGGGCGAGCATTGCCCCCGGTGTGTTCCGCGGGGGCCAAGCGACTTCATCGGCTTCGCGTGCCTGCCGTCGCGCGGAGGCGGCTGATCAAGTACGCCGAGAGCACCACGTCGAGCGGCCGGGATGTGTCGACCAGGACGTAATCCACGCGGCTCCGCTCGCAGGCGGTCTTGACTTGCCGCAGGAATTTCCGCAGTTCCTCCAGGTAGGCCGCCCGGATCCGCTTGGGCTGCGTGGTGATCTCCGGCTCGTCTTCCAGGCCCTCGAAGCGCCACGTCCCGCCGCCGAAGGGGAACGTCAGTTCCCACGGGTCCAGGACGTGGAAGACCACGACGTTGTGGCCGCAGAACCGCAGGTGGTCCAGGCCCTTGATGAAGTCTCCGACATGGTCAAACAGGTCCGACATCAGGATGACGAAGCCGCGGCGCCTGATGCGCGTGGCGAACTCGTGCAGGATGCCGGCCACGTCGGTACGCGGCTCGGGCACCGCCTGCTCGAGCGCCTCGTCGATGTTGTTGATGACGCCGGCGGCGCTTCGCGGCTCCAGGTACCGCCGCAACTCGGAGTCGAAGACCGCCAGGCCCACCGAGTCGCGCTGGTCCACCACCAGGTACGCCAGGCTGGCGGCCATGAACTTGGCGTATTCGAGTTTCGAGATCTCGCCCGAGCCGAAGCGCATCGAGGAACTGGCGTCGAGCAGCAGGTAGGCGTCGAAGTTCGTCTCGGCCTCATACAACTTGATGTAGTAGCGCTCGGTGCGGCCGTAGACCCGCCAGTCGATGTGCCGCGTGGAGTCGCCGGGCACGTACGGCCGGTGGTGCGCAAACTCCGTGCTGTACCCCCTCAAGGGGCTCTTGTGCATGCCGACGCGAATGCCTTCCACGACCTCTCGCGCCACCAGGTCCAGGGCGTCGAGGTTCTGGAGGACCGCGGGGTCAAGATACCGCAGTTTGGGCTTTGCTGGTCCGGGCATCGTAGAGCCGTTCGTCCGCCGGGATGGTTTCGAGGAGTTTGGCGACGATATCGTCGGTGGTCAGTCCTTCGGACTGGGCGGCAAAATTGGGGATGATCCTGTGCCGGAGGATCGGCGGGGCCGCCGCCTGCACGTCCTCGATGGCCACGTGGTAGCGGCCGCGGAGGATCGCGCGGGCCTTTCCGGCCAGGATCATGAAGAGGCTGGCGCGCGGCCCGGCGCCCCAGGCCAGCCAGTTCTTGATGAAGTCGGGCGATTCGTGCTCCGTGGGCCGGGTGGCGCGGGCCAGTTTGGCGGCATAGGTGAAGATGTGGTCGGCCACCGGGATCCGCCGCACGAGGCTCTGGAGGGCCAGGATCTCGTCGCGGTGGAGGACCTGGTCCATCTTCGGTTCCGGCCCGCCCGTCACGCGCTTCATGATCTCGATCTCCTCGTCCCAACTCGGGTACTTGACGAGGATGTTGAAGAAGAACCGGTCCAACTGGGCCTCGGGCAGCGGGTAGGTGCCTTCCTGCTCGATGGGGTTCTGCGTGGCGAGGACGAAAAAGGGCTCCGTGATGGGGTAATCCTCGCCGCCGGTCGAGACCTTCTTCTCCTGCATGGCCTCCAGGAGCGCCGCCTGGGTCTTGGGCGGTGTCCGGTTGATCTCGTCGGCCAGGATGATGTTGGCGAAGACGGGGCCCTTGAGGAACTTAAAGCGCCGCTCGCCCGTCGCGGGGTCGTCCTGGAGGACCTCGGTGCCCGTGATGTCCGAGGGCATGAGGTCCGGCGTAAACTGGATGCGCTTGAACGAGAGCGACAGCGTCTGGGCGAGGCTCGACACGAGCAGCGTCTTGGCCAGCCCCGGGACGCCGACCAGCAGGCAGTGGCCGCGCGAGAAAACGGCGATCATCATCTCGTCGATGACCTGGTCCATGCCGACGATGATCTTGCGGATCTCGCGCACGATCTGGTCGCGGGCCTCGCCCAGGCGCTCGACGGCCTTCTCGTCATCTCCATGCACGGCGGGTCTCTCTGCTTCGTTGGCCATGAGTGGCTCCTCAGTTCCCGAAGGCATTCACACGGGAAAGCCATGCCGTTGCCGCCCGCCCCTGGCCGGGCGGTCGTTTGGCGCAGACTTACCAGTTGAACAGCGGCGCTTCCTTAAGGTGTCGAGCGATTCGGCGAAACGCGAGGACGCAGGGCCGGGGCGCTTTGCCTCTCCCTTGGTGGGAGACCTTGGCGTATCCGCGATTACTCTCGCACCACCAGCGACGGCGGCGACATCAGGCCGCAAGGCACCGTCTGGTATCCTTCGAACCAGCGGTCAGGGCCCGCCACGTATTCGCCGGGGCCCGTCCACGGCGGCCACCTCTCGGTCAGGTGATGAGGGCCGTGCGAGTTGCGGCGGTGGCCGACGACCTCGAAGGCCAAATGGACCTCGCGAACGCCCGCACAGCCGGGGGCGGCTGTGCCACACACCAAGTCGGTGATGTCGAGTTCCGAGGGTTCCCAGGCGATGACGCCGGCCGACCGGCCGTCCACGAGGACCCGCACCGCCACGCCTCGGTACTCTCCCAGCCGCACGAAGAGTCGCTGGCCCGGCGCGAGGCCCTTCGGCCGGACCGTCTGCCGATACACCACCGAGCCGCTGTAGAACGTGAGGCCCTGGCCGACCCAGTCGCCGAGCGCCAGCGTTGAGACCGGCGCCGTGATGGCGACCTTGGATCCTTCGACTGTCGTGCCGAAGTCGCCCAGGAGGTATATGATCTCGAAGCCGCTGTGGGTGACGTCGTAGTCGCACTCGAGGGCGATCTCGTTGGCGCCTAGGCGCAGCAGCGCCGGGTCGATCGGAAGCCTCCGCAGCGACTTGTCCACCCACCAGCCGCACTCGGCGTCGGTGGCGATGGCCGCACCGTTGACGGCGACGCGGTACCGCTCCGGCTTCTCGATGGCCAGGAACAGTTCGCCGCTCGGCAGGGCCTTGGCCTCGAACGTGTAGGCCAGGGCCACGGCCGCCTTCTTGGGGTTCTTGGGCTTTTCCTGGGCCCACGGCTGGACCATCGCGCCGCCGCGATGGGCGATGCCCAGGGCGTCGCGCACCTTGCAGTCGACCCGCAGGATTTCCTCCGGCCCTTGCCACTCGCCCTTGCCGATTCTGAACCGCGGCCGGTCCAGCACCAGGTTATTGTCTTCGGAAAGCACGACGTCCCAGCGGCCGGGCGGAAGCGTCTCGGCACCTGCGTCGCGCAGGGCTTTCGGCCGCGCGGGGGCCGCGGCGCCGGCCTTCTTCGGGATGATGAACAGGCGGCTGGCCAGGCGCGGCAGCGAGGTGCGGATCTCCCAGCCGTCGGCCCGGGCCGCGGCGTCGGCGGCATACACCTTGCCCGTCATCGGGTCGAGTTCAACCGGCGCGCCCCTGCACCCCGCGAAGCCGCGGATGCGGACGTCGGCAAACGCGGCCTTCCGGTCGCGGGCCAGGACGTCGTCCTTGCCGCCGGTGCGCGGCAGGTGGCTCGTGTTGACCACGAAGAGGTAGAAGGAGTCCCTGTCCTCGCGCAGCAGGTAGATGGCCGGGGCGACCGCCTGGCCCGCGGGGTCGGTGATGCTCAAGCGCCGCGCCGCCGGGGCGACGGCATCGGCCAGGGCCTTGCCCTTGGCGGGCCCCTTGGGGCACCCGGCGGCCAACTCGGCCACCGCCGCAGAGGGCACGGCGTCGACGTATCCGGCCACGTCGCCCGCAAAGACCACCAGGCCGCCGGCCGCCGCGAACTTCTTCAGCAGCGCCAGCGTCGTGGACCGCATCGTCTTCATCGGCGGCACGATCACGGCCCTGTAGACCGCCTTGCCGACCTTGACCACGGCCGCGCCGTCGGCCGCCTTCGCCACCTTCGCATGGCGCGCCAGGAGTTCCTCGTCGCCGTAATCGAAATCGACCTGTTCCTGGTAGAGCGAATCGTTCAGTTCATCGAGCATGCGGTCGTAGGCGGTGGTGGCTTCGTCCTGCATCCACCCTGCCTTCCGCATCGTCCACATGCTCTCAACGGGATGGATGACGAGGAGGTCGCGGACTTCCTGGCCGCGCGTCATGGCGACCGTCAGGCGGGCGAAGTAGTCCTCGACGGTGCCGTAGAGTTCCCACCAGGGCGACTGGTAGAAGATGGCCGCCGGGTAGTCGCGCTTGGCCTCGCCGAGCATGGTGTACCAGGCAAGGTGCTGGCACCGCAGGTTGATGCCCAGAGCGGCCTCCCAGTCGCCGACGGCCTTGTGGCTCTCGAACGAGAAGTCCCAGCCTGTGCAGCCGTAGACCTCGCTCAGGCGCCACCTCCGCCCGAACTGCCGCGCGGCTGACGTGACCTGCTTGGCGGTGGTGTACTGGCGGCTGCGCTCCGTCAGCAGGTCCATGCCCGGGGCTTGCATGTGCTCGTAGTGGCGCATGCAACTGCCGACGCACACCGTCTGCGACCGCAGAGTCTCCTCGGCCAGGACGTGGCCGGTGAAAAGGATGCCGTTCTTGCCGCACCACTCGCCGATCTGCCGCGAGAAGGCGTCGACAAAAAGGAACGTGATGCAGTCGGCGAAGTTCCAGCGGGCCTTCGAGACAGGCCGGCCGTCGACGTCGTAGAAGAGTTCCACAAGGTGCGCGAGGACGTCGTAGCCGTAGCGCTGGCGGAAGATGGCCGGCAACCTGGCGGTCCACGGCACGGCCGTGTCGGGCAGCCACCCGTAGTTCGGCTCGTCGGTAAAGATGCCGGGCACCAGCCGCCCGAAGAATTCGCCGACGCGCCGGCGGTACGCCTCGTGCGTCACGCGGATGTACTGGCGGACCGCCTCGTGACTGAGCGTATCGAGATACGTGTAGCCGTTGTACCAGGGGCTGGGCGGCTCGACCTCGACGCGGAAGGCCAGGATCGACTGCCCGCTCTCCAGGCCGGCCGGGCGCGAGCCTTTCTTGATCGGCTGCACGCCGGTGGCTGTTGCGCCGTCGAGGCGGGCCGTGAAGGCCGCCAGCGTGGCGCCGGTCCACTTGAGGTCCTTGGGCGTGTCCAACTTGTCCATCTTCAGGTGGCGCTGGCGGTACTTGGGGTTTTTCGTGACCAGGCCGCCGGCGGCGCCGCTCGGCCAGCGGTCTTCGTCGTAGAGCCAGGCCTCGACGCCGATCTTGGCGGCCTCGTCGATGCATGCCCGGACGCACCGGAACCAGTCCGGCCCCAGGTACGCCGTGTCGAGGCCGACGCGGCTGTGCATGAAGAAGCCGCCCAGGCCCATACGCTTGAAGATGCGCACCTGGCGCCGGAGTTCCGATGCCTCGAGCCGGCCGTTCCAGGCCCAGAACGGTTTGCCGCGATACGGACTGGGCGGACGCGCGAACTCGCTCAGCAGTTTCTTGTCCATGGCGTCGCTCCGCTTGTGTAAGGTGGGGGCTTGGCGCGGCTTCGAGGCGCCAGGGCCGCGCGTGGGTGCACAGCACCCACCCTACGTGCCTCCAGGCGCCAACCGCCGTCCGCGCGTGGGTGCAAAGCACCCACCCTACGTGCCCTGACTGCCGGTTTTGTGCAGGCGAGCATTGTCACGCGATGTGCCGGGAAAAACAAGTGGAAGTTGCCGCGAGGGAAAGGAATGCCGAGAAACGGCCGCGCCCGTCAACTCAGCGTCAGGGTAAGCGTGTAACTGCCGACCGTGGCGTCCTGGCCGTCCTCGAAGATCCGGACGTAGTACGTGCCCGGGTCGATCGCCCAGGTGCCGGCGCCTGCGTCGGTGATGGTGCTGCTCTGAAGCACCTGCGTGGAGTTGCCCGGGCCGAGGACGTCAAGGACCAGGCTTGCCCCGGCGCAGGTGATGCTGTAGGCGAAGTTGCCGGCCTTCTTCAGCGTGAACTTCAGCCAGTCCGCGTCCTTCGTATCGCCGATGTTCCGCAACTGGGCCACGCCGCTGGCCACCGGCTTGGCCCGCAGCACGAGGTCGTCGTCCTCGTACTTGTCGGGTTTGAGTTCATCGTCCTGGATGGTCGCGGCGGCGCTCTTCTGCGTCGTGCCGACCCAGTAGGCGCTGTTGGTGCGGAGCGTGACGGTGACCTTCTCGGGCCCCTCGTATTTCGTATCGTCGATGGGGACGATGTCGATCTGGGCCGCGGCGTCGTTGGCCGGGATGATCACCGAGCCGGTCAACTTGACGTAGTCGGTGCCGTTGGTCGCCGTGCCGCTGACCGTGTAGTACACCGTGAGGGGGGTGTTGCGGACCACGCTGCGGGTGACGGTCATCGCGGCCCCGTCGGGTCCCGCTTCGGCGGCGTTCGGGTCCGACGCGACGATGCTGACGGTCGGGTCGTTGTCATGGATGGTCACGGTGGCGTTCTTGGCACTGTCGCTCCGCCAGTAAGCCGTGTTCGCCGCGAGCGTGAGAACGGCGGCCTTGTCGCCTTTGGCGACCTTGTCGGCGAGAGGCGTGATGGTGATGTCGACCCAGGTTGCGCCGGCGGGGATCACCGCCGACGTGGCCAGGCTGCCCGGGCGGGCGAAGCCGCTCCCGGCGATGCTGTAGCGGACCGTCAGCGGCTGCGTGCCGCTCTTGTCGCGCGAGATGCGGAATGTGCCCGGATCGAGTCCCTCTTCGTACGCGTCCGCGTCCGGGGCCGCGACGCTGACGACCGGCTCGTTGTCCGTGATCGTCACGGTGGCCTGCCTGGTCGACGGGTCGACCGAATAAGTCGAGGTTGCCGTCAAAGTTACGATGACGGTCTCCGCCGGCTCTGCCCGAGAGTCGTCCACCGGAACCACCGGCAGGTCGACGGTCGAGGCGCCTGCCGCGAAGGTGACCGCGGTGCCCAGGCGCTTGTAGTCGGCGCCGTTGGTCGCCGTGCCCGTGATCGTGTAGCGGACCGTGAGCGGCGCGTCGGCAGCGCCGGTCCGCGTCAACGTGAAGGCGGCCGCCTGGCAGCCCTCTTCGGCGCCGGCGGGGGTGGCGGCCTCGACGCTCACGGCGGGCTTGACCACCGTTCCCGCCACCATGAAGGTGAAGGGCGTGGCGTCGCGATCGTCGGAGGCGATGGAGACGGTGGCCGCCTTGTCGCCGGCGGTCGAGGTCGTCATGCGGACCTTGAAGGTCGTCGAGCCGAGCGCGGGCACGGTGCTCGCCGGGGGCGCCGACACCGTGAATCCCGTGTTGCCCGTCAGGACGGGCGTGCTGACCGCCAATGCCGCGTCGCCGAGGTTGTTGATCTGGAACGTCAACTCCGGCTCCGGCGCCTTGAGCACCGCCTGGCCGAAGCCGATGGGCGTCGATGAACCGGAGACCAGGATGGCGGCGCCCTGCTTGATCTGGATCTGCGGCACGCCGACGTCGATCTGGACCTGCACGGCCGTGGCCGACGGAAGCGACCCGTCCCACGCCTTGACCGTGAAGGCGCTGGTCCGCCCGGCGGCGTCGATGGCAGAGGTCCAGGTGAGCGTCTCGCCCGGCCCCAGGATCGTCCCTGCGACGGCGTTGGCCGCTCCCTTCTTGAGGGTGCCGCTGGTCACGCCGTCGACGCGGAACCTGACCGTGTTGCCGTCCGGGTCCGCTTCGTCGGCCGCCGCGGCCAGCGTCGCGTACGTAATCGTGAACGGGCCGCCCTGCTTGGCGCCGGCCAGCGGCGTGATGGTCGTCAGGGTCGGCGGCTGGTTGGGTTCCACCATCTCGGGCAGGAAATCGCGTTTGACGTTCTCCGCGCCGATGACCACGGCGTTGAGCACCACCTTGCCTCCGAGCGTCCCGCCCTGAGCGGTGATGTTGTACGTGCCCTGCGGCACCAGGAGGCTGTAGGCGCCCGAGTCCCACGTCGTGGTCTGGTACTGGGTCCCGGTGCCGACGCGCGTGGCGGTGACGGTCACGGCGCCGATCCCTTCGCCCGGGGTGTAGAAATTGTCCTTGGCTCCCGCGTCGGCGTAGGCCACGCCGCACAGGTAGGACTGGCTGCCCGTACTGGCGCTGTAGGCAAAGTCTTCCGTCACGGTCAGGGCGTTCCAGTTGGTCCCGCCCTCGGTATAGATGCCCTGCTTGACGCCGGTGCCGATCTCCCGCCAATCCGGCTCCATCAGGTTCGTGCGGTGGCCCCGCTGGGGATATCCCGCGTCGACGAACAGGTCGGTATGACAGAACCACGTGTAATTCACCGGATCGTAGGAGCCCGTGGTCTGGCGCATCGCGATGTTTTCGCCCGCGCTCCACGACGGCGTGAAGGTGTACCCGGCGGCCTCCATGCGGTTCGTCGGCGACGACCCGCCCGCGCCCGTGTGGCTGAACGTATCGGCGTCCAGCATCCACTGGCTGTGCCCTTGGGCGGAGGAGATCAGATAGGGGTTGAACGCCAGCGGCTGCTTGGCCGCCGTCGTGATGGTGTTGGCGGGGAGTCCCTCGTTGAGGGCGATGCCCCAGCGTTGGGCCTCGGCGGCCGGGTCGGCCCGCCCCCGGTTAATCAGTTCCAGAAGGTAGGTATCCAGGGCGGTCGGCACCCCCGCCGCCAGGAGGAGCCGCGGTTCGAGGCACTCCATCGCCACGAGGCATCCATCGCCAGCGCGGGTCATCACGGTTGGCTCCTCGGAACCGGCCTCGCGTTTCTCCGCGGACCTTGGCTGCCTGAGAGCGAAGGCCCCCGCGAGGTTTCCGAAGTATACAACGTCTTGCCGGCGTTGCCAAGGAGGTTCCCGGACTGGTCTGTCCCATTTCCGGCTTGCAAAAAACCCATCGCAATGTAAGGTTTGAGTCGCGCCGGCCTGCCGCAGGGGCACGCCACGAGCGCTCTTGGCCTGGGTGGCCTTGTCACTCCAATTCACTCTTAAGGGAGCACAGTGCCGCAACGGCGTGAAGCCGTTTCTCGGCGGTGGGGCCCTGAGCCATGCGATGCGACTGGTTCGCCATTTCCGAGCAAGGAGGCGACCCCGCCGGCAACCAGGACTATGCCCTGGTCGACCCCGACGGGGGCGTTTTCATCATCGCCGATGGCATGGGCGGCCGGCCCGGCGGCGCCCAGGCCAGCCAGGTGGCCGCCGGCGCGTTCCTGGCCGCCGTCTGGGAGGCGCCGGCCGATGCCCGCCTCGACCCGGCGATCCTTCGGCAAGCCGTGGCCCGGGCCAACGATGCCGTCCTCGCCATGGCCCGGGCTGACCCCTCGCTCGAGGGCATGGGCACGACCCTTTCGGCCGTTGTCCTGGCGCGTGCGCGCGGCACGATCGTCCACGTCGGCGACAGCCGCGTCTACCACTTCGGCCGCGGATGGGTCCAGCAACTCACCGAAGACCATACGCTGGCCACCGACCTGGTCGCCCGGCGCTACCTCAGCGAGGAAGGGGCGATGCGGTTCCACCTGCGCAACGCCCTCTCGCGCGCCGTCGGGATCAAGCCGGTGGTCGAGGCCGACCTCATCGACCTGGCCGTGGCGCCGGGCGAGGGGCTTCTGCTGGCGACCGACGGCCTGATGAAGGTCCTGCCGCCGCAGGGCTTCCTGGAGGCCACCCTGGCCCAGGCCGAGGGCACCGACGCCCAGGCGTTGTGCCGCATGATCATCGCCACGGCCCTGGCGCGAGACCCCGACGACAACGTCACCGCCGTCGTGGTGCGGGTGCTGGACGGCGATTAGCCGGCGGCTTGTCGCAAGCAGGCAACTTTGTGTGTTTGCGCGGCGGGTCTACTGACTCGCCGCGCCAAGGCGCGTACTCGGGGCGCTGAAGAGCGCCCGGCGGCAGGTGAAACGCCTTCTTGAATGAAAGGGCTGCCCATGTCTATCTCTGTGATTGATGCTGTCGGCGCCGCGTTCGGGCGAACCAAGCGGGTGCTCTTTCAGCCGTTCGACTTCGGCAAGTGGTTCGTGCTGGGCTTCTGCGCGTGGCTGGCCTACTTGGGAGAGGGTGGTGGCTTCCGTTTCCAAAGCGGCTTCAACTATAACCAGCGCGGCCGCGGAGGCATGCCGCCGGAGTTCCAGGCGGTTTTCGATTGGATCCACGTCCACCTGGCCCTCGTCATCTTCCTTGGCGTCTGCCTGTTGATCGTTTCTATCGTGATCGGCGTGGTCCTCACCTGGCTTCAAAGCCGCGGCAAGTTCATGTTCCTCGACGGCGTGGTCCGCAACCGCGGCGCGGTCGTCGAGCCGTGGCGCCAGTTCCGCGTGCAGGGCAACAGCCTGTTCTGGTTCCGCATCGTGCTGGGGGTGATCGGCCTGGTCGTCTTAGTGCTGATCGCCCTGGTGGCCCTGGGGATCGCGTGGGTCGACATTCAGGCGGGGGAGTTCGGCGTGGCGGCCATCGTGGGCATTGTCACCGGAGTCGTTCTCTTCATTCCCTTCTTCTTGGTGATGCTCGTCATCCAACTCCTGCTGGAGGATTTTGTCATCCCTGTGATGTACCTGAAGGGCCTGCGGGCCTGGAAGGCGTGGGGCGTGTTCTTCCGCGAGGTCGCCGCCGGGCATCTCGGCGCCATCATCCTCTTCTATCTCCTGAAGATCGTGCTCGGCCTGGCCGTGGGGCTGCTTACCTGCCTGGGGTGCTGCATGACGTGCTGCCTGCTGGGCTGTCTGATGGCGCTTCCCTACCTGGGAACGGTCGTCCTGCTGCCGCTCTTCGTTTTCTTCCGGTGCTACTCGCTGTATTTCGTGCAGCAGTGCGGCCCGGCGTGGCAGGTCTTCCGCGACGAGTGGCCCGACGGAACGCCGTTGCCCGTCCCGCCGCCAAGCGCGTGACGGCGGA
>Ga0315282_10006069_pt1 | contig 20329 bp, 25 predicted proteins | sample YL17G07_20_MG_FD_203693 | JGI IMG/M metagenome (GOLD analysis project Ga0315282, IMG submission 203693) | Sediment microbial communities from Yellowstone Lake, YNP, Wyoming, USA - YL17G07_20 | ecosystem: Environmental > Aquatic > Freshwater > Lake > Sediment | place: USA: Wyoming | collected... | reverse complement strand
CTGGGGGGCGGCTTTGATCCGGTGGTAGCGCGGCAGATGTGCTACGGGACTGACTAGCAGAGGGCTATGCGTCAAGGGAGCTTCATTGGCCTCATGGGGCTGCGGACGATCGAAGACTTCTTTGAGTCCGTTTTCAAAGAGTCTGGAACGGCGATCGCGACGGCCTTTGGGCGACAGGAGAGGGGAGAATACCAGCGACTCGCGGACTATTACGCGGACATAGAGCCCCCCATGTTCCGCCGAGAAATTGCCGCTCGGGCCGTCTATCACGAGCTCTGGTCCTTGGTCGAAGGGGAACTCCAGAAATCGGCCAGCGAAGCCTGGAAGCTGTCCAAGAAGCACAAGGGGCTAAAATGCTTAGCCGGTCTGCCACTCACGGCGGAGAACTTGCGACGCCTGCGACTTGTTTCGGACCTCGGCCCTTCCGCGCTCACAGAGCTGATCGAATCTCATTACGGTATCGTCCTGGGTGGCCTTCCCGGAGCAAGCACTGTCTTCGAGTTGAAGGCGGCTGTGGATGCGTTCAAGCACAGACGGAGTTTCGAAGATTGGAGGCAGCTTGACCACTCTGCCCTGCTGAAGTTGCCCGAGCAGCACAAGCCAAGTGCCGACGATGTTCACCGGGCGATTGAGCACGTAGCCTTGTTCATCAACGCCCTCTGGAAAGCAACCGGGCGTGAGCCCTCCCCATTGAATCCCGAGAGCATCGACTGGGGGGAGGACGACGACGAAGTCGCCCCAGTCACTTAGGCTGAGAGGTTTAAATGGACTACTTTCTCACCGACACTCAGAAGGAAATCAAGGAGCTGGCCGCCCGCATCGCCAAGGAGAAGATCTGCCCCGTGCGGGCCGAGCTCGACGAGCGCGAGGAGTTCCCCTGGGAGGCGGTCAAGACCCTTGCCCAAAGCGACCTCTTCGCCATCTCCATCCCTGAAGAGTATGGCGGCTTCGGCGGGGGCATCTTCGAGAACTGCCTGGCGGTGGAGGAGCTGGGCCGGGCCTGCATCGGCGTGGCCACAACCTATGCCGCCTCGCTCCTGGGCGCCTACCCCATATTGCTGATGGGGACCGAGGAGCAGAAGAAGAAATACTTGCCTGACGTTGCCTCGGGTCGTAAACTGGCGGCCTTCGCGCTGACCGAGTCGGCGGCCGGCTCCAACGCCGCCGGGATCAAGACCGTGGCGGTCAAGGACGGCGACAGCTACGTCATCAGCGGCAGCAAGCAGTGGATCACCAACGGCGGAGAGGCCGAGATCTACTCGGTCATCGCCGTGACGGACAAGACGAAGGGGCCGCGCGGGGCGAGTGCCTTCATCGTCGAGAAGGGCGACCCCGGCTTCGAGTTCGGCCGCAAGGAGAAGAAGTTGGGCATCCGCGCCTCCTCGACGCGCGAGCTCATCTTCAACGACTGCCGCATCCCGGCAGGTCGCATCATCGGCGGGCGCGAGGGCACGGGCTTCATCGCCGCCATGCGCACCTTTGACAAGTCGCGGCCGGGCATCGGTGCCTTGGCCGTGGGACTGGCCCAGGGCGCGCTCGACGAGGCCGTGAAGTTTGCCCGGGAGCGCATCCAGTTCGACCAGCCGATCATCGCCTTCCAGGCGGTGAGCCACCTCCTGGCCGACATGGCGACACAGGTGGAGGCGGCGAGGGCCCTGGTCTATTGCGCGGCCCGCTGGTTGGACACCGGCCCCAAGGACGCCTCGAAGATCTCGGCCATGTCCAAGCTGTTCCCTTCTGATGTCGCGATGCGGGTCGCGGTGGACGCGGTGCAGATACTCGGCGGCCACGGCTACATGAGGGAGTACCCGGTCGAGAAGATGATGCGCGACGCCAAGATCCTCCAGATCTACGAGGGCACGAACCAGATCATGCGCAACGTCATCGGCCAGGCGCTCAACAAGGAGTACAGCCGGCAGTAACTGAGTAAGCCGCTCGGTTGCGGTCTTCGGCTGTTCTGGCTGTCCAGAAGCCAGCCAGACAAGGCCGCAGGCCCGAGGGGAGGGGCCCGCAGGCGTACTGCCCGCAGGCGTACTTGGAAGTACGTTGAGGAGCACCGAGGGCCGAGAACGAGGTATGGCTGAGCTTATGGACGGCCAAAAATGCAGCCAGCGATGAATATAATCGTCTGCCTGAAACAAGTTCCCGATTCGGCCAAGGTGCGGCTAGACCCCGTGACCCACACCCTCATCCGCGAGGGCGTGGAGAGCATCGTCAACCCCTACGACCTCTACGCCCTGGAGGCCGCGCTGCGGCTCAAGGACGCCGTCGCTGGGGTAAAGGTGACGCTGCTCTCGATGGGGCCGCCGCAGGCAGAAAGCGCCCTGCGCGAGGGCCTCTCCCTGGGGGCCGACGAGGCCGTGCTCCTGTGCGACCGCGCCTTCGCCGGCGCCGACACCTGGGCGACCAGCTACACCCTGGCCCAGGCCGCGCGCAAAATTGGGGCCTTCGACCTGATCATCTGCGGCAAGCAGGCCATCGACGGCGACACGGCGCAGGTGGGCCCGGGGCTGGCCGAGCGGCTCGACGTCCCGCACGTCGCCTTCGTCCGCAAGGCAGAGTTGGCGGGGCGCGCGCTGAGTGTGGAGCGGCTTACTGACGACGGCTTCGACCGGCTCGAGGTTCAGCTTCCGGCCCTGATTACCGTCGTCAAGGAGATCGGCGAGCCGCGGCTGCCAGGGCTGCGGGCCAAGATGGCGGCCAAGAAGGCGCAGATCCCGGTGTGGTCGGCCGCCGATATTGCCGCCGACCCGGCCCGGATCGGCCTCAAGGGCTCGCTCACCGCGGTGCGCAAGGTCTTTCCGCCCCCCACTCGGGGCGAGCGCGAGATGATTGGCGGGAGCGCCGCCGAGCAGGCCGCGCGGCTGCTGGTCAGGCTGCGCTCCGGCGTGCTGGCCCTCAAGTAGCGGGCCGCTGGACTCTTAAGGGTTACGAATGGCTGTCACCATAGATATAGACAAGTGCACCGGCTGCGGCACCTGCGCTGAGGCGTGCCCCTTCGGGGCGATCGAGGTCGCAGGCGACAAGGCCGTGGTCGGTGAGCAGTGCACCCTGTGCGGCTCCTGCGCCGAGGCCTGTCCCTTCGACGCCCTCAAGTTCGAGCGCGAGCAGGGCGACGCCCCCAAGGCCGAGGCCGCCGCAGCCCGCGGGGTGATGATCTTCGGCGAGCAACGGGGCGGGCGCATCGACCCCGTCGTCTACGAGCTGCTGGGGGCGGGCCGCACCCTGGCCGACGCCCTGGGAGCCGAGCTGTCGGTGGCGCTGCTCGCGGCCGACGCCCCGCAGGTGGCCGAGCTCTTCGCGGCCGGGGCCGACCGGGTCTACGTCGCCCGCGCCCCCGAGCTGGCCGACTACACCGACGAGATGTATTGCGCGGCCCTGTGCCAGGTGGTGCGCGAGTCTTGCCCCGAGATCCTGCTGGCGGGTGCCACGGCCATCGGGCGCTCGCTCATGCCGCGGGTGGCCACGCGCCTGGGCTGCGGCCTCACCGCCGACTGCACGGCACTCGACATCGAGCCCGAAACGCGCCTTCTCCTCCAGACACGCCCCGCCTTCGGCGGCAACATCATGGCAACGATCGTTTCAGAGCACAGCCGCCCGCAGATGGCCACCGTGCGCCCCGGCGTGATGAAGAGGCTCGTGGCCGCACCCAAGCGCTCCGGGCAGGTGGTCGAGGTCGTCCCTGAGCTGAGCCAGGTTGCGGCGCGCACCCGCTTCATCGAGGGTGTCGTCGAGGTGGCCGAGGGGCTGAGCCTCTCCGGGGCCGAGATCATCGTCGCCGGCGGCCGGGGGCTCAAAGACGCCAAGAACTTCGCCCTCGTCGAGGAGCTGGCGCAGCTCCTGGGCGGGGCCGTCGGAGCCACCAGAGGCGCGGTCGATGCCGGCTGGGCCCCCTACTGGCGCCAGGTCGGGCAGACGGGCAAGACGGTCTCCCCCAAGCTCTACGTCGCCTGCGGCATCTCGGGGGCGGTGCAGCACCTGGTCGGCATGCAGTCGTCGGAGTGCATCGTGGCCATCAACACCGACCCGAATGCGCCCATCTTCGACGTCGCCACCTACGGCGTCGTGGGTGACCTGTTCGAGGTCGTCCCGGAGATGAGCGCGCGCCTCAAGGCCGAGAGGGGGAGCTGACATGGCCCCGGTAGCGGTAGTCACGGGCGGCTCGCGGGGCATCGGCCGGGCCATCGTGCTCAGGCTCGCCCAGGCCGGGGCGCAGGTCCTCTTCACCTACGCCGCCAACGAGGCCGCGGCTCGTGAGGTTGAGGCCGCCTGCGAGGGCAAGTCCAGGGGCTATCAGTTCGACGTCTCGGACGCCGCGGCAGTCAGCGCCTTCTTCGAGGGGCCGGTCAAGGAGGCCGGGCGGCTCGACTGGCTGGTCAACAACGCCGGCATCACTCGCGACAAGCTCCTCGTCCGCATGGCTGACGACGACTGGGACCGGGTGCTCGAGGTCAACCTCAAAGGGGCCTTCCTGTGCACGCGCTCGGCGGCAAAGATCATGATGAAGCAGCGCTCGGGTGCTATTGTGAATGTCAGCTCCGTGGTGGCCGAGATGGGCAACGTCGGGCAGGCCAACTACGTCTCCTCGAAGGCGGGCCTGATCGGGTTGACCCGCGCCTGCGCCAAGGAGCTGGGGATGCGCGGGGTGAGGGTGAACGCCGTCGCCCCGGGCTTCATCGAGACGGAGATGACGGCGGGCTTGCCAGATGATGTCCGCCAGAGGATGTTGGCCGCCATTCCGCTCGCGCGCTTCGGGAGCGCCGGGGAGGTGGCCGGCGCGGTGGAGTTCCTGCTGGGTGAGGCCGCGGCCTACGTCACGGGCCAGGTGCTTCACGTCGGCGGCGGGCTCTATACTTAAGGGACTACAACCGGGGAGGGGCGCCAAGCTCCCCCGCACTATTCTCAACGGGGGTCAAAAACAACATGGGAGTTGAGGAGAAAGTCAGGGCGATCGTCAAGGAGCAGCTCGGCGTGGGCGATGCCGAGATCAAGCCCGAGGCCGGCTTCGTGGACGACCTGGGGGCCGACAGCCTGGACCTGGTCGAGCTGGTGATGGCCATGGAGGAGGAGTTCGGCATCGAGATCCCTGACGAGGACGCCGAGAAGATCCGCACCGTCACCGACGCCGTCTCCTACGTGGAGAGCCACAAGTAGTCATGAGCGGCCGGCGTGTCGTCGTCACGGGGTTGGGGATCCTCAGCCCGCTGGGCATCGGCCTGGAGGCCAATTGGGAGGGCCTGAGCAACGGGCGCTCCGGGATAGGGCCCATTACGCGCTTCGACGCCTCGGCCTTCAACAGCCGGGTGGCGGGTGAGGTGCGCGGCTTCAACCCCGAAGACTACATGGCGCCCAAGACGGCCAAACGCACCGACATCTTCGTCCAGTACGCCCTGGCGGCCGCCAAGATGGCCATGGCCGACAGCGGCCTGACCATCGGCGAGGAGAACGCGGAGCGGGTGGGGGTGCTGCTGGGCTGCGGTCTGGGCGGCCTCTCCACCATCGAGCGCTACCACCAGGAGTACCTGGCCTCGGGGCCAAGGAAGATCACCCCCTTCTTCATCCCCATGCTCATCTCGAACATGGCGCCGGGCCACATCTCCATCGAGTACGGGGCCAAGGGCCCCAACAGCCTGGTGGCCACGGCCTGCGCCGCGGGCTCGCACGCCATCGGCGACAGCTTCCGCCTGATCCGCGAAGGAAGGGCCGACGCCATGATCACGGGCGGGGTGGAGTCGGTCATCACGCCTCTGGCCGTGGGCGGCTTCTCCTCGATGAAGGCCCTGTCCACCCGCAGCAACGACGACCCGGCGAAGGCCTCGCGTCCCTTCGAGCGCGACCGCGACGGCTTCGTCATCGCCGAGGGCTCGGGGATCTTGATCCTCGAGGAGTTCGAGGGGGCCAAGCGGCGGGGAGCCCGCATCTGGGCCGAGGTCATCGGCTACGGGCTCAACGGCGACGCCCACCACATGACGGCGCCGGCACCCGAGGGGGCGGGGGCCGCGGCCTGCATGGCGCTGGCCCTGAAGGACGCCGGGATTGCCCCCGAGGCGGTCGACTACATCAACGCCCACGGCACCTCGACCGAGCTCAACGACCTGTATGAGACTATGGCCATCAAGAAGGTCTTCGGCGAGAGTGCCCGCAAGGTGATGATCAGCTCGACCAAGTCGATGACCGGGCACCTGCTCGGCGGGGCAGGGGGTGTCGAGGGCGTCTTCACCTCGCTGGCACTCGCCCGCTCTATGGTGCCGCCGACGATCAACCTGGACAACCCCGACCCGAATTGCGACCTGGACTACGTCCCTCACCAGGCGAGGGAGAAGAAGATCAGGGTCGCCCTGTCGAACAGCTTCGGCTTCGGGGGCACCAACGCCTGCCTCATCTTGCGCAGGTTCGAGGGCTAGACATGGCCGTGACCGTCGTCGCCCTGGGCTGTGACCACGCGGGCTTCCCGCTCAAGGACAGCGTGCGCCGCTACCTCGAGGGCAAAGGGGTGGAGGTGGTCGATGTCGGCTGCCCCTCGGAGGAGTCCGTCGACTACCCCGTCTTCGGGGCCGCGGTGGCCCGGCGCATCTCCAAGGGGGAGGCCTCGCGCGGCATCATCATCTGCGGCAGCGGGGTGGGGATGTCGATGGTCGCCAACCGCTTCAAGGGGGTGCGAGCTGTCCTGGCCAACGACCTCTACACGGCCAGGCTCTCGCGCCAGCACAACGACGCCAACGCCCTGTGCCTGGGGGCGCGCATCGTGGGGCCGGGGCTGGCCCTGGAGATCATCAAGACGTTCATGGAAACGCCTTTTGAGGGCGGGCGCCACCAGCGGCGCGTGGATATGATTGACGAGCAGGCTTGAGAATTAACGGGTAAGGACTGATAGGCAAATGTCGGAGCTTGAGCGGGTAGACCCGCAGATTTACGAGGCCATCGAGCAGGAGCGGGAGCGGCAGACCACCAAGCTGCAGCTCATCGCCTCGGAGAACGTGGCCTCGGAGGCGGTGCGGGAAGCACAGGCCTCACTCATGACCAACAAGTATGCCGAGGGCTACCCAGGGAGGCGCTACTACGGCGGCTGCGAGTGGGTCGATGTGGCCGAGAACCTGGCCCGGGAGCGGGCCCTTGCCCTCTTCGGGGCGGAGTATGTCAACGTCCAGCCCCACTCCGGCACGCAGGCCAACATGGCGGTCTACTTCGCCGTTTTGAGCCCCGGCGACACCATCTGCGGGATGAACCTGTCCCACGGCGGCCACCTCTCCCACGGCCACCCCGTCAACTTCTCGGGGCGCATGTTCAAGGTGGTCAGCTACGGCGTGCGGCGCGGCGCGGAGACGATCGACTACGACGAGCTCGAGCGCGTGGCCAGGGAGCACCGGCCCAAGCTCATCATCGCCGGGGCCTCGGCCTACCCGCGCACCATAGACTTCGAGGCCTTCGCCCGCATCGCCAAGTCGGTGGAGGCCTACCTCGTCGTCGACATGGCCCACATCGCCGGGCTGGTGGCCTCGGGCGCGCACCCCTCGCCCGTGCCCCACGCCGACTTCGTCACCTCGACCACGCACAAGACGCTGCGTGGCCCCCGGGGCGGGCTCGTCTTTGCGCGGGCCGAGTATGCCAAGCTCCTCAACCGCGAGGTCTTCCCGGGCATCCAGGGCGGCCCCCTGATGCACGTCATTGCGGCCAAGGCCGTCTCCTTCCTTGAGGCGCTCCAGCCCCCATTCCGCGCCTACGGCCACCAGATCGTGGCCAACGCCAAGAGGCTCGCGGGCGTGCTCCAGGAGGGCGGCTACCGGCTGGTCTCGGGGGGCACCGACAACCACCTCATGCTCGTCGACCTGACCAGCAAGGGGCTGACGGGCAAGGAGGCCGAGGCGGCGCTCGATGCGGCCGGCATCACGGTCAACAAGAACGGCATCCCCTTCGATGAGAAGCCGCCGACCATCACCAGCGGCATCCGCATCGGCACCCCGGCCCTGACCACGCGGGGGATGAAGGAGGCCGAGATGGACGCCGTGGGCAGGTTCATCTGCCGCGTGCTGGCCGACCCCAAGAACGAGGCGATGCTGGCCAAGACAAGGCAGGAGGTGCGCGAGTTTTGCGCGCAATTCCCGTTATTCACGTATTAGCGTTGGGGGAGGCTTGAGCGACCGTAAGGACATTTATTGTACCTGCATTAAAGATATTGAGGCGGTCGAGTCATTCTTCGATCTGCAAATATCGCGTTGTCGTGACAGACAAAGTGTGCAGGGTGCGCGAGATGCGATGGCAAGCTTAAAGTCTCGGTGGAAGGCTTTACGCAAGCAGTACAAGGACGACGAAGTCGATCAGGCCATGCATCAAGCGCTATGCGAAATTTATGTAAAATCGAACTCAACGCCTGACGCGAAATGGCTGAGCGAACTATATGCAGCGAAATTCATTTTGAAGTGGTGGATTAACCACGGGAAGGGCGATTGAAAGAGAGGGCATCAGCCAAGAAAACGGCCCCGGCCAAGGTGGCTCACAAGGAGCGCCCGAGCTGGGACGACTACTTCATGTCGCTGGCCCGCCTGGTGGCCGGCCGCTCGACCTGCCTGCGCCGCGAGGTCGGGGCCGTCCTGGTGCGCGAGCGCCGCGTGCTCGCCACCGGCTATAACGGCGCCCCCACCGGGCTGCCCCACTGCGCCGAGGTGGGCTGCCTGAGAGAGCTGCGCCAGGTGCCCTCCGGGGAGCGCCACGAGCTGTGCCGCGGCCTGCACGCCGAGCAGAACGTCATCATCCAGGCCGCCCGGTACGGCATCGCCATTGCGGGTGCCACCATCTACACCACCAGCCGCCCCTGCTCGATCTGCACCCGCATGATCATCAACGCCGGCATCGTGCGCGTCTTCTACTGCGACGGCTACGCCGACGAGCTCTCCACCGAGCTGCTGGCCGAGGCCGGCATCCCCGTCACGCAGCTCGCGGTGCCCCGGCCGGAGGATGAGCGGTGAAGTGCCCCTACTGCGCCAAGGCGCGCAACAAGGTCATCGACTCGAGGCTCTCCAAGGACTCGACCGTCATCAGGCGCCGGCGCGAGTGCCTGGGCTGCCGCAAGCGCTTCACGACCTACGAGCGGGTCGAGGAGATTCTGCCCATGGTCGTCAAGAAGGACGGCCGCCGCGAGCCCTTCGACCGGCAGAAGGTGCTGGCCGGGATGAAGAAGGCCTGCCAGAAGCGCCCCATCAGCATGAACGACCTTGAGGCCTTCGTCGACGTGCTCGAGAAGTCCTTCCAGGAGAGCGGGGAGAAGGAGATCCCGAGCGACGTCATCGGCGAGCGCATCATGGCGCGCCTCCACGAGCTCGACGACGTCGCCTTCGTCCGCTTCGCCTCCGTCTACCGCCGCTTCCAGGACGTCAACGACTTCATGAAGGAGCTCTCGGAGCTCGTCAACCGCCGGGGTAAGCAACCGAGCCCCAAATGATGACCTGCTGAGCCGCCATGGCCCGCCAAGCCCCCGCCAAGACCGCACCCGCTCCCCCAGCCGACAGCCACTACCTGCGCGCGGCCCTCAAGCTCGCTGCCCGGGGCAAGGGCCGGACCTCGCCCAACCCCCCGGTGGGGGCCGTGGTGGTGCAGGGGGGTGCCATCGTCGGCCGGGGCTGGCACCGGGGCTGCGGCCTGCCCCACGCCGAGGTGGAGGCCCTGCGTGAGGCTGGCGAGGCGGCCCGCGGGGCGACCCTCTACGTGACGCTCGAGCCCTGCAACCACGTTGGCAAGACCCCGCCCTGCACCGAGGCGATCCTCGCCGCCGGCTTGAATCGTGTCGTCTTCGGGCAGCGCGACCCCAACCCGAGGGTGGAGGGCGCAGGCGCGGCGCGGCTGGCGGCGGCCGGGGTCGAGGTGGCGCAGGTGCTTCAGGCCGAGTGCGAGCGCTTCAACGAGGCCTGGACGAAGTGGGTGGCCACCGGGCGGCCCTTTGGCGTCCTCAAGGGGGCGGCCAGCCTCGACGGCCGGATTGCCGCGGCCGGCGGTGACTCCAAGTGGATCAGCTCCGAGGCCTCCCGCAGGTTTGCCCACCGGCTGAGGGCCGAGTGCGACGCGATACTCGTCGGGGTGGGCACGGCCCTGGCCGACGACCCGCAGCTCACCTGCCGCACCGAGCGTGGCCGCGACCCCCTGCGGGTGGTGGTGGACTCGAACCTGCGGCTCCCCGCCACGGCCAAGATGCTCTCCTGCCCAGGCCGGACACTCCTCGCCTGCCTGGAAGGTGCCCCCGCCGAGCGGCGCGCGCGCCTCACCGCCGCCGGGGCCGAGGTGCTCCCCCTGCCCGCAGATAGCGCTGGCCGGGTCTCGCTGCCGGCCCTGCTCGATGTCCTGGGGCGCCGGGGCGTGGTTAGCCTGCTCATCGAGGGGGGCTCCGAGATGAACGCGGCGATGCTGGCTGCCGGCCTGGTCGATAAGCTCTTCATATTCCTGGCCCCAAGGCTCATCGGCGGGCGCGCTGCCCCCGGCCTGGTGGGCGGCCCAGGCGTGGCGCGGGTGGCCGACGGGCTGTCCTTGAGGTTTGAGCGGGTGCGAAGGGTCGGCCCCGACCTGCTGATCGAAGCCTACCCAGTCTAGAGGCTAGCCCCTGCGCTAGACACCCCCCTGGTCCCCGAGGCCCAGCCAGAGCGCTCACCCCTTTCCGGCCGTCGAGAAGCTAGCCAGGCCGCACCGCAGCGAGGAGGCGATCCCGAGGCGTAGCAGCGCTACGTTGAGCGGTCGGCGAGGAGCGAGGAGGCGGAAATGGCGACGCGAACCTGCGGTCGGCCCGCCGTCGTCCTTTGCGCGGGCCTGATTTTATAGTATGGTAGGCGCTTGACATGTTTACCGGGCTGATTGAAGGCATGGGCCGGGTGGCCAATGTGGAGCGGCTGGGGCCGGCGGCGAGGCTGCGGATTGCGGCCCTCTTCGAGCTGGGCGTGCCCGAGCTTGGCGAGTCGATTGCCGTGAGCGGGGTCTGCCTGACCGCCCTCGAGTGCGCTTCCAACTCCTTCGCCGTGGACGTCTCCCCCGAGACGATGCGGCGGACGACCTTCGAGGGGCTCACCCCCGGCACGACGGTCAACCTGGAGCGCTCGCTCAGGCTTGGGCAGCGCCTGGGCGGCCACATCGTCACCGGCCACATCGACACCACGGCCCGCGTGCTCTCCCGCGCCGAGGAAGGCGGGGCCATCGTCTTTCGCTTTGAGGTCGGCCCGGAGGCGGCGGGGCTGCTGGTGCCCAAGGGCTCGGTCGCCCTGGACGGCATCAGCCTGACGGTCAACGAGGTGGAAAATCCAAAGTCTTCAGTGGGGGGCGGCTTCAGCGTGAGCATCATCCCCCACACCGCGCAGGTGACGACCATCGGCGAGCGGCGCGCAGGCGACCGGCTCAACGTCGAGTTCGACATCGTCGGCAAGTACGTCGCCCGGCTGGTCGGGGCCTACACCGGCCGCGCGGGCATCAACCAGGGCATCGATCAGGCATTCTTGGCCGAGCACGGGTTCCTCGGCGGCAAGTAACCCCTAGAGCTCTCTTCAGGACAAGGATTATGGCGCTAGCGACAATCGAGGAGGCGGTGGCCGACATCAGGGCCGGCCGCATGGTTATCCTGGTCGATGACGAGGACCGCGAGAACGAGGGCGACCTGTGCATGGCCGCCGAACTGGTCACCCCTGAGGCCATCAACTTCATGGCCCGCTACGGCCGGGGCCTCGTCTGCCTGACGCTGACCCCCGAGCGCTGCGAGCAGCTCCAGCTGCCGATGATGGCCGGGCGCAACACCTCGCGCTTCCAGACGGGCTTCACCGTGTCGATCGAGGCGCGCCACGGGGTGACGACGGGCATCTCGGCCGCCGACCGCGCGGTGACCATCCAGACCGCCGTGGCCGACGGCGCCAAGTCAGACGACCTGGCCCAGCCGGGGCACGTCTTCCCCATCCGGGCCCGCCGGGGCGGGGTGCTGGTGCGCACGGGGCAGACCGAGGGCTCGGTCGACCTGGCCCGCATCGCCGGGCTCAAGCCTACCGGCGTCATCTGCGAGGTGATGAAGGACGACGGCACGATGGCCAGGATGCCCGACCTCGAGGTGTTCGCCGCCGAGCATGGGCTCAAGATCATCTCCGTCGCCCAGCTCATCGAGCACCGCCTGCGCCACGAGTCGTTCGTGCACCGCGCGGCCGTCACCAAGCTGCCCACCCGCGTGGCGGGCGAGTTCAAGGTCATCGCCTTCGAGAACGAGATCGACGACTACCAGCACGTGGCCCTGATCAAGGGCGAGTGGACCGAGGACGACCCGGTGATGGTGCGCGTCCACTCCGAGTGCCTGACGGGCGACGTCTTTGGCTCCCTGCGCTGCGACTGCGGCGAGCAGCTCCACGAGGCGATGCGCATGGTGGAGCGCGAGGGCCGCGGGGTCATCCTCTACATCCACCAGGAGGGCCGGGGCATCGGCCTGATCAACAAGCTCAAGGCCTACGCCCTGCAGGACGAGGGCCAGGACACCGTCGAGGCCAACCTCGCCTTGGGGTTCAAGCCCGACCTGCGCGACTACGGCATCGGGGCCCAGATACTGCGCGACCTCGGCATCCGCAAGATGCGGCTCATGACCAACAACCCGAAGAAGATCGTGGGTCTCGAGGGCTACGGCCTGGAGGTCGTCGAGCGCGTGCCGATCGAGGTCGCCGCCTGCAAGGACAACGTCGAGTACCTGCGCTGCAAGCGGCGCAAGATGGGGCACCTGCTCAAGGTAGATTGAGGGCGCGTGAGCCGGCGGTCGGCTTACGGCGGGAGGAGCGCGTGACGGTAGACGTCGAGGGGCATCTGATCAACACGGAGATCTTCAAGTACCCCGCCTTCCAGTCGCTGAGCGGGCCCGCACGCCTCTGTCTCTTGACCCTGCTGTCGTCGCCGTTGACGGCCCTGTGGGGCATTTGCACGCTCGATCTCGGCGTCTTGACCGGGTATCTCGGCGGAACCGAGGAAGAGACCGGCGCCGCAATTGAGGAGCTGGGCGCGGCAGGTTTTATTAAACGCTTGCCCGAGCGCAACCTGCTGTGGGTGCCCGACTGGTGGAACTATCACGGGGTCGCCGACGAAGAAGCTCGCGATTATTGCCTCGCTAAGCTCCAGGGCTTCGTGGGTCTCGACGGCGAGTTAGACGAGTTCATCGCCCAGAGTAAGAAGATCCTCCTGGTGGCTCCGCCCTACCCGGAAGTAGCAGGCTGAGGCGGGGCCGAGGGAGAGTTGAGGGACTAGCACATGGCCAGGACCATCGAAGGGAACCTGAGTGCGGCGGGCTTGAAATTTGGCGTCATCGTCGCCCGCTTCAATGACTTCATCAGCGACCGGCTGCTCGGCGGGGCCATCGACGCCCTCACCCGCAGCGGGGCCGACCCGGAGAAGATCGACGTCGTCAGAGTGCCGGGGAGCTTCGAGATACCGCTGGCGGCCAAGAAGATGGCGGCCTTGCAGCGCTACGACGCCGTCATCGCCCTGGGGGCGGTGATACGGGGCGCCACCCCGCACTTCGACTACGTCGCGGCCGAGGTCTCCAAGGGCTGCGCCCAGGTGATGCTGGACTCCGGCATCCCGGTGGCCTTTGGGGTGATTACGGCCAACAGCCTCGAGCAGGCCATCGAGCGGGCGGGCAGTAAGGCCGGCAACAAGGGGTGGGACGCGGCCATGACGGCCGTCGAGATGGCCAACCTCCTCAAGAAGCTTGGATAATAACTGGCCCAGAGGCGCGGTGCTCGTGGGCGGGACACACCAATTCGGGTTATTATCCTAAGGCGATGATAGAAGATAACGGAATACAGCCGCTCGTGCCTCGTGGCGGCCGGGGGGCCGATGCGGCCAAGGTCGGGGGGCGGCGGAGAAGCCGCGAGCTGGCCTTGCAGGTGCTCTACCAGCTCGAGGTCACCGGCGAGCGCGAGTGGCGGGACGCCTTTGAGCTGTTCTGCGGCCACTTCGAGGCCCCGGAGCCCTTGAAGGAGTTCGCCCTGCGGCTGGTGGGCGGCGTGCAGCAGCACCGCGAGGAGATCGACCGGCTGGTGGCCGGGTGCTCGGAGAACTGGCGGCTGGAGCGGATGTCGCGCGTCGACCGCAACATCCTGCGCCAGGCCGTCTTCGAGCTGCTCTGGTGCGACGACATCCCGCCCCGGGTCACCCTGAATGAGGCCATCGACCTGGGCAAGCGCTTCGGGACGGAGGAGTCGGGGGCGTTCATCAACGGCGTGCTCGACAACATCTACGCCACCCGCTGCACCAAGCCCGACCCCGAGGTGTAGGCAGCATTCCCCATTCTGGATAGCCGGGCCGCCCTGGAGAGCCGGGGCCGGTGGCGTGGCCGTTGAGGGAGAAGGTTCTTCGTGGCAGACCGGCAAGACCCCAGAAATTATAACCCCCTAAAATATGACCCCCAGGCCATCGAGCGCAAGTGGCAGGCACGCTGGGAAGAGGAGCGGCTCTTCGAGGCGCGCGAGCAGGCCGGCGAGGGCAGCGCCGACAAGTATTACCTGCTCGAGATGTTCCCCTACCCGTCGGGGCGCATCCACATGGGCCACGTCCGCAACTACACCATCGGCGACGTGGTGGCCCGCTACAAGCGCATGCGCGGGCGCAATGTCCTCCACCCGATGGGCTGGGACGCCTTCGGGATGCCCGCCGAGAACGCCGCCATCAAGCACGGCGTCCACCCTAATCGCTGGACCCACGAGAACATCGACTACATGCGCACCCAGCTCAAGCGCATGGGCTTCAGCTACGATTGGTCCCGCGAGCTGGCCACCTGCGACCCCACCTACTACCGCTGGGAGCAGCTCATCTTCCTGATGATGTACGAGCGGGGCCTCGTCTACCGCAAGCAGGCCCTGGTCAACTGGTGCGCCACCTGCCAGACCGTGCTCGCCAACGAGCAGGTGGAGGAGGGGCGCTGCTGGCGCTGCGATCAGCCGGTCGGGCAGAAGGAGCTGTGGGGCTGGTTCTTCCGCATTACCGCCTACGCCGAGGAGCTGCTGGCCGGGACCAACGAGCTGCCCGGCTGGCCCGAGCGCGTCCTGACCATGCAGCGCAACTGGATCGGCAAGAGCACGGGCACCGAGATCGACTTCCAGATCGACAGCCCCCCGGAGGGTGTGGACGACCTCATCCGCGTCTTCACCACCCGGCCCGACACCCTCTACGGCGCAACATTCATGAGCCTCGCCCCCGAGAACCCGCTGGCCGAGCGCCTGTCAAAGGGCACCAACCAGGAAGCCGCCGTGGCCGAGTTCACCTCGCGGGTGCGCCGCCAGACATTAGTTGACCGCGCCTCGGTGGCCACCGAGAAGGAGGGAGTCTGGACCGGGGCCTACTGCGTCAACCCGGTCAACGGCCGCCGCATGCCAATATTTGTCGCCAACTTCGTCCTCATGGCCTACGGCACCGGGGCGGTCATGGCCGTGCCCACCCACGACCAGCGCGACTTCGAGTTCGCCGCCCAATACGACCTGCCGATGGTCGTCGTCATCGAGCCGCCAGGCCACCATTTGGACCCCGAGCAGATGGAGGCGGCCTTCGTCGAGGACGGCGTGATGGTCAACTCGGGGCCGTTCAACGGCCTGGGTAACCGCGAGGCAATGGGCGCCATCACCAATCACCTCGAGAAGCTGGGCCGCGGCCGGCCGGTGGTCAGCTACCGCCTGCGCGACTGGGGGATCTCCCGCCAGCGCTATTGGGGGGCCCCCATCCCGGTCGTCTACTGCGAGAAGTGTGGGGTGCAGCCCGTGCGCCCGGAGGACCTCCCCGTCGAGCTGCCCCTGGAGGCGCGGATCCCGCCCACGGGGGCCTCGCCCCTGCCCGCCCTCGAGAGCTGGGTGAACACGGAGTGCCCGGCCTGCGATGGGCCGGCCCGGCGCGAGACCGACACCATGGACACGTTCGTGGAAAGCTCGTGGTACTTCGCCCGCTACTGCTCGCCGCGTTTTGATGCTGGCCCGCTCGAGAAGAGCAAGGTCGATTACTGGCTGCCGGTGGACCAGTACATCGGGGGCATCGAGCACGCCGTGCTCCACCTGCTCTACGCCCGCTTCTTCACCAAGGTCCTGCGCGACTTGGGGCTAGTGAAGATAGATGAGCCCTTCGCCAACCTGCTCACCCAGGGCATGGTCATCAAGGACGGGGCCAAGATGTCCAAGAGCAAGGGCAACGTGGTCGACCCCGACGAGCTGATCAAGCGCTACGGGGCAGATACGGTGCGCATGTTCTCGCTCTTCGCCGCGCCCCCCGAGCGCGACCTCGAGTGGTCGGACACCGGCGTCGAGGGCTGCCACCGCTTTGTCAACCGCCTCTGGCGCCTGGTCGAGGAGGAGGCCGGGAGGCTTCCCCGCAAGGCTGCCGCGGCCGGGGTGGACTGGCCGGCTCCCTTGGCCGAGCTGCGCCGCAAGACGCACCAGACGATTGCCCGCGTGAGCGCCGATATCGAGGAGCGCTTCCACTTCAACACGGCCATCGCCGCCGTGATGGAGTTGGTCAATGCCCTCTACCTCGCCCGCGACGACGGGCGCGTCACCGGCCTGCCGCACTATGGCGCGGCCATGCGCGAGGCCCTCGAGGCTGCCGTCGTGCTGCTCTCGCCGGTGGTGCCGCACCTCTCGGAGGAGCTGTGGGAGCGCCTGGGGCACAAGGAGAGCATCCAGCGCGCCCCCTGGCCGGTGGCCGACGCCTCCGCCCTGAGTGCGGCCGAGCGGCTGGTGGTGGTGCAGGTCAACGGCAAGGTGCGCTCGCGCCTCAGCGTGGCCGCCGACGCCTCCGATGACGACATCAAGGCCGCGGCCCTGGCCGACGAGAAGGTGCGGCCCCACATTGCCTCGGGGATCAAGAAGGTGTTCGTTGTCCAGAAGAAGCTCGTCAACATCGTCGCTTAGGGTAGCGCTGGCCCTGGCCGTGGGGCTGCTCGTGCTCTCCGGCTGCGGCTACGCCTTCCGGGGCGGGGTGGTCAACCTGCCGCCGGGGGCCCATTCCCTGACCATCCCGGTCTTCGCCAACAACACCTCCGAGGCGGGCATCGAGACGACCTTCACCAACGACCTGACCTTCGAGTTCAACCGCTCCAAGGCCCTCCGGGTGAGCGCACCCCCCGCCGACCTCGTCCTCTCCGGGGCCATCGACCAGATCCTGGTCGAGCCCGTCGCCTACAGCCAGTCGGTCGTCGCCGTGGAGCGCCGCGTCGTGCTGAAAGTTTCGGCCAAGCTGACCGAGACCGCGACGGGGGCGATCATCTGGGAGGACCGCGGCATCATCGACAACGAGGTCTTTTCGGTCGCCGGCGACCCCTCGACCACCGAGCGCAACCGCCGCGACGCGATTGTGCGCATCGCCGAGCGGGTGGCCTCCCAGATCCACAACCGGGCCCTCGAGGGTTTCTAGGGGAGGGCTTGGCGGTGGTCGCGCGGGCCAAAAATTCATCGATGGCAAATTCGTCGCGGGCAAACTCGGTGGCGGGGCAGGGCGAGGGCGGACGTCCCGCCCCCCTCTATCTCTTCTACGGCGAGGAAGACCTCCTGATCGAGGAGGAGCTGAGGCGCCTCGAGGAGGCCGCGAGGCAGTCCCCCTTGCCCTCCGTGGAGCGCCACCTGGGCCGGGAGGTCATTGCCCGCGACCTGGTCGAGAGTGCCTGTACCCTGCCCCTGGGGGGCGGCTTCCGGCTCATCGTCATCGAGGAGGCCCAGGCCATCCCGGCCGCCGAGCGCGCGGCCCTGCTGCCCTACCTCGATGACCCCTGTCCGAGCACCTGCCTGGCCTTCGTCTACCCCGGGAAGCGGCCCGCGGCCGATGACAAGCTGGCGGCCAAGCTGAAGCAGCACGCGCTGACGCGCGAGTTCAGGCGCCTGAGGCCGGGGGAGCTCAAGGACTGGGCGAGGGGGCGGGCGCGCTCACTCGGGCTGGAGGTAGAGCCGGCCGCGCTCGAGGCCCTCGTCGAGGGCTCCGGGGGGGCGCTGCGGGACCTGGCCGCGGAGATCGACAAGGCGGCCCTGGGGGTGGGGCAGGGCAAGCGGCTGAAGGTGGCGGACCTGGCGGCACTCTCCCGCCACGGCTCGGCCAAGCCCTGGGACGTGGCCCAGTTGGCCTGCGGGGGGGACGGCGCCGGGGCACTCCTGGCCCTGGCCGACCTGATGGAGGCAAACAGCGAGGCCGCGCCTCTGGTGGTGCTCAGCCAGTTGGCCCGGCACATCCGCAAGGTGCTCCTGGCGGCCGACCTGAAGGCGCGGGGGGCCTCGGAGGAGGAGATTGCCCAGCGGCTGCGGACCTACCCGCGTTACCTGGGCGACTACATGGCGGCGGCCAGGCGGGGCCGGGAGCGGCTGGTCGGGATGCTCCAGTCCGTCCTTGCGGCCGAGCTCGACCTCAAGACGAGTGCCGCCCCCAAACGGGAGCGGCTGGAGCAGCTGATCCTGAGCCTGGCTGGCTAGGCGCCGGTCTGGCTGGGATTTAGGCCTGGGCTGGCTGGCTGGGCTGGGAGATACCCTGCACCGACTTGCTCAGCCTGGCGATCTTGCGGGCGGAGTTGTTGCGGTGAAGCACTCCCTTCGAGGCGGCCTTCATGATGAGGGGCACCGCGGTGGCCAGGGCCTCCTGGGCGCGGTCTGCGGCCTTCTCGGAGACGGCGGCCCGCACGGCCTTGATGGCGTTACGGACACGGGTGCGATATCCTTTGTTGCGCAGCCTCCTGCGCTCGTTCTGCCTGGCCCTCTTGATGGCCGACTGATGCGAGGCCAAAGCTGTACACCTCCACAATGGGTTTCAAGTAATCTTTCTTTATTAGCTTAGCCTGGGCGGGATGTCAACTCCTTCCGTCAGGCAGGGCTCCGAGGGGGCTTCTTGATCGACCTGCATATCCATACCAACGCCAGCTCGGACGGCCAGCATACCCCGGCGGAGCTGTTCTCCATGTGCCGGGAGCTGGGGCTACTCAGCGTCGCCTTCGCCGACCACAACGGCATCGGCTCCCTCGCCGAGGCCATCCGGCTGGCCCCGGAGCAGGGCATCGAGTTCATCCCTGCGGTCGAGTTCAACTCCTATCATCGTGGAACTATTGACCTTCACGTCCTGGCCTACGGCATCGAGCCGGGCTCCCCGGCGCTCCTGGCCTGGCTGGCCGAGATCGAGGAGGAGAAGCGCTGGCAGTCGGCCGAGCGCCTCAAGCGCTTCCGGGCCATCGGCTTTGCCCTCGATGAGGCCGATGTCGACCGCTTCAGCGCGGGGCGCACCCCGACCGGGGCCTCCTACCTCAAGGCCCTGCTCAGCCGCCCCGAGAACGCTGGGGACGAGCGCCTGCCCCCCTACGTGAGCGGGGAGAAGGCCAACTCGCCCTACTACAACTTCTACCGCGACTTCCTGCGCGACGGCCCGGTCTTCGTGCCGCTCGAGGGTGTGGCCACCCCCAAGGTCATTCAGCGCATCCGGGGGCTGGGCTGCCTGCCCGTGCTGGCCCACCCGGCCCAGGTGGCGGGCGGCGTGGTGATTGAGCTGGCCGCCGCAGGCCTGGCCGGCATCGAGGTCTACTGCAACTACCACGACGCCGAGCGCCGGAACCACTGGCTCGCGGCCGCCCGGAGGTTGGGGCTGCTCGTCACCTGCGGCAGCGACTTCCACGGGGCCTTCTACAAGCCCGACATCAGGCTGGGGAGCATTACGGGCGGGGAGGGGGTGGACCTGGGGCGCTTCCGCGAGGCGCTGGCTGCAGCCCGTTCTTCGGCGGCTCACTCCCGGTAGGCGGCGCAGGCCTCGTGTGACTCCCAGACCGTCACCCGGGCGAGCTTGGCCGGGGCGACCTTGTCCTCGAGGCGGCCGAAGATGTAGCGGGCCAGCTCCTCCGAGGAGGGGTTGACTTGGGCGAAGTGCTCGTGGCAGCTCAGGTCCTTGTGGTCTAGCTCGTCCAAGACCGCATTCAGCGCCTGCTTGAGCACCGCGAAGTCGATCACCACGCCGGTCGGCCCGGTCTCCTCGGCTTGCACCTCCACCTCCACCTTCCAGTTGTGGCCGTGGAGCCCCTCACACTTGCCGCCGAACTCCCGCAGGCGGTGGGCGGCGGCGAAGTGGCCGCAGATCTTGAGCTCGAACATTACAGCTCGCTCCTGATGGCCTTGAGGCGGGTGCGCATCTTCTCCTGGAGGGTGCGCAGCTCGACCTGGAGGGCGCCCATGTTCGAGTGGCGCCGCTCGATGGCCTCGGCCAGCCGCGCCATCCAGTACTCGATCGTCTCGGCCTCCTTCTGGGCCAGGCGAGTCTCCACCTCGCGCTTCATCCGTGCCAGAAATTCTTTATCCATTGTCGGCATGGGCTGCCTCCTTACGGCAACTTAAGCGGCCGGGCG
>Ga0315282_10006068_pt1 | contig 20329 bp, 29 predicted proteins | sample YL17G07_20_MG_FD_203693 | JGI IMG/M metagenome (GOLD analysis project Ga0315282, IMG submission 203693) | Sediment microbial communities from Yellowstone Lake, YNP, Wyoming, USA - YL17G07_20 | ecosystem: Environmental > Aquatic > Freshwater > Lake > Sediment | place: USA: Wyoming | collected... | reverse complement strand
AATTCTTGTTTTTCGCCCGCTTCTCCGTTATATATGCCTTTTCAAGTACTGTATTGGATTTATAAATGCCTGTTCAATCAAATTGTCATCTTGCCAGAACTAATGAGACAGGCTGTGGGCAGATGACCCCTACGGGAAATTGGTCACTTCTTACTCAATCAATAATATATGTGGCGAGGCAATTTCACAGGTTGACAAACATAAGCGATTGCGCTTATACTTAACTAAATGGAGATACGATTCAGCCGCCATGCCAGGAACAAGCTGAGGCTATATAAGCTGGCTACGACTGATGTGGAAGAGGCTATTAATTCAGGGGAAATGCTGAATCGGGGAGATAAACGGGAATCGCGGCATGGTAAGCTGAGAGTAATATGGGTTATGGTAGGCTCATATGCGCTGGTGATAACCTTAATTGAGACTAGATAGAGGTGTAAAATGGTAAGAGAAGCAAGATTACAAGAGATACCAAAAGGTGCTCTGAAGATTGAATATGAGCCTGAGGTTGACGTTCTCACTATTTATCTTCAGGACCTGGAGACCCACTTGAGCCATAGTAGTGAGATAGAGCCCGGCGTGATATTAAACTATGCTGAAGATAGTAGTCTTTCTTCGGTAGAAATCCTCGATGCCAGCAAGCGTTATCCTTCAGGGCAGTTGGCGGCTTCCAGCGTTGATGAGTTCATTGACCTGAAAATGGCATCAAAGCTGGCGGCAATTGCGCCGGTTACTTTGAGAACACAGGCTGAGAAGGGAAAACTGTGGGCACTAAGGCTTGGTGGCCAGTGGGTAACTACACGTGAACGACTTCAGCAGTACATTGACAGCCGGGCGAGAAAAGCTAGAATTTAACCTACATGTCACCCGCCTTCGGGTGACCGCTCTGTTGGGTCAAATAGATCATCTTTTAGAGTGTTCTATTATCAAAGAAAAGATAAACCTAAAAAGAAATGACTAAAGAATCAAAAACCAGTCTTGGTCTGAAGGTAACGGCTGCGATTAAGATACGGGCTCCAATATATACTCGTATGTTTGATATTGCTAAAGAACATAGAGATATCGCTAAACAGATAGAAGGTAAAAATAGAGTATTGGAAACAAAAGAATCGATGATAACTATCTTGTTTGCATATACCACATTGGAAGCATATATAAATACTATTGGCACAGATTTCCTCGATTCCGTTTGGTCACAAACCAATAAGATTAATGATCCTTTAGACAGTAAATGGTTGGCGGTGTCTAAACAGTTAGCAAGTAAAAAATTGGGTGGGGAATATAGTGTCTTTAATAAGGATAAAGAGCCTTTCAAATCTTTTTTGGCGTTAAAGCGTATAAGAGAAGAGAACCTCGTCCATTGGAAAGCAGAAGAAAGTGAACCATCAATGACTAAATACGGTCTACTCGACCCTATTATCGCTGTCTTTGATGCGGGCAAGGCTCAATGGGCTTGCGATACCGGGAAGCAATAGAGGCATTCCTATCAAAAGGCAAGAGCCGGGCCATCAAAATCGTTATAGAGCACTGACATCGCCAAACAAAGCGGCGTTAACTCAGTTCTAAGGAGGTTCGGCCGGTTTAGACCCATCGGGGACTTCGATTTCCATGTAAAGCATAGCCAGGCACATTGATTTACCAGTCTCATCCCACCTCAGTGTCTTAGTAGCGCCACCTCCTAAAGCGTTATGCATTACAACCTGCAGCGCATTTATGTTCGGCATCTCGTATACCTCAACCTCACCTTTGACCAAGTCTCTGTAATGTTCCTTCACTTTCCGCGGCGTAACTTGCCTTCTTAATATCTCAAAGTTAGCTTTGTCGAAGGCCAAAATTCCGACATTCGAGATATCCCCTTTATCACCGCTCCTAGTATAGGCGAGTTCTCTAAGTAACACCTTGGGCACGCTAACTCACCTCCCGCACAACAAAATCTATCAGCACCTCTTCCCGCGGTATGAGCGTTGGCCAGAGGGCAATTACAGGCCTGGGCTGACGCGGAGCTGAGAATCCTACACCTACGGGCGTACCGGTGAGCACAGCGAACGCAGATACTATCATTTGCGCCTCAGCCGCCGTTTTGGCTTTAGCAGCCACCCTGAAGCCAATCTCATTTATCGAGTCTTCATCTGGAATCGGCACAACAGGCCCCAACAGTGAGTTTATCCCGATGTAGTCGATCCTCACCTCCAAGTTTTCACGTTTCAATCCCATTTGCTTTAGCCTCTCCCAACCTACTTCCTCCATCCTCTTCGCCTTGCTCAAGACTTTAGGAGCACCTATTATCGTCAGGTTCTCGGCGATAAATCCATCCGAGTAGCCAATCTGGACTTTCAGCGTATCAGGCCTGGGTTTACCGGTCATATTTGCCACCCGCACTCTGTCACTGCCCAGGTCTTCAAGCTTCAGCGTGGTCATATCAGCTATGCCATCGGGCATAACATAATTTCTGGGGTCGTGGACTTCATATACTAGTTGCTCTTTAACAGTCCACTCGTTTACCATTCCGCCGGTCCCGGGCACCTTGGTAATAATAGCCGTGCCATCCTCATAGAACTCAGCTATGGGATAGCCTATAGCCCAGGGCTTGGGTACCTTCTCCCATAAAACCGAGTTTTGCCCGCAGCACCAGCTAGCACACTCGATTATATGGCCTACAGTCACCGCAGCACCGATAAGGTCCCAGTAAGGCTCTGCAAACTCCCAGCCAAATTCGTGCATAATGGGGGCGACGAAGAGGGCGTTATCTGAGACCCTGCCGGTTATGACCACGTTCGCCCCCTCGCCAAGAGCGCCGATAATCCCATCCGAGCCTATGTAGGCATGGGCGGAGACAATGCGGTCCCTTATGCTATCTATATCCTCTTCACCAGTATCCAGATTCTTAAATTTCCAGCCTTTTCCCCGACAGTCGTCAAGCTTAGTCAGAACATCATCGCCTCGCACGATGCCTACATTTACCTCAGTCAACCCATTCTCCTTGGCAATATTCAATACCTGATTGGCGGCTTCCTCACAGTTGACCCCACCACCATTGGTGATTATCTTTATGCCCTTCTTGTGCACAGGAGGCAATATCAGCTTCATGCCGTCAATGATATGCTGCCAGACATAGCCCCTTTTAGGGTCTCTCGCCTTTGTTATCTGGAGCACGGCCATGGTGAGCTCGGCCAACTGGTCAAACCCCAGGTAATCAATTTGACCCTTCTCCACCAATTCCAATGCCAGCATTGGGTCAGATGGTGCCCACCCTGAGCCAGCGCCCAATCTTATCTTCCGCATTACCTATTTACTCCTCTTAAGCTGGCTTTCGAACTCGCTGGTAGATATGCAAAATTAATAGGATTATGACAGGATCAAAATTCTAGCTTCCAGTGACATGGCTCACCCGCCAAGGGCTTGAATTATTGCTCTATTAAACACCGGTAGGTCAGATGGCTTGCGTGAGGTGATAAGATTCCCATCCCTGACTATAGGCTCATCGACCCAGTTGGCACCGGCGTTCTTGAGGTCTATTGCCACCGAAGGCCACGAAGTAACACGGCGTCCTCTGACAATGTCGGCCGAGATGAGAAGTTGCGGTCCGTGGCAAATGGCCGCTATCACCTTGCCCAAATCGTGTGCTCTTTTCACTAGGTCAATCATAGGCTGATGCAGCCGCATCTTATCAGGGGCATAACCGCCAGGGATGATAATAGCATCGAAATCCTCAGCTCTAACTTTATCAGCATCAATATCAACCTTGATTGTTGCCTTGCCCCTCTTGCCCCGGTAGCTTGGCTGGGAGCCGCTGCCTACTACGAACACCTGGGCACCAGCTTCCTTCATCGCCTTCAGAGGCTCAATGAGCTCGGAATCCTCGAAATCCTGTTCCGCTAATATAGCAACAATCTTTCCCTTCAGCGACATAGCTGCCCTCCTTTCCCCAACCGAGGCTATATCTCTACCAGTATCCTATTGTCTTCGACTTTTATCTTGTAAGTAGCAAGCGGTTTGGGCCCCTTGAGTGCTTTGCCTACCGCGGAAAGAACCCCCGACCCTTTTAGCCAGCGAACAACATGTCCGTCGGTAAGGTCAAACTGAGAACCATGCAGAGGGCAGGTAACTACAGTTCCTTCTAAACTGCCCCGTGACAAATTTCCCCCAAAATGAGGGCATCGGTTGCTAACAGCATAGTATCTATCCTTAACCCTGGCTAGAAGGATTTCTTTGCCCTGAATCACGATCTCCTTCATCATCCCATCTTTGAACTCGCTAGTCTTGCCTGCTTCAACAAAAGTACCCATGCTACACCTCCAATGTTTGGTACAATCGCCAAACTAAAAGTGTTTGGCAATCCGTGCCTCGCAATGACAAATAAAACCTCTGTCTTACCACTGAGAAGTCACCTATTTCAGCCGACCTTCCACAACAGCCCAGTTTATGTTCTTGAAGAAAGCCTCGATGTAGTCAGCTCGCTTCAGCCCGTAATCGGTGATAAAGGCATGCTCGAAGACGTCCATCACTAAAATTGGTATACAACCAGCAGGATGGCCAACATCATGCTCATTTATCCATTGGTTGAAGAGCTTCCCGCTTACATTATCCTGGTATAAAATTACCCAACCGATGCCGCGCATTGTCCCCGTGCCCTTAAAATCTCTCTCCCAATCTTCATAGCTGCCAAAGTTCTCAGCTATTTTCTTCGCCAGCTTCCCTGACTTATCTAATGCTGCCTTGCCACCAAGATTGTCGAAGTAATACTCATGTAGCCGCATGCCGTTAAATTCCCAGCCCATTCGCCGCTTGAGTTCGGCATATTCCGGCGCGCCAACCTTGCCATCCTTCAACATGGTTGCCAATGTGTCCATCAGCTTATTGGTATTGGTTACATAGCCTTGGTAGAGAGTAAAGTGATTCTTCAGCAGCGTTTCGCTGAATCCCTCCATTCCGATTAACTTACTGCAATCTTTTGCCTCGTAAGCCATTTTCCCCTCCTTTTCGATTTATTTGACTAACGTCATTGGTTTACCACAGCAAACTAGCTCACCGCCTCCAACCTTTTTCACTTCAACCACATTTCCGCAGATCTCACACCTGAAGATTTCCCCAACTGCTTTGACTTTTGCCATTTCATCTCTCCTTTAGTGAATATGATTTCAATGATTAAACTCGATTACGGCGATTTATCGCCGTATATTGCTTACTTCTCGACTTCCTTCAGCAGGTCATCGAATACTTCTACATGATACAATTCGTGGTCCCTTATCCGCTTGAGCAGCTTTTTCAGGTCAGGCGCCCTAATTTCTTTAGCCGCACGGTCATACTCGGCGGCTACTTCCTTCTCTATTTTGATGTCGGCACGGAGCATGTCAGCCATTTTGGTTGACTTATCAAGCCCGGTGTGTTCGATTCTGGGTTTGCCACCCCCGCTAACCATCTCCTCAGCCAGCCAGCCCATATGCTGCATCTCATTTATCGCCTGGTCCTGCATCTCTAACTTCATCTCCTCGTTCGTCGCCATATAGGAATGCAGCAAATATTGAAGGATGACCGTATATTCGTGCTCAATGCCCCAGTTGAGCACCGCGGCTACCCTGTCCTTACGGTCACCCCTCAGGTCTTTAGCACCTTCCTTCTTCGCCTTGCCCACAAAATGGGCGAAGTCACCATGATGGGACTCCTCATCCGATAAGATGCGTTTCAGCAGCCGCTTTATCTTGCGGTCACCGATAGCCTCGATATGCTCCTTATACATAGTTATGGCATCCTCTTCCAGCAGCACGTCGTTCTTCATCCAATCGGGCACCGACTTGCCTGCCATGCGCATCTTGCCCCTTTTCATACTGGGCTTGCCACCCAATTCAACGATGGTCTCAGCCAGCCAATCGAGATGGCGCATCTCCTCCCGGGCAAGGGCTTCAATCTCGCAGGCTAACTCGCCCTCGCCCATAGCATAGGCATGGGTCAGGTACTGGATGATGGCACCATGCTCGCCCTCGAGGCCTTGATTCAGTAAAGCGATGATTTCTTCCTTTTTCATTTGTCCCCTCCTTGAATTTACTTTATTTCGTCATCAATGTTGGAGAAACGCATTAGCTGTCATTTGCCTTTCTCGATGAGGTATTTCTCCGGCTTCTGGTCGAAAGCCTTCTTGCAGCCCACCGCGCAGAAATAGTATTTCTTCCCCTTGTAGTCGGATGTAGCCGCAGCCTTTTTCTCATCCACCTGCATCTTGCACACCGGGTCTATTGCCATCCGCTCACCTCCTTCCATTAGCTTTTCAAATTTAACCGGCTTGAATGCTCTCAATCTTAATGAGTTGGACACCACGGTAATGGAACTAGCAGCCATGGCAGCAGCCGCCAGCATCGGATTCAGAAAACCGTAATTCCCAAAAACGAAGTGAAGTCCCGAGGGGACACCAGTATGGCCGAAAGCAAAGTACAGCACACCTGCTGCTACCGGTATAAGTGCGGTATTATAAGCAAAAGCCCAGAACAAGTTCTGCTTGATGGTGCTCATAGTGCGTTTGCTCAAGGATATGGCGGTCACAATGCCGCCCAGCTCACCGCTGATGAGCGTAATATCGCCGGTTTCCATGGCAACATCGGTGCCGGTGCCTATAGCAATGCCTACGTCTGCCTGTGCCAGTGCCGGGGCATCGTTAATACCATCGCCTACCATGGCCACCACCTTACCTTCGTCCTGCAATCTTTTGACCTCCTGCGCTTTATTTTCCGGCAACACCTCAGCCATAACACGGTCAATGCCTGCCTCATGGGCAATTGCCTCAGCCGTGCGACGGTTATCACCGGTAAGCATCACTGCTTCAATGCCTAACCTATGTAGTGCCTCTATCGCCTCTCTGGCGTTTGGCTTAAGCGTATCTGCCAAGCCAATGATGCCCGCTACCCGGCTGTCCGCACCGAGGAACAACACCGTCTTACCCTGGCTCAACAGGCGTTCAGCTTCTTTCTGCATGCCATTCAGAGAGAACTTCCTTTCCTTAATCAGAGCAAGGTTGCCCAGCAAGAGGCTTTTACCACCCACCTTGGCCTCCACCCCATGTCCAGGCATAGCCTTAAAGTCCAAAGCCCTAGATAATTCCAGATTCTTCTCCGAGGCTGCTTTGACTATGGCCTGAGCCAGTGGATGTTCTGAATCATGCTCAACCGAAGCCGCCAACCGCAGGACTTCAGCTTCAGCGAAAGATGGCGAACCGATTATATCAGTAACCTTAGGTTCACCCTGGGTCAACGTTCCTGTTTTATCCAGTAGCACAGAATTTATCTTGTGAGCCCTCTCCAGAGCCTCTCCACTCCTGATGAGCACGCCGTTCTCAGCTCCCTTTCCGGTGCCGACTATGATAGCTGTCGGAGTAGCCAGGCCTAGAGCACAGGGGCAGGCGATAATCAATACGGCCACAAAATTAAGCAGAGCATAAGTCAGTGCTGGTGGCGGTCCCAGGAAAAACCAGACGATGAAAGTCACGATGGCAATGCCTATTACTGCCGGCACGAAGTAGCTGGCAATGACATCAGCCAGGCGCTGTATAGGTGCTTTGCTTCCTTGCGCTTCCTCCACCAGCCTTACAATCCGGGATAAAGTGGTATCCTTGCCCACCCTGGTTGCCTCAAACTGAAAGCTGCCCATCCTGTTGATAGTACCGCCAATGACCGTGTCACCAACTTTCTTGTCCACCGGTATGCTCTCTCCGGTTATCATAGACTCATCGATGCTGGAATAACCCTGGCGGACAATGCCATCCACAGGTATCCGCTCACCTGGCCGCACCAATATAAGGTCTCCAACCTGTACATCCTCCACAGAGACCTCCATCTCCTTGCCATCGCGGATAACGGTGGCTGTTTTTGGCTTGAGGCCAATGAGCTTCTTGATGGCCTCCGAGGTCTGCCCTTTGGCCCTGGCCTCCAGAAAGCGACCTAGCAAAATCAGGGCTATGATCACGGACGCGGTGTCAAAATAGAGGCCAAGCTCTATACCGGCAGCGGCGAACAGGCTAGGCGCCAGCACCGCAACCATGCTGTATAAATAAGCCGCCGAAGTGCCCACAGCGATGAGCGTGTTCATGTCGGCGGTCTTGTGCTTCAGCGCTCCCCACATCCCTTTGTAGAACCGCCACCCTATCCAGAATTGCACCGGCGTCGCCAGTATCCAGAGCAAATACGACCTGAATTGGAAATCAGGCGCCAAGCTCAGCACTATGATCACCGCCGCTAGGGCACTAGCGAAGATGACCCTGTTCCTGAGTGCCCGTATCTCGCGCTGAGCAGCGGTGGTCACATCCTCCAGCGTGGTGGCCTCTGCCCCCAACTCGTAACCGGCATCCCTGACTGCCCGCTGCATCTCGGCTATATCAGCTCCCTCAACATATTCCACCGTGGCTTTTTCTGAAGCCAAGTTTACACTGGCTGAAACAACGCCGGGCACACTCGAGAGAGCTGCTTCCACACGGGCGACACAAGATGCGCAGGTCATACCACTCACCGGGAATATGGACTTCTTGGTCGCTATCTTATAACCCAATTCTGAGATGGTTTTCGCAATCCTGGCGAGGTTAACCTTGGAAGGGTCATACTCTATAGACGCCTTCTCTGAAGCAAAGCTAACATCGGCTTTCTCCACGCCGGGAGTCTGCGCAAGCCCTTTCTCAATGGTGGCAGCACAAGTGGTGCATGTCATACCAGTTACATGGATGCGCGCCTTCTCGGGTTTCCTGAATTTCGATTTTTCAACCACGGTAAAGCACCTTCCTACATTAAGCCCTTATCATCGTCAAAATCATCTTGAATCTTTTAATTGCCTTCAGGGCATGTGGCTGATTGGCTGGCATTATAACCGTCTCGCCCTGCTTCACCATCGAAGACATAAACTAAGGCATCGAAAGATGCCGTGTGTTCACTCAATCCCTGCCCCTGGTCAAAGGCAAATAGAGTTACTGTCCCGGTCTTCTTGCTTATTATCTCCCGGCTGACCACAGAACCATCCTGGTAGTCTACCAAATCAGCCAGTTTTGCAGCCTGTGCTTCAAGTCGCCTTTCGATATGCTCCATATTTTTAACCCCTGTTTGAGTTAATTTTGCCAACTAACACAGGGTTTCATCCTACTTCAACGCTGATGTCTACGCTGTCTATATCGTCTACCCCTCTCAGCGAAGAGACCAGGCCGACCAGGGTATTGGAAATAATATCGTTTGGAAACGGGGTAAGGGGAATATCTTTACCATTGGCGGTGATTTCGACATTGCCCTTTTTTTGGTGAATCTCCAGACTCTTTATGCCTTCCACCTCTCTCAGTGAAGAAACAGCACCCACCGTGGTTCGAGCCAAAAACTCCTCGACGAAAGGGGTCATCTCTATTGATATTTTGTTAACCCAAAGCTTCGCCTTAAAACTGTCCTTCAATTCATACCCCTTTCTACAAACATGTATCACCACTTATTAGCTTTGCCAATACATCAGCAAGCCGCGCATACCATCCTTCAGCCAAACGGTAGACAGTTGGATTTCGATGACGCCGTTAGAACGCATTCTCAGGCTTCCAGAGTTCCCAGACGTGGCCAGCCATTGCCAGCGTCTCCGTCTCGGGCGGTAAGGTGGGCTTGCCTGGCTGCCACCCTGAAGGCATCAGTTCCCTAGTTTTCCGGTGGTGTTGGAACGCCCTTAGTTGACGCAGGACTTCCGCCACATTACGGCCCACCGGTGGAGTCAGAACCTCCATAGCCTGAACAATGCCCTCCGGATCTATGAGGAAACGACCGCGAACGTCTACCCCTTTTCCCTCATCATATACTCCGTATAAAGTACCTATTTTCCCACCGGGGTCGGAAATCATGGGATAGGGGATGCCCCGCTCTACCATCCTGGAGAGTTCCACTTCTTGCCAAACTTTGTGAGAGAAGTTGCTGTCTACACTAACCGCCAGCACCTCCACACCAAGCTGTTGGAACTCAGAGTACTTGACGGCAACTGCCGCCAGTTCTGTCGGTCAGACACAGGTGAAATCAGCTGGGTAGAAGCACAACATCACCCACTTGTCACGATAGTCAGAAAGCTTGACCTGCTTTGCTTGGCCCTGATGATATGCTGCTGCGGTGAAATCAGGTGCCTCTTTACCTACTTGTACGCTCATTCTTAGCCTCCTTTCAATTGATTCTGCCGTTAAAATGCCTCAAGACGCTTTTTGTCTTTGCTGATACCACCCCATCTCTGCCCACAGGCGAGAATCGCTATCAAGTGAAACCATTCTCCTTGTGCTTCTGGGCGATAGCATCAGCTAGATTGTCTAAAGCCTTGAAATCGGCTTCTTTTGGATATCCTTTGCACAGTATCGGCTCTAATAATTCTACCTTGAGGTTGGGCAACATTCCGACAAGTTGCTCCACTGTTTTGCCACCCCAGCTATAGGAACCGATGATTGAGGCAAGCTTCAAATTCGGCCTCAAGGCATTTGCCAGGAAAGCAGCATAGACAGCGTTAGGATGCGGGCCGGCTAGAACCGTAGGCGTCCCGATAACAACCGTCGCCGCATCCACCAATGCCGCCGCCAGCTTCCCCAGGTCACTAACTGTTAGGTCGAACTGCTTAACCGTCACACCCCTCTGAGCCAAAGCTTCAACAAAGTACGCCACCATCCTGCGAGTGCTGCCGTGCATCGATACATAGGGCAAGACCACAATATTCTTGGGCTCACCGAATGCCCAACTGTGATATGCTTCCATTATGAACCCTGGTTTATCGTACATAGGACCGTGGCTCGGAGCGATAATGTCTATTTTGTAGGTTTTCACCTTTTCCAGGTTTTTCTGAATGTTGGTTCGGAAGGGCATCATGATTTCGGCATAATACCTCTTGGCTGCTTCGTACACTCGCCCTTCATCAACCATATACAGGTCAGTTGTAGCCAGATGAGAACCGAAGAAATCACAAGTGAACAGTATTTCGTCCTCTTTCAAATAGGTCAGCATCGTCTCTGGCCAGTGAACCCATGGAGCATGGATAAACTCCAGTGTCCTGTCTCCCAGCGAAATAGTTTCCTTGTCCTCGACAGTTATGATTCTATCCTCTGGAATCAGGAGCAGGTCTATAAGCATCCCTTTACATCTGGGCGTGCAAACAACCTTCGCCCTAGGATATTTCTCAAGGACCCAGGGGATGCTGCCAGAATGGTCCTGCTCAGCATGATGAGCCACCAGATAATCTATGTCTTTGACTTTAAGTTCATTCAGATGATTTTCCAGCACCTGCTCCATAGTCGGGTCTACTGTGTCGATGAGAGCCGTCTTTTCGCTGCCCTTAATTAGATACGAGTTGTAGCTGGTGCCATCAGGAAGCGGTATGAGCGAATCGAAAAGCCGCCTGTCCCAGTCAATCGCCCCTACACAGTAAATCCCACGCCTTATTTCCCTCGGTTTCACCTTACTCCTCCTTCAATAGTCTAATAGTCTTTTCTCACCTTCAATCTTCTTTATCTCCGTGATATCCTGGGTAACTTCCAATGTGCCTAGATATCTGCCTGTCTTGTCCCGCACAGCAAAATATCTTATGTATACCTTTCTCCCCATGAGATCTATCCAGAATTCAGCTGAATCTCTTTTGCCACTCTTAAAGTCGGACAATAACTGGTTTACTTTGTCCACACTGTGCTTTGGATGACAATTCTGAACCGATTTTCCAACCACTGAAACCGGCCGTTTGAAGATTCTCGTTTCATGCTTATTCCAAAACCTGACTAAATCATTCTCGTCAACGAAGGAAACCTCTACAGGTAGTGCCTCTAATATTCCTGCTAGCTGTTCTTTATTCAGGTTTTCTATCATTGCTTTGCTTTTTTATCCTTCCACTTTCTCAAACTGGTCTTTACTGGCGCCGCAGACAGGACATACCCAGTCTTCCGGTAGCTTTTCAAAAGGTGTGCCCGGCTTTATCCCACCGTCGGGGTCACCCAGCTCGGGGTCATAAATATAACCGCAAACTGTACACTTGTATTTCGCCATTTTCGGTGCTGCCTCTTTTTTCTCTTCAATATAGATTGGGGCTGTTTTCGGAGTGCTGCCTCGCTTAACCTGATGATAATAAGCGTAAGTCATCGGCTCCCCTTCTTTGACCACGTCCGCCGCTACAATTTCCCCTATAAAAATTGTATGAGTGCCGACTTCTATTTGATTAATCACCTTAGCCTCAAGATAAGCCAGGGTATTGTCGAGCACTATCGGCGCTCCGGTTTCGCCCAGCTTATAATTAATGCCTTTAAGTTTATCTACATCCCTGCCTGACTTGAATCCGAAACCACCGATGAAATTCAAAGGCGTGTCTTGGGAGAGGATTGAAACCGTAAACACCTTACTTGCAGAAACAAACTCGTTAGTCAGATTTTGCTTATTGAGAGCTACGGCTATAACAGGCGGCTCGGAGCAAACCTGAAAGACCGTGTTGGCGATCTGACCGTTAAGCTTGTCCCCTTTTTTGGAACACACTACATATAGACCATAACCCAATTTGTAAAGCGCTTTTAGATTCATAATTCACCCCTGCCAATCTAGATTACATGACTTCTTTTTCACTGGCTTCGACAGCTCGCTGTATCTCAAGGTTAAGCTCCGGTGGCAGGCCTTCTATATCCACTCTCAGAAAACCCCTGACTATTGCAGCCGTGGCTTCGTCGCGTGTTAACCCACGCATCATCAGATACTCCACCTCTTCTTCGGCTATCTTGCCCACAGCCGCCTCGTGGGACAGGTCTACACCGGCAAGAGTCCCCTTCAGTTCTGGTATGGCATGAATCATGCCCTCTCCCCGTAGCATAAGGCCGCGGCACTCCAGATGGCCTTTGACATCAGGGGCGTTGCCTTCTATATAACCCCGAGCATAAATGTTTCCACCAGTAGTTATAGCCCGGGATACTATCTCCGTCCTGGCCCCTTTGGCATCGAGCAGAACCCGAGAGCCCACATCCATATTCGAGCCAGGCAACGCCACCAGAATGCTGTTAAACCTGACTACGGCGTTCTCACCAACACATCTTGCCACAGGATACATTTGCAGCGAGCGAACTGGCTTCATAATCACATAGTTACTAAGGAACACACCATCTTCCTCAACGATTATCCCGGTGCGGGGACGCACGGCTATCTCCGGCGTCCAGTTATGTATCATTGTAAAGGTAACTTTTGCCCCTCGTTTAATGTAGAACTCAGAAATACCTATGTGCATTCCCGGTTCCTCTCGTGGGGCTGTAGTGCAACCGGTGATGATGTGCAATTCAGAACCTTCCTCAGCAATAATGATATTATGCACCTTTTGTGCCAGATTACGTTTGCCCAGATAAAGGCAAGCCTGAATCGGGTGTATTGTCTTGCTTCCGGGCAAAGCTCTGATGAAGTAGCCGTTGCTCTGCCCGAGCTCGACATTTGCAGTATATTTATCGGTGTCTACAGCTACCGCTTTCCACAAGTAGTCAGCCAGCCAGTCGTATTTCTCCAGGGCTTCATTGGTGCTCATAACCTCTATGCCCTCTTGCTTTGCCCTGCGATGTACTGTGGAATGGTCTATCTGAATGATTGTCCCTGAGCGCTGGCTATCATCGTCTAATGTAACACCAACCTGTACCATTTGTTTCTTGGCCTCAGCCGGTAATTTCGATGGGTCATCCTGATAAGGCAATTCATCCCCAGAATGAGCATATTTGTCTAAATCTATATCCTCACCGAAAGCCGCCGACTTAGACGCTGCTGCTTCGGCTCTTTTTTTAGATGCTTCGGCAGCCTCTATGCTACGCATCTTTTGCACTCCTCATAGCCTTTGCGTTTTATTGTCTCCAAAATCTCATGAGGGTCTCCCTCGCAAACTATCCTGCCGTCAAGCAGGACATAACCGCTACGGGCATTGACATAGTCCAAAATGTGTCCTGTATGGGTGATAATAAGTCCGGCGTGCCTCCGGTCACGTATAGGATGCTCTTTCTGCAGAAGTTCATTTATAAGCTCGCCGATAAGAGCAATATTTACCAGGTCAACACCGGATTCAGGTTCATCCAGCAACGCCAGGCCTGGGTCTTGAGCCAACAATTGCAGGAGCTCGGAGCGTTTTATCTCCCCTCCGGAAAATCCGTAGTTTACCTCCCTGTCCATGAGCTCCGTCAGGTTAGCTTTATCTGCCAGGCTGTCTATGGTCTCACCACTCACCCGCCCTTTGGCACAGGCAGTTACCATATCACGAGTTTTTACACCACGAACAACCGGTGGCCTCTGGAGGGACATACCAATACCCAAACGGGCTCTTTCATCCACAGGCAATCCCACTATGTCCTTGCCATTGAAAATAATGCTTCCTTTGGTTACCTGATATTTAGGGGAACCCATTATCGCCATAATAAGAGTGGTCTTTCCACTACCATTAGGACCAAAAAGCACATGCGTCTCACCAGCTTTAATGCTCAAATTTATGTCATGCAATATCTCTTTATCACCTACAGCTACGCTTAGGTGTTTAATCTCCAACACATTATCCGACTCCATCTTACTCTCTCCTTAACCACCATCTAGAGAATGGTGCTCTGCTTTGCGGAACCACCCCGCTGGGTCGATAAGGTATTCACGATAGTCAACTAAAGCCAGATAGTGACCTCGCTCTTCAGCAGCCAGTGAAGTATAGAGTTTTCTCTCGGCATCGTAGACAGCTTCCTCGCCCTGGCTCTTGTAAAATTCGTGAGTCTTGGTCTCCATGTCCATAGCCTTGGCTATGGCATCAAGCTCGGCATCAGCCACCTTCACATCAGGGCCAACTGCCCTCATCGCCTCGGAGAATAAGGTGTTAAGTATGTCACCTTTCCTAGGCTGTATGTCAACCTCAGGCCATGCCTTTTCCCTTTTGATAGAGCTATATATGGCTTCAAACCTCTGCCGGTGCTTATCCTCCTCAGCCGCCAGCCACTCAAAAAGCTCTTTTCCTACCTTGTTGCCACTTTCTCGGCTAGCTTTCTGGTAATATTCCTTGCCATCGATCTCCATCTGAATGGCAAATTGAATTGCTTCTAAAGTCTTGCCATGCTCGTCTTCCATATGACCATCACTTTCCCGACTTTCTTACAAAGACCCTGTATACACCTTTATCTTTCTCGATTCCCAGGAATTCGTTGCCTGTCGTCTTACACCAACTGGGCATATCCTGTTTTATACCCTTGTCATCGGATAGAACCTCCAACACCTGCCCAGGTTCTAACTCCTTCATTTTCTTGGCGGTATGGACAATAGGCATCGGACAATAAAGTCCGACACAATCTAAAGTCTCGTCTGCTTTCATCTGTCTCTCCTAAACGAGAGGATTTATCTTTCTTTTCCTCCCCGTTTCAGCGGCTCACCACACTTAGGACAATTAGTGGCATCTTTATCCAGCACCGTTATCTGGCATTTAAGGCAGCGGCTGAAAACTATGCCACAAGGCTTACAATAAGGGAAACCGGCGATAATCAGCTCCTCTTCGCAGTAAGGACAGAGACATTTTTCTTGCTTCTTAGCCTTCTTCTCCTTCTTCATGCTCCTCTCCTTTCTCTTCCAGACCTTCGATTTTGATTCCTTTCTTTTGAGTGTAGTCACGAATTGCCTTCCGCAGTGCCTGAGCCCCCAGGTTAGAGCAGTGATACTTGTTCTTGGGTAAGCCTTCCAATCCCTGAGCTACCAAGCTCGGAGTGATTTTCACAGCCTCTTCCAGTGTCTTGCCCTTTGCCATCTCACTGACCATACTGGAAACGGCAACCGCAGCGCCACAGCCAAACGTCTGAAATTTGACGTCTTCAAGACGGTTGTCCTTCACCTTGATATAAAAAGTCATCATATCCCCGCAGACCGGGTTGCCCTCCTCACCAATGCCATCGGCATCTTTAATCTCGCCGACATTGCGGGGATTCATAAAATGGTCCATCACTTTTTCACTGTACATCGGCATATTACTTCACCCCCTCTTTTCTTTAATGAATTTGGCATATAACGGAGACATTTGCCGCAGCCTGTCAACAATGGGTGGCAGTTTCTCCACCACATAATCTATGTCCGCCTCATTATTATCCACCCCCAGGCTAAAAAGCAAAGAGCCCTGAGCAATTTCATGCGGAATGCCCATGGCAATAAGGACGTGGGAAGCCTTCAAAGCCCGAGAGGTGCAGGCTGAGCCACTGGAGACAGCAACGCCCTGAATATTGAGCAGCAACAGCATGGCTTCACCTTCAATAAACTCAACGCAAAAGCTGGCGTGGTGGGGAAGACGTTGAGTAGGGTGGCCGGTAAGAATGGTATGGTCAATTGCAGTCAGTATGCCGTTTATTAACTTGTCTCTGAGCTGAGAAAGCTTTTCCATCCGCGATGGCATATCTCTAATGGCTAACTCAGCAGCTTTACCCAAACCGACAATAGCTGGCACATTTTCCGTACCCGGTCTCCGCCCACCTTCCTGCACACCACCATCCATCAATGGAATAAGGCGAATTCTTTTGCGTGCCCATAGAGCAGCTGCTCCTTTGGGGCCATAGAACTGATTCGCCGCCAAGCTTAAGGCATCTACTCCCAGATCATTCACGTTCACTGGTATATTACCCGTGCTAGCCACAGCATCGGTATGTAAGAGTACTCCAGCCTCTCTCACCCTCTTACTTATCTCAGCGATAGCCTGGATTGTGCCTACCTCTCCGTTGGCATGCATAACGGACACCAATATTGTATCCTTCCTGATATTTCTGGCTACCTCATCAGGGTCAACCAGCCCGTATTTATCCACCGGCACCACAGTAAGCTCGAAGCCAGCCTTTTCCAAAGTTCTGACAGCATGAAGCACGGAAAAATGCTCAACTGCGGAAACAATTATATGCTTCCCCTTCTCAACCTGACCTTGAGCCAGCCCTTTGACTGCCAAATTGTTAGCTTCACTGCCGCTTGAAGTAAAAACTATCTCCTCCGGACTGCCGCCGACGAGGCCGGCAACCTGCTCCCGAGCTTTCTCTATCGCTTCTCTGGCTTCATCACCCCAGGAGTGGAGCGATTGAGGATTTCCATAGACCTCCCAGAAATAAGGTAGCATCGCCTCCAAGATCTCAGGTAATACAGGAGTGGTAGCGACATAATCTAGATAAACTCTTCTTTCAGGCTTTGCATTTCCCATCCACACATCTCCTTTCACTTGCCAGATTTTGCCTTTCGCGCCTGATATCTGGCCAAGCCTTCATTAAACAACTTTTCCTCTTCCTCGGTAATGACGATAAGAGGCGGCACCTCAACAGGTTTCCCCTCAAGGTTCACAGCCACCATAACGTAATAGGCAGTCAGCGCTGGGAGCCGCTTGCCGGTGAGAAGATTCTCCGCCTCAACCTCTATCCGCACTTCCACTGATGAGCGGCTGGTAAAAGTGATTTTGCCATGAATCAGCACCAGGTCTCCAACACGCACCGGGTTATGGAAATTGATGTCTTCGACCATTGCAGTGACCGGGTTAGCACGACTATGGCGGGCAGCCACTACACCGGCGGCGTTATCCATCAGCTTCATCAACTCGCCACCATGAACAAAACCGGCAGGATTGGTCTGGTGCGGTAACATCAGTTGCGCCATCTCAACCGCTGAATGCCCTACTGTCCTGCCCTTAAATTCCTTGCTCCTGTCCAATGTTTCCAGCAGCGCATTGAAATTATTTTCGTGATTCGCCTCAACCTTGCCCGTCCTGCGAAAGAAATCAGCGATCTCACCAAAACCTTCCTCCTCTGCCACCTCCGCTGCCTCAGGATACAACTTGGTCGCCTCTTCATGCTCACGACCAGTAGCCAGTTTCAGATTTGCCGCGGTATCACCCAGGCCGCCAAGGAATTTGAACTCATGCTCGGCATGTTCCGCTTCATTCTGAGCTGTCGTCAAAAACATGTCAGCTACCTGCTCGAGGCCAGCTTCTTTGGCAGCCTCGGCAAAGTATATATAGTTAGCGTGGGCATGTAGCTCTCTAACGAAGGCCGTGCGTAATTTTTCTTCTGTTTTACTTCCTTTTAGCTGCATAATTCTCCCCCTGCTCGACTAGTACCACATAATGCTTGACATCAATTTATTTTCAATGTAGCTGCAACCCTTTAGGGTCGCCTGAGCGAGGCTAAAACCTCGCGACTACATTCCTCAAATAACTTCTCTCCCGTCAGACTAGCCTTTGGAGATAGCGATGAGCTTGAAGGGCTGCTTTAGCTCCCTCACCGGCAGCAACCACTATCTGTTTTTCCGGGACATTAGTCACATCTCCGGCAGCAAAAAGGCCGGGAACATTAGTCTCATTGTTACAATTAACCTCGATTTCCCCAAGACGATTAAGAGCAGCTATACCCTTCACCAAGTCCGAGTTTGGCATAAGTCCGATTTCAATAAAGACACCGCTAACCTTAAGCTCCCTCTCCTGTTTTGTTTTCAAATCCCTTATTTTTATCTCGTCAACAAATTTTTCTCCGGTTATCGACACGACCTCGTGCTCCAGAAATATTGTTAGGTTGCTGGCGCCCTTCACCCTGTCGATTAATATCTGGTCGCCAGTAAGTGGAGTCACCGATACCAGATAGACCTGGCCGGCTATTTTGACCATGTCATCAACAGCCTCCAGGGCTGAGTTGCCGCCTCCGATGACGGCCACCTTCATATCAGCAAATAAGGGACCGTCACAGATAGCACAATAAGTGACCCCTCTGCCTCTGAGCTTTTCTTCTCCCGGGACGTTCAAAGGGCGAGGGCGCTTACCGGTGGCAATTAAGACCGCCTTAGCCTGGTAGATTTCGCCATTTGCAGTCTTAGTCTCAAAGCCGCCGCTTATTCGAGACAGACTGCTGACTCCCTCCCCGACTTTCATATCTATTGGAAACTGTTTTACCTGTTCCTCGAATTTGTGAATCAGCTCCGGGCCTCCGATAAGCTGATAGCCCATATAATTCTCTATCCCCAATGTCCAGTTGACCTGTCCCCCCACGTCTTTGCTCAGCAACATGGCATTCAGCTTTTTTCGCGCCGTATAAACGGCTGCCGTCATGCCGGCGGGGCCACCTCCGATAATCATCAAGTCGTACATTGCCAATAACCTTTATCTAAAGGTTCAGCTTCTGCTTCAGCCATTTCTCATCGTAGCCGACGGAAATCTCACCATCGATGTCAATCACCGGCACAGCAAATTGCCCCGTCTTGCTGAGCATCTCATCGCGGGCAACTTTATCCCTGGCAACATCAAGATTCTTATAAGGGACTTTGTTTTCGTCCAGCAACTGCTTGACTTTAATACACCAGGGTCAGGTAGTGGTAGAATAAACTCTAACCTCTCTTGCCATTTCATCCTCCTTGGTGTTTTTAGCGGGGTGCTTAGTCTATCTAAAGTAGAGTGCCCTATCACCGTAACCCATCAAATAAAAACTGCCAGTCACAATCGACGGCTTGTGCTACAACAAATATAGGCAGATGCAACCTCATTGCCAAGCGAATAATGTTTAAGAACTTAGAAATAACTTCCAATGTGGACATCATCTCAACTTCGTATTACCTTGACCTACCGGATGCTTCTCTCCACAGAGACTATCTTCGCAGCTTCTCTATACCACAGCGGGTATCCTGAGTTGCCTTGACCTTCGCCCTTATCTCAGCCAACAGCTCCCACGCCCCCTTCTCATCACGGTCAATAATTACCTGCTCCAGTTTCGTTACCTGCTGCTAATCCAATGTTATTACCGCTTTCGGCATGAACTACCTCCCACACAATCAGCTTTCCTGACAATTTTTGCATACTCCACGAAACTCAAGCCGATGATATATAACCCTGAAGCCTGTTTTGCGGGCAACTCTCCCATCTACTTCCTCGTTCACAGGCTCGTCGACATCGAACACCTGGCCGCACTTTTCACACCTGAAATGGTAATGATTATCCATTCGGGCATCAAACCGGCTCGAAGCACCGCAAAGGTCGAGCTCTAAAATTTCCCCGCTTTCGCATAAAAGCCTGAGATTTCGATATACCGTCCCCAAGCTGATGTTGGGTATCTCCTTCCTCACTTCGTTGCATATCCAATCAGCCGTCGGATGAGAGGTTGTACCTCTCAACACTTCAAGAATAGCTTCCTTCTGTTTCGTTATCCTCAACATGTTTTTGATAATAGTTATTGTTATTTATATTATACATCCACTTTTGCTTTTGTCAAGAGTCCACAAACAGCCCCTAATCCGTGAGTAAGCCTTCAGGTGCAAAGCTAGTCAGATTGTAGTAAGCTTCCACCCAGGAGGTGAAAGCTATGAGAAATCGAAGCTCCCTAGGAGTTATCCTTACCGGTGGGCTTGAGGAA
>Ga0315282_10006067_pt1 | contig 20330 bp, 20 predicted proteins | sample YL17G07_20_MG_FD_203693 | JGI IMG/M metagenome (GOLD analysis project Ga0315282, IMG submission 203693) | Sediment microbial communities from Yellowstone Lake, YNP, Wyoming, USA - YL17G07_20 | ecosystem: Environmental > Aquatic > Freshwater > Lake > Sediment | place: USA: Wyoming | collected... | reverse complement strand
TGTTCACGGAGATGCGGATCGAAGAGGCCAAGGTCGAGGAAGGCGCCGTCATGCTCAAGGGCCTGAATATCAAGACCCAGACACCCTTCGAATTCCGCGCCGAGAAGGTCCTCCTCTCGGCCGGACTGAAGCCCAACACGGCTGACCTTTTCGACGGCCAGCCCTTCCTGGACATGGACCGGGGGTTCATCAAGGTCAACGCGGCGCTCGAGACGAACGTCTCCGGCGTTTATGCCATCGGCGACATCATCGGCGGCAAGCTGCTGGCCCACAAGGCCTATCATGACGCCCTCGTCGCCGTGGATAACGCGGCGGGACTGCCGCGGCGGACCGTCGATAACACGGCTCTGCCGGCGGCCGTCTTCACCGAGCCGGAGTTCGCCTCGGTCGGCTTGAGCCAGGAAGAAGCCGCAGCGAAAGGCATCAAGATCAAGTCGGGCGTCTTTCTGCTCCAGGCCAGCGGCCGGGCCATGACCATGGAGGCCACGGACGGAATGATCAAGGTCCTGGCCGACGAGGCCGACCAGGTCATCGGCGCCCATGTCGTCGCGCCCGGCGCGTCCGACATGATCCCCGTTCTGACCATGGCCGTAGCCAAGAAGATGACGCTCAAGGAGCTCGACGGCATCATCTATATTCATCCGACGCTGTCGGAGGCCATTGGCGAGGCCGCCCTCAAGGCCAACAACGAGGCCCTGCACATCCTCAACGGCTGATCTCCTTCCGGCCCTCTCTTTTCGGCCGTCGCGGCTGCCGGTCGCTCTCAGCGTTGAATAATTCCGGACATTTCTATACAATCTGAAACAGATTTTCAAGGCAGAAATAAAAGCGGGAACATCATGGCGTTGGCTCTTTCCTTTTTCATCTTCGGGCTTCTCGCCGCCGTGATGATCTTCCTCAATCGTTTCCTCGGTCCGCACCGTCCTAATCCCGCCCGCGAAAAGCCCTTCGAGTGCGGCAGCCCCTCGCTCCAGGCCGAGATCCCGCCGGTCCGCGTCCCATTCTTCCTCGTCGCGCTCCTTTTCCTCCTGCTCGACGTCGAGGCCGTGTTTCTCTTTCCGCTGGCCCTGGCCTTCCGCGGCCACGGCGCCTCGGGCTTGGCCGCCGTGGGCGGCTATCTCCTGATTCTCGGCCTCGGCTTCGCCTACGCTTGGAAAAAGGGAATCTTCGACTGGTCATGAACGGCCCCGGCTTCCTGGCGACGCGCTTCGACACGGCCCTCGGCTGGGCCCGCAAGTTCTCGCTCTTCCATTACCCGTTCGTCACGGCCTGCTGCGGCATGGAGTACATGTCGGCGGCCTGCGCCCATTTCGACATCGACCGCTTCGGCGCGGGCCTGACCCGGTTTTCGCCGCGCCAGGCCGACCTTCTTCTCGTCGTCGGCACGGTCAGCCACAAGCTCGCCCCCGCCCTCAAAACCGTCTATGAGCAGATGATGGAGCCCAAGTGGGTCATCGCCTTCGGGGCCTGCGCCGTGAGCGGCGGCATCTATCAGAATTATGCGGCGGTCCAGGGCATCGACCGCATCATCCCGGTCGACGTCTACATCCCGGGCTGCCCGCCGCGGCCGGAGATGGTCCTGGACGGGCTGCTCAAGCTCCAGGAAAAGATTCAAAACGGACCGCAGGATTGGCGATGGAAAAAGAAGACCTGATCGAAGAGATCCGGACGAGGTTTGCCGCCGACGTCGCCTCCTACGCGGAAACCTACGGCGACCAGACGCTCGTCGTCCGCCGGCAAGGCCTGCGCGCCCTGATGTCGGCCCTCCGCGACGCGCCGTTCGACTACGCCGTCCTCCTCGACGTGACCTGCGTCGATTTTCTGGCCTCCGAGAACCGCTTCGAGATGGTCTATCACGTCTTTTCCCTGAGCCGCAACCGGCGCCTCAGGATCAAGGTTTCCCTGCCCGCCGATAATCCGGTTGTGGATTCGCTCGTCGGGCTCTGGAAGAACGCCGATTGGCTCGAGCGCGAGGCCTTCGACATGTTCGGCGTCGGCTTCATCGGGCATCCGAACCTCAAGCGGATCCTGATGTATGACGGTTTCGAGGGCCATCCGCTCCGCAAGAGCTACCCGTGGCGGAAGGAACAGCCCCTGGTGCCGCCGCTGAAGGACTGAGATGGAATCGAGGATCGAGAAGAACGCCCGGCCGGATGTCATGCTCCTCAACATGGGCCCGTCCCATCCGGCCATGCACGGCACCTTCCGCATCATGCTCGAGCTCGAGGGCGAGCGCATCCTCAACGCCGAGGTCGAGATCGGGTACCTCCACCGTGGCTTCGAGAAAACGTGCGAGAACAAGACCTACTTCAACCTCCTGCCGTATACGGACCGGCTGAACTACGTCTCGCCGCAAATCAACAACCTCGGCTACGCCATGGCCATGGAGAAGATGCTCGGCCTGTCCGCCCCCGAGCGGGCCCAGCTCATCCGCGTCTTGATGAGCGAGCTCTCGCGCCTCTCGGACCACCTGACCTGCCTGGGGGCCATGGCCATGGAGAACGGCGCCTTCAGCGTCTTCCTCTACATGATGAAGGCCAGGGAGTTCCTCTGGGACGTCATCGAGTTCACGACGGGCTCGCGGATGACGACCTCGTACATCCGCATCGGCGGGGTCCGGGCCGACCTCCACGAGGGCTGGCGCGATTCCGTGAAGACCGCGGTCGCCGAAACGCGGCGCGTCCTCAAGGACGTCCATGGGCTTCTCGACGCGAACAAGATCTTTCTCAACCGGACCCGGGGGATCGGGGCGATGTCGAAGGAGGACGCGCTCTCGTACGGCTGGACGGGCCCGTGCCTCCGGTCGACCGGCGTTTCCTACGACGTCCGCAAGGCCCATCCCTATCTTCTTTACGACCGGCTGGACTTCGAGGTGCCGCTCGGCGAGCGCGGCGACAACTACGACCGATACTCGGTCCGGATGCGGGAGATGGAGCAGAGCCTGCGCCTCATCGAGCAGGTTGCCGGGCTCATCCCGGACGCGGAGCCGCGGGTGAAGGCCGACGGCATCGAGCCGGCCGAAGCCGTGCGGCTGGGCCGGAGGCAAAAACCGCCGCAGAGAATTCGCCTGTCGCCGAACCTCGAAGGCTCGGAGAAGGACGTCTATCCGCGGATCCTGACCGGAGACGCGCCTGTCGTCGTGCCGCCCAAGGAGGACACCTACACGACGATGGAGGGGCTGATCAGCCACTTCCTCTTCTTCATGAACGGCTACGGCATCCGGCCGCCGAAGGGCGACGTTTATTTCTCCGTCGAGGGCGGGAACGGCGAGGTCGGCTTCTACATTGTCTCCGACGGGACGGACCGCCCGTACCGGCTGCACCTGCGGGCGCCCTGCTTCCATATCGTCTCGGCGCTCGAGACGCTGATCAAAGGTCGCTTCGTCGCGGACATCGTCCCGACCTTCGGCTCGATGAACATGATCGGCGGGGAGCTCGACCGATGAAGTTCTCGCTGTCGGCCGAGAGCGTGAAGAGGATCGACGAACTTATCGGCCGCTATCCGAAGAAGGAGGCCGCGCTCCTTCCGGTCCTCCACATCGTCCAGCGGGAGAAGGGCTTCATCTCCCGGGAGGCGGAAGAATGGGTGGCCGGGACTCTCGGCGTGCCGCCCCTCCGGGTCAGCGAAGTCCTCTCCTTCTACTCCCTGCTCCGCCGCGGGCCCGCCGGGAAGCACGTCATCCAGATCTGCCACAATATCAGTTGTTTTCTGGCCGGCGCCGAGGAGATCGTCGGCTATCTCGAGTCCAGGCTGGGTATCAAGGCGGGCGAAACGACGGCCGACGGACGCTTCACGCTGGTCGCGGTCGAGTGCCTGGGCAACTGCGACCACGCTCCGTGCCTGATGGTCGACGACGACGATTACGGACCGGTGAGCCGGGAAGCGATCGACGGGATCCTGAAGAGGCTGGCGTAAAATGGCCGACAGGGAAACGACGCTGCTCGCCGCCGGCGATAATTCCTTCCGGCTGGACGCCTACCTCCGGCGCGGCGGGTACGAGGCGGCCCGCAAAACGCTTCTCTCGCTGAAGCCGCGTGAGGTCATGGACGAGGTCAAGAAGGCCAACCTCCGCGGCAGGGGAGGGGCCGGCTTTCCGGCGGGCTCGAAGTGGGCTTTCGTGCCGCAGACTGACGACCGGCCTAAATACCTCTGCGTCAACGCCGACGAGGGCGAGCCCGGGACGTTCAAGGACCGGGCGGTCATGACCCGCGATCCCCATCTCCTCATCGAGGGCATCATCCTCACCTGCTACGCCGTGGGCATCCACACCGCCTTCATCTATATCCGCGGCGAGTACGAGGCGATCGCCCGGCGGCTGGAGGAGGCGCTCGGCGAGGCCGGGGCCAAGGGCTTCATCGGGCCGGACGTCTTCGGCTCGGGATTCGGGCTCGAGGTCCTCGTCCACCGCGGCGCCGGCGCCTATATCTGCGGCGAGGAGACGGCCCTGCTCGAATCGCTCGAGGGAAAGCGCGGCCTGCCGAGACTGAAGCCGCCGTTTCCCGCTTCGGTCGGACTCTTCGTCGGCCCGACGGTCATCAACAACGTCGAGACGATCGCCAACATCCCGCTGATCTTCCGGCACGGCGCCGACTGGTTCACCGGCCGCGGCCTGCCGCGCGACGGGGGGACGAGGCTTTTCGGCGTCAGCGGGGCCGTCCGGAAGCCCGGTCTCTACGAGCTCCCGGTGGGCACGCCCCTCCGGAAGATCATCTTTGAGCACGCCGGCGGCCCTGCCGGGGGACAGGCGATCAAGGCCGTCATCCCGGGCGGATTGTCCGCGCCGTTCCTGACCGCGAACGAGATTGACGTGCCGATGGACTACGAATCGCTGGCCCATATCCATTCGATGCTGGGCTCGGCCGGCATCATCGTCATCGGCGAGCGGACGCCCATGGCCGACATCCTGAGGATCACGGCCCGCTTCTACGCCCATGAGTCCTGCGGCCAGTGCACGCCGTGCCGGATCGGGACGACGTGGATCAGCAAGATCGCGGACCGGCTGGCGTCCGGCGGCGGAGCCGAGGGCGACCTCGAGACCATCCGGGACCTGGCGGAAGGGATGAAGGGGAGGACCCTCTGCCCGATGGGCGACGCGGCGGCCATGCCCATTCTTTCCATCGTGGAAAAGTTCGGGAGCGAGCTCGCGGCGGCGATCGCGCGGAAAAAGGATACGGAGACGGAATGAACATGGTGACGATCGAGATCGACGGCCGGTCCCTCCAGGTGGAGCCGGGGACGACCGTGCTCAAGGCCGCCGAGGCGATCGGCATTGTCATTCCGCGCTTCTGCTTTCATCCGGCCTTCGAGCCGGAGGGCAGCTGTCGGATGTGCCTGGTCGAGATCGAGGGCCTGCCCAAGCTCGACCTGGCCTGCGCGACGGTCGTCCGCGAGGGGATGAAGGTCCGGACGGCGACGCCGAGGGTCGTCGAGGCCCGCAAGGACGTCCTGGAATTCCTCCTGGCCGACCACCCCCTCGACTGCCCGATCTGCGACAAGGCGGGGGAGTGCTTTCTCCAGGATTATTACGACAAACACGGCCGGTACGCGAGCCGGTTCTTCGAGTCTAAAGAAAAGAAAAAAAAGAAGATCGCGATCGGAAAGGGACTGCTTCTGGACCGCGAGCGCTGCGTCCTCTGCACGCGCTGCGTCCGCTTCCTGCGGCGGGTGACCGGGACGGGCGAGCTGGGCGTCTTCGAGCGCGGCGTCAAGGCCGAGATCGGTATCGACGAGGGCCGGGACATCCGGAACAACTACTCCGGGAACCTCGTCGATATCTGCCCGGTCGGGGCCATCACGGACCGCGACTTCCGGTTCAAGACCAGGGTCTGGTTTCTGGAAAAGGGGAGAACGGTCTGCCCGCGCTGCGGCCGCGGCTGCAGCATCGTCGTCCAGTCCGTTCGCGGCTATCCGCTGGTCGGGAACGAGCGCAGGATCTACAGAATCGTCGCCGCCGAAAACCCGGCGGTCAACGGCCACTGGATCTGCGACTTCGGGCGCTGCGGCCAGCACGACATCGAGGACGACCGGCTGACGGCGATCGCCGTGAACGACGGCGGCCGGAGCGCCGGGCTCCAGGAAGGCCGGCCGGCCGACTGGAACGCCGTCCTGAAAGCGCTGGCGGGCGAGATCCGGACCCTCGGCGAGGCCGGCCGCGGCACGCGCCTGGCCGTCATCCTGAACAGCTTTCTCACCGACGAAGAGCTCGGCATGTGCCGGAAGCTTTTCGTCGATATCCTGGGGGTCAAGGACATCTTCCTCGTCGATCCGAAGCCGGGAGAGGCCGACGGCCTTCTCCTGACCGCCGACCGGGCCCCGAACGTCCGGGGCGCCGCGGTCCTCGGCCTGGGTCCGAAGCCGCCCGATGCGGCGCGGCTGGGCGAGTCGGCGGACATGCTGCTCATCTTCGGCTCGCATCTTCTCGACCACCTTTCTCCGGAACAGGCGGCCGCGGCCCTGGGCGGCGTCCGGAGAAAGTGGCTGTTCACGGCGCACCGGAGCGCGCTGGACCGCCTGGTCGACGTCGTCCTGCCGACGGCGGTACCTGCCGAGAAAAAAGGCTCCTTCACGAACGTCGATGGGATCACGCAGTCCTTCGCCTGTGCCGTCCGGCCCCGAAAGGGCTGTCTGCCCGAAGCCGAAATCCTGGCCCGCCTGGCGGCCGAACTCGGAGTCAAGCTGGAATAGAGCCATGTCCGATATTCTGATCATCATCGTCAAGATCGTCCTGGCCCTGACCTGGACGATGGGGCTGGCGCTCCTGCTGACATGGGTCGAGAGGAAGGAGAGCGCCGTCATCCAGGACCGGATCGGCGCCAACCGGGCCTCGGTTTTCGGCGTCCGGGCCTGCGGACTCTTCCAACCGTTCGCCGACGCCATCAAGATGATCTTCAAGGAGGACTTCGTCCCGTCGTTCTCGGAGCGCGGCCTCCACGCCCTGGCGCCTTTCCTGTCCTTTTTCTTCGTCGCCGTGACCGTCATCACCATTCCCTGGGGCGACGCGATCAAGGTGGGAGGGCGCTGGATCCCGCTTCAAGCGGCCGATGTCAACGCCGGGCTCCTCTTCGTCCTGGCCATGCTCGGCTTGGGGATTTACGGCATCCTCCTCGGCGGCTGGGCCTCGAACAGCCGCTACGCGCTTCTCGGAAGCATGCGCGGGGCGGCCCAGCTCATCTCCTATGAAGTGGCCATGGGGCTTTCCCTCGTCGGCCTGATCATGGTCTTCCCGTCGCTCAGGCTGTCGGAGATCGTCCGCTTCCAGGGCGGGCTCCTGTTCGGGTTTCTGCCGAAGTGGGGCGTCGTCCTCCAGCCGCTGGGCTTCGCCGCCTTCTTCCTCGCCGCCCTGGCCGAGACCAAGCGCGTGCCCTTCGACCTGCCGGAGGGCGAGTCGGAGATCATCGGCTTCTACACCGAGTACAGCGGCCTCAAGTGGGGCCTGTTCATGATGACCGATTTCCTGGAGGTCATCGTCGTCGCCTGCCTGGCCGTGACGCTGTTCTTCGGCGGCTGGCAGGTCCCCTGGCTCGGCGCCGGCGGCTTCCATTTTCCCTGGGGGGGTGGCTGGAGGCTGCCGCCCTGGCTGGTCACGGTTCTCCAGGTCCTCGCCTTCAACCTCAAGGTCTTTTTCTTCTGCTGGCTCCAGATCCTCATCCGCTGGACATATCCGCGACTCCGCTATGACCAGCTCATGGATTTCGGCTGGAAGTTCCTGGTGCCGCTGGGCGCGGCCAACATCCTGGTCACGGGACTCATCCTTGTTTTAAGATAGGGCCGCCATGAAAGCTACCTGGATCGTCATCAAGGAAATCCTGAGAGGCGCCGCCATCACCACCCGGCACTTCCTGGCCAACATGGCCTTCCACACGCTGGCCCTCTTCGGCCTGAAAACGCGACGGAAGGGCGCCGTCACGATCCAATATCCCGAGGAGAGGAAGCCGCTCGCCCCGCGCCACAAGAGCCTCCACCGGCTCCTGAGGCGGGAGAACGGCCTGCCCCAATGCGTGGCCTGCATGATGTGCGCCACGGTCTGCCCTTCGGAATGCATCTTCATCGAGGCCGCCGAAACGGACGACCCGGAGGTCCAGAAGTACCCGGCGAAGTTCATCATCGACCTCAACCGTTGCTGTTTCTGCGGCTTCTGCGTCGAAGCCTGCCCGGTGGACGCCATCCGGATGGACACGGGCGAGATCCGCCTGGCGTCGACGGACCGGGCCGGGCTGGAATACCCTCTGGAGAAACTGTGATGAGCCCGGCCGGCGAGCGATTGCAGGTGGGGGAGTTCGAAATCATCAGGCTCCTGGATGGGACGTTCCTCGTCGACGGGGGGGCTATGTTCGGCGTCGTGCCCCGGACCCTCTGGGAAAAGAGGGCCGCGCCCGACCGGGAGAACCGGATCACGCTGGCCCTCAGTTGCTTCCTCGTCCGGGGGCCGGAGACGACGATCCTCGTCGAGACAGGCGTCGGCCCGGACATCGACCGCCGCTACGCCGATTTCTACTCGTTCCGGCGGGAGCCGGGGCTTTTCCGGCTCCTCGAGGACCAAGGCGTCGCGCCCGGCGACGTCGATATCGTCGTCAACTCCCATCTCCATTTCGATCATTGCGGCGGGAACACCGTCAGGGCGGGGGAGAAGGACTGGACGCCGGCCTTTCCACGGGCTCGCTACGTCGTCCAGAAGGGTGAGTGGGAGCAGGCCCTCCATCCCGTCGAGCGGGACAAGCCGAGCTACATCCCGGCCCGGCTCAAGGTCCTCGAACAGCGCGGCGCCCTGGATCTTGTCGAGGGGAATGCCGTCATCCGGCCGGGCGTCGAGACCGTCCTCACCCCGGGCCACACGGCGTTTCACCAGGGGCTGAAGATCACCTCGCGCGGCCGGACCTTCTTATATTTCGGCGACCTGGTGCCCACGGCGGCCCACATCGACCTGCCGTACATCATGAGCTACGACCTTTATCCCGTCGAGACCTTCAACAACAAGAAGGCGCTTTATGAGCGGGCCGTGGCCGAAGACTGGGTCGTGGGCTTCAGCCACGACGTCCGGTACGCTTTCGGCAGGATGCGCCGCCCGGACCGCCGGTACGAATTCGTCCCGGAGGCCGTCTGACGCGCCGGCCTTCGCCGCTTCGTTCGGGGCTTTCCCGCCGCCGTGGGAAAAGGGGTTGACTTTTCGCTTTGACCTTCTTTATGATGGCCTTTCCATCTCGTAGGGGATGGCCTTTCCATCATCAATCAGGAGGTTCCTTAATGAAAAAAGTCACCGTCGAAGAACTGCTGGCCAAAGCCCAACAGCCTGCCAAAGACGCCCCGAGGCTCCATAAGTTCTACAAGGGCAAGATGGGTATCGCCCTGAAGTGCCGCGTCCGCGATTTCAACGATTTCGCCATTTGGTACACTCCCGGCGTCGCGGCCGTCTGCAAGGAGATCGCCGTCGACAAGCAGAAAGTCTATGAATACACCAACAAGTGGAACTCCGTGGCCGTCATCAGCGACGGCACGCGCGTCCTCGGCCTGGGCGACATCGGCCCGGAGGCGGGCCTGCCGGTCATGGAGGGCAAGGGCATCCTCTACAAGTACCTCGGCGGCGTCGACGCGTTCCCGATCTGCCTCGATGAAAAGGACCCCGACAAGCTCATCGCGATCTGCCGGGCCCTCCAGCCGTCTTTCGGCGGCTTCAACCTCGAGGACATCGCCCAGCCCAAGTGCTTCAGGATCCTCGACGAGCTGAGGGCGATCTGCGAGATCCCGGTCTGGCACGACGACCAGCAGGGCACGGCCTGCGTCACGGTGGCCGGACTGATCAACGCCCTCAAGATCGTCAAGAAGGACATCGCCGAAGTCAAGTGCACCGTCGTCGGGTCGGGCGCCTCGGGCATCAACATCGCCCGCCAGATCATGCTGGCCGGGGCCAATCCGGCTAACATGCTCTCGGTCGACTCCAAGGGAATCCTGTCCCGCGACCGGGCCGATCGGGACGTCCTCCAGGCCAAGTTCAAAGAGAAGTGGGACATCTGCATGCGGACCAACCCCAAGTGCAAGCAGGGCGACATGGCCGACGCCATCAAGGGCGCCGACGTGCTCATCTGCTGTTCGACTCCCGGCCCGGGGACCGTCAAGGCCGAATGGATCAAGGCCATGGCCAAGGACGCCATCGTTTTCGCCGAGGCCAATCCCATCCCCGAGATCTGGCCCTGGGAAGCCAAGGAAGCCGGCGCCCGGATCGTGGCCACGGGCCGGTCGGACTTCCCCAACCAGGTCAACAACTCCCTGGGCTTCCCGGGCATCTTCCGGGGCGCCCTGGACGTCCGGGCCCGGACGGTTACAGACGGCATGTGCCTGGCCGCCGCCCGTGAACTGGCCAAGGTGGCCGAGGACAAGGGCATCCACGAAGAATACATCATCCCGAACATGGACGAGTGGGAGGTCTTTCCCCGCGAGGCCGTGGCCGTCGGGTCCAAGGCCATCGAAGAAGGCGTCGCCCGGTTCGCTTTCACGGCCGAAGAGCGGTTCAAGATGGCCGCCGACACCATCCGGGCTGCCCGCGACGAGGTCCAGCGGCAGATGAAGGAAGGCATCATCATCGATCCGGACAAATAGTGACAAGGATTGACAATCAGCAAATCTTGTGGTATAAACATCCCAAGGTCGGATTGTAGACAAGAAAAACCGTATCGAAAAATCAGTGAAATCGAGATGAGCGAGAAGACGGAAGCTTCATATACGGAAGCCCACCATCCCCCGTAATCCGTCTTTAAAATAATCTTCGATACAACGCCCCCGAAGAGGGTATTCCTCGAGGGGGGGACGGTGGAGATGGGAGAGGAGGTGGGAATAGCGGAAACACCGGATAGGCAAGGGCATCACATCAACGGATCCATTTAAATAATCCTTAAAGGAGGAATTCTTATGAAAAACACGTTGAGAATCTTAGTGCTGGCCGTGATCGTTATGTTCGCGTTCACGAGCTGCGCCAAACAACCCACCGAGCAGATGGATGCGGCCAAGGCCGCCATTGCGGGCGTCGAAACCGCCAAGGGCGCGATCTACGCCAAGGACGAGCTGAGCAAGCTCAAAGCCGACCTGCAGGCCGCCCTGGACGAAGTCACCGCCCAGTCGAAGAAGTTCTTCAAGAAGTACGGCCCGGCCAAGGAACTGCTGGCCAAGGTTATCACTGACGCCGATGCCGTGAAGGCCCAGATCCCGGGCCGGATCGAGGAGGCCAAGAAGGCCGCCGAAGCCGCCCAGAACGAAGCCAAGGCCGCTTATGACGCCGCCAAGGCTCTTCTCGAGAAGGCCCCCAAGGGCAAGGGCACCAAGGCCGACATCGAAGCCATGAAGGCCGACCTGGCTGGACTCGAGCCTCAGCTCGCCGAAGTCCAGAACGCCATCACGGCCGAGGATTATTTCGGAGCCAAGGACAAGGCCGTCGCCGTCAAGGACAAGGCCGCCGCGATCTCCGAGCAGGTTCAGGCCGCGATCGATAAGGTCAAGGGCAAGAGATAAGAACAACGTTCTTTTGCGAAGTTGAAGTTTTTTAAAACAGCCATTCTATTCCTGGCTGTTTTTCTCGCAGGTTGTCAACTTCCACCGGCTCCTCCGGAGGTCCGGCGTTCCGAAACTCAGGAACAGGACCTCTGGAGGGCCGGTGCTTCTATTTTCGCCAGCCAGGAATACTCCGCATATCTCGACGCCCTGAGGAGCGCCCGCCGGCGCTATGAGCAGGAAAACCTCAAGCTCGGCTGGCGCCGCGATTACGGCAGGGTCCAGCGCGAATTCGGGACCGTGCTCGCGGCGGGCGACGCCATCCAGGCGAAAGTCCAGTCCGTCAAGTCCGAAAAGCAGGCCGCCGTCGCCGAGGAGGCCAGGGGCATCCGGGCCAAGGTCATGACGCTCAAGGACATCACGCTTTCCCTGACCGAGCGGGGCAAAGCCAGGCAGGAGCTGGCCCAGGCGGAAATCTGCCTTGGCGAAGCCGACTCCCTGCTGGGCCAGGCGAAATACGAGGCCGCCTCCCGGCGCGTCTCGCAGGCGGGGGAATGCGTCAAGCACGCCGAGGAGGCGGTCATCTCTTTCATCGGCCGCTACCTCGATAAACGGCAGGTCGACGTCTGGAGGAAGTGGACGGAGGAGACGATCGCCGAGTCCAGGACCCGCCAGAGCATCGCCATTGTCGTCAGCAAGCTCGAGAGGCGCCTGACCGTCTACAGGGACGGCAAGCCCTATCGGAGCTACCCCGCCGGATTCGGCTTCAACGGGTTGTCCAACAAGCTCCACTCCGGGGACAACGCGACGCCCGAGGGCCGCTACCACATCATCAGGAAAATCGCTTCGAGCCAGTACTACAAGGCCCTGCTCATCGACTATCCCAACGACGAGGACCGGAAGAGGTTCGCGCGGGAAAAGAACAGGGGCGCGATCCCGGTTACGATCGGCATCGGCGGCGACATCGAGATCCACGGCGGCGGGCAGGACAGCCTGACGCGGGGATGCATTTCGATGGACAACGACCAGATGGACGAGCTCTACAGCCTAGTCTCGGTGGGGACGGCGATAACGATCGTCGGCACCAACACGACGGAAAACTACGTCATCCAGACGCTCAGGAAAAACTGACATGCTGATCAAACGCCTGCTCGCGACCGTCCTGGCCCTGGGCTATCTCGGGGTCCTGGGGGTCGTCGGCGCGTCGTATTATTTCGGCCTGAAGCAGTTTTCGGCCCGGCCTGCGGCGGGCGCCGGCCCGGTGGTGACGGATAAGGACCTGCCCAAAATCCAGAAGAACGTCCAGGCCCTCGAGAAAAAGATAGCCGCCCTCCAGGCGAGGGGGGTCTATATCGTCGTCGACACGGGGGAGAACAGGCTGTACGTCAAGAAGGGCGCAGAGATCGTTCGCCAAGCGGTCGTATCCTGCGGCAGCGGCGACGTGCTCGAGGATCCCGGCGGCAAGAGGAAATGGGTCTTCGACACGCCGCGGGGCGAGTTCTTCGTCAGGTCGAAAATCACGAATCCGTACTGGGTCAAGCCGGACTGGGCCTTCATCGAAGAAGGAGAGCCCATCCCCAAGAACCAGGAAGATCGGGTCGAGGGAGGGAGTCTCGGGGATTATGCCCTGGGCTTCGGCGACGGGTTCTTCATCCACGGCACGCTCTATACCAGGCTTCTCGGCCGGAACGTGACGCACGGATGCGTCCGGGTGGGGGACAAGGATCTCAAGGAAATCTTCAAGATCGTGCCCGTCGGGGCGAAAATCTACATTTACTGAAGTGCCATGCGCAGAACGCTCATCGCTTTGCTTCTTCTGATCTCGGCGGCCGGGATGGACGGCCAGACCCCGGACAAGGAAAAGACCCTCCGCAGCCAGCAGGAGCTGACGTGGGAGTACGAGCTCGCCAAGGAGCCCCATTTCTATTTCGTCCTGGACGCCCCGGGGAAGAATCTCGAGCTCAGGGTCAGGGGCATGGTTCTAAGGACGTGGAAGCTCGAGAGGGTGAGGTTCTGGGGGAAGCCGGCCTTCGCGAAAACGGTCCGGCTCGTCAGGAAGAGCGCCCTGAAACCGCCCCAGAGAAACGTCATCAAGCCCGGGGAAACGACGACGACGCCCAAAGACCCGAAAGCGGCGGCCACGTTCGAACTTGAAGCGCTGGAGCTCAAGGACATGCCCAGGAGCTTCAGCCTGGAGTTCGACAACGGGCTGCATGTCTCGGTCAGGACGAAGGAAAGCGGAATGCGGGGCATCAAAGGGGAAATCTACTGGTACGGGTCATTGCCGCTGAGAAATATGCTATGGGCGAGGAAAGGGAAAACAACTTCCGAGCTGGAAATAAGGTTCGAAAACGAAAAAGACGCGCAGGCGATTTACTGGATATTCTTCGAGGGGATCAAGGGATTGGTTTATTGAGCTTGTAAAAATTTTTTAAAATAAACTTGACAACCAAAGGCTCATATTATATATTACTAAAGTACTAAATCAGGGAGGAGAACATGGCGAAAATCATAGGAATCGATCTCGGCACGACCAACTCAGTCGTTGCCATCCAGGAAGGCGAAAAGACCACGGTCATCCCCAATGAGGAGGGCGGCCGGACGACGCCGTCCGTTGTCGCTTTTACACCCAAGGGCGAGATTCTCGTCGGCCAGGTGGCCAAACGCCAGCGGGTCACCAACCCCGAGAACACGATTTATTCCATCAAGCGGTTCATGGGCCGGCGCTACGGCGAGGTCGGCCAGGAGACCCAGCAGGTCCCGTTCAAGGTTGGCGAGGCGCCCAACGGAGACGTCCGGGTGGAAGCCCTGGGCAAGAAGTACGCGCCGCCCGAAATCTCCGCCTTCATCCTGCAGAAGCTGAAAAAGGCCGCGGAAGACTATCTCGGCGAGAAGGTCGAAAAAGCCGTCATCACCGTTCCCGCTTATTTCAACGACAGCCAGCGCAAGGCCACCAAGGACGCGGGCAAGATCGCCGGTCTCGAGGTCGTCCGGATCATCAACGAGCCGACGGCCGCGGCTCTGGCCTACGGCATGGACAAGCAGAAGGACGAGATCATCGCCGTGTACGACTTCGGCGGCGGCACCTTCGACATCTCGATCCTCGAGGTCGGCGAGGGCGTCGTCGAGGTCAAGGCGACCAACGGCGACACGCACCTCGGCGGCGACGACCTTGACCAGAGGGTCCAGGACTGGATCGTCGCCGAGTTCAAGAAGGACTCGGGCATCGACCTGACGCGGGACAAGATGGCCATCCAGCGGCTCAAGGAGGCCGCCGAGAAGGCCAAGGTCGAGCTCTCGACGACCATGGAAACGGAGATCAACCTGCCGTTCATCACGGCCGACGCCTCGGGTCCCAAGCACCTGTTGATGAAGATGACGCGGGCCAAGCTCGAACAGCTCTGCGAGGACCTCATCCAGAGGTCGGTCGCGCCGGTCCGCCAAGCCCTGGCCGACGCCGGCGTCAAGCCCGAGAACATCCAGGAGGTCGTCCTCGTCGGCGGCCAGACGAGGATGCCGCGCATCCAGCAGATTGTCCGCGACATCTTCGGCCGGGAGCCCCACAAGGGCGTCAACCCGGACGAGGTCGTGGCCGTCGGGGCCGCCATCCAGGGGGCCGTGCTCTCGGGCGATGTCAAGGACGTCCTCCTGCTCGACGTCACGCCGCTGACCCTCGGCATCGAGACCCTGGGCGGCGTCTTCACGCGGATGATCCCGCGCAACACGACCATCCCGACTAAGAAGACCGAAACCTTCTCGACGGCCTCGGACAACCAGCCGAGCGTCGAGATCCACGTCCTCCAGGGCGAGCGCGAGATGGCCTCGGACAATCGGACCCTGGGGCGGTTCCACCTCGACGGCATCCCGCCGGCCATGCGGGGCATTCCCAAAATCGAGGTCACCTTCGACATCGACGCCAACGGCATCCTGCACGTCTCCGCCAAGGACACGGGCACGGGTAAACAGCAGGCCATCACCATCACCGGCCACAGCGGGCTCGAGGAGAAGGAAATCAACAGGATGGTCAAGGACGCCGAAAGCCATGCCGACGAGGACAAGCGTCGCCGGGAGACCATCGACGCCAAGAACCATGCCGACCAGCTGGTCTACAGCCTGGAGAACCTGCTGAAGGAGAACAAGGACAAGATCCGCGATCACGAGGCCGAAGCGGTCCAGAAGGAGATCGAAAACACCAAAAAGGCGATCGCCAGTGACGACCTGGAACAGATCAAGAAGGCCGTCGAATCCCTATCCCGCGTTTCCCACCGGATGACCGAAACCCTTTACCAGCAGGCGGGACCTCAGGCCGCCCCCGGCCAGGATTCGGCCGGGCAGGGCGCCTCGGGCGGCGGCGACGGCCATGACAAGCCCCCGTCGGGGGGCGAAGAGGAAGAGGTCATCGACGCCGAAGTCGTCGATGACAACAAGAAGAATTAAGCCGCACGGCGCATGACGCCGGGCGGCGCGGCCCCGCAAGGGGAAGGAGCGTCCGGAAGGCGGCGGTGATGGCGAGAGATTATTATCAGGTCCTCGGCGTTTCCAAGGGCGCCGCCTTGGCCGAGATCAAGAAGGCATACAGGAAGCTGGCCCGGAAATATCATCCCGATCTGAACCCGGGCGACAAGACCGCCGAGGCCAAGTTCAAGGAGATCCAGGAGGCCTACTCGGTCCTGAGCGATCCCAAGAAGCGAAGCCAATACGACCAATTCGGCGCGGCGGGCGATTTTCCGCCGGGAGCCGGGCCGGGCGGAGGCCCCCCTCCGGGCGGCTTCGAGGGATTCGATTTCTCCGACTACGGCTCGTCCTCGTTCAGGGATTTCTTCGAGAACCTCTTCGGCGGCGCGGTTCAGGGCGCCGGCGGCCGGGCCGAGGGCGGCCCCGAAAAGGGCGAGGACCTCAATTATACGATGAAGATCGGCTTCGAGGACGCCATCCACGGCGTCCAGACGAGAATCCGGTTGACCAGACTGGCCGCGTGCGAGCGCTGCGGCGGGCGGGGGCAGATTTCGGGCAGCGGCCAGAGGGCCTGCCCGGCCTGCGGGGGCAGCGGCCGCTCGTACATGCAGCGCGGCCGCATGAAGTTCTCCGGGACGTGCCAGGCCTGCGGCGGGTCGGGGAAGGCGGCCGGCGCCCTTTGCCCCGATTGCCGGGGGGAGGGGGCGGTCCAGAAATCCGGCACCATCTCGGTCCGCATCCCGGCCGGCGTGGACTCGGGATCCAGGGTCCGCATCCCGGGAAAGGGAAATGCCGGCCGGAACGGCGGCCCTCCGGGGGATCTCTATATCTCGATCGAGGTCGCTCCCCACGCCGTTTTCAAGCGGGAGGGGCCCAATATCTCCATCAAGGTTCCCATCACCGTCCCGGAAGCCACCCTGGGAGCCAAGATCGAGGTCCCGACCCTCTGGGGCAAGACGACCATCCGCATCCCCCCGGGAACGAAGTCGGGCCAGAAGTTCCGGATCCGGCAACAGGGCGCGCCTCTCCCCGGCGCGAAGGCCAAGGGAGACGAGTTCGTCGAGGTGTCCATCGTTCCGCCGCCCTTCGGGGACCAGCGGGTCCGCGAGCTCATGAAAGAGCTGGAGCGGCTGTCCGGGCCGAATCCGCGCGAACAGACGAGGGGGAGCTGAGATGAAAAAAGGACGCAAGGAAACCAAGAGAGAGCCCCGGCAGTTCTACCATATCAGCAGCGTCGCCAAGATGTACAATATCCACCCCCAGACCCTGCGGCTCTACGAGCGGGAAGGACTGATCGCGCCGTCCCGCAGCGAGGGCAACACGCGGCTCTACTCGTCCGAGGACCTGAAGAGGCTCGAACTCGTTCTCGACCTCATCCGCGACCTGGGCGTCAACCTGGCGGGCGTCGAAGTCGTCCTTAATATGAGGGAGAAAATGGAACAGATCGAGGCCGAAGTCGGGGAATTCCTGGAGTACGTCCGAAAAGAGTTCTTCCAGGGACGGGAGGACGAGTTCGAGATGCGCAAGAACGCCCTCGTCCACGTCCGCCATTCCGACGTCGTCAAGGTCGAGCCTCCGGACGACTGACCATGGATTACCGGGACCTTCTCGAATCGAAGAACCTGAAGCATTACCTGGAGGAAATCGCCAAGTTCCCGACCCTGACCGAGGAGGAGGAGAAGAAACTCGCGGCGCGGGTCCGCCAGGGGGACAAGGAGGCCCTCCAGGCCTTCATCCAGGCCAATCTCAAGTTCGTCGTCTCCTATGTCAAGAAGTACCGTGGCATGGGGCTGAGCATGCTCGACCTCATCAACGAGGGCAACGTCGGCCTCATCGAGGCGGCCCGGCGGTTCGATCCGTCCCGCAACGTGCGCTTCATCTCCTACGCGGTCTGGTGGGTCCGCCAGGCGATCGTCCACGCCCTGTCCCAGTATTCCCATATCTACAATATCCCCCAGAAGCTGTCCGACCAGATCTCCCTGATGAAGAAGAAACAGGCCGCCCTTAAGTCCGAGCTCGGCCGGGACCCCACCCGCGAGGAGATCGCCAAGGCGCTCGGGGTCTCCGAGGCCGACGTGGAGGACCTCGAACTCCTCGAAGAGCGGAACGTCTCCCTGAGCGACCCCTGCTACGACGAGAGCTTCGAGATCGAGGACCGGCTCAGCGATGGGGAGTCGGAGTCCGTCGAGTACCAGATCATCAAGTCCGCGGCCCGGAGTCAGATCCGGGAGATGCTGGATGGGCTGGATGAAAAGGAGCGGACTGTGCTAAAATGGCGGTTCGGCCTGGACGATGACCGGCCGTTGACGCTCCAGGAGATCGGAACGAAGCTCAACCTGACCCGGGAGCGGATCCGTCAGATCGAGCAGAAGGCCATGCGGAAGCTGGGCCGGTCGAAAAAACTTCAACAGCTCAGAGGCTATCTGAATTGAGCGAACAGGGCGTGTGCGAACGGTGCCTGGGAACCGGCTGGATCCTGGAGGACGCCGGCGGCAGCAAGGTCGCCAAGCGCTGCTCCTGCTTCGGAGAGCGCCGCAAGCAGGTCCTCCTCGAGCAGGCCAACATCCCGCGGCGCTACCAGCACTGTTCTTTTAATAATTTCAAAGTCCTCCACGATTCCCACAAGGATGCCCTGAAGATTTCCAGAAAGTTCGTTGAGAATTATCCGGCCCAGGAAGTTGGCCTCCTGTTCATGGGCTCTTGCGGAGTAGGGAAGACACACTTGGCCGTCTCGATTCTGCAGGAGCTTGTCCTGAAGAAGAACGTTTCGTGCATCTTTTATGATTTTCGGGACCTCATCCGGGAGATCCAGAGCACGTTCACTCCAGATTCGACCCTCTCCGAGTCGGATGTTCTCGCGCCCGTTTTCCAGGCCGAGGTCCTTGTCCTCGACGAGCTCGGTGCCAAGCGGACGTCGGCTTGGGTCGAAGAAACGATCTTTTATATCATCAATTATCGCTACAACAAAAAAAGAGTTACCATATTTACGACAAACTACCTCGACCTGGATGAGTCTCCGCTCAAGGAAGGAGGAGGACGTCGAGATCCTTATTGGGAGAAAAAAATGGGTGGTGAAGCGGGGGCAAAAGCCGATACGGAAAAAGTGGAAAGCCTTATCAGCCGAATCGGAGTTCGTTTGCGATCTCGGATCTACGAAATGTGCAAGGTTGTCGAGATGGACGGAGAAGATTTCCGGATAAAAATCAAGCAGGCCAGCTACCGGTTCTAGTATTTCGGCCTGTCGGTCGTTGATTTCTTTAAGGGGGGAAATGAGGGATGGAAAAACGAAAATATCAGGACCGCCGTGCGTACCTCATCTCCGCGGTGCAGAGACGACGGAAAAAAATCAGGCAAATGGCCATAGAATTGGCCGGAGGCAAGTGCCGGATTTGCGGGTATGCCCGTTGCTCAGAAGCATTGGAATTTCATCATCTCAATGATGGGGGAAAGGATTTCTCCATCTCTGATCGCGGTCATTCGAGGAGTTGGGCGCGCGTTAAAGGCGAGATCGCCAAGTGCATGCTTCTCTGTGCGAATTGCCACAGAGAAGTCCATGGGGGGGTCAAGACCGTGGACGGTCGGCAATCTTTTCCGGCGCCCTCAAGATAACGGAAATCATCCCCTATATTCTTGCTTTTTTGGCGGCCTCGTGATATATTGCGCGCGCCTGCTCCTCGGTAGCTCAATCGGCAGAGCGGGTGGCTGTAAATATGCAGCTTCCACGAGAAATCGTGGTTGAAAAACCGGGTGAATTCAGGGAAGCCTTCCCTTCGCCGGGGGCGGAGAAAGGTAATCCTGAGCCAAGCCTCGTCCCGGCGGGACGGGGAAGGTGCAGAGACTAGAGCGCGAGCTCGTACTCCGGACGCGTTGTCCGGGGGAAGCGCCCGGCACCCTCAATTCCGGTTATCCGGAACGGGTGAAGAGATAGTCCAAGCCTGGAAGAAATTCCGGGGCGCTTGTAACCACTAGGTTGCAGGTTCGAGTCCTGCCCGAGGAGCCATTTTTGTTTCCCGCTTTTCATCCTTTTCCTTTCTCCGCAACGGCGCTCCGTGTCCACGTCCTTTCGACGAAGCTCACGGAGACGCGTTCTTTTCTTCGCCGGGGCCTGATAAAAAATTCATTTCTCCCGGCGCGTAACCTTCCGTGCCCCTTGGGCGTATAGCTAATGAGAGGCCCGCACTCGGGCGTGACGAAAATGCCGGACATGAATCCGTTCAAGCCATTCCTCGGCGGCTTCATTGATTTACGGCGCCGGCGGGGCTATAATAAATGAGGCTCTTCCGACATTTTAATGGGTCAAGGGGTGAGATAGAATGGCTCCGAAAGGAACGGAGTCATGGAAGACACAGAGCTTTACCGGCACGTTTTGGGGCTTGAGAAGCCGTGGCGGGTGGGCAGGG
>Ga0315282_10006066_pt1 | contig 20330 bp, 22 predicted proteins | sample YL17G07_20_MG_FD_203693 | JGI IMG/M metagenome (GOLD analysis project Ga0315282, IMG submission 203693) | Sediment microbial communities from Yellowstone Lake, YNP, Wyoming, USA - YL17G07_20 | ecosystem: Environmental > Aquatic > Freshwater > Lake > Sediment | place: USA: Wyoming | collected... | reverse complement strand
GAGAAGAAGAACTCGTTTCCAATGATGATCATGGTCGCGTACATAGTGCCTGCGCAGACGACAAGTGCGAATGTGTTGGCTCCGACGTACATCCACATAGACTTCTTCAGGTCGTCGATGCCACTGATTTCACCAACCATGGTTCCCGACCATAGGGCGTAGGCGAAGACATAGGTCATTATGGGCACCAGCATCCAGCTTGGGGCAAGTTTCGTTTGATCAAATGGAACGGGTGCATATCCGGCTGCGACAGCTTGGTCGATGACGTACTGGTACGGGTTGGTTCCACCCCACTTGAAGTAGGTCGACATGAACCAGTTGAAGTTGCTGATGAAGTCTTGATTGGTTGTCATCAGGAACATTGCGATCCAGACAACAATGGCGACACAGCCGATGTAGAATGACCAACGTTGTATACGTGCATACCACCGCATTCCTGCAACGAGAATCACGAACGCGAATGCACAGTAGGCTACGTATGCCCACCATAATCCTTCAGCTGTTGTTAGGTAGGTTGCAAAATCGACCATGCCTCTGTTGCCAGACATTATGCCCAGAACTGCAAAGGTTGGAGAAACGGCGGTAACGGTTCCCGGCATGACGTTTGTTGCGGCGTAGAACCATGGCCAGAATCCGAGACCGGAGAGACAGATCATGTATCCCCAGAATGGAGAGAGGATTCTGCTTTGCCAAACATAGTCTCCTCCTACTCGAGGCATCGTTGAAGCGTTCATGGCGTAGACAATCATGGAGGGGTACAGCACTAAGCAGTTCAGCACTATTGCGAGAGGTATGTTCGCATCCGGCCAAGGCCAAGAGAGACCGTATGTAAGTGCAGCTGCAACGAATATGCTATCCGCGTAGACGCAGTACAGAAAGCCATCAAAAACGTTCCATGCTCGTGCTAAACCTGAAGCCTTACGCAGAAAAAGCGTCTTTCCTTCTTCGGGAGTCATAGCGCAATACCTTGACACGAGGAACCCAGCCGCTTAGTCTTCGATTCTATCATCGTTTCCCCTCGTCATAAGGTTGTGTCAGGCCAGGTGCCTTACATGTCAGGCCCCTTATCTTACGCCGATAATCATATAACACTTGCGGTACATCGACGTTTTGCGAACGATTCAACCTGTTCACATGAAGCCAAGAATGATGTGTGATATGTTCTAGTGAAACAAAAATCAAGTGGTCCTTACATGCGATGTGCAGGGGACAAGAATTGTCAAATGGTAACTTTCATTAAGCATGATCGATGATTTAGGGGCGAACGACCCTTGACCCGTCTACACAGCGGATACCTCAGCAGTCGCCAACTAGATATATGGGACATGATGCGGAGCGGCCTATCACAAAGCGACGTAGCGAGAAGACTGAACATTACCCGGCAGACCGTTCACCAACTGGCTGAAACAATCCCCGAGAAGATTATGGCGGCCCTCGAAGATGCTGCGAAACTCAACGGAGTGGAAGCTAGACACGTAGACAGTACCAAAGGGATACTGTTCGGTTGGAGTAAAGAGTTTCGGACAGAAACAGTGATTGCCTTGAACCCCGAGGGAGGATTGCGGGTTTGGTACCGGCATAGTTTTGGCAGATGTGACATCTGTGGAGATAAGAGACGATGCAAGTCAATGTTACTAAGAACTACGCAAGACTTGGAAGTCTCACTTACACCCCAAGAGAAAAAACTTGACCCGTCAAGACTATCGGACCTAATCTTTTCCAAGATCAAGCGATAGGACCGTAGCTCAGACTTTCACAACAGGACCTTACTTTGCTCCCAGTGCAAAGTATCCTCAACTTCATCCAATTGTGAGTTGATGAAGCAAGAACGCACCGGAAATATTATATTCTTACGAATCTCAGATACCGAGCCTTACATGTAAGGCTCCTACACTGACACAACTTTATGACCTTGGAGAACGAACGATGGAGCAGATACTCGAGAAACAATCGGGTGTGCCCATGTCCTCTGCAGAATTCGTAAATGAAGCCACTAGAATTTCCGAAGCCGGAAAGGAGAAAGACATCACCCTGAGAGTAATGGGTGCCTGTGCTATTAGAATTCACTGCCCGAATTCACGAAACATACTTGACAGCCTCAATAGAACAATAACTGACATCGACTTCATGTCTTATGGCAAGTTCGAAGCGAAAATAAGCAATCTCTTCAAAGAACTGGGATATCGATCCGAAAGCGAAGCTGCAAAGTTCTACGCGCATATGTACGGTCAAATAAGAAGCGGATTCATAGATCCGAAGACCCAGAGAAAGGTCGACGTATTCTATGACAAGCTTGAAATGTGCCACACAATCGACTTCAAGAACAGGCTCGAGACAGACTTCCCGACGCTGACCGTTTCAGATCTTCTCCTGGAGAAAATGCAGATAGTCAAAATAAATGAAAAAGACATCAAGGATACTCTGGTTCTCATACTCGAACATGATGTAGGAGGAGATGACCGCGAGACAACAAACATGAAGTACATTTCAAAACTTCTCTCCGAAGATTGGGGATTCTACTACACCGTGACCACAAATCTTAACAAAATTAAAACATTCCTTTCACAGTACGACGCGTTTACCGGCGACCAGAAGACAACAATCGAGCAGAAGATCGACAAACTCGTCGATGCGATTGAAAGACAACCGAAGAGCATGAAATGGAGAATGAGAGCGAAGATCGGAACAAGTAGAAAATGGTACGTAGACGTTGAAGAGATAAGTCGCGGAGATCTTCGGCTCGAGGAGGCTAAGCGTTGACTAAGATATTCTTCGCCACAGATGTGCATGGCTCAGACAAATGCTGGATGAAATTCATCAATTCAGCGAAATTCTACGGTGCAGGTATCCTAGTCTTGGGAGGAGATCTGACGGCGAAAGGCTTCATAGCTATGATTGAACAATCCGACGGCAAATTCAGAACGAATTTTCGGGGCAAAGAATTTGTCGTGAATTCGGGAAAAGAACTTGAAGATCTCGAGAAGGAGATTCGATATAGAGGTCTCTACACGGTTCGGACAACTCCTCAAGAACTAGAATCCTTTCAATCTGAGGTTAAACGTGAGGAACTTGTGCTTCGCCTTGCCTTAGAACAGGTTGAGCGGTGGATGCGAATAGCCGATGAACGGTTGGAAGGCATAGGAATTAGACTGTTTTTGACTGCAGGAAATGATGATCCATTTGAAGTTGACGAGATTCTGAAGAAGTCACGATCCGCGATGGATGTGGAAGGCAAAGTCATCCAACTTGACGAAGATCATGAGATGATTAGTACAGGATATGGCAACTTAACTCCATGGAAGTGCCCAAGGGACATTTCAGAGGAGGAGCTCGCCAAGAAGATAGACGCAATGACGTCACAAGTCAAGAACATGCAGAACTGTGTCTTCAATTTGCATGTTCCACCATACGATTCGCGCTTGGACGACGCGCCGGAACTTGATGAAGAACTTAGACCAACATACAGTGCGTCGAAACTAGTTCCTGTCGGTAGTAAAGCGGTTCGAGCGGCTATTGAGAAGTATCAACCGCTGCTTGGTCTGCATGGTCATATCCATGAATCCAAGGGGAATTGCAGGATCGGTCGTACTCTGTGCCTGAACCCAGGCAGCACATATACGGATGGCATCTTGCCAGGGTTCTTGATTGAGATCGATAAAAAAGGAGTCAAACGATTCTCACCAACATCCGGATAAGAAAACCGAACCTGTCAGCACCGGTCTCAGAGACCTCAACAATCTCATCAGCACTATGAATGGTTGGTCATGTTGAGACTTCAATTTGCTAGTGACACTTAAACGAGTCTTTCATACGTTGAAAGACTGGTTCTAATTCTGCAGCGGAATCTAACCCCATAATGGATTCGTACAGGACGTAGAACTTTCCATTCCTCTCGCAATGCAAGTGAATCGACGATATTTCTCTGTAAGCGGTTCTCATGGCGAAGAAGCTCACTCCCAGTGTCACTCTGAAACGATTGAAGATCGCCTTATGACCGTTAAGCGTGGTTTCGCTTTTCTCCAAGGTTTCCATCTTTCTGACGTCGCTTCCCTTACTTATCTTTCTAAGTCCTGCATCTGTGTGTCTATCCAAGGAACCGTACATTTCTTTGACACGGTCGAGTGGTCCCCATGAAAGAAATATGCGGTGACGTCTAGTCTTGAATACCACATCGCCCATAGTTCTTTCAGACTTGGGGTTGAGTTCGACGTCCCAAGTGTCAGGATATTCTATGCTGAACCCATACATCGAAAATGCTTCGTACCCATCGATCGGAACTTTTTGCACCTAGACGCTTCACCGACCCAACTTCTTGACGAGATCTGCGACGCCTGCTTCTGCAACTGAGGTATCTTGGTCAACGGTGCCAGAGCTACAACCAACTGCGCCTAGCGTCATATTCTTGAATCTGATCGGTATTCCGCCTCCGAGTATTACGATTCTGCCACCGCACAAGCTATTGGCGCCGTATTCCGACTCACCGGGTTGGGCCATCTTTCCTTCTTCGGCGGTGGGGATTCCCAAGACTGCTGCGGTGTATGCCTTGTCTATCGCAATTTGAATGCAGCCTACTAGGGCACCATCCATACGCTCGAACACTAAGAGGTTTCCCGCCTCATCTGCAACCGCGATGTCCATAGGAACACCTATCTCGACAGCCTTTTTCCGGCATGCTTCCAAAGCAACATGAGCGTCCTCTATTGTTAACTTCGGAACCTGAATCAATCAATTACCCCCAAAGATTGGTCGTCTTACTCTGACATAACTCTAGCTACTATTTATATGACATGTCAATAGTTGACTAAGGATAGTGTCGCTACTCACTCTATCCTGTCTATTGAACTCTTAGCTCCTAACCACAAGGTACCTAATTCTTTGCTGAGTCTCCTGTGGAGATCCAGTTGTATTTACAAGGTAAACATTCGTTTGTTTGAAGTATCTACGGAAGAAGCTTTTTCTCAGCTCAACTTTTCTTTCATCTCTCACAAGTTGATGAGGGTTACAGAAGTCATTCGTTATCATATATTGTAGTGCATCTTCCTCGTTCAATCGTGTCACTATCTCTTTGTCATCAGGATCTCTTTTTAGAAGAATAACATCAAACATTGTTGTTAGAGGGATGACGCTTCCGCTTCCAGTGGTCCATCTGACATTAACTACTGCTCTACCTTCTTTGTCGAAGTCCACTTTGTTTACGAGGCTTTCATACTCGTTCCAGATCTTTCCAACATCAGCTCTGATGTAGCAGTTCTTTTCTGAGCCGATAGCTAAGGGTTCTCGACTAGACAACCTTACAAAATACCAATCATCAGAAACTAGCCTTGCATTGTCGAGACGCAATAGGCCCCATGAGTGTGTAGATTTACCTGTTCCAGAGGGGGCGATAAGTGATACGCCTTTGCCTGCGAGGTCTATCGCTGCTCCATGAACCGAATAGATATTATGCTCATCCTCAAGAACATCGCTTGCCATCGCTAGGGCTATACTCTTTATCCATCCATAGTAGTCAACGTTTATCAGAAAGGCTGTTTTCGTGTAGGGATCATATTTCACAGCTACTGGTTGTCCTTTTTCTTGAAGAACCACTAACCTCCCATGAGATTTGACGTCTTCACTCATCATGTAGAAGTTATCATCCCACTGATCCTTTAGATGCTCCATATTAGTGAGCAGTTTTATGCAACATCCATAGATTCCGGCTTTTCTTGTGTACAGAAATTTGTCTTTGTATTGTTCGTACAGTCCATCCTTCTCTCTCACATCTATCAACTGCAAAGAGTATTCCATTTTTCAAATCCCTTCTTTGTCAGAATGCACTCTTCACTTAATCTTCGAGAACCAGAGATTAGCCTGGCAACTCGTGCTGCCACATACGCTAGCAGCTCTTTGTTCCAGAGAAATGTTTCAAATTATGTAAATGTTTACTTGGGAACCTTCCGCCAGAGGAACCGCTGTTCAAGGGGCTTAACAAAATGTGTATGTCCATGAATTGAGTTATAGAGCCAACGTTATTATGTCATTCATCTCCTAACTAAGGATAGTGAAAGACTTGGCAGATGAAATCGATCGGAAAATCATTGAGATCTTGAAACGTGACGCTAGGACACCGTACTTGGAGATGGCTAAGACACTCAAAATGTCGGAAGGAGCGATTCGAAGAAGAGTAAAGAAACTCGTAGAATCCGACACCATACAGAAGTTCACGATCGAAACCATTCAGCAGGGCCCGGCTGCTGTTATGTTGGTATCAGCGAACCCGTCTATCCCTACATCACAGATCTCCAAGGCGATGTTGAAAATCGATGGGGTTCAGAAAGTTTTTGAGGTCACCGGTGAGTTCGACGTAGTTGCACTCCTCTCGGCGCCAGATACCCCTGCACTAAACGCCTGTATCGAAAAAGCACGAATGCTCGAAGGAATCAACCGTACAAACACTATGATGATGCTGAGATATTGGTAGGGTAGGCAAATGTAACCCGAGGATTATCCTGAACTCCCGTACGCGCTTCTGTCTCGCCAGATTCTTCACATGACACTTTGCATTCTTTCACAAGCTTCAGTTATCCTCTCAACTGGAATTGTAAGTGCAAATCTGATGAAGCCTTCTCCGTAGGTACCGAAACCAATACCGGGCGTCACCATAACTCCTTTCTCAAGAACCTTCTTCGAGAACCCCATTGAATCCATTCCACAGTTTACCCACACGTAAAATGTGGCTTTAGGTGCCTCGCATCGAAGCCCTAATGATCTCAGTCTCCTGACCAGCACATCCCTTCTCTCCTGGAAAGTTGCAACGCTCTCTCTGACGCATTCTGGCGGTCCACTGAACGTGTAGCTTCCTAAGGCTCTTATCGCAGCCTTCTGCACATAGAGAGGCGGTCCTGAATCAATCTGGGACTTTATCTTTGCCAGATCTGCTATGACTTGTTCGCTCCCAACGGCGAAGCCTATCCTATCCCCTGTCATGTTGAAAGTCTTTGAACATGAGTGGATTTCTATACCAACATCTTTCACATCTTCGATCTCCATAAGGCTCGGTGGAGTGAAGTTATCGAAAGCGATCTCACTGTACGCGTTATCGTAGCAGACGATAAGTCGGTTTCTTCGGGCGAATTCAACTAACTCTTCCAAGAAATGTCTTTCCACAGTGGCTGACGTAGGGTTGTTGGGATAGTTTAGGAAAATGATTTTTGCCTCTTCGCTTGAGATCTTCTTCAGTTCGGGTTTGAAACCATTCTTTTCGAGGAGAGGCATCACAATGGGTATGCCATCGCATAGCAGCGTCGCTCCATTCATGTAGACTGGGTATGCTGGATCAGGTACTAGCACCTTGTTTCCGGGGTTAACGTATGCCCTTGCAAGATTCGCTAATCCTTCCTTTGATCCGATTAGTGCGAGAACTTCTTTCTTTGGATCTAGGTCGACTCTGAAGCGTTTCTTGTACCACTCTGCGACGGCTTCTCTGAACTCTAGTTCCCCTTGACTGAGCGAATAATTGTGATTCCTAGGGTTTGAAACCTCTTCTCTGAGCGCATCAAGAACAAAGTCTGGTGTGGGTAGATCGGGGTCTCCTATTCCAAAAGAGATTAGATCAATTCCCCTCTTCTTCTTCTCAAGCGCCGCCTTCTCCATTTCACTGAACAAATATGGAGGGAGGCTTCTTAATCTCTGAGCTTCTTCAATTCCCAATTGGATCATCTTGGAAAAGTTGTCCTTCGAATACCTTCTCGACGAGACCTTCCAAAGTGATTGAATCACCGAGTTCTACGTGAAGGGTCCCACCTAACAAATTCACTTGTACTTTCTTTCCGGTCCTGTTCAGTCTATGCGCAGCGGCTGCGCTCGCACATGCTCCCGTTCCACAAGCCGAGGTCTCACCAACTCCACGCTCCCACGTTCTTACGCTAATCTCTCCTTGATCTTGAACAGTCACAAATTCAACGTTTGTATGTTCTGGGAAGTATGGATGTTTCTCAAGCTGAGGTCCGATCTCGCGCACAGGGTATGATTCAAAATTTGGAACGAATGTGACACAGTGAGGGTTTCCCATCGATACACATGTAATTTTGAGTTCTCTGCCACCAATATTGATTGGCTCGTCCACGCATTCGCCCTCACCGACCATGGGCACGTCTTTCCGTCGAAATGATGGAACGCCCATGTTGGCTCGCACATTGGCGACGCTCTCTCCATCCGTCAATATTTCCAATTTTCTGGTCCCCGCCAATGTTTCCACATTCATTATCTTTTTCGCAACGATTCTGTTGTCGTAACAGTATTTGGCAATGCACCTTACTCCATTTCCGCACATCTCTGCCTCACTGCCGTCTGAGTTGAAGATCCTCATTTGAACATCAGCGATTTTCGAGTTGCGCACAAAGAGAATTCCATCAGCACCGACGGAGAAACCTCTCCTGCAAAGTTTCTGTGCAAGTCTAGGAAGGTTCTCTTCGCTTAGGCTCTCTCTTCTGTCATCGATGACTATGTAGTCATTTCCGAGACCATGCATCTTCCAGAACTTCATTCCACATCGACCAATATGTGCGGGGTTTATCCTGTAGCACGATTTAAACGATCAGCCTCGGTTCCCAATATCCTCGATGAGATTCGATTATTGAAGCCACTCCGCGATCTTCTGACCTGCAGTCAACGTCTCAAGGTGTTCTTCTTCTCTCACAGCTGTGTATCTGCCATCTTTCAGTAGAACTTCAGCGGGTCTCGGCCTAGAATTGTACTGTGAACTCATAACAAAACCGTATGCACCTGAATTCAAGACCGCTAGAACGTCTCCGCGTCTAATCTCCTCAAGTTTTCTATCTCGGGCTAAGAAATCGCCGGACTCGCATAGTGGCCCTACAACGTCATATACTCTTTCAGTTCCGGCTCTAGTGGCATTCGCAAGAACTATTTCGTGATATGAACCGTACATGGAAGGTCTGATCAGAGTATTGAAACCTGCGTCCACGCCAGCGAACTCTTTGAAAGGTGTTGTCTTAACAGAGTTTACTCTTGTCAGTAAGATCCCTGCATCACATACGATATACCTTCCCGGCTCAATGCATAAGGCAGGTTCTCCAAGTCGATACTCTGAAACACGTTTCCTAAACAGCGTGACGATGCGGCCACTTACTTCTTCTAGGTCAAGCTCCTGCTCGTCTGGTCTGTAGGGGACCCCAAAGCCTCCTCCCAGATCGACAAACTCAAAGTCGACTCCAAGATCTTCATGCGCATCTCGCGCGGTGGCAAGAAGGTTCTCCATCGCCTCAAAGTAAGGTTCTGGGTCTAAGATACCGGACCCTATGTGCATCTGAATCCCGAATCTGTTTACTCCTGCATCTTTGGCCATCTTGAATGCCTGTTGCGCATTCCTCTTGAGCAGACCAAATTTCGAGTCTCTTGAGCCTGTGACGCAGTGTTCGTGGTGACCTGCACCAACTTCAGGATTCACTCTAACAGCGACCATGCGTGGACGCGCCTTTCTTAGGAGATATTCCATTTGGGAAAGAGAGTCCACATTAATCGTGACATTTGACTTGATGGCATAATCAAGCTCGTCTTCACCGACGCTTGTTCCAGTATAGAGGATACGCTCCGGGTCGAATCCTGACTTCAGAGCGAGATATATCTCTCCTGGCGAGAGTACGTCTAGAAAGGCTCCCTCGTCACGCATTATTGCGAGGACCGATATGTTCGTGTTTGCCTTAGCCGCATAGTAAATTCTTGTATTCTGGTAACGTTCATGAAATGCTTTGTACAATCTTCTATAGTTGTCACGAATCCTGCTTTCACTCATAATGTATAGAGGTGTTCCGAACTTGGACGCAAGTTCAACGAGTGAGACTTTCTCGAAATACAGTGCTCCGTATCGTCTTTCGAGGAGCCCGCTTCGAAACAGACTGGTCTGGGACAACGTTCAATCACCGCCAAGTAGATTTGATTACTATTGCCTTAGAACATCTTCCATCGTATAGACCATGGGGTTGGACTGCTTGTTCAACCATTCCGCGGCGTAAAGTGCTCCCTGTGCAAATACGCTTCTTGAGAACGCTATGTGTTCTATCCTGATCATTTCATTTTGACCCGCTATGATTACATCATGTACTCCAGGGATTCCTCCTGCTCTGACGGACAGCACCTCTAACTGCCCCTCGCGTCTCTTTGACAAACCTTCTCTGCCGTAGATTCTCTCCGAGTAGCCTCGCGTCGCCGAGATTATGTCAGCGATCTTTCTTGCAGTTCCGCTTGGAGCGTCTGCTTTTCCCGAGTGATGCGCCTCCACAACGCTGAAGTCAAAACCCTCTGGGAACAGTCTAGACATTTCTAATGTCTTGAAAAGCACATTCACACCAATCGAGAAGTTGGGTGATATGACCGCAGGCACTTTTCCCGTCAATGTCTGAGTTATGGTATGCATTTGATCTTCTGTGAATCCAGTTGTTCCCATAACCACTTTCTTACCCAACTGGACGGCTGTGGGAATATTCACCAACTCTGCCGAAGGAGTTGTAAACGACATGTAGATATCCGCGTCTTTGAGAGCTTGACTCAGATCTTGCTGGGAAACTATCTTGAGATCCGTCGGCGACAATCCAAGTTGACCTAGACTCTTTGCCACGTTTTCACTGTTCGGAATTGTGACCGCCCCAACAACTTGGAAGTCTCTGGAAGCGGCCTCCCTGATTACTGTGCTTCCCATCCTTCCGTCGGCGCCTACTACGCATATCCTAATAGGTCTCGTAGCACAGGTCCCTCCAGTATCTGTCATCGTAGAGTCTCTTCTGAAGGTCGACATTAAAGAACTCCTCAATTGGATGAAGAATGCCGGGGTTATTCTTGTAAACGGTCCGCGTTTTCTCCAACAAGACTTCGATACCCTTTCTCGTCATCTTTCCCAAGGGAGCTCTGCACGGTCCAGACGGCATTCCAATTATATTCATCAACGTCTTACAGGGTAATGGATTTCTTGCTTTGCACGAGACTGTGCCGTAGGGCGTTGTCTCTTCAGTTTTTACAGTAACGATTTGGAACAAGGGTTTGAGCGAATCTGCTAGTCTCTCAGCTTTGTCGAGTTCTCCAAGCATGATGAATTTGCACATGTCATGCACAGCCTTCGGAGCAATATTTGATGCAACCGACACGACTCCGCACGCTCTGATATCTTTCATTGTCATCAGTTCGTAAGTTCTATCATCGTCTCCTGAAAGTATGTCGAATTGATTTCCACAGACTCTACGTGTTAATCGAGCATTCTCATAGTCCCCTGTGGCCTCTTTTACAGCATTGACGTTTCCACAGGTTCTATGAAGGATCGCGAGATCTTGGGGCATAAGCTGTGTTCCAGTTCGTCCAGGAATTACGTAGGGGATCAACTGCATTTCCGGAACAGATCTCGCGATAGGTTCATAGTACTCTTTTCTAATTTCGATAGAACTTGGACCATTATAGTAGGGATCTATTAGCAGAGCAGCCTTGGCACCGAGATCCCAACTCTTCTTCGTCGCCTCTATTGCTTCCTGGCTGCTGTTGCTGCCTGTACCGGCAACTACCAAGAATTTTTCACTGGAACAGTCTAAGGCCCGTTCGATCACTCCTATGTGTTCTGTCCAATTCATAGTTGGGGATTCGCCCGTTGTTCCCACCATGACAACGCCACTCACTCCGGCCTGGACCTGAAAATCCATCAGTCTTCCTAGGCCGTCATAGTCAATAGTGGAATCTTTCATCGGCGTAACTATTGCAGTGTAGCAACCGCTAAACATGTCGACTCAAGCTCCTAATGTAACGATTTGAGCTACCATATGTGCGCCTATTAAAAAGATTTACGCAATTTTCTACGCATTTAGTATCACTATTACGAAAAACGTTAGTCAGGCGCCTAGTATCGCGATATTTGAAGAAAGAAGCCGGGATTGCTTCGCCAGGCGTAGTTCAACAATAGTTACGAAACGAAACACGTACAGATATCACAGCATCGACGTAACGGTTGTGAAATGGATGGTAGCCTTACCTAAATGGGAAAGCCGTTAGCTCTCAGAGTGCCCAGCAAAGCTTGCCTGTTGAAACCGACAATGATTGTTCCACTGACGTCTATTACTGGGACACCTCTCTGACCGGTCTTATTGATCATTTCCTGAGCAGCAGTTAGGTCCGCAGCGACATTTATTTCGTTGAAGGGAACACCGAGCAGCGTGAGAAACTCTTTCGCCGCATTGCAGAACGAACATGTTGGAGTACTGTAAACAGTTACTTTCATCTGATCTCGTCCATTGCCATCGTTTCGTCTCGCAAATTAATAAGAGTTAGTTCTCAAGCTGAACAAGACGCTTCAATTCATGTCATGACAATACAATTGGATTGAGGAAACATAGTCTGAGTTTGCCAGAAAATCAGATAGAGAAAAACGGGGGCATCATACAAGCTCTTAATACTGCAGAGTGGAGTGTCTAATCATGATCGAAGCTCTAGACGAGTTAATGGCCAAGCATAAACTCGAAGCCATACTGGTTTATGGAGACAGCACCTTCGGAAATCCTGAACTCCATTATGTCGTAGGTGCAGATCTTGCCAGAGGCGGGATCTACATGAAACAAAGGAAGAAAGCACCAATTCTTGTTGTTAGCAACATAGATTTCGGCGAAGCGTCAAAAGGCGTCGTTAGGGATGTTAGAACCTACTTTGAATATGGATACGAAAAACTTGTGGCGAAGCACGGTAGAGATGAAGCAGGTTTCCTCCTCTTCGATCGAATTCTCAAGAAGCATAGGGTAAGGGGCGCAGTTGGACTTTATGGTAGAAACGATGCAAGCGACATCTTACAGTTAGGGAAACATCTTCGAAAAATGGGACACAGAATCATTGGTGAGAGGCATCCGAATGTTATAGAAGCTGCAAGAGAGACGAAATCGCCCTTGGAGATAGATAAGATCAGGAATGTGGGGACAAAGACTGAGAGAGTTGCTAGGAAGACCATTGAGTTCTTGCAGAGCTGCGAAAAAGATGGCGATTACCTGACGTACGACAAGAAGAAGTTGACGGTGGGGATGGTAAAGATGGTGGCCAGACGCTATCTCGCCGACGAGAACTTGACAGCTACGGAAGGTCTGATAATTGCCGTAGGACCGAGATCTGCTGATCCTCACTATCCTGGCGAAGATGAAGATCCTGTTATGATGGGTCAGCCGATTGTTTTCGATATTTTTCCACGGGAAATAGGGGGCTACTGTTACGATATGACGAGGACGTTTGTTCTCGGCAAACCATCAGAGAGAATCAGAAAAATGTACGATTCGGTCAGCGAAGCTCAACAGATTACCTTTGACCTTATAGAGGAAGAATGTAGAGCTGAGAAGCTAATGGATGCCGTATGTAATCATTTCTCCAGTGATGGATTCAAAACTATTCGTGACTTAATTAAGGGCGACAAGGAAACTGAGAGAATAGGATTTGTGCATTCGCTGGGACATGGCGTGGGCTTGACGATCGGTGAAAAACCATATTTGTCGCTACATAGCGATGATATCTTGAAGGTTGGACACGTCTTCACTGTGGAGCCTGGGCTCTATGATCCAGAAGTTGGTGGAGTTAGGATTGAGGACGTGATCGCTTTGACCGACTCGGGTATGGTAAACCTGACAGGCTATGAAAAGACTCTGGAGATCAGCGTCTAGGTTGGATCAAGGGATGATTTGAATGGGCCTTGAACGTCTAGTATCCTCGGGCGGAGTTGTCTTTCGCAGGTCTGGATCTCAGATTTTCTACCTTCTCCTAGGATTTAGGCGACGGAATATTTGGTGTCTCCCCAAAGGTTTGATCGAACACGGTGAGACCGAGATTGACGCAGCTACACGCGAAGTCAGAGAAGAGACGGGTGTAAGCAGCCTTAAACTCATTGACAAAATAGGCACGATCAGATATCAGTTCGGCTATAAGGACAAGAGGTTTGACAAGACCGTTCATTTCTTTCTTTTCGAAACCGATCAGGTTGAGACAGTTGTCGGGACTGAACATGACATGTACACATGGCTACCCTTCGAAAAGGCTATTCAAGCGATGTCATATCCAAATGAAAGGGACATACTTGAAAGGGCTAACTCAATGGTAACAGCATTGATTCCAGAACAGTCAACGATTGAAACTTCTCAACCAAGAACGAATATTGAGACCGAACCTTAGCTTCTTGGAACCTTAAGGGGTCTTGCCGCAACCGCATGGACACTTGAAAGATTCCTGAAGATGATTATAGACATCCATTGTTTCTGACAATGTCTTCTCTGTCTGTGATGACCCATATACTACAAAGTATCTTCCAGAGTTCTCGCAATACAGGTGCGCCGCCCACAGTTCCCGTTGTCCTGCGTTTCTGGTGCCAAACATTGATGTGGATCGTAGAGCTGCGCTGAGGCGTGTGTAGAGCGCTCTGTGACCGCATATTTGGAGTTCCTTTCGATCCAGAACCTCAAGGTTTCCTATCTGTCCATCCTTCTTGATCCTTTGAACGCTTGCTTTGACTTGATCATCCAGAGTGGCAAACTTCTTTTGAATAATTTCCAGAAGCCCCCATGAAACGAACATCTTAGTTCCGTCCTGCGCCTTGAAAGCAACATCGCCCTTTGCATGTTCAGATTTAGGGTTCAGCTCAACTTTCCAAGTACGAGGATAGTCTACTTGAAAACCATAGACAGCGAATCGATCATAGTCCATGTCCATTACTACACCGAGCCGCTTAACCTGATCAACTCCTAATAAAGTCTAGGGTCCGATTGCACCAATAGGGACTTTCTTTTTGCTGAGCTTTCTAATTAGTACAGCTTCCTTAGTCTGGGTTAGATGCAAGTAGGCTATGGAACATAGCTGATTTCATCCTTACTCGTAAAGACTGTGATAATCGTATGTGTTCTGACCACACCTTCAAGAGCCCGAATCTTAGCCATAACCAACTGCTGCAGCTCATCTATGTTATTGGCAACAACCTCAACAAGTAGATCAAAGTCACCTGTTATCCCCTTGACCTTAAGAACTTCCTGACTTCTCGCAATTTTCTCACCCAAGATTCTCTCCTTTCCGGGAACCGTTGAAACAAATACGTAAGCAGAAACATTCTTTCCATAGATCGTCGGGTCAACAATCATGCATTTCCGATACGCGCCGCTTCCTTTCATTTTTTTCAAACGATTATGAATGGTTACAGAGGTTGTCTTCAGCTTCTCAGCCATGTCTGCATATGTCAATTCCGGATTTTTGTAGAGCATTCGTAGTATCCGAAAATCCATCTCTCCAACTTTTCGTTGCTTCAAACAAATCACGCAGGTCTTGAGTAGATGTAATCTTTATTCGAATTCTTACTAAGATGACTGCCCGCTATTTCCATAAATCAACATGCTAAATGATTTTCAGTTCCTTTCCTATCTTTTCAAATGTTGTGATTGCAAATTCTAGATCTTCACTTGTCAAGGCAGCGTTCATAATCGTTCTAATCCGAGCTTTGTCTCTCGCAACCATAGGAAAGACTATTGGCAACGCGAATACTCCCTCTTCGAACAATCTATCGCTCATTTTCCTAGCTAGATCACTCTCACCAACAATAACCGGCGTTATCGGAGTCTCGCTTATGCCTATGTCAAAACCTAGATCCTTAAGGCCTTTCTTAAAGTAACTCGTATTCTTCCACAAATTCTTAAGATGCTGAGGTTCATTCTCAAGAACATCTATTGCAGCTTTGCAGGCAGCCGCTACGGCTGGGGGATGTGAACCGCTTAGAAGCCAAGTCCTTGACTTGTTGTATGCAAAGTTGATTAGGTCTCTGCTGCCAGCAACATAACCTCCGACAACACCGAAAGCCTTGGAAAATGTCCCCATGTCGACATGCACTCTTCCTTCGAGGCGAAAATGAGACGTTATTCCTCTTCCATTCTCTCCAAGCACTCCGTCACCATGAGCGTCGTCAACGTATGTCATCGCGCCATGTTCCTCTGCTAAGGGAACAATCTTCTCCAACGGCGCGATATCGCCGTCCATACTAAACACTCCATCTGTAATAATCAGTATTCTACGGTAGTTCTTGGTTTCTGCTTCATTCAGCACCCTCTCCAAATCATCGGCATCCCGATGTTTGTAGACAGCTCGTTCTGCATAGCTCAGACGTACACCGTCTATAATGCTGCCGTGGTTGAGTTCATCGCTTATTATTAGGTCGCCCTTTCCATCCAACTGAGGTATAAGTCCAGTATTTGCAGCAAAACCCGTCTGATATACCAGAGCTGCTTCGGTATGCTTGAACCGTGCAAGATTCTTTTCAAGCTCCGCATGCAATTCCATATTTCCTGCAATCGCTCTAACCGAGCCTGACCCAGCTCCATACTTTCGGACAGCTTCTATAGCCGCCTCTTTGAGCTTCGGATGGTTGCTAAGTCCCAAGTAGTTATTTGAGCAAAGCATCAGAACCTCTCTTCCATCAACCCTACAGCGTGGCGTGCTAGCGCTTTCGAGCACGTGAAGCTTCCAATCAAGAGACTTACTGACCAGTTCATCATATTCCTCCTTCAGAAAAGCTACAGGACTTCTCACATCCATCCACCTATCGGCATTGTACCGGTAAACATAGAAACGAAGATTTCTTAATCAAATAAACCCTTTCTGTCGAGATTCTGAACACACGGTGATGTTTCTTACAATATCATCTACTCGTCGTAGCCTCCTGTTTCAGCGATGTATAACATAACCACTCAACTTCGTCGTAGACCTCAACATTTAGCCCTTCCTTCTCTAGCGGTTGTTTAACCTTTTCAAGAAGGCCAGTCTTGAGTACACCTGAATCGGTGACAATGAGCCCATTCTTGACACCAAGTCGCTTTATCTCCACGCCAATCTGATTGACAACACCAACGCCAAAGATCACTCTAGCTGGACACTGAATCTGGAAAGTTCTTAGAGGTTCAAAGAATTCACTCATGTTCATATCACAACGTGTAGACTAATCATTATCCTCAACACGGAAGACGCTTCGATTCCTCAGATTGATTGTTGAACTTATACTTTCGCTTACTATCGTGTGACTGGGAGAATATTTCGGGAAGATCTGTTTATCAAATGTCTGCGTACGCGTCAACCGAAGAAAACTGAAGTCTACTTCTATGAATGGACTTCAAACTCTTCTCTTAGAGTTCGATGTTTGAATCTAGGAGATTTTCTTGCAGATAGCATCAGCCATTTCACTAGTCTTCGCTGATCCTCCGAGGTCGTATGTTAGGACTGTTCCCTCTTTCAGAACTTCATGAACTGCAAGCTCGATTTTCTCAGCTGCTTCTTTTTCGCCCAAGTATTCAAGCATCATCTTCGATGCCATTATAGTGGCAATAGGGTTTACCTTGTTTTGGCCCGTGTATTTTGGTGCTGAGCCATGAACCGGCTCGAACATGGCATACTTATCGCCTATGTTGGCTCCTGCAACGACCCCTAGCCCACCTACCGTTTGCGCAGCTTCATCTGAGAGAATGTCCCCAAACATGTTCGTTGTTACTATTACATCGAACGATTCGGGTCTTTTGATAAGTTGCATTGTCAGGGCATCTATGTGTATATCTTCGACCTGAACTTTCGGAAACTCTCTTGCAACATCTAAAACTGATTGCTTGAATATTCCGTCGGTGAGTTTGAGGATATTGCCCTTGTGTGCATATGTTACATGTTTCTTTCGTTTCGTCGCAAGTTCAAAAGCGAATCTTGCGATACGTTCGGACGCTTTCCTAGTTATCACTCGTATAGCAATGGCGATTCCGGGAACAACTTCAAACTCATTTGCTACATACAATCCTTCAGTGTTTTCCCGCAAGATTACCATGTCAATATTTGGGTTGAGGCATGGAACTCGAGGCACCGCTTTGCAGGGTCTGACATTCGCATAGAGATCATACATCTTTCTAAGGGTAACAGCGACACTTCGAGGTGAACCCTCAGTCTCCGGTGTAGTCATTGGTCCCTTGAGGCACGCTTCCGTATCTTTCAATAGATGCAGCGTCTCTTCTGGAAGGTTGGTTCCATATTTTGCGATGCAGTGGTACCCCGCTTCACCCATTACATACTCAAGTTTTAGGTCACTTGTGTTCGTTTGAACCCTATCTAGGACTTTAAGCGCCGCATCCGTGACTTCAGGTCCAACGCCGTCTCCTTTGAGAACGGCTATTCTATGCACCTTAGTCAATGAACCACTATCACCTAATGTACACAGGGGGGGTTAAACCCCGCCTATGTTGATTTGATTATAGAAAAAAGAAAAAGAAAAGGTTTGGAACTTATGACGGGTTCTCTGGGTTCTAGAATCTTCGTCTTCTTCCTCCACGGAATCCGCCGCGTCCTCCTCCTCCTCGTCCTCCTCGATACCCTCCTCCTTCATCTCTGAAGCTTGGGCGGAAGCTTGGGTATCGGCGTTCTTGTTCGTACGTTTTGTCGGATAGGTTGTTTTTGTCGTTGACTTCAGCTATTGCTCCTTGAGATGCTTCGAAACTACCAAACCTTCCGATGTTGAGTCGCATAGAACCTTTGAAGAGGGAGACGTAACCGTTCTTGACGTCTATGACGTCGCCTTCCTTAGCTTTCTCGATGTTATCGTCCCACAGAGTCATGTATATGGAACCGGTTTCATCTGCGACAAGTGCGTCTACGACCTTATGGGTTGAACCGTCTGTTCGAGAGACTGTTTCTCTAGCCTCACCTTTTGAAACAACTTTCACCGTGAGGTTCAACTGTCTCGATTGTGGGGTCAAACTTTCTACTTTAACGCTCGCCGGTGCCGGCGGCTGTTCTGGATTCGACATATATTGTTGCACTCACCTTAACGATGGACTCTCAAGAGTTACTGAACCCTCTTAAGGATTATGTTTGGCCATTACGACTTATCGCGATTAAGGAAGCCTATCGAATTGTGGATTTCACATTCTGTAAAGATAAAGGGTTCTCACCGATGCATTGGTCAACATTGATCTAACAGGAAATCTCTTAGTCTATAAGGGAACTTCGATGAATAGACGTTCCAAGAGTTCTTTGTATCTGTTTCGAATTGTAACCTCTGTAACGTTGGCGATTTCGGCTATCTCTCTTTGAGTTTTTCTTTCGTTCATAAGAACCGTCGCTATGTAAGTTGCAGCGGCTGCTATTCCAGTCGGTCCCCGTCCACTGGTTAGCTTCATCTGTTTCGCAATCTCTAAGATTCTTATCGCTATCGCTTCTGCTTTTCCTGATACAATGAGTTTGTTTGAGAAACGTGCTGCGTAGTTTCGACTGGTTGATGGTGGAACGAAGGTTTCCAGTTCGCGGACCATGAAACGATAGCTTCGGCCTATGTCCTTTTTGTTTAGAGTGGATGCACCAGCGATCTCGTCGAGTGTACGTGGTACGCCGCATTGTCGACAACTCATGTATACCGCGGCGGCTGTAACATTGTGAATAGATCTTCCCCTGATGAGGCGTTTCTTTATCGCTTTTCTATAGATGACTGAAGCCGTTTCAACAATAGTTTTGGGCAGGTTTAGGGCAGATGTGATTTTACTTAATTCGGATAATGCGACTGCGAGGTTCCTTTCGGTAGCGTCTGAAACTCGCACTCGTCTCTGCCATTTTCTCAGTCGATAGAGTTCCATCCTCTGGGCTGGATCGAACTTCTTTCCAACTGTGCGTTTGTCTCTCCAGTCGATTACCGTTGAAAGTCCTTTATCATGAATCGTATATGTGAGCGGCGCTCCGACCCTCGTGCGTTTGTTTTTCTGTTCATCATCAAAAGCTCTCCATTCGGGTCCAGGGTTACTTAATTTTTCAGCGATTACACATCCACATGCCATGCAGACAACTTCAGCCGCATCATAGTCACGCATAAGTTTTGAGCTGCCACATTCTGGACAGGCCCGCAACTTTGACTGGTTTGAGGAAATGGTCGTAACTTCTTCGAGTTTGGAGTCTTCTGACAATATCTCACCTTTCACGCCTTTTCATCGGAAGCGTACACGACTCTTCCAACTAAAGCGGAAGGCTCCGAAACTGTGGGTTTGATCGACACGTACGGAATCGAGACCGGTCCGAAAACGTCGAAGACAAATCCAACTTGCTTCAGCTTGCTGTCGAAGACTCTTGTTCTCAATCGAGGTAATGAACCTGTTTCTAGTTTTAGTATGAGGCTACGGCTTTTTGAGAGATGAAGAATTTTACCGAGCCTCTTCAACCTCTTGTATTCACTCCCCGACTGTTGAACAACTGGAAGTGTAAGAATCATAATATAAACGTAGCTTAGATATGCAACATCCACGTGACGAGTTCAGATTCACCGACAAGAATCTCTTTCACAT
>Ga0315282_10006065_pt1 | contig 20332 bp, 27 predicted proteins | sample YL17G07_20_MG_FD_203693 | JGI IMG/M metagenome (GOLD analysis project Ga0315282, IMG submission 203693) | Sediment microbial communities from Yellowstone Lake, YNP, Wyoming, USA - YL17G07_20 | ecosystem: Environmental > Aquatic > Freshwater > Lake > Sediment | place: USA: Wyoming | collected... | reverse complement strand
CTTTTGGCGCCAAACTCAATTACGCCTTTAATTTCCTCTGCGATTGAATGTATTACGTACGGGTGGAGCATGACAGGCAACTTACCATCAAATTCAGGTGGACCCAGTTGTTGCCATGCTGGAACCTCGCCCTCTTCGCCTTCTCCCGCTGCTCCTCCCCCTGCATATTTAACTCTTATTTTCTCTAATGTCTCAAAGATTCTTGGCAGAGGCGCCAAAACTTTGTCAACTCTATCAGCCCAATCTTCGAGGACATCCTCTGGCTCTTTCGCCTTAGCAGCTGGCACTCTTGCTTCTTTAGCGCCTTTTTTAACAAGACCTTTAAAAGGTTCATAGTGATCCCAAACTACGCCGACAAATCGTCCTGCTTGCGGTCCTTCCGTTGCTCTAGCAATAAGACGGTAGTGCTTATCTGGCTCAAACATCTCAGTTGCCTCAGCCACCGTAATAAGAGTATACGTTGCCTCAGCAATGCTGTGCCAACCCGGCCCCTCACTTCCACCATATGCCTGCAGCTCAAAAGTACACATCACTTTTTCCCATTTCTTCTTTCCAAATCCAAACGGCACGAAATCACACCTAAAGGATTTATATTGCTTTTAGGTTAATATGCCTTTTGTGGCTGTTATGACTGGAGAAGGTAAAATTAAAAAGGAACTCTATGATTTCTTTTTCCATCTTAATCTACCCGTATCCCTTAGCACACAGGTTTTTGATGTAGCTATTAGAATAAAGGATAAACCTTATGCTATTGAACTAAAGATGCCTTTCGTCTGTAAGCGATATTGGGGATTTTCGCTTAAAGGTGTTCACTTTGGAAAGGACCAAGCTGAGAGACAGGAGGAAATCTCAAAGGTGTGGAATATTGTTCCAGTGCTCATAATTTATGACCACGGGAAATTTTTTGTCATTGAAAATTATATTAAGAAGGTAAAAGAATTTCAGAATGAACATGGTGGTCGTGATATTATTCCCCTAGAAGTTTTTGATAACTTAATACCTCTTGGTAAATGGTTAAGGTCTATTTAGGTGTATTTAAAACCTTTCTCCATTAAGTCTTTCTTTTATGAACTTAGCATATTTCTCGCCCGTCTTGAATCCCATTACTCTTCTTAAAGAAGTGAAACATGGTGCTTGCCAGTCTACAGGAAGTCTGCCTAAACGTCTAAGCTTCATGGCAAATCGTATTTCTTCCTCTCTAACCATTTCATGCACGTTTCTCTGATTAATGTTCAAGTCAAAGCCTCCCACATCGAAATAAGCCTGCTTATAAAACGCCATGCCCTGTCCCGGCGCTCGCATTCCCCCTGCCAAAAGAGGACCAACATCCATAAGCGTCATCCAAGTGCTAATATAAGAAACTGCCAAGTTTTCAGTTGGATCCACAAGCCTGGGTGTGACTACTCCCACAATGGGCTGCCTAAACCATCTTAACACGAGATTCAACCAGTTAGGCGGATAAAACGTGTCAGCGTCAACAGAAACAATTATTTCTCCTTCTGCCTTCTCCATTCCAATATGTCGTGCCGTAAGTTTTCCTCTTGGAGCCTGATAAACTTTCCAGCCATAATCTTCTGCGATAGCTACAGTCTCATCGTCGCTGTGGCTGTCAATTAATATTTTCTCAAAACTTGTAGGGTTCTCTATTAGAACATTCTGGTCTTCAAGCGACTGCAAGGTTCTTTCAATAAAGCCTTCTTCGTTTAATGAACACATGACTATGGACGTAAAGAGGGGAGGGTCAAAAACTGTGTCGCGTCTATTAAAGACTCTTGCCGTCATAAACTTGTATATGCCCACGGTAGAAAGTCCAAGAGCTGTTCCAAAAACCAGAACTTTTCCAAGCAACTACCGTTTCCCCAAAACCAATAATAGGAAAATTCCTCCTAAAATGATTATGGGTAATATATTAGGCGCTTGAGCAGTTGGAACTTCAGTGACTTTTGGTGCTTCTGCCACTTTTCGCCACCATAATTCTTCTCTAGGAACTGAAGGTTCACCGCCAGAACGAGAAAGAATCACTTGGCTCCCTGTAGTTGTCAAATTCTGCCTCCATGTCTGAAGTTGCGTTCCATCAGCACCATAAAACAGTTGGGGAATAAGCGGAGCAATATACGTTCCATCACTACGCCTAGAAACTAAGTATCCCTGCAAAGCGACTTGTTGGTATCCAGGCGACTCAACATTTGCTGTAAGACTGAAACTTTCATCTTCATCTAACATTAGCATGGTCATCTACTTCCAAAGTAAACAAGTGCTAATCCCGCCATATAATGGTGAAATCTGTCTATTTTACCAAAATCTCTAATATCGTCTAGGAACAGTATTAATCCTACTCCGAATAGCAGTAGCTTCATCTTTGTCCCATTCTTGTTGAACGTGGTCTATATCCTGCGCTGAGCCATCCTTGTTTCACTGCAAACTGATAGACAATATACATGCCGAAGCCTGCTACTCCCGCAATAAGAGTCCATTTCAGAATAGATTCAACATCCATTTGTCTCACCTAATCTAATTTACTCTATCTGCGTTATAACAATTACTGCACCAATCACTCCTACCGCTAAGATTAAAGGAGTCCAATCAATACCTGGGGGTGCAGTCTTAACAAAACTAAAACTAACTTCAGTTATTTTTCCCTCGTACACCGTAGCAGGAGTCTGCTTTGGCTGGCCTTGATAAGAAGCCTTCACAGTGTAGGTTGCAGGGTTTAAGTCTAAGGAAAACGGTGTAGTGTAAGTTCCAACTCCCACAACTTCTACTGACGCAGCAACTTCATCCGAATTAGCGAAAGCACGACAATAAAGTGTTCCCTTCCCAGGCGGAGGTGGAGTAATTCCGTAATAAGCAGTTATGGTTTTAGTTTCATCCTCACTTAATGTGATGCGTCGCGGGTTAGCTGTTGAGCCGTCTTCCCATTGACTAAAATCTTGAGCATCCATTAAGACACTATATTCTGCGTTAGGAGTTAATTTAAAGGTTCCAGGAGTAAACCCGCTTGTTCCATCTATCGTAAAGTGTTTGCCAGTTGGTATAGACGCTATTGTTAGACTTGGCATTTCATATTCATAACTAAAATGTGGCTGGTCAACCCAAAAAGAACCGTCACCTACAATGCAACTAGCATATAACACTATTGTCTTTATTTTTGTCCAATCAATTGTTCCTGTCCATCCTTGACCTGGTCCAAGTGGAAAAGCTTTTGTTTCCCATGCTCCTGTTGGTTGCGTTCCGAAATCTTGTCGAACGCTGTTTCCGCTTTTATCCCAAAGTGCAATAATGCAGTTACCATCCATCTTCTTAGATTCTAAAGCATGTAGAAAATTAAATTTAGCGTTCTTTTTTGTAGCGTCATACTCATAACCATCATATAACTCGAACATGGCCACTATATACCCATCACTGTTAGAATTGCATCTTATGGACCCGTTTCCTACAGCCTTATTAACAAGGTCTAAGTAGATGTCTCCAGCGCCAGGAGTGCCTCCTGCATACCAATAACCTTCAGTTGGAGTTAACGTTTCTCCCCATGCATCTGGGTTCTCTGGATAAGTTTTTATAGGCATTTACTTGCCTCTAACCAAATCCAAAACTTTAGGCACAATTATTACTGTGCCAACAACTATTCCTCCCACAACCAGAAGTGCAATTACACTGCTAACCCAGTCTGTTTCTGGCGTTGGTACGCCTCCTTTCCAAGGACAGTTTGCTTCGTGAGCATCCCTTTCTGCTTCTGTTGCGAAGCCTTGACCGCAATACATACAACTGTATGGCTTAGCTACGCTGGGATTGTACACATTTTGCATATAAGTAATGTACTCAGCTAGAGTGTCAAACACCTTTCCATCAGGCGTGTAAAACTTCATTCTTGGAAAAATCCTTTCAACAAAAGCCGCAGTAGACGAAAGAACCTGGCAAATAGCCATCATTCCTACAATGATTAGAGCAATTATAAGCCCAATAGTAACAGGATCTAAGGGACTTTCACCAGCAACCCACAAGTCAATGCTTACATTGTCTTGAAATGTTGTTCTTATTTTTTTACACTGTTCTACGATAGCGTCGATGCTCTGATAGGCTAACTGGCTATTAAAATCGTTTTTTAAAGTAGTCAAGTCATACTCAAACTGGGTACCCGTAGCTAGAGCCTGACACTTGCTATAAACAACCATTCTCTTTTTTATAGGACTAAAGGCAAGCTTTGTGCCGCCAGCCTGTTTAACTCTTAACCTCTGCATAGTCCTCCTTCCTAAAACAATATACTGCTTTACTTGATAAAAACATTTCTAGCGTGAAGTTTTTAAAGCAGAAGTCTTTTTATTTTATTGGATGACTACAATGGTTGAAAAAGTAGTTTCAAAACAGACTTTAAAAAACGTCGTATTGTTCATAACAGTTGCCTTCACAGTCTTTGAAGTGCTAGTTGCTGCTGGCGTAGTGAATATTCAGAACAGTCCATACTTACCGCCAAACCTGCAAACACAAGAGAGCTGGTACCTAAACCCCATTTGGTGGGTTATCGGCGTAACAGTAGTAGTCAACTTTGCTGGTTACATTGAGAACGTAGTGATTAACAATCAGCCTTATGATTACAACAAGTTCGTTGAAACATTCTTCAAATATCTGCCTATGCTACTGATATTCACACAATTTCTGCCAAACGAGGAATCGGCAATGTTGGCGTTTGCTCTTGACTATCTCAAACGTGCATTATCCAGCGCGGGAACAAAAACAAGTTAAAAATCAAAGTCCCTTTTTCTTTTTTTAGTTTTTACGCTTGACCCAAAAACCTTAAAAGACCATACGTCACTGCGGCTGAAACAACAGAAATGACTATGGGCAGAATAACCGTCTTAATCATGCCTGTCGCAGACTTAATTTCCTGCACATCCTTAACAAGTCCACCTCGCATATCATCGCCCACAAGAGTTTTCTTAACCAGTTGAAGGTCATTTTTAATTTCCCCGCTTATCTGGAAACATTCGTCTCTCGTAACAAAAGGAGGCGGATCCTTTCTTTTCTTAGACACTTATCTTCCCTCTCGTTAACAATAGAAAAATGGCTCCTAATCCTGCAAGCTGAGGCAAACTTAACCCTGCTGCACGAGGGCTAACAGCTGCTCCTATCGCAACACCCGACCAGTAACTTGCGTACTGCATGGCTACATCTCCCCAATCAGGTCTAACAAACATTACCGTGCCACCTAAAACACGAGCACTTTTGTCTCCAAACGCAACCAAACCGTCCCTGTCATGTTCAAGAGAAGCTATCACTTCAGCCCAATCAATTTCAGTCTTAGGTCGCAACTTCGCAATCCACTCGTTGCACTTGTCAACTCCCGCCTGCCAAACCTGCTGCAAAGTAGCTCCTTGAAGCAACTTCGTAATAATCGTCACAGTCACATCTTTAAACGGTTCCGCATAAGGGTCTTGCTCCACGCTATAATCAGTATTTACCATAAAAGTGAAATCTACCATGTAGCCGATGGTTCCGACTCCTCCCTTTTTGATGATTGAAGGCAAAAGTTCCACGCCGACACTACAGCTTATAAAATGGCTTAAGGTTCCACTCATTATCTCGTCGTTTTGACATGCTTGAAGAACAACTTCTTCCCTTTGAGCAGTATAAGTGTTAGCGTTCCCATGACCCGCCATTATTGCCCGTTGTGGATGGTATGTTTGTATTGTTTCAAAAATCTTTTCTTTTGTAGCATCGTCGCCGTGTAAGTCAATTATCGTGAGCGACATTACTCCACTTCCTTACTTTTTGAATAAGATTCTTCTCATTTTTTAACTCGCTTTGCCAAATCATTAGTGATTTATAACCGTAATTTAAAAAAAGTTCCTGTCTCCTCTGAACATCTTCCTCAGTATGCCAATGCTCCCCAAGCACTTCAACAATCATCTTTTCTTCTTCGTTTATAAAATCAGGATTTAAACCGTTAATCAAAATAGCGCCATTTCCAACATATCTAAAAGGAAAATTCTGTTCTTTACAGATTTCCATGAACCTTTTTTCGATAGAAGTGGGTTTCTTTAGTAATGATTTGAAAACTCTTTTTCTTACATCCTCTTTAAACAAATGTTGTACCTTTTCCTTTCTCTCCTCAAAGGATAATTTCTTCCATCGTTCTTTAGCTTTTCTTGAAAGCAATTGCCTAAACTCTGGACTCTTATTCCTTTCATGTAGCACTTTTTTCCACCAAGGTTTTGTTGGAATAGCATAAATCCTGAACCATCTACGAATTACACCCTCGCTCACCCCATACTGCTCCATTAAGCCTTTAACTCTCTTTTCCCTTGTCCAATATAAGTCATACAATACCTCTCTTGGAGGTACTTCGTATTTGATATGTGCCTCCGATTGGTCTCTACGAGGTATATTATAGCTGATAAGCCAACGCCGAGTAGTTGCAGTGGAAACTGTATAAATCTTAGCAAGTTCCAGTGTGCTTTTTTTATCCTTTAGATATGCTTTGCATAGTTCCTTTCGTGGAGGTATCGCTTTAATCATCTTATCACTCAACAAGATAGTTGAGTCGCTTCGCCTCATCATAAATATATGTTTTACCTACTTTCGTTTCCATTTCCACTTCTCGAATCAAATCTAGAACTGAATAGGCTTTGAAATCTATGATTTTGCGTGGTCTTCGCTTTTCTGCTTCGGGAAGTTCTGCAAGCCACTGTCTCAACCGGGCAAGCGTTAACTCTTTAGCTTGTTCAAATGATATGGCTGACATTTTCATCGCCTACTTACTATAATAAAGAAAAGGGGAAATAAAACTTGCTACTTTAATGCTTTGACAATCAAATCTATGACGGCTCTGATAGCAGACCTAATCTCAGTGTGCTTCCGAATAAAATCTGCAAATGGAGGACTAAAGTGATAGTAAAGACCAACTATGCTGTCTGGAAGACATCGATCTCGAAATCTCCGTAGAACACTTAGCTGTGGAACTAATGGGCTTCCATAAGCGGCTGTAGCGATGAAGCATGGCGATGGAGGCGCAGTTACTTCTACATAATAGGCGACGATGGACATGTCAGTTGTAACCATTATTGTTCTGACTCTATTTGTTGAGCCATCTTCCCACTGAGAAAACCTGTATGTAGTCATTTTAAACAGTCACCTCGGCCGGAACAGTAATCGTAATTGTTGTGCCACCTGGAACTTGAATAGTGCTGCCAGAGGGTAAGGGTGTCGCATCTACTTGACCTTGAACAGCTACTGGTTCGCTTCGGTAAGTTACATTTCGCACGGGTTCATATGTTGCAGTGATTGTTATGTCGGCTGTAACCGTTATTGTTCTGGTTGGATTCGTTGACCCGTCTTCCCAATGGGCAAATCTGTATGTGGGCATTACACAGTCACCTCCAGAGGGACCTCAACAGTTACTTGCCCCTCATAAACACTCACTGAAACAGGCGTGTTCCCAACAGGCGTAGCGTTTACTTTAGCTGCTACAGAAACGTTAGAGTTTATGCTTAGAATATGACTAGGCGGAGGAGGCGTCACGCTAGTTCCAATATACTCTTGCGCTATTACGCAGTCGTCTACGATAACGTCAACATCAAATGTGCTCGCCGTCGCAGACTTAGTGGTTATGCCAAACGCGACAGAGGCTATGCCTGCAAATGATGTAGTGTCACCTAAAACTTCAATAATCTTTACTCCATCCACGTAAACCTCTATAGCTCCCGCCGTTGCAATTCTAACGTGCAATTCAAGACAAACCCATGTTGGTGTAGCGGGCACTATGCTTCCATAGACAGCTGGTGCAAAAGGAGTTCCACTTTTACCTATTAGAAGCCACTTATCCTCATTATTGGTTGTTCGTCGTATACCCACAGTAGCTAAATAAGCGTGTGATGCATCCTCAAATCGTATCAGATAAAACCGATCTCCAGCCGCTAGTAAAGGCAGACCCTTCTGAATGTTAACGTATGCTCTTGCATAGATGTCCACGTCAGGAGTAATGTCTTTAACTACTCTTGAGTAAGCTGCTAGAGTCGTTGGATTTGTGTAGAAACGTCCAGCATAAAGACCTGTATGTGGCAATTGCAACTCAATTGTGTTAATTCCCTGAACATTCTCTTGTGCCGTCCAAAGCGAAAAGTCACCCGAGTCAAAGCCATCTTCGAATAATCTAGCCATTCGTATCCCTACAGTAACTACGAGTAACAAAGATAAAAAATTTAGGGTTAGGCAGGTGGAACTTTTAGCCCAACGCCTTCTAGGACTACCTGTGTGCTTGCTGGAATCTGTATGACATAGTTAATGATGGCAGCCACTTTACCTGTATAGTTTCGTGTTTCAATAGCCACTGTTGCCGCTTTTTCCATCTCTGTGTCTGGAATGTCACCGCTCAACACAATTATCACTGCTTTTACCATTTTGTCACCTCCTTACTTTCTAAAGAAGAGGAGATATAAAACTATGCCTCCCGCTATCAGGATTGGCATAGCATTTACTGTTGTTGGTGGTGTTGGTGCTTTTACACACTCTCCATCTACGCACATGAAACCTGCTGGGCAGTCTAGGTTGGTTGTGCATGATGGAGGCAGAACTACTTCACAAGCTTGACACATTGTTATAGCCATTGGCAACCAACTTGGGAAGTAGAAGTTGATGGTGCGGTCAAGGGACGGCGGCGTATTATAGGTTTCTCCACCGCCTACATCACAGGTTTCCCATATCCAACCGTTGATGCCTCGTAAACTAGCTTCGGTAGACGCTAGACCTCCACCACCTGCTGTCGCTGATGGGCGATAGTCAGTATAAACGTATGGAGCCCCTCTTTGTTGTGCAAGAGCAACGTAGGCATTATATATTGAGTTTTGATAGCTTTGTTGTGCAGCATCTCTGCATTTGCTTGCCATGTATGGTCCACCCCAATTGTGATGATTAATGTAGAACACGGGCTTTTCATTGACGAAAACGGAGACTATGGCTTGAGTTTCTGGTTCGCTTGCGGGACTTAACCCACGATATTCCCAATCTCCTGGAGTTGAGCTGCCTGTCTCTCCCCAGTTAGTTGGAAAATTGCGGTTTAAATCAACACCATTGACATTTACTCTTGCGTCCAAATCATAGTTTATTATGGGAACTAGAAGCACACAGTTTCTCTCTAGAATACGAATTGCTAATGGGTCATCGCTTTCAAGTAACCATTTGGCGAAGAGATAGAGGAGTTCACTGCTTACGAAACTTTGTCCGTGGATTTGACCGTCAAAAAATACTTTGCCACCGTTAGGATTACCTATGCGGTACATTTTAACTGGATTGTTTCTCACGGTACGTCCAATAGTTTCTGACTTCACTAAATTTGGGTAAGTTTGGGCGAAGGCTTCAAAGAGACTTATATATTGTGCTTTTGTGCGGTAAGACACCATTTTATTTCCTCGTTGAGAGGAATAACCAAACTAAGCCGAGAAGACCTAGTATTGGTGGAATTCCTCCTGTGGGTGGTGGTGGAGGTGGTGGAGTGCTGTTTAACGCAAAATAACTCTGTAATATCGGTTTAACAACAGAGTTCCAATGTAAATTCTCTATGCTAGACTCACATTGTAGATATATCCAGCCGGTTCCATGCACCTCTTCCATCGCTCTTATGTAAATGTCATACCACTGTGCTATCTGAGCGTCCGTCAATCCCCACTCTGCTACTTCCGACTGTGTTGCTAAGAACCATTCTGAATTAATTGTTGGAACATTCCATTGCGGTCCCTGAATATAATAACCATCACTTCTAAACATAGTTTTCATTCGTTCCAGAGAATAAGCACGGCTATGCCCAGCATATCCATGTGGAGCACAGAACAAGTTTGGAATTTTCGGTTTATATGTGTTGTCGATGAAGTTGTTTTCAACTGCTTGCGGTTTTTCTGGGTCTATTGCTGAAATGTATGCGCTTATGTCTTCGAGAAAGTATGAAGCGGGTAGTCCACGTATTCCAGGCTCATTGAAAATATCATATCCCATAACTACGTTTCTAGCTTTCGCTTGGCTACATACTCTTCGCCAGAACTCTCCAACTACGTCCTGCATCTTAAGTGAGGTGCCTTGAATAGTGGCATTGTTGTATAATGCATTCATTCCATCGGTTACATTTGTGATACCTTGAAACATCCAAGCTGGAAGCCCAGTATAACTAGAACCAAACGCCTTTGAAAGCCCATACTGACTGTTGGATAGGAGCAAATAAATGTTGTATTGCTCAGCTAATGTTAAAAGCGTGTCTAAGGCGCTGAAAAAGGAGCTGCTCCACTGTCCCGCAGAAGGACAAGCCATTTCCATGTTTAACCATACTCGAAGAATATTAACTTTAAAATTCTTTAGCATGTCAAACGTGATTGTGCTAATTGGGCGATTTCCACTCTCATGATAATGCAGTGGGTCAAAGCGAATGTTTAAACCTCTGAAGACAAACGGCTGCCCATCAACAACAAAACGCTGTCCACTAATGCCAACTTTGGGAAGCATTTTTCATCCTCAACTATAAACTACGTCTATGCGCAATTAAAGCTTTTTTAATCATACATTCTATGGGTTGGTCTAGCTTCCCAATTTAGTTTACAAGTGGTTGCTCCCTGCGCTGTGGACACATATATTGCATAGTTGAACCCTGTTTCAGTAACCGTGTCCACCTGCACAGTGTCTATGCGCACGGCGGCGTCGACGTCTTGAAGCGTCACAAGAATTTTTGGGATTACACCAGTTGGGTACCTGGTGTGATAGGTTACGGCGGCAGTTACTCTGGCTACTGCTGCCGTGCTGATGCCTGTGACTTGCCCTGATTCCCGATCATACGTGAAGCGTGTTCCCGTTAGCCCCGTCATGGTGCCATCTAAATCTCGCATTCTTTCTCCAAAGTTGTCTTGAACTACCGTGTTGGCACCGACGAATTTTGCGTAGAAGTCACTACCGTCTAATGTCCAGAAAATGTTCCACACAAAAACATTATAGTCGCTTGTGCCCAACTCTTGAATCCCATAGATTAAGTTTGTAGTGCTTCCTACAATCTCGTTTCCCATAAAGATGCAGCGAGTACTATTGTTAAGGTAGATAGCGACGCGCTGGTAGTCTATTACATCTATCACGTTTCCACGGGCTGTTACTCGTGTGCTATCCGCAATGTTGATTGCCACAAGTGCTCCTCTAAACGTGTTGCCAGTGATGGACACTTCGCTCGAGCCGGCTACTATGGTGACGCCTAAGGTTCCTGACGATGCTCGGTAAAAGTTGTTCTCCGCTATAACTATAAAGGTAGACGCATTTACGCCGACTCTGCGAGTGTCTATTTTACACGCGACCACTCGACAGTTAAAGTTTCCATCTTCAAACGAAACAGCTTCCAAATCGCCGCCCTTAAAGGTGCATCCCAAAATAGTTAAGTCTCTGTCAAAGTTGGGATCAATAGCGTCGTCTCCATTATTGCGTAGGGTGCAGTCTACAAAACTTATGTCTTCACAGTAAAATCCGCTTGCGCTACTTCCGTCAAAGAAAACGCCGTTGTGATGCCCAAGCTCGATAATGCAGTCTGCAACCTTTACGGCTTCACTTCTATGGAAATCCATGCTCATCTTAAATGCAGCGTTAATGGCTACGCCTGAATCTCTTGCTTTAAATCGGCTGTGAAGAACCCATCCGCCATTAACTCCATACCATCCGTTTGGTAAGAAATTGCGAACTCCTCTTCCATCAGATACACAGTTAATTACCCACGCATCAGTCACTGTCCCCGCTGCAGTTCCATAATTCCCAATAATTATCCCATGAGCGATTCCGCCAGCTGCATCTTTAGCATCTATAACTTTAACGTTGATTATCCTCCATGAGCTTCCCGCTAAAAAGTATATGGCGCGGGTGTTTCCTGCTGCTGGAGCATCTGTTAAAACTATTCGTAATGATTCTATTGTGACGTTGTTTACTCCTCCTGCCCCAATGTAAAAGAAGTTTATGTTGGCTGTAACGTTGAAAATAGTTGTCTGCTCTCCGGAGCCAATAATGCTTAAATCAGTTATCATGGTGTGTTGACTATTGCAATCATAACTTTCTGAGTCAACATACAATTTTCCTCCGCCTATCCCATTAAGGTAAGTTAAAATTGAATCTAATGTGGTGTCGGCGTCTGTGACATACTCAATTAAGGTTCCATCTGCAATACGAGCGCCTACAACGTAGGTTGTTCCCGCGTAAGTGTGCTTGAACATTACTGCGTCTGCTGTGCATAAAAGATGGTCGCCTACAACTTTACTCATTTTTTCCACCCTTATCGACAAATTCTTTAACTAAATCTGCCAAAGTCTTTCTGGAGCCTTTTACTATGTTTTTTGACAATTTAGCAACTTTATCTCTTGGAACTAACACGGCGTTGCATTTAAAACACCAAGGCTTACCATTCATTTTATTGCCTTTGTCGCCTTCACCACATTCTGGACAGACAAGCCCACACGCAGTTTCTACGAGAACAAGCTTCTCATATTGACTCTCTATTTCACGTAAGACAGGATTAACCCTGTATTCGCGTTTAACCTCGTCTATTCTTCGAGTCACATCGTTCATTTCTTGCTGGTACTTACCTCGTGTTTTACTTAACTTTGCTTGTCTAACCTGAATTTTTCGTGCTTCAAGAACTGCTGCTTTCTTAAGCTCAGCTTCCAAAGCAACATCTTTCTCCATGTTTTTTGCTCCTACACATACTGTATGTTGAGTGCAAGCAAGTAGCAGTTGGCGTTCACTGTGTCGTTAGCGTGGCTGCCATGGCGAGTAAACTCTAATCCCACTGTGTCGTCTGCGGCAACGCCAGTTAATGCAGCTTCAACTTCGATACACTCTAATAAATTAATTGTAACAGGGACCTCTCCAGCCGCTATGCTATCTGTATGATTGTTGTAAGCTTCTGATGCGCCCGTTAAGAGGTTTCTCCAGATTTTACCAAAATTTGTGGCTACGCTTCTCCGAAGGTCTCCTGTTCCCCCCGGAACAATGATTACACGAGCAGTTATAACCTCTTGGAAATGGCTTGGAAGTTGAAATAGAAATCTCACTGTAACGTCTACGCCATCTGTTAAAACGATGGCTGGATACGTGCCGATGTTTCCATCGGGGTCACTAACGTAAATATTTAATTCTGGTAATCTAGTTTCATCACCGTTATCCACTACTGCACGATTTACATTTCCCAACAGATAATTCGTGTTGGTGATTCTATTATTTGTGTTTCGCGGAAAATTTAGGCCGATGACTATGCCATTGTTGAGATTGAGGGTGATAACGTTGTCGCTGAAAGTGTTGTAGTCGCAGCCACTAAGCAGGTAAACTCCGTTATTTGCGCAGTTGATGATGACGTTACCCGTAAATGTGTTTTCGTCGGAAAGGTTCAGATAGAACCCATTAAATGCGCTTGTGTCGATTCCGTTGTCACTGAAAATTGAGTTGGTTACGGATAATAAGTATATTGCGCCACGATTCAGCGATGAAGCACCAATTATTGTGTTTTCGGCAACTATGATGACTGTTGACAGCTCTAACCAGATGCCTACGCAATCGCCTCCATCATCTATGCGTATTTTGTTTTCTGTTATGGATGAGTTCGTTAGGTCAAGTAAATGTATTATTGCTGTGGCGCCGAGGGTCTCATGGAATATGCAGAGGTGGATGTTTAAGTCGTCAATGTGGTTTCCAGCATCCATGTTGCAGTATATTTGGTCGACGTCTATGGCGTTAGGTGCAAACCAACATTTAATAATCCATCCGTCAACTATATCTGTGCCTTCTATGTTAATTGCGTTGGAGTCGCTGGCAAGGAAATCAACGTTCTCAATCTTGAATCCGTCAGCTGCATCCTCTACTAGAATGCAGTGGCAATTTTTTCCTCCGGCTTCTTCTGTTTGAACCGCTAAATCTCTAACTATGCAGCTTGTGCGCCCGCTTATCACAATTGCATGATTGTTTGTGGCTAACCCATTTCCATCAATCAAAGTGTCTCTCCCACAGCCAGTGAGCACCAACTCATCAGCTGGGAAGGTTACTGAAATCTCTAGTGGATAGGCTGCTCCACATACTGTTACTTCGCTAAGTCCTGTAAGATCAGCTTCTGCCAAAGCCGCGTTTATAACTACTCCTGGAACAATATCCTGAAGAATAAGTGTGAACTCTCCCGCTGCTGTGCTTCTTGCCGCTACGTACCAAGTGACGCCGCCAACAACTGCTCTAAAAACAAATATTTCTATTACTGCGCCTGCCAGCGCAAAGGGCATGCCCATCGCAGCAGACTCTAACTCTGGCATTTTTAGCCTTCTATCCACGCATATAGAGTTCCGTTGACGGTATCGCGGTACACGTAAATTTTCTCTGCTCTTCTAAAAAAACGCAGTGGCAATAATGCTGGAATAAACTGAGGTACAGCATCTGGACTATTAAATCTTACCCAACAACTTGTCGTAGCATAAAACTGTATTTCTTTAGCTAAGACTTCAGCAGGCCAGCTGTCAGGTTTGCTGGTGTTCGCGTTTCTTCCGATGACGTATTCCTGTTGTGCTACCGTAAAGTCTATCTGGGCGTAGTCGCCATATTTTTTGCCAGCTACTTCTGTTTGTGGAAACGTTACCACTAAAGCTCGTTCAATTGGAATCGCAACTTGCGAATAATCGGGTTGTCCAGCTCCAATCGTTGTAACCGTGAAAGTTTCCCGTTTAGTTTGCACCATTAAGCATACCACGATGGTTTTTTGTAGCGGATTACAACAGTGCAGCTTACAGTATGCGGATTTTGCGAGTCTCGGTTTAAAACTTCCCAGGTTAATGGCTCGTTCTCGTAGTAATCAGCTTGCACATAATATACGGGTGTAGCATCGTTTAACGCCACATGTCCTCGAACTGGATAAAATGGGTTTCCATCCTTCATAAGCCTCATTTCAACAAGCGCATTGCATCCTAAAGGGAAATGCATCATAATTTGAGTGATTTTTCCTGCTTCGCGATAACTTTGAGTTATCCTGAGACCCTGCCCTGGCTGCACGATTTCACGAAAGTTAAGTTCAATTTCGCAGTATTCTTCCTCTTTCAAGACTGCCAACAGAGACACCACTAATTATTGTATGCCCTAGGCTAATAAAAATATACCTCACAAAAAGTTAAGCGACTATCTGCTTGTATAAGTCAACGTGTCTTTTCGCCACTTCACTCCATTGAACCAATTTCGCGTACCGCCTAGCGCCCTCCTCAAGCTTAGACCGCAGCTCCTTATCTTTCAACAACCGCTTAATCTTTCGCCTAAGATCCGTCACATCTTTGAAAGTCATTAAAGCGCCCTGCTTCTCCTTTTCTTTGAAGGGCGGCAGCCTAGATGCTAACACAGCTTTACCGTGACTTAAAGCCATAAGCAACGCTCCACTTTCAGTCGCAAACCTCGAAGGATAAACCACCAAGTCCATAGCTCCATAGACAGTTGCTAACTTCTCATCTGCAACGTAGCCTAACCACTGGCAGCGTCCAGGCAAAGCCGCTAGACTTTTCTGTTTAAGGTTCTCACTGTATACTGTTCCAGGCCCAGCAAACCATCCACCGCCAATAAGCACCGCAACCTTCGGAACTTTAAGCATCGCTTCAAACAAAGCTTCAAGTCCTTTATACTCAGAAATAAACCCACAGTAGCCTACGATGGGCGCTCTAGGATCAATTCCCAGACTACGCTTCGCCTCTTCAGCCGAAGGAATTTCACAGGGTTTCGTTCCATGAGGAATAACTACGGAAGGAAAACCAAATCGGTGAGCACAAAACTCATTGTGAACAATCACCTTATCCGAAGTTGATGCTATAACCCTGTCAACATCCCAACGCACACCAACCGAATGAAGGATTGTAACAAGTTTTGTTTTTGGGTAAAGTCGTTTCAACGCTCCATAGAACCCCCCCTCTAAACCTTGGAATAAGCCATATTCATGGCTGATTACAAAAACATCTGCATCCTTTGGGAAGCTCTCTGCAAGCATTTGGAAATACTCTGGAGTTTTTGCTCCAAATCTGATGAGCCGCACTATGTAGATCTCATGACCTAGATGGGCTATTGCTTCCGCTAAATTTCTTGAGTATGTGTAGATTCCGCATTTTTGCATCCATGAAGTGCATAAGGCTATTTTCATCGTGTAAACTCCCTAATCCTTTCAAGCATTTCCGCTTTAGGCTCATCTTCCCAGAGAATAAGACAATCGCGCCCTCTTTTTTTATAATCCAAAATTTTTCCCCAATATTGTTGTCTCCAAGAGATATTAAAGAAGCTTTCTTCGGGATCATGAAATACTCTTCCGAAGACCTCAATAACTTTTCGCTCATCATTATTATGAATAAAATCTGGATTTAATCCATCTATTATAACCTCACCATCGCCCGTATAGTGAAATGGTAAGGCATATTTCTTTATCAACTCAATAACATTTTGCTCTGGTTCAGTAGGCTTCTTAAACAGAGATTTTCTGGATTTTTGTATCACTCTTTGTTTATACTCTGGGTTACTCCACCTTGTCTTTCGTTCCTTAATCATTTTTAATCGATATTCGGGATTTCGCCACATCCGTTTACGCCCTTTACTTATTATAGTTCTATACTCTGGTGTTCTCCAAAGCTCTTTATGAATTCCTGACATTTTAGCTTTAAACTGAGGATTGTTCCATAATTGTTTAGTATTTTTGCTTCTCTCTTCTGAGCGTTTCCAACACTCTTGCAGATGAGGCATTATTTTGGCTCTATACTCTGGGTTTTTCCAAAGTTTCTTAACCGTAGGGCTTATAGATTCTCCTTGATTTCTTCTAGGGATGTTATATTCTTGCATCCATTTGAGAACAGTAGTCTTGTTAACTTCTAATATCTCTGCGATTTCTGGCGTGTTTATTTTCTTTTCCCAATATAGCTCCTCTAGCTCTTGTTTTGTCGGTCTACTCGGTAATCTATCTCCTTTATTCCAAGCTCGATGCCCATTAATGAATCTGCCTTCTTCATCTCTTTGCATTACTCTCTCGCCCATGTGGATATTCCCTCTTTACTGATTTTAGGATAGAGTTCCTCTTCACATTGTTCCAAAAATGGTTTCCAATATTGCTCTGTAATTATTTTCCAATCGTATCTTTCTGCGAATCTACGTGCTCTTTTAGCCAGTTTAGCAGGGTCGGCATTCATGATTTTGGTTAAAGCTTCAGCCATTTTATCTATTGACGGTATAGCATATCTTGTGCCGGGTGTAGATGCTACTATGTAGTCTTGGGCTGGCACGGTTAATCCTGCTCCTACAAGTTCGGGTCCCGCTGCATAGTCAGTGGTAATCACGGGGCAACCTACCGCTTGAGCTTCTATGAGGGGAAGTCCGAAGCCTTCTCCTCCAGTACACATCAAAAGCACATCGAACGAACTGTATAATTTTACCATGTCCCATCCTCCTGTCTCTCCAAGCCATTCAGGAATTCCTTCTTGAACAAGCTTTTCTTCGGGGAAATGAACATAATCATGCTTTGGGTCAATTAAGCCAAGATTCACTATTTCAGGAAGAAGGTTAATTCTTATGTCTGAGATTCCTGGAACCACTACTTCTTCCTCTTCAGCCGTTGGACGTGTGGGCTTAACAACTGTCCATAGCATTAAGTGGGTCTTTACGTCGGGGTTTAGCTCTATGAAACGTTTGTATCCTCTTAGCATGTGGGGAATCATTTTTCTCATGCGGTTAAGAGCTACAATGCCAACTACAAAAGAGTCTGGTTCTAAGAACCATAATTTGCGGCACTCAGCCTTTCGGTTAAGAGGCTTGTAAACATCAGTTGGAATCCCATGTGGAATATAAACCGAGTCTATGCCCTGATGCCTCAATTCGCGTTGTCCAAACCTTGAAATTGCGATTACTTTAAATGCAGTGTGCAGCCTTGATGTTATGCTCGGCGAAACTGGGGCATGGTCTATTGGTGCTAAAGGGACCCAATTTATGGCCCAGTTGAAAATGTGATTGAACGCCCACACGTCTTTAACTGTAATTAACATGTCAGCTTTGAAGTCTACATAGTGTGGAACAGCAACATCTTCTCCGAAAGAGTCAATTCCGCTTGGATAAATCAATATTCCATGATAGTTCATGTTGCCGCCTCGCATAGACGTGCCCATTGGAATATGAGCAATCTCATGCCCTAACTCCTTAAGCTTCAAACAAGTAGTGAAAACAACTTTAGAATATCCAGACGTGCCCCAGATTCTATCTCCGAGAAACATCAGCCTAAGCATCAGTCTTTCCTCGATTTTTTTCAAAGAAATCTATAAGTTCGTTAAGAACATCATCCTCAGTACGAGGCTTTCCATTTTTGTGTTCCAGCACGCCCCTAACTTTTATAAATCGCCCCTTCGTTTCGTCTGTAATAGATAATGTTGTTCGTCCCAAAGTAGCACCATATTATTTATATTCACTGAATAATAATTAAGGTTATTGGTGGAATGGAAATAGATGAGTGACATTCCTAAAGAGTTTACTCAAGACTATTACGATGAAAAATATTTTGCAGTTCCAAAGGGCAAGAAGTTTAAGCGTTCAAATGGGTCGATTGATGCTTGGAGTTACGCTAACCCTACAGGTGAGTTTCTGGGTGCGAAGGATATTGCTAAGGCGTGGAAAGACGTCTTTAACCCTAAGACCTTGTTGGATGTTGGTTGTGGCAGAGGAACTTTTGTGGCTTATGCTAGAGACTTTGGCATAGAAGCAGTCGGTTTTGACTATTCCCAATGGGCTGTTGAAAATCAGTATCCTCGGTGTAAGCGAGAATGGTTAAAGGTTCACGATGCTACTAAGTCTTGGCCTTATGAAGATAAAAGTTTTGACTTATTAACTGTCCTTGACTTTTATGAGCATATCTACGTTGACGACTTAGACTTTGTAATCTCAGAGATGTATCGAGTAGCTAAGAAATGGATTTTCCTAGAAATCGCAACTGTGGGCGGCGGAAGCGGGTCAGGGATTCACGAAGACGGCTACATTCTTAAAAAGGGTGAACCTATTCCGATAGAACGAGAAGGAAACGCAGTAGCAGGGCACGTACTTGTACAAGACAAAGCGTTCTGGTTTGATAGGTTGGACAGAGATGACGTTCTCTTTAGGCGGGATATGGTGGAGTGGTTCTATAGCTTAGTACCCGAAGAAGTAACGGTGAATTGGAGAAAAAATCTAGTTGTTATCGTGGAGAAGATTTAAATGAAACTGAGGAATGAAAAGGGGCGGTTCGTTAAAGGACATTGTGTACTTGGAGATAATTAAATGAAGGTCTCCGTAATAATTCCAACTATAAGGTCAGGAGGCATTTTTGAATTTGAGTTACCCGCTCTGGCTAATCAGACAATGCCAAAAGAAGATTTTGAAGTGATACTTGTTGACGACTACCCAACCAACAGAGAAACACTAGCTACAAAATTTGCGGAAGAAACAGGATTACAGCTAAAGTGGATGAGGGGAAAAAAACCATGTTGGCGCTCTAACCAGAACATAGCTAACGCACGTAACACTGCACTCTGCTTTGCAGAAGGAGAACTTGCAGTCTTCATAGACGATTTTTCATGGGTAAACCCGAAATATCTTGAAACTGTATGGAATATTTATAACGAAACAAAACTATACTCGCTCATAGGACCCGTTTCATCTGTAGAGTATTGTGGACCTCCATATCCTGAAGAATTTAGTGCTCTTAAAATTAGAGCGGCGGATCGGAGACTGTTAAATGTTCCAACAGCATTTGGGATTCAGGGAAAAGTGAAAGAGAAAGTTCACTTAGAACATCGAAGAAACTCTTTCTGTTCTGGGTCTTGGTTTTACACGTCAAACGCTTCAGCACCCCTAGAAAAAATAATAGAAGTCAACGGTTTTTGGGAAATAGCTGACTTAACTAGAGAAGAAGATATACTGCTAGGATTAGCTTTAGAACGGGTCGGATGGAAATTCAGGTTTTTCGACTCTCCAGAATCCACTGTTTACCACATGAATCACGGCTGGCCTGAACTGCAAGATAAAGCAAAGTATCAAGAAGTAATTTACAAAGAGCTAGGCTGGGAAGCTGCTGAAATAAACGGAAAAATAGTTGAGGGAGCTGGAGGCAAAGGAATCTGCGGATTAAACACTAAGCCAAATCAAGTTCAACTCGTCACAAAAGATGTTTTCAACACTCAATATCCAGGCTCATGGGCTTTGCTTGAACACTTCAAAAAGACGAATGACTTGAAATTTAACAGGGAGATAGGGTTTGATTTAAAATGGGAAAGAATGATAAAGGCTGATTTATGAAGGGTGATGCTGTGAAGGTATGTATTATATCTAC
>Ga0315282_10006064_pt1 | contig 20339 bp, 13 predicted proteins | sample YL17G07_20_MG_FD_203693 | JGI IMG/M metagenome (GOLD analysis project Ga0315282, IMG submission 203693) | Sediment microbial communities from Yellowstone Lake, YNP, Wyoming, USA - YL17G07_20 | ecosystem: Environmental > Aquatic > Freshwater > Lake > Sediment | place: USA: Wyoming | collected... | reverse complement strand
ACGGATGGACCCTCAACGATAATCTCGTCGCATACCCCGGTGATACCGTATTTTCACTGTTGAAACGTTGCTCGGCAGACCATGGATTCAATGTGAAATACACGTATTACCAAGCATATGACTCGACATTGGTGGATTCAATAAATAATATAGCGGGCGGCACCGACGGCAAATACTGGCAGTACTACCTGAACGGTGTGTGCCCCATGGTTGGCGCTGACAAATGCCCGGTCACCAACGGTGACTCGGTCACCTGGAGCTTCGAGGTCGTATCCTCATAAAAATGATGATTTTCTCCGAGTTTATCAGAAAATCATTCTTTTTTTCTTTAGATTGATTAGAGCTTGTAGTAGTATTCCCCGCTCTGTTTTTGCTGTCGGTCCATGTACGACTCTGGTTTGTTGACCCGAGGTCGTTTTGTTTCTTCATCACGTCGGAAGGTGATGTCAACGTTTTTCAAAAATCGATTCATCCCCTCATGGAGACTGTAGGGTCCTTGCGCCCGCCCATGTTTTCCAGATTGGCCGTCAAAGACGATTAACGCATCACTTACCATGTCGATGAAGTACACATCATGGTCAACGATCATCGCCGATTTACCTGATTTTTCGATGATACGCCGGATCATCCGCGACACGATCATACGTTGTTGGCTGTCAAGATACGCAGATGGTTCATCGATGAGAAAGATGTCTGCATCGCGTACGACGGTCGCTGCAATCGCGACCCGTTGTAATTCACCACCTGAAAGCGTTGGTAGTTCTCGGTCTAATAGGTATTTCAGATGCAATGCATCATGGACCTCACCTTGATAGAATGATGAACTGAAGAGGTGAGGAGAGAATTTTTCAAAGTATTCCCGGACAGTCCCTTCAAACTCCGGGGTGATGTATTGGGGTTTGTAACTGATCTTTAGATCGTACTCTATGGTTCCTTTTGAGGGCTTGGTGACGCCTGCAAGCATTTTGACAAAGGTTGTTTTTCCAATTGCGTTCGGACCAACAATGCCGATGATTTCTCCTTGCCTGATTATTCCTTGTTCAACGTTTAAGGTGAAATCTTCAAATTTTTTTGTAATGGCATCGTACGACACCAGGATTTTGAGGCCTTGCTGTTGTTTCGGTGGATGAGCGAAGAACTCGATTTTTTCCCCGAAGCGAAGATTTTCTTCTTTAAGGTATCCTGACAGATAGGTATTGATCGCATGACGGACCGTTCGGGGAAACGTCGTGACACCGTACGCGCCCTCAGTTCCGTACATGATGTGGACGTTGTCGCACATGAAGTCCAGCACCGCAAGATCATGTTCGACGACCATGACTTTTTTTTCCTTTGAAAGGTGTTGGATGATGCGGGCGACTTTGAGTCGTTGGTAGATATCAAGGTAGGACGACGGTTCATCGAAGAAGTATAAATCAACGTCTTTGACAAGGGCGGCCGCGATGGAGACCAGTTGGAGTTCTCCGCCGGAGATTGTTCCTTTTTCAATTTCTTTCTCCAGGAGGTTTTCGATTCCGAGTTGTTTCACGACCGCGTTGAATTTACCAGTGGTATCTGAGGTTTTCAACACGTCTTTTATTTTACCTTTCACGATTTTGGGTAACTGGTCGACGTACTGCGGTTTAAGGACGCAGGTGAGTTTTTTGTCTGCGATTGCTTTGAAGTGATCATGCAGCTCTGTGCCTGCGTAGTAGTCGAGGACAGGTTCCCATGCAGGTTTTTTCTTTTTATAATCACCGATGTTCGGGGTGATCTGCCCGGCAAGTATCTTGATAGCGGTTGTTTTTCCAATGCCGTTTTGTCCAAGAATGCCGATGCAGCTTCCTTTCTTTGGTATGGAGAGACGATAAAGACGAAACCCGTTTTTCCCGAATTGGTGGATGAGATCTTCGGTGATCTCCTCAGCAAGCCCGATGATCTTTATCGCCTCGTACGGGCATTTGTTGATGCAGATACCGCAACCGACGCACAGGTCCTCTGAGATGACTGGTTTTCCTTCCTCGTCCATGACGATGGTTTCATCACCCGCTCTCACTCTGGGGCAGAATTTAATGCATTCTTGCGCGCACCGTTTTGGTGCACATCGGTCTCTCAGAAGTACTGCGATTCTCATATGTGCGAACACCCGAGATGATGCACATTATTAAAAAGTTTTGTAGTCCTTCCCCTTTTTTTGTCTGTATGAAAGAAAAGTTTGTATATTCAATGGGTTTTATCCTTGTGTTGTTGATAATATAGTGAGTATCTTGGATGGAGGTATGAGCGCAAGGGAAGGGATTATCGATGAGGTGATCAAAGATCCTGACACAGTGGCGATTCTTGAAGAATCAGATATTACGAGGTGTCTGGAGCAGGTTCATCCGGTTTTTGAGAAGGAACCTACATTGGTCGAAATCCGTGATCGTGATGTGGTCTTTGTGGGAGATCTTCATGGTGATTTTGAGACGACGAAAGCGATTGTTGGCCATTTTTTGGATGCGGATCGTTTGGTGTTTCTTGGCGATTTCATTGATCGGGAGCCGATGAAATGGGGAGCGATTTATACAATTATTTATCTTTTCGTTCTGAAAATCCGATACCCGGAAAAGTTCATTCTCCTGAGGGGAAATCACGAGTCAAACGATATGATTCCCTGTTATCCCTATGAATTTAAGGCTGAGTTACGGCAGCGTTTCGGGTCATCCGTGCTTCATAAGAGATTTATTGATGTGTTTTCTGTGATGCCGTTGATGATGCGTACTTCGACGATTTTTGGAGCGCATGGTGGAATCCTCAAAGGAGCAGATACAAAAAAACTGCGAACAATACAGAAAAATGATAGACGTGCAGTTGAGTCTCTCGTCTGGAGTGACCCTACTCTATCGCTCACGTTCCGCGGCGCAGGTGACGTATTTAGCGAGGAGGAACTCCTCGATTTTCTAGATCGAATTTCCACCCGTGTCCTGATTAGGAGTCATGACTTTACCCAGCTAGGTTTTTCGATTTTCCATGATCGATGTTTGACGATTCTTTCCTGCCGACAATACAGTGACATGGGAAATCAAGGGATTTTAGTCGCGCGAACACATAAGAATGTGTCGACTGTTAGCGATGTTCGTGTCGAAGATTTTTCCTCGGGTGAATGGAAAAAATACCGTATAAAAAAGAGATAAGGTTGTTCTTGTTTCTATCGGTTTTTTTGTCGGCGGAAGTAGAAGAGAAAGATAAGAATCAAACCGATAAGTACTAGAAACAGGCCACTCCCGCAGATCGGGATTGACGTTGAAGACGGAGAAGCAATCGGGGAAAACTCTGGGATTAGTGCCACACCAATAAGAGAGAGCGCGAGGCCAAGGATGATGAAAATAAGAGGGAGTTTGCCAACTATCGGACGATTTTTTAAGGGAGTGTTTTTTGTAGATTGTGTTTCGAGAAATACATGGAATACTCCGACACGCGACATATGGGTGATCCACCTTCTTTTCAGAGGGGTTTGAATAATCATTTTGGTTTAAATGTCTTTTGAAAAAATAAGGACATCATTATATTTTTATCAAAAAATATATAATGGAGGATATGTTAATAACATATGAGTTGAAGTCACGAATGCAACAAAGCCCCCGACTGATAAATAAGTTGTCTGTTTTTGTTATTCTCCTTTTCATAAGTGTCACTGTATTTCCAAGTCCCAATCCCAGCATAGTGAGAGCATCTGATCCTGTAATCGCGGACAAGAGTCTTTCCGATTCTTTGCAAAATATCACGTTAACAGACGATGCGTTTCATAATACGACCACATTTTTTCATATAGAGTCCTGGTACTTCGATGCAGTGTTTGACCAGAACTATAGTATGGCAGTGATCGTCACGATTCTTCAGAGAAACACCATAGGATTTGTTCTTACAGGGCTTTATCTCTATAAGGATACGAGTCTCATGGCATCTCCAAGAAAGATGGTTGCGTTTAAACAATGTTTCGCATCTGAAGAGCAGCCACTTCTGAAATTAGGCAATTCGACGATCATCACAGGATCGATCAATGAGTCCGCTGTTTGGACGTACCATGTGTCGTTGGAGATGGATGGACAAGGTGCTGATCTAGAGTTTGTGAATATCACAGAAGGATGGAAGACCGATATACGTGGCGGCTGGTGGCTCGCCATTCCAAATTTACGAGTCACCGGTCATATCAAACTGAATGGTGAAACTATCCCGGTGTCTGGAGAAGGGTATCATGACCATAATTGGTTTTACCTCTATGCTCCTTTGATCCAAAAAGGCTGGCAGTTCATCAATGCACCGGGAGATGATCTTGGCATTACCATGGTAAAGGTGATGAAAAATCGCTTTGTCGGGGAACCTATGACCATAGTGAATCAAATAGACGAGAATCCCTGGCTTATACCTTCAGATGAAGTTCATTTTCTTGTGACCGACTATATGGTTGATCATGGACGATTCATACCAAAGAATTTCTCATTACAGGTGTCCACTGATCAGGTGAAGGTTGACCTGAAGATGGAGACTCGCAATGTTCATTACGTCAAATTACCGTTTCTGAATTATTGGAGATATCATTTGCGAATAACTGGGAACATCACTGTAGGTTCTGTCACTGAAAATGTTGATACAATCAGGATTTCTGAACTCCTTCGATTTTTCTAGGAACTACCTATCATGATCACTATGTTCGAAGTATGACGAATATAAATCCTCACTTTCGGTCATTCTGATTTCTCCTTATTCATTGTATTTCTCTTTTTTTTGAATCAAAAGCAATTGGAAAGGATCCGTATTAGTTCAGTAATGATGGATAGATTTATAACTTTTTTATTGCGGTGTCGTTTTTGAAGCTGGTTGAAGGGGTTGAGCAAAATCATCAAGTTTTTTTTCAAGGACCTCTTCCAGGGGGTCCTTTTATTCCTATACTCTTTTGTTTCAGACCGTCAGAAACCTGAGATATTTCTTGTTGCAAAGAATTTTCTCCATCTGTTCAAGACCTTTTTTCCTTGAAGGATCAAGGCAGTGGTTGTGCTGGTTTTTAGTAACATTTATAACATACAATCTTATTCAAATTAGTAACAGAACTGCCATTGAGAGGGTGGATAAGATGCACTATCGTACTACAAGTAAAATTGGTTCGTTCGCTATCGTCATCTTATTTTTCCTCTTGCTTTTAATGTCCTTCGAATTCCACCCTGTGTCCGCTCAAACGATCACTCGAGCACCGATTACTGGAGCCGTTGCCACTGCGGTCACCATAACCGGTGTTGCGTTTCTTCCGAACACGCTGGCGAGAGTGTTCTACGATGGGTTACAGGTCGGAAATGCGACGACCTCAGGCACGGGTGGCTTTAAGGTTATATTTGCGGTTCCTTCAAGCACCGCTGGTGTTCATAACATCCTTGCGACAGATGGAGTCAACTCGATTCCAACAACATTCACGGTGACATCGTCCCTGACGAGAGCACCAATCAACGGTGTTGTTGGAACGACAATAACCCTTACAGGATATGGGTACTCTGCATCAAGTCTCATCACTGTAAAATGGGATGGATTAACTCTTGCAACGTCCCCGGCGTCCGTCATGACAGACAGCTCTGGTGCCTTTATCGCAACGGTACTCGCGCCGGTCGGTGAACCTGTCTCACATGATATTGTCGCAAGTGACGCATCAAATTCGGTGACGGTCGCGTTTACTCTCACAAGAGGCATTATTTTATCGCCTACGACTGGGCCGGTGGGAAGTACCGTTCAAGTGACCGGCTCTGGGTTCCTCGCCTCAAATCCCATTACAATTACCTTTGAAAACGTAGTAGTTCCAACAACCCCAGCCGTTATCACGAGCAATGCGTATGGGGGATTCACCGCGTCATTCAATGTGATCGCAGTAGCACCAGGGGCAAGGACGGTGAAAGCCCTTGATAATACTGGTGGATCAGCAACGGCAACGTTCACCGTCACCCCAAGTATTACGCTCTCCGTTGCGCTTGGGCGAGGAGGCACAGCCGTGACAGTCACTGGAACAGGATTTGTGCCCACAAGTACAGTACTCATTAAATTTAATACAACCGTCCTGCTCAATGCTCCTACAGACTCAGCCGGGGGGTTTGTTCAGGCAATTACGATTCCGTACGTCCCGAGAGGCGTGTACATGGTTTCTGCGAATGACACACAGGGAAGAACAGCAACAGCGACTTTCACCGTCACTCCACTCATCGCGATATCACCAGGAGCTGGTTCGGCTGGAACTTTGGTGACCGTCACAGGTTCTGGTTTTACGGGGAATACCGCAGTATCCTTATTCTTCGGAGGTTCACAAATGACTACAGTACCATCGACAGTCTTCACTGACACCTTCGGGGCGTTCACGGCATCCTTCGTAGTTCCTTTGGTTACGTTGGGGGGCTGGATTGTACGCGCTCAGGATACATCAGGGTATTCATCTACAGCGACCTTTACTGTAGGATTAAATTTGGTATTCTCCGTGGCACGAGGTACTGTCGGTACTGTTGTCACTATAAATGGGTTAGGGTTTGCTCCGATTTCACGGATAACATTCACTTTTGACGCCATTGTTCTTCCAACAACTCCTTCAACGATTATCACCGATATTTTGGGGATATTTCAAGCTAGTTTCGTCATTCCTGAATCAATAGGACAGAACCATTTGATCGTAGTCAATGACTCGGCAGGTAACCGGGTTTCAACTGCTTTCACGGTGGATGAATCTATATCGTTAAATCCGATTAGTGGAGATATTGGAACAACTGTTGTTGTTACTGGGACTGGTTTCCGTCAAACTAATTTCGTGACAATTACTTTTGATTCTAATATTGTTGTCACGGTACCAAATCCTGTAGAGACCAATTCTTTGGGAAGCTTCATCGCATCATTCATTGTACCAGTTGTTAATCCAGGAGCAAGAACAGTACGAGCCACTGATAATATTGGAAATTTAGCGACCGCTACATTCACAGTCACCCCTTCAATCGCTTTGTCCGTCGCTACAGGGCGGGGTGGTACTACAACGACCATAACCGGAACAGGTTTCGCATCCTTAAGTACAGTTACTGTTAAATTTGATGGTAATGCAATCCTCACAGCTCCTACTGATTCTACCGGATGGTTCAGACAAGCAATCACAGTTCCTCTTGTTTCTGCAGGAGCTCATACCATTCAGGTAGTTGATGCAGAAAACCAGACGGCAACCGCGACCTTTGTGGTCACTCCCACATTTACTCTTTCGCGAACAAGTGGAACTGTTGGGGCAGTCGTTACCGTTACTGGGGTTGGTTTCTCAGCGGTTTCAAATATTACGATGACATTTGCTGGATTACCCCTAATTATCACACCCTCCATGGTTGTCACGAATGCCTTTGGCGGATTCACCTGCTCGTTCAATATACCTTCAGCCTCAGCCGGTGTTTGGACTGTCCGGGCAATCGATGCATCTGGTAATAAGATCGATACAACCTTCACTATCACTCGTAGATTCATTCTCTCACCAGCAGCTGGTGTTGTTGGAAGGTCTGTCACTTCACAGGGGACAGGCTATGCCCCAAACTCACAGGTCATCATTACGTATGACACCTTTACTCTTACTACCAACCCCCCCTTTGTGACAACAGATGTTAATGGGACATTTAATGCAACATTTTCAATCCCTGAAAGCATCTACGGTTATCACACCATTATCGCAACGGACGCATCAGGTGGGTTTGTATCAGTAACGTTTACGACCGCCACCTCTATTGTCATCAATCCATCGAATGGTGACGCAGGCACTGTTATCAATGTCACTGGGACCGGTTTTGGAGATTTAGCATCAGTGACTGTTTCCTTCGATACTGTACTAATGACCACAAACCCTGTGTCGGTTAAGACGAATGCCTTTGGTTCTTTTTCTGCAGAGTTCACTGTTGTATCCAATGCTTCTGGTGCCCACTCTGTTAGAGCAACTGATATGATAGGCTACACGGCGACAGCAACGTTTACCAACAGAAGACAAATAGCTCTCGATGATCGGAATGGTTACAGCCTTGCAGCAATAACCATGACAGGAGCAGGTTTCGATCCATTAAGTACTATCAGTCTGACATGGGACGGTAATCCATTACTTGCGCTCCCTTCACCCCTCACGACAAACATATCGGGGAGTTTTACAGCCTTTTTTACCGTCCCAAAGGATGCTGCTGGTCTTCACTACGTGAATGCGACAGATTTGAATGGTCACAAAGCGTCAGATACCTATACAATAGTTCCCTTTATTTCGATAACACCAGAAGGACTTTATCAAGATGATCTTGCCTGGATAACCGGGCGAGGGTTCAGTGGATCATCAACAATAACCGTCACTTGGGACGGAACTCAACTCGCAACCATACCACCAGTAATCACGACAGATATTGTCGGGGACTTCACTACATCGTTTAGGATCCCTGTGAATACATTCGGAAATCATAGAGTAGTTGTTGTTGATCAAAATGGAAATATCGTTTCGGTCCAATACTTAATATCCTCGTCAATTATCGATGTGAGCTTGGATGTCGGCTCCCTCTACTTCAGGGGTGAAGTCGCTGAATTTTATGCATTGGTCTCCCAGAATGGGCAACTGTTCGATGCATCGTCCTTGACAGCAACTCTATTTCTGCCTAATGGGACAAGTCAAAATCTTTCTGCTGGGATTACATGGGTTGATATCGGCACGTACAGGGTCGACTATATTGTACCCGGAAATGCAACACCAGGCACCTATACCCTTGTCATGTACGTATCCAGGGACTTCGATGGAGCCCGGTGCACTGGTTCTGCCTTGAAGGCATTTCAGGTTAGTGGTACATTTGATCGAATGAATACCACGTTGGAATCAATAAATGGCACGGTGGGTTCTCTTTCCCTTGACACAGGACCGATTCTTATCAAGTTGGACGAGATCAATGCGACCATAGCCTCTCTTAATTTAACATCAAATGGCGAGATACTCGCTCTGATCTCAACGACGGCAGGAAACATTACGTCGAGGCTTGATGTAATCAATGCCTCTCTGAGCTCTATCAATAACCAGATTGCAACCATTTCGACTTCTTTTGGGCCTATTCATATTGACTTGGATTCGATTGATGCACAGATCGCCCTCATAAAAGGAAATATGGCGCTCGTAAAAAGCATCGTCGGTTCCATGAATATTTCTCTTACGAATCTCACCCCGATTCTTACTCGGATTCAAGGGGGCAATGTAACATTCCAGACTGATCTTGGGACGATAGAGGTTAAACTGGATGACTTACAGGTGAGGTCGATAGGAGTCGAAAACAAGCTTGTAAGAATAGAGACGGATGTTGGATCAATAATCGCTGCTCTTGAGAATCTGACAGGAGTCACTATCGCTGTACAGACGCAGTACGGGCCAAAACCAGTGACGCTCTTCACTGACATGGATCTCTCAAAAGTCGAGTACAAGGAATCAGAACAATCTGTCCTTCTTTCATGCAACAAAGGATCACAAAGCCAGGGCACACTTTCCCTTGTAATGACAAAAGAGACAATGAACATGCTTGGAACTTCACCCTCTGAGTTTAGGCTTTTTGATGGGGGTCAAGAAATACCTTTTTCAGTAGTGGAACTCCCTAATGTGTACGCTTTTCAAATAACCAGAGGCCTCGGACAGCATCAACTCGTTTTTTATATGAAAGGGCTGTCAAACATTTTTTCGAATCCTTGGCTGTGGCTGGGTGGACTTGGTCTTCTCGTGGCGCTTATAGGTAGTTTTTTACTGATACGGATGAGGAGAGGCAAGGTGCATGTACATGAAATTAGTTCGATGTCATTAGGAAGAATTGAAAAATTCATCGATGAAACGCTTTAAAATATTTATTAAAGTTGTTGCTTTTTATGTTGAATTTATTAGTTGAAAGCTTCGTTTTTTAGTTATTTTTAAAAATTGCTGTGTGTAGGCCGTAAGCCTCTTTGCAACGGGTGGAAAAAACAAGTTTTAATAAGTAAGTATATACTTATAAATAGTAAATAATATTATAATAATACAATAAGAGTCTTGATGATATGGAAAGGACCGTATTAGGTGTGTTAATCTGTACGACATTAATTTTCTGTTCTGTTTTTATGCCGGTATCAAAAATTTCTGTTGCGAAGAAAACAGGCGGCATGGATGTAATTGACAGTAAGTTGATGATAACACATTTTAACACCTATGCCACTCCGACTCCGAGTGAAAGAACTGACAACATCGTATCGCAGAAAACACAATTGAGCTTTGCAGCATTTACCGATACTCATATTGGCGCTAAATATCAATATCCTTTGTACGGCATTGCTGGTAATCTCGATCGGCTCGGAAATGATTTGGTTGACGCTACTAACCAACTTGATTTCGCTGTGCATCTTGGAGACATGGTCAACCACAATACCGGGCAGGTGAATGGCATTGGGTTACCGTGGTACGTGAACCAGTATAAGAATAATTTGAAAGCATATCTCATATCTCATGTCAATCTCCCTTTCCACTGCGTGATAGGGAACCATGATATAGATGACTATGAAATGAATAGTGACGATCCGCATAATCTCACCAAATCACTGATCGACGAGCTCAGCATGAACAACCCTGTCTATGCGATGATGCGTGATGGAATTCTTTTCCTTATTGTCCCAGAATTAGGATACATCACATGGACACATCCTGTTGAATACGAATGGATTCAATATATGTCGAGTCAGTACCCGGATACAACCACCATAATCTTCTGCCATCAGGCGATCGAGGATACCACAATGGCAGATAGTTCTGAACCATATCGCGGGAAACAGGATATGGACTGGTGGGCCACCCTCTTCAAAAATAACCCGCAAATTAAAATGTGGATCCATGGACACAATCATTATCTCGATTGGTATGTGAGTAATCAGAGCAGCGGACAAACGTACCCGGTCCGACAATTTGGACACGAAATGGCATTTTCGTCCCCTTACCCGCAACTGGATTGGGGGAACTATCATGAGGAAGATAGAATAGTCATCTACAACATGAGCGCGACAAACATTACTACTGCGACCTGGGAGGACAATGGAGCAGGTGGCCATTGGGTGTCTGAATATATCCATTCATTCAAGGTCCCTACAACCTATGATCCGACCGCTAAGGACTGGTATTCATTTCCTATGTTCCTTCAGGACAATGAAACACAATTAACAGACATGAAATTGCTATCACCGGATGTCACGCTTCAGCTTATCGGTACCGCGCCAATGGAACTTTTCTTTGACGCACGAATGGAATCACCCAGCAGCAAGGAAACGGTAAATGAGGTAATCCTTGGATTCGGTGATGACAGATCAGGTAACGTCAATTGGACGAATCCTGGTATGAGAGTCAATGGACCTACTCATCTTACCTTCCCAGAGAAATATCCTCATTATGCGGCACAGGAGGATGGCCGGAGCGGACAACCGTACCATTCTTTTCCCATGGGGACAATTTGTGCTGCTGTTCCAGGCCAAACCTACAACTTTACGATGATCGCTCGATGTGTTTCTGGTAGTGGCAGATTTACCATGAACGTAAGTTGTAGCGATTGGGGTACACGAACACAATATAGCGAACTTTGTGATAGTGAGAGGCAGGTGTTTTCACATACGTTTGGATCTGAGTATGAAACAATTCACGGTACGTACACAGTTCCGGATAATGAGAATGCATGGTTCTTGCAGGGAACATTGAAGTTCCTTGATTCTACTAAATACGATGTATCATTGTTTAGTGTGAAACGAGAGAGGGATAGTGATACAACTGATGGATTTCATTTATATTTCAGCGGTCATTGGTATAATGTTTCTGGACCACTTGCTGAACATGAAATGGTCAACTTCTCTGTTGATCCAAAAAATCTTTGCGATAACAATGGAGTGATGAATTTCACTGCGTTTATTCAAGGTAATCGGTATGGGATGGTGAACCTTGTCTATCGAGAACCATTATTGATGGGGATGAATGCTCGTTTCCGGGTGAATAGTTACGTTGATGGTGTATTTAATTTGAGTCTCACAAAGACAATTTCAAAAAATTCGGCGGTAAATATGATGATATGGGATTCAACAATTTTCCAGAAATTTCCACATATCACTGAGTTACTCACTCGGTTCTATATGAATGGTTTTATCGGCAATTTCCTCTTTTTTATCCTGAACAAGATGATTCCTGCAACGTTCAAGATGTTTCCATTTAGCACTGATTCAATGTACAAACAGGCGGATCTTACGGCTGATGACGGTTCTGGCATGAAACATACTAGTCATAACGGAAATCTCTGGTTTTCGTGTCATTGTCCGACTCTTGGTGAGCGCCATGTCGAGGTCATACTTCCGAGTAGATAGACAATTGCAATAAAGAGCGTCTCGTCTTTTTTACTAATTCAACTGTTATCCGAATAAGGGTGATGAGTATGGGCCCTCGTTTCTCTATCACCACACCAAAACAAAGATAATCCAGATTGATCATACTTTTTCACAGAAATTCGTCTGATAGACAGGTGTCTGAGATGGATGTTCTCTCTGCAATTTCAACGATAGCAGCCACGGTAAGCATCGTAATCGGTGTTGTCTTTACCCTGTTGGAACTTCGACACTTCCATAGGACTAGAAAAACTGAGATCATCATGAAAATTTACGATCGATTTAGCAGCAGGGAGATGGTCGAGGCCATTAATAAAGTCGGAAATACTAAATTTGAAAGTCTCGATGACTATAGAAAGAAATATGGATTAACTGAAATCGTGGAAATCGCCGTGCTTTTTGAAGGACTTGGCGTCCTTCTCGAGCAGAAGTTGATAGACATCGATCTTGTTGACCGTCTCTTTGGTCCTACCCTCGATTTATTGTGGGACAGGATGCAGCCAGTTATCTATGCAATGAGAAAAGGCCTTGATCAGCCGTTCTTCTTCACGCATTATGAATACCTTGTCAACCGATTGAATTCCTACAGGAAAAACCATATTACGGGTAAATCCGCGTGAGGGAGGCGGACGATGAGTGATCTGAAACCAGAGAAACCAGAGTATGGCAACTGGGTGTCTATGAGATTTGATTGTATCGAAAACACGAAGAATCTGAGGAAATTTTACCCCAATGATTTTTGATGACCTAAGTCATATTGAGTTGTATTATCATTTAAATAAGCTATTGAGTGATTCTTTTGATTTCATACGCAGTAATAAATTCTCTTTTCAAAATCCGCATACCTGCGGGATAGGGACTGAAGGGATCTATGCAATTCCGCAAGAATACACCCCGAAAATGAAAGCAGACCGGCCCATTGAATCCCACCGCAAATACATCGATATTCAAGTCATGATGGAAGGGATGGAATATCTGAGGTATGCGGACAAAAATACCCTTCACTTTTGCGGGTACGATGAGGAACATGACACCGAGCAATTAACAGGAATCCTAACCTTCTTACCTTTTAGTAAGAATAACTTCGTCGTCCTCTTTCCACAAGACGCTCACATGCCGAGGGTTAAGGCCCGCGGTTCTACAAAAACCGTAAAAAAGGTAGTGATAAAAGTTCCTATTGGGCTTTGGAAAAAGCAATTGTAGTCAAAAAAAGATGCCATAACTCTGAGTGCTGGGCGCAGGTCGTAAGCCTCTTTACAACAGGAGAAAAATACGATTTTTTAAGAAAATATAAGACAGAAAAAACACACTTAGAGAAAGTTATTTATACCATGGTATACATAGGTATACTAAGGTGTACTATGACTACTACCACTATCAAAATCCAAAATGATACAAAATCACAAATAGATAAATTTCGCGAATATAAAAACGAAAGCTATGATGAGGTAATTAAAAAGCTGATATTTATTGTAAAAAACTTAAAAAAAGAACCTGAACTAAGTAAAGAAACCATCAAAGCAATAGAATCAGCAAGAGAGCGAATAAAAAAAGGGCGTTTCGTAAGTGAAGAAGTGGCAAAACAACGTCTGGGGCTTTAATGAATGTACATTGTCATTTATGATGAAGAAGCCTTACAAAATCTAGAAAAATTAGAGAAGAAGATTAGAAAAAGAATTTTTGAAAAAATTTTCTCAACAAAAGAAAATCCTTTTCATTATTTTGAAAGATTAACAGGCAGGGGGGAGTATAAGCTAAGAGTAGGTGATTATCGAGTCATAGCTGATATCGATGAAAAGACAAAAAGAATTTCTATTCTTTTCATTGATCATAGAAAAAATATTTACAAAAAACTCTAAATTATTTTGTGCTGGGTGTAGGCTGTAAGCCTCTTTATCACTCCTGTTGGACATGAAAATTTGAGATTTTTGAAGACGTAATTTAATCGTAATTTTTAATCAATTTCCATTCCGTTTTAAACTTGTTTAATTTGTTTTTCTCGTTCAGCTTTCTTTCGCACATACCATTCATGTGTGCTTCTTCTCCGACGCGCTTTAGCTTCGGGTCGACTGTCACGCTCTTTCTTCTTTTGCTTGACATCGGGTCGTTGATACCGTTTTCTGTCAGAGGCTCTTCGTTTTTCTCTTACATATGGTCGTTTCTTGTATTCTCTCTTATATACTCGTACTCTTTCTTTTACCTCTGGTCTCTTCTGATAGGCTCTTGCCCGGATACGACCTCGTTCCATCACATCAGGGCGTCTCTTGTAAGCAGATTGCCTTTGTTTCACCTCCGGACGTGCACGATACTGCGTATCGTATGATTTTCGACATTCTATGCAACGGCTATCAAGACCTGTGCTTGAGGTGGCATCCCTATAAAACATGATCCTTGGTAAAATCCTTTTACACAGACCGCATTGTTTCTCAACTGGAATCCGATCTTCCGGGAATCCTCGTTCCCTTGATCGCTTTCTCCATTCTTTCTTTTTTTTATCGTCACATACTTTACAATAGTGACCGTATCCATCTTTACTTGCTTGACGTGCCCAAAACTCAGATAATGGGAGAACCCGCCCACATAATTTACATGCCTTCTCAGTTGGAGCATCCAATGAAAATTCAAATTGCGCTTTCTTTCGATCCTGGTCCCATCGTTGAAATATCTGTTTTTCTTTTTCCCTGGAACACTCCTTACAGAAGTACCTATGCCCTTTCTTCCGCTCCTTTGTCCTCGTGAACATCTCAATAGGTAGGATACGGCCACAACCCTGACATTGTAAGTGTTCCAAAACTGTACCTTTTTCCTGTCGAAGACGTTCCCATATTTGGGCGTTTTCCTCTCGAACCTTGCTAGAACACGCAGTACACATCGCACTATGTCCATCGATGGTGGTTTCATTTTTTGTGAAACTCGACAGTGGTTTAAGGGTATGACAGATGTAGCATTCTTTATTTGATCTAAGTTTGATTGTTTTTGTTTTGTGTTTTTCTTTCAGTTGAGTAAGATATTGAATGTATCGTTCATTTCCGCATGAATCACAGAAGTCAGCAAATCCGTCCTTTTTCCGACGATCTAAATGAAAACGGTCTGATGGATATCTGTGACCGCATCCTTTACATCGTTTTTGAGTCGCCCAGCCGACCTCTTCCCGTATACGCTCGTATTCAAGAATCCTTTCCCGAACCAGCCTGTTAACGCAACTTCGACAATACCTTGTTTTACTTTGTGGAAATCTTGGAGGAAATAAATCATAGGTTGGTTTAAGCATCCCACAAAGTGAGCAGGTAGCCATCTCACCACCCCAGACATTAGTATATTTTCTCTCACGTTTTCTATGATGATTTTCTTCTTGACAATCAAGGCATTCCTTAAAATATCCGTCACGAGTCGAGGCGTTTTTCCCGAATTCCAAAATAAGCTGTACTCTTCGGCATTGACGGCAACGTTTTTCTGTTAACAAACCGGTGATTTTGTCAATTTCCGTTCGACATTCATGACAGTAGACATCATATCCATGCTTGTTAAAAAAACGGCGATCAAATTCATCTAGAGGTTTTACCTCTTTGCACCGTTTACAACGAAGCTCGGAAACCCCCATGACACATGAAACCTCCACGTCCGATAAAACAATAAATACCACCTATAAAAATATACTCTTGATATTTTATGAATTGTTAATATCAACTAAGGAGTAAGATTTTCAATATGATAATCGTTATTGCTGGGTGTAGGCCGTAAGCCTCTTTCTGTTTTAACGGCATTTGTCTAATGCGCCCTACCTACGAGCAGTCTGAATAACTGATCCCGATGTTTGGGCTTGCTCCAGGAGCAGATTGGCCGTTTCACCAAATCCCCAGAAGACCTCATCACCAGGTGAATCATCGCATAATCCCGGGGCTGTGTCGTTTCTGTTCCTCTGCTAAGACTCTCGCCTTAGTCGCTTGCACGACGTCCTGATTCAGAGTGAGAGAGGACTTTCCTCAGCAACCCTAAAGGTCACCGTCAGCCGTCCACCTACACCCAGCAAAACACCAAGTATAAACCAGGAGATTTAAACTTTATCATTATTTGAGTAGATCGTAAAGTAAAGATTTCGGCTTAAAATTCACCTCTAAATCAAGTTGATGGCCGCTTTAAATTCATTGTCCTGACATAAAATTTGGTTAATCTTTGTAGATTTTTGACAATTTTTCGATTAGAAAATCAAAAAAATCCAGTTCTATTCCTTTTTACCTCTCATAAAAAAAAGACTAAATCAAGGTGACAACATGAATGATCATGTCATTCACCCTGGATCAACAATAAAAAGCAGAGCTCTAAATGATTTGGATTTCACGAGATGAGTTTCACCGATTTCTTCAAACAAGTCTATCCAAACAAGTAAATCTATCAAGATCCATAGATTGTAGAGGATAACTGAGAACAAAAAATAGAAAAGCCTGATTCTGAAGTCTCGTGAGGTTGTACGAAGACCAAAGCTGTGTTTGATAATGCGATAAGATGTCTCGATACCCCATCTTTTTCTGTATGTAGAACTAACGCGGTCCGCGGATCCTTCGATATCGTTCTCATCCATAGGTAGGTTCGTCGCATACGCAACCGGTACTTCTTCTCCTTCTCGATTGATGACCGTATTTATGACCAAGTTATGGACAACGTTTTTCATAGGATAATCAGCTATATATTTAGGCAGATCCCCCGTTTCAATGATTTCTTTGACTCGTGTGTTCCTTGGGCAGTTGATAATGTAGCGGAGGTTATACTCTTCTAATACCTTGATCATTTTTTCTGAGTAGAAGCCTTTATCGAACAGCACCAGACCGATATTGACTTGCTTGCGGGCATATAGCAGTAATTCGTTTACTATTTTATGTTGATCTTGTAAGCTTTTAAAGGGGATGGCCATGAGGGTGAAACGTCTCCCGTTGTCAACAATTGTAATGGTCATGTAACGATAACACATCATGTCGGTATCATCCGTAGTCGTAGTCGCTCCTGGCGTATTCCTGTCACCATAATAGAGAATATTCGTACAATCGCATGCTAACGTGATATTTTTTTCTTTGAATACATTCTGTTTTCTTGCATGTTCCCAGATTACCTCCAACATCCTAAGATAAAGACCTTGAATATCTTCTATGGTGAATTTCTTCAGATGATGAAACATCGTCTGAGCCTTGGGTGAGACCCGAAAAGCTTTATTGCAATGTGAGCAGATCACCTGGTTTTCGGGATCATTCTCGCTGAATCGCAGGGCAAAGGACGGGATGTACTTGTGGCACTTCGGGCATCGTATACCATGTTCTCGAAGCATGTCACGTAACGTGTCAGAGCCATTCTCCGCGAAATCATCCTTCTCTGCCATATATAACAGGAGATTTGTGAAGTGCTCGGTTTTGTAAACGCAATTGCTGCCGAGCCTCAGGGTCAGAAACGGTTGTATACGTCTCTTGTAAAGTTTTATAATGTTTCTGGTCAGCTCTTTTTTTCTGATGGTTTGATTGCGTTTTTTTGAATGCGCTTTATGTTTTTTTATCTTGGTTGTTATGGTATCCAATCGTATGTTTTTTTCACTGGCGATCTGTTCGATTCGTGATACAATATAATCCAAGATCTCTCTGGTAGTAATGTCAAGGATATGATTCATAAAATATGATATGGATGTTTGGTCCGGAGTACTTTTAAAACCAAGCCTGCGGCGATCTCTCTTATTGCATCGGAGATATGTCACCATGTCTGTTTGACTTTCGATGTTTTTTAGTTTCATAAAAAGATAAAGTTTTACGTATGAGGAATAGGAATATTTGATTTTACGAAAAGGCTGTTGTACTTCCGCGTCTATTTTTAGATTTTTCACTATTAACGACTCTATATTGTATTTGCATGTTTTTGCATGTTCGATACTTTTTTCTATCTCCTCGTCTATTCCTGCGTAGGAGATATTTCGTCTGCTGCTTGGCATACGATTATTTCCTTGTCAAGGGGTAGCTCGAAACTTCCCTTGACATTACTTGTTAGAGATATACTAATAAAGTATATACTTTTGAGGTATATAAATATTTCTTAGTTATATACTAAATATTTATATACCTGAAAATAGTATACCTTATACGTATGGGAAAAACCAGAATTTGTACCAATGGATTCGTATGTGATCGATGTGGACATCAATGGATTCCAAGAGAAAGGAAGGATGAGCCAAAAGTATGCCCAAAATGCAAAAGTCCTTACTGGAATATTCCAAGAAAGAAAAAAAGGAAATAAAAAAACCATTAAACGAGTCGAACAACTAAAAAATGAATTAGAACAGCCCTTTTTTTATCATATGTTTCAACCTCTTTTCAATTTTCTCCCCCTGCATTCTTCAAGATTCGGTTAATTGCATTCTGAATAATATCACGCCCATGAATTAACTTGAATTTATCAAGGATTTTAAGTGCGTCCTTTAGGTATTTCAGGGCATTGTCCAAATCACCTCTTGCGCTGTAAATCAGCCCGATATTGCCCAAATCAGAAGCTTCTCCCTGCTTGTACCCAATCTCTTGATCTAGCTTGAGGGCGTCCTGATGGTATTTCAGGGCATTATCCAAATCACCTCTTGCGCTGAAAATCAGCCCGATATTGCCCAATTGATCAGCTTCTCCCTGCTTGTGCCCAATCTCTTTGAGAGTCCTAAGAGCACCCTGATGGTATTTCAGGGCATTATCCAAATCACCTCTTGCTCTGTAAACCAGCCCGATATTGCCCAATTGAATAGCTTCTCCCTGCTTGTACCCAATCTCTTTGTGAATATTGAGGGCGCCCTGATAGTATTTCAGGGCATTATCCAAATCACCTTTGTCATAGTAAATAAGCCCGAAATTGCCCAAATCAGAAGCTTCTCCCTGCTTGTACCCAATCTCTTTGTGAATATTGAGGGCGTCCTGATAGTATTTCAGGGCATTATCCAAATCACCTCTTGTTTTGTAAATCAGCCCGATATTGCACAATTGATCAGCTTCTCCCTGCTTGTACCCAATCTCTTTGTGAATATTGAGGGCGCCCTGATAGTATTTCAAGGCATTGCCCAAATCACCTCTTGCTCTGTAAATCAGCCCGATATTTCCCAAATCAGAAGCTTCTCCCTGCTTGTACCCAATCTCTTGATTTATCTTGAGACCGTCCTGATGGTATTTCAGGGCATTGTCCAAATCACCTTTATCCGCGTAAATAAGCCCGATATTGCCCAAAGCAGAAGCTTTTCCTTCTAATGCCTCTTTTTTACTAACTTTTTTTGTTAATTCCAAAATTGCATTGTAATTTTCAAGTGCAATTTCGATTTGGCCCAACGAATAGTATGCGTTACCCAAATTTAGAAGAACGGCCATCTTTTCCGTTGGAGAAAGGATACAACCCCTCAATATATCTTCAAACTTTTGTATTGCATGAGAATATTTTTCGTCCCATACGAACAATAATGCTTCCATTGTTCGTTTCTTTAGTTCTTCGTCATCTGATTTAGGAATTCCATCAAGCCAATAACGAGCACCTGTTGGCCTGACATTAAGTTGCTTTGCAGCAACATAAAGATAGCCATCTGTTGCAATCGAATTCAACTTCTGTACCTCATCTAATTTTGAATCAAAGCACACAGTGACTGTTTCTTGATCTCTCCATCCTGGTTTTTCTATGGAGAGTTGTTCATTGATATATCTTTGAGCAAAAAGGATGTAAAAGTCAAAGTCATTATCAGACTTTTTTATTCCATAAACGATAATTACCGGTAGTCTACAGCCTTCATAATATTTTAAGTGTTTAGTCTCCATTATATGGCAAAATTTATCCTGAGACCTTTTCCGTTTTTCTGTAGCCTTAATCTGTAACCAAACTACGTTATTGGTTACCTCTTCACCCTCCACAATTTCAATCTCAATATCTATACCTACATCAGGATCTTTATCTCTCACAAT
>Ga0315282_10006063_pt1 | contig 20339 bp, 12 predicted proteins | sample YL17G07_20_MG_FD_203693 | JGI IMG/M metagenome (GOLD analysis project Ga0315282, IMG submission 203693) | Sediment microbial communities from Yellowstone Lake, YNP, Wyoming, USA - YL17G07_20 | ecosystem: Environmental > Aquatic > Freshwater > Lake > Sediment | place: USA: Wyoming | collected... | reverse complement strand
CAACCTGATCGAGCGTTGGTTCGCGACGCTGACGGAACGACAACTCCGGCGCGGCGCCCATCGCAGCACCCATGAACTGGAGGGGGCTCTCCGCCGTTATGTGGAAACCTATAACCAAGACCCCCAATCTTTCGTTTGGACCAAAACCGCTGACCAAATCCTGGCAACCCTCGCCCGCTTTTGTCAGCGAACTTCTGACTCAGGACACTAGCGCTACATCACAAATTAGGACACTACATCCAGTTGAGGACAACCTTGGCGGATTCGCCCGTGTCCATCACTTCGAAGCCCTTGGCAAATTCTTCGTAATGAAAGCGATGGGTGATGACCGGGCTGATATCCAGCCCGCATTGAAGCATGATCGTCATCTTGTACCAAGTCTCAAACATTTCGCGGCCATAGATTCCCTTGATGGTAAGCATTTTGAAAATCACGGGATTCCAGTCGACCACCGTTTCGCGCTTGGGAATCCCCAGCAGGGCAATTTTCGCTCCGTGGCTCATGTTGACGAGCATGTCGTGAAGTGCGTCCCCGTTGCCGGACATCTCGAGCCCCACGTCGAAGCCTTCCAGCATCCCCAGCTTCTTTTGAACGTTGGGCAGACTGCCTTCGCGAATGTCCAGCGCCAGAGTCACACCCATCTTCCTAGCCAGTTCCAGCCGGAAGTGGTTAGTGTCGGTAATCACCACGAAGCGAGCGCCCGAGTGCCGGACGACCGCCGCGGCCATAAGTCCAATCGGGCCGGCTCCTGTGATGAGCACGTCTTCTCCCAGGACCGGGAAGGACAGTGCCGTGTGGACGGCGTTGCCAAACGGATCAAAGATGGCCGCAACGTCCTGACCAACGTCCGCGTGGTGGCGCCAGATGTTGGTCATCGGCAACGCGATGTACTCCGCAAACGCGCCCGCCCGGTTGACGCCGACGCCCTGGGTATGCGCACAAAGGTGGCGGCGGCCGGCGAGGCAATTCCGGCAACGCCCGCAAACCACATGGCCCTCTCCGCTTACAATGTCGCCAGGATAGAAATCGGCGACGTTCGAGCCCACCTCCACGATTTCACCCACAAACTCGTGCCCGATCACCAGTGGCACCGGAATGGTCTTCTGCGCCCAATCGTCCCATTTGAAGATGTGTAGATCCGTACCACAGATTCCGGTGCGCCGCACACGGATTAGCACGTCGTTGATCCCAATTTTGGGGACCTCGACGTCCTCGAGCCAAAGTCCAGGTTCATTTCTGCGTTTTACGAGGGCCTTCAATTTTTCACCCCTCCTCCAGCGTCAATAAGGTATGACGGAGGCCGGTGATTAAGCTGGGATTTCCTTTTTCGTCTTCTCAAGGTAATTCCAAACGGAACGCGCCCCCCCAGCTATCGGCAGCCCCGCAAGAAGTCCAGCATGCGCTCCGGGAGGTAGGTCCGGGCGGCATCGCCGAGGAACTCGTGCTTCTGTCCCGGCTGGACGTAGAGTTCCAGAGGCTGCTGTGCCTCAATTAAGGAATTAATAAAATAGACGGTATTCTGAAAGTGGACGTTGTCGTCGGCGAGGCCGTGAATTAACAGCAGCCTGGCGCGCAGCCTCCCAGCGGCCTCCAAGGGGGAGGAGGTTTTGTATCCCTCGGGGTTCTCCTGGGGAGTACGCATGTAACGCTCCGTATAAATGCTGTCGTAAAACTTCCAATCAGTGACGGGCGCACCCGCGATGCCGCACGTGAAGACTCCCGGAGCGTGGGTGAGGGCATAGAGGGTGAAGTACCCTCCATAGGACCAGCCGGAGATGGAAATCCGATCAGGATCGACGTATGGCAGAGACTTCAGGTACTTCACCCCGGCCAACTGATCGCTGAGTTCGTGCTGCCCTAGATTCTTAAAGATGGGAGTTTCCCAGGCGTGTCCACGTCCCCAGGAGCCGCGACCATCGAGCGACCAGACGAGGAAGCCCATCTGGGTATAGAGCGTATCGGTGGCGATTGCTCCCCAGGCGTTCTGCACCACCTGCGCGAGGGGACCCGCGTAGACCGAGACGAGCACAGGATATTTTCTGGCGGGACTAAAATCCTCCGGCTTGGTCAGACGCGCGTAGAGTGCTGCCCCGTCCGGAGCCTTCACCTCTACGAATTCAGTCTTGGCGAGCGTGTATTCCGCGAGATGGTTTTCGGGCTTGTCGAGCCGGGCTAGGAACGAACCATCAGACCCGAGGACCCGAGTCTCGGGAGGGATGTCGAGCGCCGAGTATACGTCGACTAAGTGCTGTCCGTTTGGGGACAGACTTAGCGAATGATTACCTGCCTCCCGAGTAAGACGCTGAAGGCTTCCGTCATCCAGCCGGACCCGCAAAAGGTGTCGTTCTCGGGGATCTTTCTCAGTGGAATTGAAGTACACCCAGCCACCCTTTTCATCGACCTGAAAAGCCGGTGCCGGCCGGAGGAGGGATCCGTCAATCATCCAATTTCCGCGGGTCAGTTGCTTTAGAAGTTCACCCTCGCGTGTGTAGAGATAAAGATGCAACCACCCGTCCCGCTCCGAAAGCCATAGAAACCGGCTGCCATCTGACAAAAAGTAGGGAGGCTCGAGGGAGTTGATCCAATACGGGTCTTTCTCGACCAACAGCGCGCGATCTTGACCCGAAACGGGGTTCCAGAGATGCACCGTCAATTCGGTCTGATCGCGATTCAAGGTCAAGAAGCAGACTTCCTCAGCGTCGTGGGTCCAGGAGAAAGTCGGCGCAACGTACTCCGCTTGTGGGCGATTGAGAGAGAAAGAGTGAGTTTGCTCCATGCCTTCTTCTACCGTCACCACGCGAAAGGAGGGAACAGGGTTCGGATCGCCGGGTTGCGGAAAACGCTGGAGATTTGCGTGCGCGTGAACCGCGAGAAAATCTGTTAAGGGATATTCGGGAACCAGAGTGTCATCGAGGCGCAGAAAGGCGATGCTCTTTCCGTCTGGTGACCACTTATAGGAGCGTGTAGAGGCGTGGAGGGAAAGCTCCTCGCCGTAAACCCAATCTAATATGCCGTTCAGGATCTGGTTGCTGCCGTCCGACGACAATTGCCTGACCGCACTGTTCTTCAGGTTCAACACGTACAAATTGTTCTTCTTCACAAAGGCCACTCGATCTCCGGTCGGGGAGAAGCTGGGTTCTTGCTCTTCGTCGCTGTCGTTGGTCAGACGGTGGAGCTGCCCGCTCTGTGTCTCGAACAACCAGAGATCGCCATCGCCCTGGAAAAGCAACGCCTCACCACGGGGAGACCACTGGTAGGACGCGACCGCGATCTTCTCCTTATGGCTCATGGGGTCGAAGAGCAGGCGCTCGTCTTTTCGTTCTACATCGTAAATCTGGATTGTCCCCGTTGCGGACTTGCCTGTGCCCTGAGGTCGAATGAAACTGAGCTGGTTGCTCCCGGGACGCCACTCGAGGTGCGAAATGCTCGGCGCGACCAGCTTTTCTTCGTGGACTACGTCATCGATTGTTACGGGCTTCTTTCCAACCTGTGCGCTGAGAGCCACCAGTGGCCAGACGACGAACAATGTAGCAATTTGCGCGAAGGCTTTCACCGTTAACCTCCCCGTAAGGCAGCGAGATAGAAGGAGAAACGAGCCCATCTCCTTAAGGCCTCCATTTCTCCGCAGTTGCCCCCCGTTGAGCAGCTTTTACCCAAACTGTGCCCCCTCGGTGGGCCTGTGTACGGGGGGAAATAGTGGTCCGTTCTCAACTCCCTTGTCACTCGGTATGACATGGTGAGCGAGCCTATGAATGATCTCACGAGCAAGCAGGCAAGAGCATTGGCGGCTAGATACGCTGCTCGCCGTAAGGATGGCGATAGATGTCCCGATGCTGGACGGTCTCACTGGCAAGGAGGAAAAACACAGCCGCCAGTCGGCCCCCCCATAATTCTCCTCTTGACCTCCCCTCTCACAGACATTGCCGCTGGCTTAAGCGGGCTTCACGGTGCGCTCCGGTAGTATTCGCGCTAAGGCCCCTTTGACGCGGCGCCGACCGGGTCGAAAAACATCCCGGAAAACCCAGCATCCAGGGATGCCGTGTAGCGTTCAGTCCACACGTTCGTGATCCGGATCTGAACGTGGCCACTGATCCGATACTTTAAGTATCGTCCCCCGCCGAACTTGGTCACATTTTGTGAATCGAGCAACTTCCGCGTGCCAGCATCGATGACATCAACTGTGGCCCAGCGCCCGGCCCAGTCCCAATCGACCATATAGAGGGCTACATCGTGCGAGTTTCCATCGGTCATATTGAGATCAATGATCCCGTGTAGGCGTGTCACCCACTGAGCCGCGACTCGTCCATCGCCCGTGGGCTCTTCGAGCGCTTGCACATCCATCGTTTTAGGAACCCAAACGTGCTCTGCGCCATTGATGTACTTCGTCTCGACATAAGAGGGAAGGCTTTGACCGGCGCCGATCACCACGTAACCGTCGGACCCGTAGTGATGCTTCCAGGCCCCCTTCGTGGTATCGTCGAAACCCAAGAAGACTGCCGCCCCGGACGGGGTCCGTGTGACGGGCTCGTTAGGATCAACTCCCACCGGCACGATGCTCACGCCCTCGTCCCTCGCAAGCGACAGCGTCACGGTCCTTTGCGGAGAAACCTCAAGACCTTTTTGTGTCGGGATCAGCCCTTCCAAGGTAATCCGATACACGTCGACCTTCTGGATTCCCGCCCAATCCTCGGGGAGCCTCCATGTGTGGCTCGCGTATCCGCCGTCGCTGTAAGCGATCACCTCTTTGTTGGCCCGCCATAGGGCGGGGATGAATACGTCGTTGCCGTCCTGGAGAAAATCGTCTCCGATCTTCATGACATGCTTGCCAGGATATGACGTGGACACGCCGCCGATGAACGTGGCCGTATTGCCGTCGAAAGACATCCGTAACTTGCGGTTCAGGAAGTACCACGGCAGCGTGTGCGTGGCAAACGCCTTGAGCCCGCCGGGGATGGTTATGGGATTCGTAGCGATCTCGTCTTCCAGATGGCAACTGTCACCGAAAAACTTGGATTGCACCGTCTCGGCCTCGTTGCTCCAGGTCAGAGCATTGCCGCCGGTTGAGAAATACGAAGGGATCTTCATCGGGTCCGGCGGCGTCCTCTCGTTCCAGCCGAGGTGCCAAATCAACGGATGGAACAGGACGAAATCGATCCCGGGCGGCCTGCGCCTGTCGAATTCGGTGGTCAGGTCGACGTTGTATGTTCGGCGGACATAAACGGTCATCTCGCGCATGGCCTCGCAGTCCTGTGCATCCGTGATCCTGTAATAGGGATCATCTGTGTTGTACCAGGCGTCCGGGTGAAGAGACCCACTCATCGCTAGCTCTGGGATCGTCTTGAACAGGGGATCGATCTGTTTTTCTTTGAAGGTGTCCTGGTGCCAGTTCCTGAAGTTACTGGCCCGGTAAGCCATGTGATCGCACCAGTTGTACCCTTGGTGATACGTTCCGTCGGTGTTCCTGACGATGATGTCGCGCTGCTTGTAATAAGGGCCAAGCGGATTATCGTCCAGATAGCAGTCAGAGAAGTTGACGTGCAGGGACACTAGCGTATGGTACTTAGGCCCTTCCCTCATCAGCCACCGGAGGCTGTCCAGAGCCGTCGCGTCCTGCGGGCGCCTTAGGTGGTCGTTAACTTTGGCGAGGGACGGGTAACCCGTATCGTGCCCCCGGTATTGCCACCCCACCAGATAGACGAGCTTGGGGATTTGGCGTGTCATCTCGTCTACGCGGCGGATCACGTCGAGCGTCTGGGCAGCGTTTAATGGGGGCATTTTGCTCGTCGGACAGTAGTCTACAGTGAGTTTGTACACGAGCATCTGGTCGTATTCGTGAACGTACGGGTAGAGCGTATCGCCGTACCCTCCGGCGGCGACCGCCTGCGACACCTGACAGCGCGCGGGTAGCGTCTGCCCTACCAGCAAAGCAACAAACGTAATCCCCAACATTGTTCTAAGAAAACGCATCAGTTTTTCCTCTTTACATCGTTTTCGCTTGCTAACGCCCTCCAGGCTTAGATCCTACGGGAATCAGCCTCGCACGGTCAGACAACTGGCCATCGCCTGCTGGAGGTGTTGCAGATAGAAGAGAGGAGGCATAGTGGTGGTGGGGTGAGTTGCTCAGAGAGTTTTCAGCCCGAGGGTTATGTTGATAAACAGAACCTGCCCAAACACATCCCCCCTCAGCAACCACCCCACCTGCCCTTTCCGTGCCGTGTGCATCACTTCCCAACCTTGGATCGTTCGTGAAGCCCCCTGGAAGGGTCAGAACCCCTGCTCGGCATTGATCGGCCGCTTGAGGGGTCGGTCGTCTTGCACGATGATGTCGCTCAGGTATGCACAAGGTCGACACAGACAGCGCCACCGAGCGTCTGTTACTGTTTTAGCTCCCTCACCACCTTCGGATATGACGGATTGCCGTCGACGTTGATGACGCGGGGGAAGGGCATGATCGGCCAAGGCCTTGCAGAAGAACCACTTGGCAGCGGCGGCATGGCTGTTCTCAGAGACACAAGAGTCGAGCCTGGATCCCACCGAATCCATGGCTCGACACAGGTACACCCAGCAGCTGACGGTGCAAACATAGGTTTAATCTACCCCGCAGTCGAGTTCTGGAGCGTAAGGCCACACCCAACGGCAAATAGTGTCGTGATCGACGCTTAGATCTCTCTCCGCCATGAGCTCTTCCGAGTCGCGGTAGCTGAGAGAAACCCGGGCGTGGCATGGACGCTGAGCGCGATGACCTCCTCGACGAAGTGCTCCCCCGGGAAGAGACCAGACCGAATCTTTTTCATCCGGCGACTCCTCCAATGGCCTGAAAGAGCTGTTTGCAGGGCTTTGCATTTATTCCCCAGTCATCTGGGACTCGCTCCCCCCTCCAGACGCACCGTGACGATCTGAAATGGCTTGACCGAGAATTTGAAGCCATGGGAAGAGGTCGCGAGACGTCCCTGTTTTCTCTCCAAAAGATCACTCATCCACGCGGATTTCACGTCAAGAAGCGGAGTTTGTACGTCCACAGTGCTCTCTTTACCGCACATTTCAAGAAAACGTAGGATCGTTCCCTCTCCGTCCTCGGCCATCTTCCAGGTCACCAATTCCACATCGGGTTGATCCACATGCAAGAAACTGCCCTGAATCGAATCCAGCGGCCGTGGAGAATTGATCGCTTTGTCTTGTGACGTGATCTGGTTCACTTCCAGAGGCGCCATCTCCTCCCGGCCAAGCCGGCTCAGGGCGGCAGGCTGCAGGCTGCTCCCGCTGGTCAACACGTAGCGGAATGTAAAGTCCCCACCCTGGCCCGCCGCGTAGTTCGTGCCCCAGTAGTTATTCATCACATAAGAGAAGATCGTCCCGGTGCGCTGGCCGAATTCCTGGGGCCACGTTCCCCGGACAATGTCTCCAAATGTCACCAAAGAGGCATCTACCGGAACAAGAGCCGCCGTCGCACCACCCTGCTCTGCTGCCACCCAGTGCTGCACCGAGAACCATTCCTTCCCCGCTCCCGGCATTTGGTCGTGGGCAGGATCCACAAACCCGTTTTGGATCTCGTATCGAAATTGGGGATGATCCATGGAAAATGGAAAGACAAAGTAAACAGCTTCTTTGGTGTAAACCTCTGTCTTGTGCACGCGGTTGATAAACTCGATCTTCTTCTGTCCATCGGGCAAAATGATCTCAGTTTCGATGCGCGGCGTATTGACATCTGAGCTTTCCAGACGTGCCACCGTGCCGAAGGGTTCTTGGGTCACCGACAGCAGGCGTCCGCCTCCTGCGGCGTGGATTGAAAGCTCCGGAACTGGCGAGACAGAACTGTACTCCAGAAGCCGGTTCGGAGTTTTATCTGCCCCCGTGACGTAGAGATACTGATCGAATGTATAGGGACTTGAGACATTGACCAGCTCTTTATTCAGTTCCTTGTCGAAAATGCTTTTCACCGCACCGCTTTCGGGATCCACCACGACTCGGTAGTATTGATTCTCGATCGCTCCCTCCGCGGCCGCGTGCGGAGCGGGCAGGGCGGCTTTGGCTTCCCTTAGCGCATAAGCCTTATACCCCACAGACGGCACGTCCTCCGCAAGGAAACGGACGTGCCGGTATGCTGGCCCCGTCGAGAGAGCCTCATATGGTACTGTCCGGTTGGTCGTCAAATCTACGAGTTCCAACCCTCCGTCCAACTCAACTTCCACCAAGTTGGATCTACGCCAGCTCAGGGGATTGAACACCAAAAGTGTGCCCTTCGGATCGTAGATAGAGTCCGCAAGAGCGACCAAGCCCCGCCTAAGCACGTAGTCAACATCCTTCTTGGCATCGCGCGCAAAGCCCTCTTTGATACTCCACTGCTCTACTGTTTCCTGGCTTTTCGGATTCGATACACTGCGATCGGCTCCCCAGGTGTGCTCCTCATAAAGAACGATGTTTTCCCAAAGTCGTTTTAGCGCCTCGGCGTCGGGATGAAGACGCGGATCGACCAGGCTGCTGATGGTAGAGAACTTCTCCGCGGCAAGCGCCCTCTGTTCCGTCTCACGTTCGAGAGCAGCCGAGCGGGCCGTTGAAGCAATGCCATCCTCCCAATACGGTCCACCGTCGCCCCGCACAACTGGAATAGCATCTCCGAATTGCTGGCCTATATAGCCAACCGCTTCTGCAAAGCCCGAGTATCGCAGGTGGGGATAAGCGTAAATCTTGTTCCACTCCTCGGCCAAACTTGCCTGCTGCGGGAAGAGGTCTGTGTTTTCATGCTGCGTGCCGTAGAGGAGAACGCCATCAGATGTGTATTCCGGACGCGAGTAAGCCTGTAGAAAAAGCGGCAGGGAATCGTGCCCAGCAGCTATTTGTGGTGGCATCCCGAACAGTGTCTCAACTTGTACGAAGTCCAGGGAGTACCACATCAGGATCCTTCCGCCATCGGGGCCTTCCCACCAAAATGGCGATTTCTCATGCAGGTGACCTTGCAGGAGAATTGGACCCCGGGAATTGTCACTTCCCGCGACAAAATACTTTAGTCCCGCCGCCGCCATAATTGACGCATAGGACCAGGAATAGGAGGGTACATCCGTGATGTCGACGTAATCGGGATCTCCCCCATGCTTCCGGTTAAACTCAAAAGCAGGATAGAGCGAGCGAAGGAGCGCTTCCAGGCTCGCAAAACCAGTGAGAAGACTTGCCTCCACCGTAGGCACAAAGATCTTCTTATCCCTCACCATCTGGAAAAGTTGCTTCTGTGCTTCTTCGCTGCGTCCGCTCAGGAACTGTCGCACGCACCAATATCCATCCGGGCTGAAGCGAAAGTTCGGATGGTCATGAATCATCTGAATGGCTTCGTCGAGAGTCCGACTTTGAAGTTCCGCAACCTTAGGTTGGTAGTCTGTGTAACCTACATCCAGGTGAGTGTGAGGGACCAGGAAGACGGTCCACTTCTTTGCCGGATCCAGAACTAGCGGGAACCGTCGCGAGTGCCTGCCCAGACTGACTACAACTTCGCCCTTGGTACCGGAGGTGAAATCGGGAACCGCAAACTCGACCAATTGCTCGCCAAAATCCAAGTCGGGAGATAACTTCGCAGTGAGTTTCTCCTCGCCCACGGTCAACACCGCTTGCCCACCTTTCAACGGAGAGTTGGCGCGGATGAATACGTCCACCAGCTCCAAAAGTCTGTCGCCCTTGCGCTGATAAAAAATCGTGGGAACGGCCTGGACCGTGACCTTACTGGATGAAAACTTCCCGTCAGGGTCTTGATCAAGTTCCAGCGCGTCGTAGGTGAGCCCGGAGTCTGTGACGGCTTCACGGTCCCTCGGCTCAGCAATCGCAGTCAAGACGAGTTCGTTGGTTCCATTCTTCAAGAAAGATGTGGGAATCTCGATCGAAATTGTGTCGGCGGAATAGGCGGGCAGACCGATGTAGTCAGAATCGCCCGCAGCATAGTTCAGCCTTGGGTGTTGACAAGACAGGGCGCGGTGGCCATTGATTTCCACCTGGAGTTGTGGTACCCGCGGAGTTTCGATGAGTAGCGCAACCTTCAGCGTATAGAGGCCCCGTGGAGCCTCAGGTAACCCGAACTGAATTGTATAGTGATGAGGCCGAGAGTCCGCCGTCCCATTTGCCGATCCTGGCTGAAAGGCTGGCCAGTCCGTATCCGGCTTGCTCTTACCCACCATGTAGAGCACATTGCTCTTTGACTGACTTGAGCCAAGCTCAGGCGAGCGCACGCTGCCCTGATTGAACTCGCCTGAAGACTGGTCAAACCTGCCGATCTGCCAGACCGTCTTCGGCGCGCCCTCTGCGCTCATGCAAAAACAGAGTGTAATTGCCGTTGTCAATGAAAAAAGTGTGATTCGGTAAGATGGCCTCATGCACTTTTTCCTGCACTCGAATGATCTACACGCTTGGACAAGGGGCCATTCGCACGCCTCGGCGAGCGATGTGTGCGCCCTCCGCGAGACAGGCCCTATAGCAATGCCCATTTCTCATTCCTTTGCCCCGGCGTTCGCCCTAGACCTTTCCCCATAGGGAACCAGACCGGACCGCTGTAAACCATTAACCGTAATGGTGGACTGCAATTTGTTGCTGGCGATCCTTCTCGGTCTCCAGGCTCAAGAGTCGAGGCACAGCGCCGCCCTCAGGCATGGCCTCTGAAATGAGGCCATGCCGTCTAAAGGTGAATAGACTTCACAAAGACCAGAGATTAGAAGGCCAGCCGCAAGCCTAACTGTATCTGGCGGTCGGGGATTGCAATGTAGGTAACCTCCCCAAAACCGGGCGCCCCTAATGTGGTCGCCGGAGGGGCAAACTCGGGGTGGTTGAATGCATTGAAGAAATCCACACCCAATTCGATGGAGAGGTGCTCAAGCTGGACTTTCTTAGCTAACGACAAATCCCAGTTGAACATGCCCGGACTCCGTGCGCTACCGACACGCGCGTTTCCGAACTGATAAGCTGCTGGGAAGTCGTAGCAAGATGTATCGAACCATTCTTCGACCTTGTTTGGTTGTCCAACCGACGAGCACGTCTGGTTCGCACGGTTGTAACCGCCTGTGTTCAGAAGCGAGCTCGCCACTGTGATCTCGAGAGGCTGGCCGTCATGGATTGTGGTGATGCCCTTGACGGACCATCCGCCGATCAGTCTGTCGGCGAGAGAGGAAACGGATTTCCCGAAACGCTTGCCGTGGCCGACCGGGAGCTCGTAGACATAACTTGCGACAAGGTACTGGGGAATATCGGCGTTCATGAAGCCGCCAAACGTGGACGACAATCCCCAATTGCGGTTGTTGTCATAAGGATCCAGAATGATGAAGTCATCTCTGGATTGAGACCATGTATAAGAAACAAGAGCTTGCAGACCGAAGGAAAACCGCTTATCCAGCCTGATCTGAAGCGCGTTGTACACGCTGTCGCCGTCGGTCGTTCGCAGCATGACTGCCGTAACGTTCGGATTCAAATTGTAGAAAGGGCTACGCAGGTCAATACTTCCCGGCCCGGGCTGGGGCAGGTCAATATTGTAGCTGTAGCGGAAAATGTGCAGCCCCCTGGTCCTTACATAGTTGACTTCGAGAACGGTGTCTTTGGCAATCTGCTGTTGAATACCACCATTAAACATTTCGACCATGTCGGGCCTGAAAATCCTGGAATACGTCATAACCGAAGATCCCGGAGGGGGAGAAACCGACTTGTAATTAACCACGGGCGGCGAGTAAGGCGAGAAGCCATTACTTACATTGAGAGTCGGAGCAAAAATGTCGGGATTGGGAACATAACTGTTTTGCAAATACGGATAAATGTCTTCCAGTCCGCCGCCGTTCGCACCGAAGTTGTCGGAGAAATAGCTAATGCCAAATGCTCCACGGATCGTGGTGGTGCCTCGATTGGGAGTGTAGGCAAAGCCGACGCGCGGTGCCCAGTTTCGATAGAAAGTATCCACGTTGGGGCCGGGGTCTCCTGGCTGGGCGAGATCGAGCAGGCCCGTCGCGAGATTGAAGTTGGCTTGCCGATTGTATTTTTCGCGAGGGACCGTGAACAGATCCCAGCGAAGACCCAGATTCAGCGTCAGATGACTATTCACCCGGTAGTTATCCTGCACGAACGCTCCAAGATTCCAAATGTGGACCTCAGGAATATCGTAGGTGTATCCACGCTGCACGACCGCCGGATAGCCGAGCAAGAAGCTGGCTAGGCCATCTCCGGTGCCAGGTTCGCCTTGATTGCTGGTTACATTGGCGTCGAAGTCGAACTCGCCGCGCGCTGCGCCTACACCAAAGAAAGATTGGATGATCTGGCGGACATCCGCGCCCATCTTCAAAGCATGGGCGCCGACATTCCAGGAGTAATTGCCGGTGTATTCGTACTGGGTGACTATGCGGTGTGTACCATTGGAGCCGTCCCCACTGTTCGCTGAGCCAGTTCCCAGATATCCCGGGATTCCGAAATATGCTAAGCCAACAGTATACGGCGCTCCGGGAGTATTTCCGTTGGGGATACCAAGGATGTTGTTTTCTTCAATGCCATGGTCGGGACCGATGAAGACATTGCGATAGCGATTGAAGCCAAGACGCAACTCCAATGCTTTGTTCGCCGAAAAAACGTTATTGTAGCCGATGACAGCATTTTGATTTCGACTGTCTGCCGCCGATCCCCCGTACATGAACTTATTTCCGGGCGAGTTTCTGTCAAACTGGCGTAGTTGCATTGACTCCCGAGCGAATATCCTGGCATTGCCGCTGAAGTAGTGGTCGACGCGCACATCAAAAGACTCTTGATCGGAGATGGTAGGAGTATAGGCGAGAAAGTTAGTACTCTCTCCAGGCGAAGTGGGCTGCGGGAATAGGTTGGCCACCTGAGCGGTGATGGGATTGAGGCGCTCTGGAGGTATCACGTTCCCCGGGAAGGGCTGTCCGGTGGTGGGGTCGTAGATGATGTTTGGGTCGGCGGACAAATTTCCCAGACGCTCTTCCGGGGTCGGAACCGTGCCGGCGCTTGTGCCTGACACATGTTGGATGAATCCCTGAGCATCCATGAAGAAGAAGGTCTTATCGCGAACGATGGGGCCGCCTAGAGATCCGCCAAACTGATTGCTCTTTAGGGGCGGCACCGTGTGGGCGAAGAAGTCGGTCGCATTCAAGGCTTCGTTGCGGAAGTATTCGAACAGACTGCCATGAAAGCGGTTCGTCCCTGAGCGGGTAGTAAGGTTAACGATCGCACCGCCGAATACACCGTATTCCGCGCTCGGATTCATTGTCTGGACTTTAAACTCCTCGATGGCATCGAGCGGAGGGCTGATGTTGATGTACTGATTCAGGGGCTCGTTGTTCGTCACGCCGTCAATCAGGTAGTTATTGCCGGACCACTTGATTCCATTGATGCTGGAGTTTGTGGGAGTTTGAGCGCCGGCAGCGGATGGATTCTCTTCGAAATCTCCAAAGCCTAGTGCCGAGGTACTGACCGCTCCAGGTACAAGCGAAACGAGCTGGGAGAAGATTCTTCCATTGAGCGGCAAACGCTCAATCATGCTGTGGCTGACGACCTGACCGATTTCTGACGATACGCTTTCAACGAGTGGCGGCGTAGCGTTGACTTCTACAGTCACCTTTACCGCAGCCGGATTCAAACGAAAATCGAGGCGCAGGGCTTGGTCAACCTGGACGACCGCATGACCAGTTTGCTGGCCGAAGCCCTGTGCTACCGCTTCCACGGTATATGAGCCAGGTGGCAGCAGAGTGAACAGATAGTGGCCTGTTGGATCCGTTTGCTTGACTACTTCGGTGCCCATCTGGTCATTGCGGACTGTGACCCGCGCACCTGGGATTGCGAGTTCTGTCTGGTCTTGGACACTGCCCCCGATTGCACCTGTGATTGCCTGCCCGCGGAGGTCCGGCGAGAAGACCTGCACAGTGAGCAGCAAACAGATCAGCGAGATCGACCAACCCAGTCCGCGGGCCAGGCTGACATCAGAGTTTTTCTTCATCCGCCTTAATCGAGAGTTCATGATTCGACCTCCTAAAGGTCTGAAAGTTTCGACAAAAGCTCTGGCGTTCACCGCAGTTGCTGGGTCCAATACCGACGGCCGCAGACAAGATCTGCGTGTGTTCTTTCCCGCGCGAAGCCCGCGTGGAAGGCCACCAAAGGACTGACTCTCGGCCGCAACCGATAAGCTACCATAACAATTTGCGGGAGCTATATATCAGAAGCAAGGAAATTCTGTCAAGTAAAAATATTTATAATCGACAACCAATATATGGTATATTTTCGATTTGATCTAGCATCAAAAAATCAATTACTATGATTGCTCATTCCGCTCACGCAAGGCGGAGAATCCTATCTAGGAACGCAAACTCTACGCGCGTACTGGCGATGGGGGAACTTCTCGATGAACCCGAAACTTCACTCGAATGCTAGTAATCGTACGCTCGCCGACGCCGCTTATGAGTTCATCAAAGCAGACATATTGAGGGGCGCAATCGCGGAAGGCACATTCCTACAAGAAATCCAGGTTCGAGAGAAGTACGATTTGGGCCGCACGCCATTTCGAGAAGGCTGTAACCGGTTGCATCACGAAGGGCTCCTGGAAATCGTGCCGCGTCGCGGTTACTTTGTCCCGGAAATCAGTTTCCGCGATGTGCTAAACCTCTTCGAAGTGCGTCTCACCCTCGAAGGGGCTGCAGCTGAACTTGCCGCTACTAGGGCAACAGAGGCCCAGATCGGAGAGGGGAACAAGCTCATAGAGGAAGCTTTGCCCCCGTCTACTTCGTCACGTCACATGGAGGCTTTCGTGGAATTGAACACCAAATTCCACCTTCTCATAGCCTCTATGACACAGAATCGCGAGTTCTTTCGCTTGCTCGAGGCCTCTATGGATCGGAATAGGCGGATTTCCTATTTGGAGTTCGCAGGCAAGAACTTGGAGCGCTTTGATCTCCATCTTTTGCACAAGCCAGTTCTTGACGCCATTCGGAAGCGTGATCCTCAGGCAGCGAAGCTGGCCGTAATAAAGGATATTCAGTGGGGGCAGGAGCTCCTGTTTGGAAGGAGTAAAGACTGGGTCGGCTAACCCGCCTGCAGCCTACCAGACAGGATCCGGACGGCGAAACGTCCCGAACAGGCCATCTGTGTGTTTCGCGCTTTATCCCGGGCGTGCCCCACCGGCCGATGGAACTTGGCGACGGCTCTTGTCATTCTACGCCACCTCCGGCGTCTGCCAAATAGCCTTTAAGTTTGACGCCGCCTTGAACATCCACAGATCCCGTAGGTCACAATTTTCCGAAAGTTCTCCTCGCTGGACAAGTTGGGCGTCCATGGAAAGGGAGGAATTTCTAGCCGCTCCCTCCAGTCTCATGGGGGATAACGTCGAACGCACAGCGTTGATTGGCGCCCTCGCGAGGGATTGAGCACGGTTGTGCCTGACGGGTTGGAGGCATCTATGCGAGCGCCACCACGGCGCAGGTGCGCGGCGCCAATTGGACCTTGACCGGCAGCTTGTCCACTACGTCTGGTTGAAATGGCTTGAGAATCTCCACCGCTTGGCCTTCTCCACCTGGCCATGTCACCTCGGCACTGGCCTCCTCGTTCCCGTAATTCACCACTACGCAGGCCTTTCCCGGCTTGTCCATCCCTTCGAAAACCGAGTACCGCACGTCCTTGCCTATCTTCACCTCAGCCCCCACCGTATCCCGAAATCGCCCGTGGAAGAGCAACTCCTTGTGTTTGCTCCGAATCCGGATCAACTCCTGCACGTACCGCGAGAGCGGTCGAGTAAGAGGCTCGTCCATCGAATCGTTGTAGTGTCGCGGCTGAACGGCCCACACTAGCCCGTACCGCATGCCATTATTTATGATGTTAAAGTCACCGGGATTCTCCGCGCAGATCGTCGAGGTCCACTCGGGAAACGTGTAGCGCAACGCCGGGGAGCTCATATCGATGTCGTTCATGCGCAGGTAAGAGACGTCCACAAGCGGAAAGACTCGGTCCCAGAAGATTTCCGATGCCAGAGCAAACTCTGGATTCACCGCACGACACCGCCGCACGACTTCCTCGAGGATCGACAAGATCCCCTCACTGAGGGACTTGTCCGGCGAAGTGGGAACCTCCGGGTTGAAATCCAAATAACGGACGACGTGGGTCTTATCGAGTTGGAACCCGTCGGCGCCGTCCCCTACCAACTGAACGAACTGCTTCAAGAGAAAGTCGCGGAATTCCGGATGTGTGGGACTGACCAAGGTCATGTTTGACTTGGTTAGCTCCATTCGCGCACTAGTCGTCCCCTCACCCCAGCCCTCGATATCATAATCCGCCGCCCACCTTCCCGTGACGGCGTAGCGTTGCAGCTTGTCCTTGAAAAGCCGGGTCGCCGTGTCCACAAACTGAATGTTGGCAAATATCAAGGGGTGGACGCCCAGCTTTTTCATTTCGGCCAGCGCCTGCCGGAATTCTTCCTGCGTCCCCAAACGCGGGTCCGGACGGTACTGCGGATAGCCGCGGTCGATGCCCCCTACGGCCCATCCCAGAATCTCGAATGTCGTCACCCCATACTTCTTCGCATCCGCCGCGAGCTTCGGGAGGTCTTTGAACTTCCAGATGATCACATCTTCGCAATTGGAAATAGTGATCGATTGCCAGGCCATTTCCTTGCGCAGCCAGGTGGGTGGGCGCTTCACCTGGAAGTGTTGGTCGAACCAAGCGCGGTAGAATTCACTACCCTCATGCCAGTCCCCCGTGTGGACCCTCAGTGCCACGGGACCCGAGTTGAACGTGCCGCGCTTCAGGTAGGGAAACTTCAGCCAGCCCATTGTCAGCCCGATCGGTTCCCCAGGGGGCACATCGGGGGGCGTCGGCCAGTTATCCCCTACCACCACGCTCTTGGTGAAGGGACGAAGCTCAAAGTAAAGGCCCGTCAGCCGCGATACAGGATCGTGGTTCGCATAATAGAGCCCCATGTTCGCCTTGCGGTTAAAGAACTCAATCCATCCCATCTGCAGTCCGGACCAGCAAGGGTAAATGAAACCCGCCGCATCATAGCGGATGCCCAGATTCCCGCCGCCGTACTCACCGGCAGGGAATTTCGTGAAGACGTTCGGGGCGACATTGACATTCAACCCTGGCAACAAAGACTCAGTGTCCTGGCGATTACCTAGTCCCCGTTGCCCGCCGATGATTGCGAAGAAAACCTCGGCCAGAGGAAGGTCGGTGGGGTTGTTGACCTCAATGGCAGACTCAAGATTCTCGCCTACGACGTTGATTTGATAGCGCACCTTCACGTCCAGAGTCTCGCGCGCATTGCGCAGCCCTTCGTACACGCAAGTAACACCCGTGGTTGTCTTTTCAATCCGGCTCACACTCTGCTCGCTGCTCGTGAAGTAGTTGGCCTCATATCCTGGCCGAGGGAGTAAGAGCCGGAAATTCTCGCCAAGGCGAGGCTCCGCGATAACCTCCAGGGCGGGATTCTTCCAGGCGATACCAACTAGATTCCCGTTCCGGCGGTCCAAGCGCAGTCTGCAGATCGGCGTCTCCACCTCCTCCGTGCCGTCCGGGAATGAGTCTTGCCCCGGTTGTGGCCGGGCCTTGGCAATCCTATCCCACCCGTGCAAGGAGGCCAGCACGCTGCCGGTTGCCGTCAGAAACCCCCTTCGGTCGAGCGACTCACTAACTACCTTTGGCATCTCTTTTGACTCTGAGCCCTGCATGTTGTTTCCTCGTTTCTTAGCGGTCACAGTTATGGGAACTAGATACCAAAACCAAAGAAATTCTGTCAAGTACAAATATCTATAATCGGCACATAATATATCATATTATGTCGATTTGAAATTGCATCAAAGAATCAATTGGTTATGCTTGCTCATTCCCCTCACGGGAGATCGTGCACCAGCTGAATTCGAAAACAACCCTCTGCATGAGGTAACCCGGATAGGGTCTGACGAACGCCCTTCCACGCTCAAATCCACTCGGCACCTGTTCTCTGGGGAACCAGATGATGGGGAGCCGATATTTTATTCACAATCCTGTGCGTGTGTTCAGCGCCCCTGAGACTAACCGGCACCTTTAGGCAAGCTCTGGTTTGCCGCCAGGTTCACCCTGCGGTCGATCCAGGGTAAAGAAGCTTCGCACCGCGCCTCCACGACCTCCTGCGCCACATGAACTTTCCGGAGCAGCCCTCTGCGTGGCAATGAGCTAGTTCTCCAATCTCTAACTGCCGTCTGTATGTTCGTCCCACCTCTTCGGGCATCACCCCCAGCCTGTCAACCTGCCCTTCCACGAGGACAATTGTGAGCGTGGATCTATCGCTAACGCCGTTGGGCCGCGAAGTCGGCAAGCCGCAGATGTGGTCCGCGCTGCCATCTTGGTGAGTGCGCCCGGATGACCGCGCACTCGGAAGGAATTTTCCCTCTTTATGAGCTGGGGGGCGCCACCGGGCCATATTACGCCCTTATCGAAAGCCGGCCTTAGGACCACCAGCTACCGAACCCTGAAGTTGAGCACGATCGGCTCCCTTTCCATGGTGCCGCCCTCGTTGAACATCGCTGCGTTCACAAACAGAGTGGATTTCGTGGGGCAAGTCCCGTAACCCGCGTGTGCATGGCCAAATACATGGAGGCGAGGTCTAGCCTGAATCACCGCCTCCCGGAGTTCCGGGCATCCCCCGTGAAGTTGCGACCCTGGCGCAGCGTCAAGAATGCCAAGCGGCGGGCCATGTGCAATCAGGATGTCGGTATTTTTCGGGATGCGTGCCCAGTGCTTCTTGCGGTCTGCCGCCCCGGACATCCCGAACGCCCCTCCGTAGAGCGGCGTGACCGGCGACCCCCAAATCCTAATGCCCTCGACCTCCACGCCCGAGTCCACGAGCAAAATTGCGTTGGCGATTGCGCCCTGGTTTCGTGGTTCCTCCAGGGCAAACTCGTGGTTGCCGGGCACGACCACCTTGTGCCGGTGCGGCAGCGACCCGAGCCAGCCATTGAAGTCGGAGACGATTGAAGGCCGCTTTGAATAGAACGTGAAGTCGCCCGCATGGATGAGCAGGTCGCCGCTGGGCATTTCCAGTTGGCGGTGCAGCCCGTGAGTGTCGCTGACTAGGACGATGCGCATGGCGTGGTTCTTGTGGCTAGCCAGCCCTCTTGCGCTTCTTCTTTGCTGGCCTCGACCCTCGCCCTCCGAGGGCCTCGCTGATGGCGGCGTCAGCACGCCCCCAGAACCCGTCCTCCAGTTCCCGCAGGTTCTCGGGCAGCCGGGTTTCCGATATCTTCTCTCCCACGGTCCTCGCCCAGAAGCACCGTGCGGATTCCCAGTGCCGCCTGGTGTCCTTCCTGGCCCTTGCCGCCATCCCATCGAAAGCCGGGCGGCGAAAGTCCTCATCAGCGTGCCTGAGCAGCCGACGAACCACGACGAAAAGAGGGGCCTGGCGAATGCGTTCCGGCGTGGGGGCAGGAGGCTCCTCGTCAGGGAACGGGTCATTTGCCTTCCGAACTTCTTCCCGGATGAAGTCGGCTGCCTCTTCACGCAGGAACTTCTCGAACCCCCTCATGAAGTCGCAGCGGGCGGGGCGGGGCGCCTGGTGGCGGCGTTCCTCCTCCGGCTCGGACTGCCAGCATCCTTGCTCCCGGAAGGTGAGCAATCCTGCCCGTGGGGACAGGGGGTTGGCGCAGGCCCCCCAGTCCGGCCACGTGCGGAATAGCTCCGTGAACCAACAGCAGGTTGTGCAATCGGGGCGAGACTCCCCCCGGCCGGGCCATCTGCGCTGACCGTGCGGCTCGAAGTCCGAGGGCAGCCTCCGGCATGCCTCCCATAGCTCCTCATCGCTCGGGTTCCTGGCTTGCATCGTCTCCTCCCATTAGGCTCCGCAACTGGCTCCAGGCTTAGGCTCCCGCCTCCTGCTTGTCGCCGTCCCCGAACAGCCACTCCACGATTTCCTGGGCGAGGGCGTGCTTCTCCGGCCCGTCCGGCAGCGCCTTCATCCTCGCCCACTTCCCGTCAAAGCCGAACTCGGCAGACCGTCGCTCGAATTCCTTCCCGGCTTCTTCCATCCTGCGGAGTTGTTCATCCCGATGCTCCGGGCAGGCGACAAGCTCGACCCGATTCTTGCAGTGCGTGTGGTCGCCATCCTCCAGCGGGAGACGGCATCCACCGCACAAGCAGACGGACGGCTCCTTGTCTCCAAGGCGCAGGGCCGCTCCATTGCAATCCCACCAGTGACCGGCGACATCACAGAAATGACGGTGGCTCATCCTGCCTCCTTCTATACAGAGCGTCTTAAGTAATTGCGCATAGCCGTCGCAAGGTGTTATTGGTTTTAATCCACGTGGCGAATTCGCTTTCAACCGCATGGATCACGTCATCCAGATGCGCAAAGTATCGATTGTGCA
>Ga0315282_10006062_pt1 | contig 20340 bp, 17 predicted proteins | sample YL17G07_20_MG_FD_203693 | JGI IMG/M metagenome (GOLD analysis project Ga0315282, IMG submission 203693) | Sediment microbial communities from Yellowstone Lake, YNP, Wyoming, USA - YL17G07_20 | ecosystem: Environmental > Aquatic > Freshwater > Lake > Sediment | place: USA: Wyoming | collected... | reverse complement strand
GAGACAAGCTCATCGATGCCATAGCGCATCAGGGTGTGCGTCTGCCCGCCGCAGATTTCCATCAGCACCCACGGCCGGGTTGCGCGGCGGCCGATGTCCGCCACCAAGGCGCGGGCGATGCGTTCGTTGCGGTATTCGTCGAGGTATTTCATGGCGAAGACGCTCGTGCAACGCCGCCCTTCAAGGCGCCATCTGCCGGGCCGAGGTCCGGCGCTACGAAGCGGCTAGCCCTTCCTCCTGGAGTAGCCCCATGGCATTCAGCAATTCCATCGTCCGTGCCGCCTCCTCGGCGTCCACAAGGCTGATCGCAAATCCCACATGCGTCACGACGTAATCTCCCACCGCGGCCTCGGGGATAAAATCCAGCTGCACGGGACGCATCACACCGCCGAACTCGACACGCGCCACCCGGCCGCTCACCGTCTCCGAGATTTCGACAATCTTGCCAGGGACCGCTAGGCACATTACAGACCTCCCTCGGCGATGGGTACATCGCCACGACAGCCGGGGAATGACGCGTCGCCGGGCGGAAAGCGCCGGGGCTTTTTCCAGTTTATTGCCCGTTCCGGTTTGACTATCTCACACAACGCTGCGAAGCGCCCGACTATTATTCTAATCGCCTCCAGAACCCTTCCCGACAGCGGGCCGCCCGCAACGCACGTTTCTATTTCAATCCCCACCAGGAAAAGCCGCGGCAAGGTACGGCCAAGCGCCGTCCGAAACTGCAACGTCTCCGCCAACCCCCAGCCGTGACTGGTGAACGAGCCGAGCGCGCGCAGCTCGACCGCCTGGGACGGCAAGGATACGAGGTAAATAGTCCCCGGCGGGGCGCCGCTGGAGACGGCATCGACAAAGACCACGGTCTGAGCACCGTCGAGAATCTCCATCAGTTCCACGCCCGCCTGCGGCATTTCCAGGAGTTCGCATTCCCACTCGCCACAGGCGCGCAAGCGCCGGATCACTTCCAATCCCGCGGCATCATCGGCAGCAAAGGGGTTGCCGCACCCCACAACGCGCAGGGGCGCTCCGCCCTCCGGAGCGCCGGTTCGGACTTCGGGCTGGCTGAGCGATCTACTCACGATCGAGCTTCAGCTTCAGAAAATGGGTGGAGCAGGAGATGCAGGGATCGTAGTTGCGAACCAGGTTTTCACAAGCGCGGGCGATCTCGGGCTCAGAGCGGTCAAGGATCCCCGGCAGGTACTGCCGTAGATCGTCCTCCATGCGCGCATAGTTCTGTGCCGTGGGGGGAACAATCTTGGCAAACTCCACCAGACCTTGGTCATTGATGCGATAGCGGTGGTAAAGGGCGCCGCGCGGCGCCTCTGTCGCAGCGGACCCTTCTCCCGCCCGCAGTTTGAAATCTTCCCGGCTTCTCACGGGTTCCTCGTAACCATTGATGATGGCAAGCGCCTCCTCATAGGCGTGCACCATTTCGATGGCGCGCGCCACAACGCCCTGGAAAGGATTGCGCGACGGCCAGGTGATGCCACAGGCCAGTGCTGCCTCCTTGGCTTGGGGCATCAGCTTCTCCAGATTCAAGTTGAGGCGCGCCAGCGGCCCGACGAAGTAGCTCGTGCTGGTTTCCGCGCGCCGCGAGTGGAGCGCTGTCGAGTGCTCGACGTGCTCTTCCAGGAAGGCGCTCTCGAAATCCGCCGGGGCGACGTCCACGCCACGCGAGGAAACGATGCGGTACTCGTTCATCGGATACTCTTGCGGGTGGGCGACGGAAACGAATTCGTAATCCGGCGTGAACTCCGGAAACTTGAGACCGGCAACCAGCCGGACCGTGGCGATGGAAGCCTCCAGCCCCCACTCGAGGTCGGGGATGAGCTTCTGCAGGTCTTTGCGGCGCGGCGCCCTGTAAAATCCTCCCACGCAGACGGAGACCGGATGGGTGGCACGGCCGCCCAGCACGTCGAGGAGGTCGTTGCCGATTTTCTTCAGGCGCAGCGCCAGTTCGACTTCCTTGCGGTAGTCGGCGGCCATGGCGATGGCGCTGTCATAACCGAGAAAATCCGGCAACTGGAGCAAGTAGATGTGGAGGGCGTGGCTCTCGATCCATTCCCCGCAATAGAGCAATCGCCGCAGGGTTCGAATCGCCGGGCTGATCTTCACGCCCAGAGCGGCTTCCAGGGCGTGCACGGAGCTCATCTGGTAGGCCACCGGGCAGATGCCGCAGATGCGCGCCGTAATATCGGGGACTTCCTGGAGATACCGACCCCGCAGGAAAGCCTCAAAGAAGCGCGGCGGCTCGAAGATGTTGAGCTTGACCTCGCGCACCTGGTTGCCCTCGGCGCGCACGTAGAGCCCGCCTTCGCCCTCGACGCGCGACAGGTAATCCACCTTCACGGTTCGCAGCGGCAGTGCGCCGGATGATGCAGCGTTCTGATTCATGGAGCCGTCCTCTCCAACTTCTCACTGGCGGCGCGGAAGGCGTCCGCGTAGCCCGTAAAACCGCGCAGCAACTGCACGACGTGGCGCTGCGGCACGCCGATCGCGACCAGGTGCGTGGCCAGCGCATCGGGGTTGGGATTTTCCATGGGGCCGAAGCAGCCGTAGCAGCCGCGGTTGTATGCCGGGCAGATCGCGCCACAGCCGGCGTGAGTCACGGGGCCAAGGCAGGCGATGCCCTGCGCCACGGTGATGCAAACCGTGCCGCGCGACTTGCACTCCACGCACACTGCATGCGCCGGAAGATGGGGCGTGTGTCCGTGCAGGAGCGCCGTCAGAACTTCCAGAACCTGGAATTTGTTGATGGGGCAGCCGTTGAGCTCGTAGTCCACGGCCACGTGCTGCGAAATCGGGGTGGAAGTCTTCAGGGTGTGAATGTACGCGGGAGTGGCATAGACGCAGCGAACGAACTCGTCCACGTCCTTCCAATTGCGCAGCGCCTGGATTCCGCCGGTGGTGGCGCAGGCGCCGATGGTCATCAGGTACTTCGCGTCCTTGCGGATGGCGCGAATGCGCTCCACGTCCTCGGACGTCGTCACCGAACCCTCAACCAGGGCGACGTCATAGGGCCCGGGCACCACGGCGGAACTGGCCTCGAGGAAGTAGGCGATCTGGACTTCGCCCGCCAGGCTGAGCAATTCGTCCTCCAGGCTGAGGAGGGCGAGTTGGCAGCCATCGCAGGAAGCAAACTTGTAAACCGCCAGCTTGGGGCGCGCATCGGAGGTCATCTCAGAAATCCTCCCTGCCGAAGAATGGTTCGATGGCCGCAAAGTTGAGCACCGGGCCCTGCTTGCAGATGAACGTGGGACCGAACTGGCAGTGGCCGCAGAAGCCCACTGCGCACTTCATATTGCGTTCCATGGAGATGTAGATCCGGTCCTTGGGAATGCGGCGGGCAAGCGCCTCGTAAATGACAAAGCGCATCATGATCTCCGGCCCGCAGGTCATCACGATCGTATTCTTGTGGTCCATGCGGACGCGGTAGAAGAGCTGTGGCACCACGCCCACTTGGCCTCGCCAGTTCTCGTCCGCGAGGTCCACCGTCACGTGAAGGTCGATATTCCCTTCCCGCCATTTATCGAATTCACCGGTATAAAGCAGGTCTGCCGGCGTGCGCGCCCCGTAAAGGAGCAGCACTCGCCCGTAATCGTCGCGATGCCGAAGCACGGAGAGAATGACCGGCCGGAGCGGCGCCAGGCCGATTCCGCCCGCGACAATAACCACATTCGTGCCCGGCCGGCTGATCGCCGGCCAGTGGCTGCCGTAAGGGCCGCGCACTCCCAACACATCGCCGGGCTTAAGGCGCCCGATGGCGCGCGTGACATTGCCCGCATAGCGGACCGTATGGCCGAGCGTTTCAGGTTCACCGGGATCGGAGCTTACGGATATGGCCACCTCGCCCACTCCCGGCAGGTAGAGCATGTTGAATTGTCCGGGCTGAAAACGGTACCTCGCACGCTCGTCTGGATCGACAAAGGCCATGGAAAACGTCGAAATGCCATAGGCTTCCGGCTTGATGCCCCGGATCGTCGCCAGGCGTGGCAGCATGGGATCGGCGGGATAAGGAACCTCGAGCGTTGGAGACGCAGTGGTCATCGGACAGCCTTCGCACGAATGGAGTTAACTTCCTCGGTGATTTCAATTCCCACCGGACACCAGGTGATACAGCGGCCGCATCCGACGCAACCCGACGACCCGAACTGGTCGTGCCAGGAAGCGAGCTTGTGAGTGAGCCACTGCCGGTAACGCGATTTGATGCTGGGCCGGATGTTCCCTCCGTGGACGTGGGAAAAGTCGCGGTTAAAGCAGGAGTCCGCCACACTGATTCGATCGCTCGCCGTCCCCTGCAGGTTGGTGGAGTCCTCAACCGTCGTGCAGAAGCAGGTCGGGCAAACCATCGTGCAGTTGGCGCAGGAGAGACACCGCGAGGCGACTTCGTCCCAGTGCGCGTGCTCGAGATTCTCGTAGAGTAATTCCGGCAGGTCGTCCGTCTGTAACTGGCGACTGATCAGCTTCTCGGCTCGCTGAGTCACCCGGCCGGCACGGCTCAAGTCGAAAGCCGTAGCAGCTTCCCACTGAATTCCGCGCATCATTTCGGACCCGGCCTCGGAACCGATCTCGACCAAAAAGATGTCGGGGAGCTCGGTGAGAGCAAGATCAAAGCCGCCCGTCACCTTGGGCCCGGTCTTCATGGAGGTGCAGAAACAACTCGAGGTAGCGTGGCCACAATTGGCCGCCAGGATGAAGACATGCTCTCGCCGCGCTGCGTATTGCGGATCGCGAAACTCGCTCCCGATCAGAACACGGTCCTGGACGGCAATGGCCGCGAGGTCGCACGCGTGGACACCGATGAAGGCGTAGTGGGGAGGAGGGCCTTTGGGCGTATGAAACACCCATCCGCCATTGCTCTTTTCCACCGAAAAGAGGCCCAGGCGCGGCGGGTGGAGATACCGTTTCCAGGACTGTGGGCCGACGGAGCAGCCGAAATATTGACTCTCGCGGGTTTTCTTGAGGCGGTATTGGCCGGGGTTCTGCTCGTCCACCCAACCCTGCGGCAGATCGTCCATGCCGTCGATTTCTTCAAGGACGACCGCGCCATCGCGGACGGTGGGCCCGATCAGAGAGAATCCCTCGCCCCGCAAGTTCTCGAAGACTTGTTGAAGTGCGGCTTTGGGCACTGCCACGCTAGCCGCAATCCTGGGAAGACTGGGCGTCATAGAGGAACTTCCTCCTCGCGCTAAGCAAACACATCGATCAACTGGAGTCGGGTGGCGATCAGGCGGGAGCTGATGACTTCCGCCAAGGCGCGATACAACTCGAAGCCGAACTCCGGATCTTCACGGCAGAGGTCCATCAATAGGCCGCCTTTGACGCCGAAGGCCTCGGTCGCCTGGGTGGCCCGAGCCGAGGCTGTCTCGATGCGCGGCTCGACCAACGCCGACCAACTGAACAGATCGCCGGGACCGGCCGTCATAATTGTCCGCCGCCCCTTGGACGGGATATGAACTTCGATCGCCACTTGGCCGGTCTTGACCACATAGAGATGGAGGCTGGGGTCGCCTTCGTGGAATATGGTTTCGCCTTCGGGGTATTGGAAATTCTCACCCAGGGCAAGGAGCTTTTCCTGCGCCCGCGGTGAGAGGTCAGCTAGAAAACTCCCGAACCAATGTGCTTGCTCAGCCATTTTGTCCCCCTATTGGTACCGTATCAGCTTACGAGTTGCACGCGATGGGCCAACCAGTTTCTGATGATGGTCAATCTACAATCTGAATGATCACATTTTAAAGGACACGGGGAGGACGGAGTTCGGACAAGAGGGCAAAGTTTGCGAGTGAGTGCCCTTCGACCTTTGCGACCCAGTCCCCACTCAACAAGAGGACATGTTGACCACTTTGTGGGTGCAGCGGCACAGTACGCCACGCCGACTGTTGGCTATTTCAACATGAAAATGCCTTCCCTTAAATGGCACCACAACCAGAAAACATCGCGGTGTACTCTTACCGGGGTGGGCGGCGCTGTGCCCAGTTTCGGGCCTTGAGCCAGTTGGCCAGGCAGTGGGACCAAAGTGAAAGGACCTGGTCGGTCGGTGCCAGTCCCACCCCGTGGGGACCGTGCTGGAAAATGTGCATTTCGGCGGGAACTCCAGCCCGGCGCAGCGCCAGGTAGTAGAGGACGCTGTTTTCGGACGGCACGCCGTCGTCTTCGTCGGTGTGGAAAAGAAACGTCGGGGGAGTGTCGCCCGTGACCTGCTTCTCACTGGAAAGAAACTCCACCAGCTTGGGATCGGGATTTTTGCCCAGCAGGTTCTCGCGCGAGCCTTGGTGCGTGTACTCCGTGGTGAAGGAAACTACAGGGTAAGCCAGAATCGTAAAGTCGGGCCGCGCACTGGCGCGGTCGATGGGGTCCGCCGCGCCGGGATCGCCGGTGTCGAAATGAGTGGAGGCAGTTGAGGCGAGGTGCCCGCCAGCGGAGAAGCCCCAGATGCCGATGTCATGAGACGAAACGTGAAACTCCTGCGCGCGGCTGCGGACGATCCGGATGGCGCGCTGCGCGTCGAGGAGCGGCGCGGGGTGGCGGTAGCGCGGCCCGAGGCGGTACTTGAGAACGAAAGCGGCGATGCCGATCGAGTTCAGCCATTGGGCGATCTGCTTCCCTTCGTGATCCATGGCAAGCATCTGGTAGCCGCCACCGGGACAAACCACCACACCCGTACCCGTGGCTTTGCCCACGTCGGGGAGATAGAAGGTTAATGACGGCTTGTCGGCGTCCTCGTTTCCCAGCGCTCCCGGCGCGCCACTCGGCCAAAGCAGTTCAACGGGAGCCTCGGCGGCCTTCTCCCGCGCCTGCGTGGGGGGTACGGTGCCGTACCCCAGCCCGAACAGAGATAGCAACACGATGGGGATCAGCCTCTTCATCCTCATGGCCTGCCTCGTAAGATGGTCTCTCATTCAGCTTGCACGTGGAAGGTGCGTGAGCGCTTCCCGGATCTTTTCTTCTGGATAGTGGTAGTCCTCGAGTCCGCCCGCAAAGTATTTTTCGTAGGCGGCCATATCAAAGTGGCCGTGACCGCTCAGGTTGAAGAGAATGGTGCGTTCCTTCCCTTCCTCTTTGGCTTTCATCGCCTCGTCGATAACGCAAGCGACGGCGTGGGAGGTCTCCGGCGCTACGATCAATCCTTCGGCGCGCGCGAAGGTGATGGCCGCTTCAAAGCACTTGAGCTGCGGATAACTGACCGCTTCCACCACGCCTTCACGGTGCAGCAGGCTCACCAGCGGCGACATGCCGTGATAGCGCAAGCCGCCGGCGTGGATTCCGGGCGGGATGAAATCGTGGCCCAGCGTGTCCATCTTGATGAGCGGGGTCATGCCGCTCTTGTCGCCGAAGTCGTAGGCGTAGACGCCCTTGGTCATCGTCGGGCAGGCCGCGGGCTCGACGGCCACGAGGCGCACATTTTTCCCTGACGCCTTCTCGGGCACGAAGGGAAACGCCATTCCCGCAAAATTGCTGCCTCCGCCGCAGCAGCCGATGACCACGTCCGGAAACGCGCCTGCGAGCTTCAATTGCGCCAGCGCCTCCTGACCAATCACCGTCTGGTGGAGGAGCACGTGATTGAGCACGCTGCCGAGTGAATAGTTGGTGTCCTTGCGGCCCGCCGCTTCCTCGACCGCCTCGCTGATGGCGATGCCGAGACTGCCCGGTGTATTTGGATCTTCCGCCAAAATCTTGCGGCCGGATTGGGTCAGGTCGCTCGGCGAGGGCACGCACTTCGCGCCCCAGGCTTGCATCATGGTGCGGCGATGCGGCTTCTGGTCGTAGCTGCAACGCACCATGTACACCATGCACTCCATGCCGAAGAAGTTGCAGGCCAGTGCCAGAGCGCTGCCCCACTGCCCGGCGCCCGTCTCGGTGGTCAGGCGGAGGACGCCGGCCTGCTTGTTGTAATACGCCTGAGCGGTCGCGGTGTTGGGTTTGTGGCTGCCGGCGGGCGAGACACTTTCATTCTTGTAGAAGATCTTGGCCGGCGTCCCCAGCGCCTGTTCGAAGCGGATGGCGCGCATGAGCGGCGTGGGCCGCCACAGCCGCAGGATGTCGAGCACGGGCTCGGGAATGGCGATGCTGCGCGCGGTGCTCATCTCCTGTTCGATCAGATTCATGGGGAAAATGGCCGCCAGGTCGCTCGGCTGCGCGGGTTGCCCTGTGCCGGGATGCAAGTAAGGATACATCGGCGCCGGCAAGTCGGGGATGACGTTGTACCAGGCCTTGGGAATTTCTCTTTCGGAAAGCTGCACTCGATATTCGCTCATCTGAAGTCACCTCGGATTAAGTCGTCGCCGTCGCAACCTCCCAAGCCTGGAGTGGGGCTCCAAGGGCAGCCCGAACGGCGCAAAAATAAAAACGCAGAATACCACACTGGGGCAAGAATGGCGCAAACAGGCGATGGCTTAGGGGTGCAGTCCGCCAGCTGGTGGATGCCCCTGCAATCGCTACGGAAAACCCCATCTTGAGCCTTGTCCAAGCGGAATGCTATGCTCGGACGCGTGAACGCTGACGCAAGCGGCGGACGGGATTCCTCGGTGGACCAGTATCGGGCGCTGCTAGAGGTCTCCCAGGCGATTGCGGCGCACCGCGATCTTGCGGCTTTGTTTCATGATCTCGCTCAGGGACTTCACCGCGTCGTCACTTTCGATTTCCTCGCCCTGATTCTTTATGAACCGGCGCGCAATGCCACGCGCCTGCACATATTGGAGAGCTCCCTTGCCCCTCACGCCGAAGTGGGCCTGGAGATGCCGTTGGATGAGTCGCCCACCGGTCTGGTGGTTGAGAGCCAGCAGCCCATGGTCGTCCACAATGTCGAGGAGGAGAACCGCTTTCCGGAGATCGTGCGCAAGCTGCGCGAAAACAGCGTGAAATCGTTCTGCGCACTTCCCCTTACGACGGCCCATCGGCGCGTGGGAGTATTGGGATTCGGCAGCGTGCACCTGGCGGCTTATCAGGATACGGACTTGGAGTTTCTGGACCGCGTCGCCGCACAGGTGGCCGTGGCGGTGGACAACGCTCTCAACTTCCAGAGCGCCCAGTCCTACCAGCAGCAGTTGAGCCGCGAGCGCGACCGGCTGCGCGTCCTGCTGGAGGTGACCAATACGCTGGTCGCCAATCTCGACCTGCACGAGCTGCTCAAGGCCATCGCCACCTGCCTGCGCGGGGTGTTAGAGCACGAATATACCAGCCTGTCCTTGTTCGACGTGGCGAGCGGTCAGCTGCGGCTTCACGCCCTCGACTTCCCCAAGGGGAAGGGACTGTTGCAGGAGGAGATGTTGCTTCCTCTGGACGGCACCGCGGCGGGCGAGGTTTTCCGCACGCGCAAGCCGCTACTGGTCAGCCCCGCGAACTTCGGCCGCTTTCAGGCCGACAGCGCGCGCCGCTTCCTACAAGAGGGCTTGCAGTCGGCCTGCATCGTTCCGCTCGTTACCTCAAATCGCGTGCTCGGCACGCTCAGCCTGGCCAGCCTGCGCGAAGGCGCATTTACTCAGGAGGATGTTGACCTGCTTACTCAGGTCGCCAACCAGGTGGCGATTGCGGTGGAGAATGCGCTCGCTTACCGGGAAATTGCCGAACTTAAGAATAAACTGGCGGAAGAGAAGCTCTATCTCGAGGAGGAAATTCGCACCGAGCATAATTTCGAGGAGATCGTCGGCGAAAGCGTGGCCCTCAAGAGCGTCCTGAGTCAGGTGGAAACGGTTGCGCCCACCGACTCCACCGTCCTGATCCAAGGTGAGACCGGCACCGGCAAGGAGCTTGTGGCCCGCGCCATCCACAATTTGAGCCGCCGCCATGACCGCACTTTCGTGAAGGTCAATTGCGCGGCGATCCCCACAGGATTGCTGGAGAGCGAGCTATTCGGCCACGAGAAGGGCGCTTTCACCGGCGCCATCGCGCAAAAGGTCGGACGCTTCGAACTTGCTCACCAAGGCACACTGTTTCTCGATGAAGTCGGCGACATCCCGCTCGAACTTCAGCCCAAACTGCTGCGCGTGCTTCAGGAAAAAGAGTTCGAGCGCCTGGGCGGCAACCGGACCATCCGGGTGGACATACGGCTGGTCGCCGCAACCAATCAGGATCTCGCCAGGATGATCGCTGATGGAGAATTCCGAAGCGACTTGTACTACCGCCTGAACGTGTTTCCCATCCGCGTTCCAGCTCTCCGCGAGCGGGCCGAAGATATCACACTGCTGGTCCGGTACTTCGTGCAAAAGTACGCGCGGCGCATGAACAAGCTGATCGACAGCATCACCACGGAAGATATGGAGACGCTCACCCGCTACGCCTGGCCCGGTAATGCCCGCGAACTGGAGAACCTGATTGAGCGTGCCGTAATCCTTTCCCCCGGTCCGGTGCTGCGCATCCCGGAGGGACAACTCGCCCTCCAGACGGGCGCGGTCTGGGTGCCCACAACCCTCGAAGCCGCCGAGCGCGAGCACATCTTGCGAGTCCTCGATCAGACAAAATGGCTTATTGCCGGTCCCAATGGTGCCGCCTCCCGCCTCGGTATGAAACGCACAACCCTTCAATCTAAGCTGAAGAAGCTAGGAATTTCCCGCCCGACCTAGTGACGGATATTCGTCATATGCCGGTATGTCGGCAGTCGGCTGCTCCCAATATTTCGGACTTAGCCCGAACGATCTTTGTAAATATTGTTTAATCAATGGAATATGAACTGCCATTAATTCGTCACATAGGCCGCTAGAATGCTGTATATTTTGGTTCTGGAGGACAAGGACCATGCTACGGGTTACGACGGACGCCCAAATTGGGCAGGCAAAGCTGAAACTCGAGGGCAAACTCTGCGGCCCCTGGGTCGAGGAATTCAGGCGATGTTGGAACCTGACCAAGGAAATCTACACCAAACACGCGCTCGTCGTGGACCTTTCGGGGCTCACCTTCGTCGATGCGCGGGGAAAGGAGCTGCTTGGATCCATCGGCCGTGAGGGTGGCCGGCTGGAAGGTTCGGGCCTGTTCGCGCGGTCGCTGGTGGAGGATCTGAAGGTCAAATCGAAAGAGAGCGACGGGAAATCGACGAACGCCGGAGCAGGAGTTGTGCGTTCGCTGGCTCTCTTGATTTTGGCCGGCATCGCGGGCCTTTCCGTAGCGCGGGCGCAGGAAAAGCCTCCCCTCAAGCTGACCCTTCGGGATGCCGTCCAGCTCGCCCTCAAGCAGAACCCGCAGGTGCAGATCGGGAACCTGAACGCCGCTCAGAGCAGCGAAGACCGCACCATCGCACGTTCTGCCCTGTTGCCGCAGGCCGGAATTGAGGTCCTTGACAAGGCGCAGCGGTTCAATCTTGAAGCCTTCATCGGCTCGCGCTTCCCCAACACACCACAGCACGCCGGTCCGTTCCAAACCTTCCAAGCGGGACCCGTATTCTCGATGCCAATCTTCGACTTGACGCTCTGGCGGCGGCTGCAAGCCTCGCGTCACGGCGTGACCGCCGCGCAAGCGCAGGAGTCCTCGGTTCGGGAAGAGATTGTGCTGCTGGTGGTTTCGCAATATCTGGGAGGGCTGCGCGCCTCGGCCGATGTGCGCGCCGCGCAGTCGCGCGTGGCGCTGGCCCAGGCGTTGCACGACCAGGCTGCCGACCTGCAGCAGCACGGCGTCGGCACCGGGCTCGACACGCTGCGCGCCAACGTGCAGCTGCAAAACGAGAAACAGCGGTTGATCGTGGCCGAAACACAGCTCAAGACGTCGCTGTATGGTTTGGCGCGGCTGCTGAGCCTCGACCCCAGCCAGCCCATCGAGCTGGCCGATACCATCAGCTTTTTTGAGACCCCGGAATTCGAGGCCAACCAGAGCCTGCAGCAGGCGTATGCAAACCGGCCAGAGATGAAGGCGATTGAAGCCCAGGAGCAAGCCGTAGCGGCGCAGAGGAAAGCATCCGGTGAATCGCGGCTGCCTCGCGTTGCGTTCAACGGCACATGGGGCTATCAAGGGCTCTCGCTGCCCACTTCGATTCCCGCTTACGTTTACCAGGTGACCGTTGACATGCCCCTCTTCACCAGCGGCCGCATTCGCGCCGAGATGACCAAGGCTGACCTGGAGCTGAGGAAAGTGGCGCGGCAGAAAGAAGAGGAACGGAATCAAGTGGCTCTGGAAGTCAGGACGGCGCTGGCCCAACTCGAGGCGGCCCGGAGCGAAGTTGGGGTCGCCAACCTGGGCGTGAAGCTGGCGCAAGAGGAAGTGAGCCAGGCGCGCGACCGCTTCCAGGCCGGCGTCGCCAACAACATTGAGGTGGTCAGCGCCCAGGATGCCTTCGCGCGGGCCAACGACAATCAGATTGCCGCGCTCTACCGATACAACCAGTCGCGCGCCGACCTGGCCCACGCCACCGGACAGATCGAAGCGCTCTACACCAAGTGAGGATGAGAAGCCATGGGAACCAATGTCGCAGAAATTGAAAAGACCATCCCCGGAGAGACCCCCGGTGCCGAACCGCCTGCTGGGCGCAACGGCGTGACGGAGCGCTGGGCGAATCCCCGATTCAAGCGCAAGGTGCTGGGCGTGGTAGCAGCGGTGGCAGTCATTACCGCGAGCCTGCTGCTCTACTATCATAACCGCATCTCGACCGACGACGCGCAGGTGGACGGGCACATCACGCCGGTGGCCTCCAAGGTGTACGGCAACGTCGCCGAAGTACTTGTAAACGACAACCAGCAGGTGAAGGCCGGCCAGGTGCTGGTGCGCATCGATCCGCGCGACTACCAGGCGAAGGTGGCGCAGGCGAGGGCAGCCCTGGCCCTCGCCGAGAGTCAGGCCCACGCCGCTAGCGTCGGCGTTCCCTGGACACAGGAGACTACCGCCAGCGGAAGCTCCGGCGCGGAAGCTTATCTGGCCGCGATGCAAGGGGAGTATGAACAGAAAAAGGGCACCTACGAACAAGCTTCGACCGCCGAGCTCGCGTACGCCCGCGCCAACGTCGCGGCGCGCGAGGCCAGCGCGGACCGCGCCCAGGCCGATTTGGCGCGCATGAAGCCGCTGCTCGCCAAAGCCGAGATCTCACAACAGCAATTCGACGCTTACGAGGCTGCGGCGCGCGTGGCGACGAGCGAACTCGCGGCCGCCCGTGAGCGCCTGGCAGCAGCCCAGCAGTCTGCGGGTATCGCCAAATCGGCGATGCAGGCACAGAAGGGCAAGGTCGAGCAGGCGCGAGCGCAAGTGGAACAAGCGCGGGCCAATCACAAGCAGGTCAGCATCCGGGAAGCGGAGGCGGACGCGGCGGAGGCCGCCATCGCGCAAGCCCGGGCCAATTTGGAGGCGGCCGAATTACAGTTGAGCTACGCCACCATCGTCGCGCCCATCGACGGCGTGGTCACCAGGAAGAGCGTGGAACCCGGTCAGATCCTTCAGCCCGGCCAGGGCCTGCTGGTCCTCATCCCTCTCCACGACGTCTGGGTGACTGCGAACTTCAAAGAAACTCAACTGGAGAAAGTGCGACGCGGCCAGAAAGCTGAAGTCAAGGTGGATATGTACGGCGAAACGTTCAGTGGGCACGTGGACTCGATCGCTGGGGCGACGGGGGCGCGGCTGAGCCTGCTGCCACCGGAGAATGCCACGGGCAACTTCGTCAAAGTCGTTCAGCGCATTCCCGTCAAGATCGTGCTCGACCCGATCCCGCCGGAAAAAGCCATCCTCCGCCCGGGGATGAACGTTGTGGCGACGATCCTCACAAAGTAGAGGGCTTTATGTACAACGTCGTAACCATCGCGAGGGAGTACGGAAGCGGCGGCGGGCAAATCGCCCAGCGACTCGCCGAGCGTCTGGAATGGAAGCTGCTCGACCGGTGTCTGATGGAGAAGATCGCGAACATGGCCCAGGTGGATCCGGCCATCGTTGCGGAATTTGATGAGCACCTCGACCCCTGGGTCACCCGCTTGACTCACGTCTTTACGCAACTCTCAGGCTATCTCCCCGGCGCACCGCCCGACATCCTGGACGCCGAGGCCACGGCTTCCCTGACCCGGCGCGTAATCGAGGAAGCAGCCGAGATCGGCAACTGCGTGATCGTCGGGCGCGGCAGCCAATGCATCCTCCAGCGCCGTAGCAGCGTCTTCCACGCTTTTGTCTACGCGCCGCGGGATGAACGGCTCAACCGAATCCGCCAGCGGCAACCGAGGCTGTTGAATGCGGGAGAAGCGCTCGACGCACGCGACCGCGAGCGTTCCGAATACGTTCGCCATTTCTATGGCCAGGATTGGACGAACCGGCATCTCTACCACCTCATGCTCAGCTCGAGCCTGGGAGAAGAAGTGGCAGTGTCAACAATTCTGGATGCCACGGGCTTGGGCCAGGAAAAGCTTGTGACGGAGGACCGGGGGGGCGTCAATCGACGCCAAAGCAAATGGGCGAATCGATGAAAGACCCCCTCGCACGCCCGCGACAGAACGGCGAGCCCCACCCTTGGGCAGTCGCCGCTACGGTGATGCTCCCGGTCTTCATGGAAGTTCTCGACACCAGCGTCGCCAACGTTTCCCTGCCCCACATTGCCGGCGACCTTTCGGCGGGCGTCGATGAGAGCACCTGGGTCCTCACGTCATACCTAGTTTCCAACGCCATCGTGCTGCCGCTGACGGGCTGGTTTTCTTCGCTCTTTGGCCGGAAACGCTTCTACATGTGGTGCGTGGGAATGTTCACCTTTAGCTCGTTGCTCTGCGGGCTTTCCCGTCACCTCGGATTTCTGGTGTTCTTCCGGGTTCTCCAGGGCGCGGGCGGCGGCGCCATGCAGCCCATTTCGCAGGCCATTCTGGTGGAAAGCTTTCCACGTGAGAAGCGCGGCATGGCGATGGCCATCTTCGGTATCGGCGTGGTCTTCGCGCCCATCATTGGCCCCACGCTTGGGGGTTGGATCACGGACAACTGGAGTTGGCACTGGATCTTCTTCATCAACATTCCTGTCGGACTCTTTTCTCTGCTGATGACTTATCTATTGGTCTTCGATCCCCCTTATCTTGTCCGCAAGAACCTCAAGGAAGGATTGAGGATTGACTACATCGGGTTGGGTCTGCTGAGCCTCGGGCTAGGCTTCCTGCAGGTGGTGCTTGATAAGGGTGAGCGCGAAGATTGGTTCAGCTCGCAGTTCATCACCTGGTGCGCGGCATTGACGGTCGTAGGGCTGGTGGGCGCGCTGATCTGGGAGCTCGTCACCGACGAGCCCGTCGTGGACTTTCGCATGCTCAAGGAACGCAACTTCGCTGTCGCTACCCTCACCATGTTCATGCTGGGCGTTGTGCTTTACGGCAGTACGATATTGCTGCCCATCATGCTGCAGACGCTGATGGGCTACACGGCAATGTTGAGCGGGCTGGTGCTCTCTCCCGGCGGAATCGTGGTGGTCATCATGCTGCCGATCGTCGGCGCTTTGCTCACCAAGGTCGAGGCGCGCTGGCTGGTGGTGTACGGGGTGGCCGTAACCTCCCTCTCGCTCTTCCACATGTCGGGCTTCAATTTGGAAATTGATTTTCGCACCGCGATGATGGCCAGAATCTTCCAGTCCGCCGGTATGGCCTTTCTCTTCGTCCCCATCAACACCATGGCCTTTTATTTCATCGCACAGCACAAGATCAATGATGCGACGGGGATCATCAACCTCGCGCGCAACATCGGGGGAAGCGTTGGCATCGCCGCGGTCACAACAATGCTCGCGCGCCGCACGCAGTTCCATCAATCGGTGCTGGTCGGGCACGTCACGCCGTTCGACTACAACTACCGCGCCATGGTCGCCGGCACAACTTCCATACTGATGCAACACGGCTCCGACCCGGCACAAGCTGCCACGCAGGCTCACGGCCTGCTCTATGGCCTCGTTCAGCGCCAGGCGGCCATGCAAGCTTTTGTCGACAACTTCTGGCTCATGGGGGCCATTTTTCTTCTCATCATTCCGCTCATGTTCTTGATGAAGAAAATGAAACCCCACGCTGGCCCCGCTGTTGGGCACTAGTATCGCGTGAGACTCGCGCCCGGCGTTGATTCGCTGGCGTATCCAATGAAGACGACCGACGACTAGACGCGGATAGGGCGCGCTGGGGTAAACTGGAACAGTTAGCGACCGATTCTCGTGACCGCCTTCCAGGGCTGAGGCGATTCAGAATTAGGCAAGAATCACTCGGGGTTGGGATTCAGGGCGTTTAGCTGAAAAACAAGAGCCTCTGTAAGTCTGGTGGCGAGGCCCCGTCGTGCTGGATGGGGACATCAGCAGAGCTCGGGTTCCTGCTCATGATTCAGTACTATGAGACGACTATTCGCTCGCGCGCGTAAAGACGGCATTACCAACCCGTGGGTGATTGCGCTCACGGTGATGCTCGCAACGTTCATGGAGGTGCTCGATACCAGCGTCGCCAACGTCTCGCTGCCGCACATCGCCGGCGACCTCTCGGCCGGGGTGGACGAGAGCACCTGGGTCCTGACCTCCTACCTGGTGTCGAACGCCATCGTCCTGCCGCTCACCGGCTGGCTCTCATCAATTTTCGGGCGCAAGCGCTTCTACATGGCGTGCGTCGCGATCTTTACCATCAGTTCCTTCCTGTGCGGGATCGCCCCCAGCCTCGGGCTCCTGGTCTTCTTCCGCGTGATTCAAGGGGCGGGCGGCGGCGCGCTGCAACCGATCTCGCAGGCCATCCTCGTCGAAAGCTTCCCCAAGAACAAGCAAGGCATGGCCATGGCGCTCTACGGAATGGGCGTGGTGGTGGCGCCTATCGTTGGGCCGACGCTGGGCGGCTGGATCACCGACGATTATTCCTGGCACTGGATCTTCTTCATCAATATCCCCGTCGGCATCCTCTCGTTGTTGCTGACATCTCTTCTCATTCACGATCCCCCGTACCTGGTGCGCCGCGCGATCAAGGGGTTGAAGATCGACTACACGGGCCTCGGCCTCCTGGCCGTCGGGCTGGGGTTCCTCCAGATCGTGCTCGACAAGGGCCAACGCGAGGACTGGTTCGGCTCCAACTTCATCGCGTGGTGCTCGGTCCTCGCCGTCGTGGGTTTGGTGGGAGCGCTCCTGTGGGAACTCTCCAAGAAAGACCCCATCGTCGATCTCCGCATGCTTAAGGAGCGCAACTTTGCCATCGCCACCTTCACCATGTTCATGTTGGGGTTTGTTCTCTACGGCAGCACCGTGCTCCTCCCTATCTTCCTGCAAACCTTGATGGGTTATACCGCGATGCTGAGCGGGTTGGTACTCTCACCGGGCGGACTCGCCACGCTGTTGGCGCTGCCCATTGTTGGCCGGTTGACTCAAAAAGTTGAGGCGCGATGGCTGGTTGCCGTGGGACTCATGATCACGGGAGCCTCATTGCTCTCCATGGCTAATTTCAACCTCGAGATCGATTTCTGGACCGCGCTGAAGGCCTGGACGATTTCCCGCATGGGCATGGCCTTTCTGTTTGTGCCCATCAACGTCATGGCGTTCTACTACATCCCCAAAGAGAAGATGAACAACGCCACGGGCATCATCAACTTGGCGCGTAACATCGGCGGCAGCGTCGGCATTGCCAATGTCACCACTTTGCTCGCGCGCAGGGCGCAGATTCACCAAAGCATTCTGGTCAGCCACGTGACGCCGCTCGATGCGCCTTACCGGTCGGCGATCTCCGGCGCGAGCCAAATCCTCATGCAGCAGGGGTCGAGCGCCACCCAGGCACTCCAGCAGGCCCAAGGACTCGTCTACGGCAACTTGATCCGGCAATCCACGATGCTAGCCTTCATTGACAGCTTCTGGCTGCTCGGCCTCACCTTCCTCGCCATGATTCCACTGATGTTTTTGATGAAACCCGCCAAACCCCACCCCGCAGGCCCCATGGCCGTGCATTGAAGGTCTGCGCTGCTTGCTGTCCTCAGCCCTCCGTCTCCTATTTGCAGGCAAGTGATTCCTGACACCCGCCGTTTGGGTGTAAACTTACAGTTCCCAGGATTCGAAGTCCTGGGTTCGACACGGAATTAGCTCATAAAAGGAGCCATCATGGCTGCGAAGCGCGTCGGCATTCTAACTGGGGGCGGAGACGTACCCGGACTAAACTCCGTTATCAAGACCGTTGTGTATCGGGGAGGCGAAATCGGCTGCGAGGTCATCGGCATTCGCCGCGGCTGGGAAGGTCTGACCCACGTCAACCTGGGAGATCCGGCGAGCCGAGGGCACTACATTCTCCCCCTGAACCGCGAAAACACCCGCACCATCGATCGCACGGGCGGTACGTTTCTGCACACCACGCGCACCAACCCGGCCAAGATGAAGAAGCTGCCACCGGCCTGCGAGGGTGGCAGCTTCCCGAAGTCGGAGACCACCAAGAAGGGCGAGACGTCGATCGTTTACGACGTCACTTCGCAGGTGATGAAGAACGTCGCCAGCCTGAGCCTCGACTACCTGATCGCCATCGGCGGCGACGACACGCTGAGCTACGCGGCGCGCCTGGACAAGGAAGGCGTGAACGTCATCGCCATTCCCAAGACCATGGACAACGACGTGCGGAACACCGAGTACTGCATCGGGTTCTCCACCGCCATCACGCGTGCCATGGAAGCCATCGACCGGCAGCGCACCACGGTGGGCTCGCACGAGCGCATCGGCGTCTTCCGCATCTTCGGACGTGACGCCGGCTACACGGCCCTTTACACCGCCTACGTTACGTCCGTGCGGTGCTGCATCCCGGAATACAAGTTTGACCTGAAGCTCCTGATCGATCTGCTGATGAAGGACAAGAAACTCAACCCCAGCCATTACGCGCTGGTCATCCTGTCGGAAGGCGCCCAGTGGGAGGGCTATCAACTCCGCGAGTACGGCGAGGCGGACGCGTTCGGCCACCGCAAGAAGGCCAACGTGGGCGAGGACCTGAGCGACGAGATCAAGAAGGCCACGCGCGAAGAAACCATCGTCAGCGACCTGACCTACGACTTGCGCAGTGGCAGTCCGGACTTCGTGGACAAGATGGTGGCGGCCACGTTCGCCGGCATGGCCATGGACTGCATCGAGAAGGGCGAGCACGGCGTGATGATGGCGATCTCCCAGGGTTGCTATGCCGCCGTGCCGATTCCCGATCCCAAGCTAGGCCCGCGCAGGGTGGACATCGAGACCATGTACAACACCCGGCGATGTCGCCCCAACTACGCAAACAAGCTGGGCCTGCCGATCTTCCTCACCCGCGCCTGACGCTGCCCTGGGCCGAGAGGTGGCCGCCACGGGAGCACGCGGAGCCCCTCACGCGCGCCGGGTTTCTCGTATGCCCCGTCGACGACTCACGTGGGCGGCTTCAGTGCCAGGCCATAGAAGAGGCCCAGCACCAACATCTCCAGAAGGCCCGCGGCGAGCGAATACACGAGGGTGACCGGGGGAACCACAAACATCACCCACTGTCCTGCCGCGCCCATCACGACACGAAAGAACCACACCAGCAGTCCGTAGCTCAACCCCTTCATCCAACCAGCCTCGCCGGGCAGGCTCTTGTAAAGGAGCAGAAACACCCCGGCCGTCGCAAATCCGTAACCCAGATCGATCGCGATTCCCGCGGCAACGTTGACGGAGGGGCGAGCGACAGGCTTGTAGAAAGCGTACAGGTGCTGTGCAAGCGGGTTGGCATTCAGGAGTCCATCCAAGACGCCGAAAGTAACACCGCCGACGATGCTGACAGAAATGAAGCGGAACACCGGCCTGCAGCCATACATAATGCGGAGGGTCCTAGGAGTCAAGGGACAATCCGTGCAGCGACAGAGTGTCCCTTGCTTTTCTCGGACCTGACGCCAATATAGGAACATACGGGGCTCGTCACGCGTATTCCCCGGTGACAACGATGACGCGCGGCCAATTTGTCTCCCGCAACCTGCTTCGCAACCCGCGACGCACGCTGCTCACCACGGCGAGTGTGGCTGCCTCGATCTGCCTGCTAGCCTCCTTCTTCGCGACCTACCGCTATATGCAGGCCCCGCCCGCGCCGGGTAGCTTTGACCTGGTCTTGATGGTGTCATCCCGAACCTCGCTGATGGGCGCGCTGCCGCTCCAATACGGTCAGCGGATTTCCAGACTGCCCGGCGTAACGGCGGTCACCCCGGTCAACATGGTAGACGCGCTGTACGGAGGCGAGGACAAGGTCTTCTTCGCCCTGGCGTGCGACCCCGACGCCATCTTCCAGGTACGCAACGACTGGCGGATGCCCGAAGACCAGCGTCGGGCCGTTCGGGAAGAAAAGGTGGCGTTCGTATGCAGCCGCTCGACGGCTGCGAAGCACGGCTGGAAGCTTGGCGACCGAATTCAGTTGCGCAGCAGTGGATACCACCTCACCCTAGACCTCGTCCTGCGGGGAATCTACGTTTCCAATGACGACGAATCCCTGATGGCCTTGCACTGGGACTACT
>Ga0315282_10006060_pt1 | contig 20347 bp, 16 predicted proteins | sample YL17G07_20_MG_FD_203693 | JGI IMG/M metagenome (GOLD analysis project Ga0315282, IMG submission 203693) | Sediment microbial communities from Yellowstone Lake, YNP, Wyoming, USA - YL17G07_20 | ecosystem: Environmental > Aquatic > Freshwater > Lake > Sediment | place: USA: Wyoming | collected... | reverse complement strand
GGCCTGTGATAAAAGCGCCTGCGCGTTCGGTCTTATGCGGAAGCTATGTAGGGCGGGCCTGTTTATCCCGAGCGACGTCGAGGGGCCCAGGCCCGCCGCCGGGCTTTTTTTCGGCGGGGACAGAGCCTGCCCTGAGCGCAGCGAAGGGCGTCCCCGCCCTACAGTCGCCTCGCCAGGCGACAAAATACTTCTTGAGGAGAATGGATTCGACTTTATCACAGGGCCGTTAGCCCGGATTATTCATGCGCAGTTCAGGCCGCGCGCCTAATGCAGTGGCGACAGACATGAATAATCCGCGAGCGATCATGGCACCGACTTGGGACGCGAGCCAAGCCGCGTCTCCGGAGCGGCGGACACCGCCGCACGCGCTCTGGAATGCGCCATAGGCGCATCACGCGTCGCCGATGCGGCGGCCTTCCCGACGACGCGCTGTGCAGTATGGATAATCCAGGTTAGTCACACACACGCACCTGCGGAATGCCCCGCCGCCATAGGTGTTATACCCGACGCCGCGTCTCCTGTCGGCATTGTCACGCTGGTTGCTCAAAGTCCGCGACGATCCCCATATGATCGGATGGGAAGACCCCGTCCGTCGGTTGGCAGCAAGCCAGGCGGATGTCCAGTAACCGCCCGGCGCCGCCGCCAGCCAAGTTGAACGCGATGTAATCAATGCGCCGCGCCGGTTTATCGCAGCGGTATGTGAAACCCGGCCGGCTGGCATGCATCGCGGGCCACGCGTCCCCCAGCACTACGCCGCCGGCGGAGTCGGGCTCGAACAGCGCCCGCGCGCTCGCGCCGTCGGGCGTCGAGTTAAGGTCGCCTACCAGAATCACGGCCGCGCCGTTCGCGAGGCGCCGCACGACCGCGCGCGTCTCGGCTGCGTTGCGTAATCGGGCCTGCTCGCTGAGCGACCAGTGGGTGTTGAGAAAATGCAGCGGCCCCGCTGGCGTCGCGATCTCGGCGTGGAGCACGATGCGCTGGTGGCGATCCGCCTGATCGTTCGGATCGCGCGTCAACTCCACCACGTCGGACCTCGCGATCGGCCACCGGCTCAAGACGGCCAGCCCCTCGGCGCACATGGGATCGCGCTCGTACACCATTGCGGGGTGATAGACGGCCCGCCACTTGTCGCTCAGGAGCCCGGCGATCTGCCGCGCCTGGTCGAGCGGCGCGCGGGTCGCGTCCAGGCGTATCTCTTGAAGGCCGACGACATCAGGCGCAGACTCAGTGATGCACGCCGCGATGAGGCCGCGCCGGATCTCCCACGGGTCGTTGTAGTTCCAGATGTTGAGGGTCATGACGCGCACGCGGCTCGCTTCGGCTGGCGATGGCGAGGGCGCGGGCAGCGCGAGGAACGGAAGCATCATCACAGCGACCAACTCGGGTTTCGGGATATTGAAGGATTCGTTGATTGGAGAGCCGCTCCTGCTTCAGCGGCGGAGGTGAGGAGGCGGGGTGCGGCGAAGCAGCTACCGGCTGCAGTCAGCGCCAACGCAAACGGGAAAGGCAGGGAAGGGTGAGCAAACTCGCGATTCACGGTGGTGAGGCTGTCGTCGCGCCGGGCTCGGTGCGCCCGTGGCCGCATGTCACGGACGAGGACCGCGCGGCGGTCGCGGAGGTGCTGCGCGAGGGCAACATGGAGGCGCAGCGGGAAGCGCAGTTCAAAGCGCTGGCGGAGGAATGGGCGGGCTACATGGGCGTCGCGCACGCCATCCCGTGCAGCAGCGGCACTTCGGCGCTGCACATGGGTGTCGCCGGCGTCGGGGTCGAGCCCGGCGATGAGGTGATCTGCCCTGCCTTCACCTACTGGGCGACCGCCGCCGCCGTGCTCCATCATAACGGCGTGCCGACATTCGTCGACGTCGAGCCGCGCACCTGGACGATGGACCCGGCGCAGATCGAGGCGCGCATCACCGAGCGCACCCGCGCCATCATGCCGGTGCACATCCACGGCATGCCGGCGGACATGGACCCGATCCTGGCAATCGCCCGCAAGCACGATCTGACGGTCATCGAAGATGTCGCGCAGGCTCACGGCGGGCGCTACAAGGGGCGGCTGTGCGGCGCCATCGGCGACGCCGCGGGCTTCAGCCTCCAGGCCAGCAAATTGCTCACCACCGGCAGTCACGGCGGCATCTTCACCACCGATGACGAGATCATCTACAAGCGCGCTGCGCTGCTCGAGTACCTCGGCGAGTTAGTCATCCCGGGCCGCGAGGGCCGCGAGCAGGAGTACAACGCATACGGCCTGGGGTGGATGTACCGCGGCGATACCTTCGGGCAGGCATTCGCGCGCAGCCAACTGCGGCGGCTCGACGAGAACAATGCCCGGCGCATCGCGAACTGCCAGTTGCTGACGAACCTGCTGCAAGGCGTGCCTGGGATCGACACGCCATATGTGCCGGAAGACCGCACCTGCGTCTACTACACGTATACTATCAACATCTCGCCCGAACCGTTGGGGCTCGATGTTCCGGCGCCGTTGTTCCGGCAGAAGGTCGAAATGGCGCTGCGTGCGGAGGGCGTCCCGGTCGGCCGCTGGCAGCGAATGGCGGTGCCGGCGCAGGAGGTCTTCCAGAAGCGCGTCGGTTACGGCAAAGGCTGCCCGTGGCATTGCCCGCACGCGGGGCCGGTCGAGTACAACATCGCCGACTATCCCGTGACCAATGCCTTCGTCGCGACCAACCTCTATGTTCACGGCATCTGGCCGCCCAATGGCGCCGACCTGATGCGCGCGTTCGCGGACGCCATCATCAAGGTCATGTCGCAGCCGGAGGCGGTGCTGGCGATCGAGGCGCAGGCGGAGGCCTGACATAATTGATGAACCACGAAGACACGAAGACACGACCGATGTGAGACGGCCGAGCCGCCCTTCCCTCTGTCTTCCTTTGTGTCTTAGCGCCTTTGTGGTTTCCCATTGCTGCGGTGCAGGGAGGTAGCGATGAAAGCCGGTGCATGCGAACTTGACGTCACCCCCGCGGTGGGCGGGGAAATCCCGGGCCAGTGGCTGCGGCGCATCGCGACGCACGTGCGCGATGCGCTCAAGGTCAACGCCCTCGCGCTCGAATCGCAGGGCAAGCGAGCGGCGCTCGTGTCGTGCGATGCGCTGTCGCTCAAGAATCGCATCGTCGCCGATCTGCGCCGCCGCCTGTCATCGCTGGTAAGCCCGGAATGCCTGCTGCTCGCCGCGACCCACACCCACACCGGCCCGCCGGTCTGTGATGCGCTGGGGAGCACTGCGGACGAGAAGTCCATTGCAGCCCTGACCGGCGCCATCGAACAAGCAGTACGCACCGCCTTCGATCGCCTTGAGCCCGCGCGCCTGGGATGGGCGACGACGCCGGCGCCAGGCTTCGCCTTCCCGCGCCGCTGGCGCATGGCGGATGGCACGGTGCAGATGCACCCGCGCAAGGATGACCCGAACCTGGTCGAGCCGGAGAGCGAGGCCGACGACACGCTCACCGTTCTTCGGGTGTGCCGCGCCGATGGCTCGCCCATCGCGCTCGGCGTGAACTTCGCGTGCCACGCGACATTCGTGGGCGGTGAGCGATTCTATTCGGCGGACTACCCCGGGGTCGTGCGGCGATCGGCGCAGAAGGCGCTGGGCAACGACGCGGTGGTGCTCTACCTCAACGGGCCCTGCGGCGATGTGTGCCAGGACGATATCACGGACGTGAACGAGTCGCGCTATGGCGAGGAGCCGATGGAGCGTGTCGGCGCGCAGCTCGCGGCGCGGGCGGTCGAGCTTGCGGGGCGCGCGGCGCTGACCGATGATGGGTCTATCGCGGGCGCCGTCGAAATCATGCAGGTCGCCGTGCGCGCGGTGCCCGAGGCCGATCTGCGCAAGGCCGAGCAGTGGGCCGCCGGGCGGTCGCTCGATGAGGTGCCGCAGACCGTGGATGAGATCAAGATGCGGGAGCTGCTCATCGTCGAGGCCGAGCGACGCGAGCATCCGATTCTCGATGTCGAGGTTGGCGGACTGCGCGTCGGCGATGGCGCGCTGGTCGCGCTGCCGGGCGAGATCTTCGCCGCCATCGGCCGCGACATCCGCACCGGTTCGCCCTTCCGCCATACCGCGGTGGCCGAGTTGGCGAACGGCTGCTATGGCTACGTGCCGATCGCGGAGGCCTTCCCGCGCGGCGGCTATGAGACCTGGCTCTGCCGCTCCAGCCGCCTGGCGCCGGAAGCCGCCGGCCAGATGGTTGCGGCGGGCAAGCGGGTGCTGGCGCGCCTGGCGGGGTAATGACTCACTCAGGACGCGCATTTATGCATTGCGCTGGTCGAGGGAGGACGTCGTGACCGAGCCAAACTGGCGAACCAGGTTGCGCAACGGCGCGCGCGTGCGCATCACATTCAGTGCGGCTTTTTACGTCACGCTTGGCCTCGCGACGGTGGGGACGCTGTTCTTCGCGTTCGAGTGGTTCAAGATCGCGGTCTTTCTGCTGACCGGACAGCGAGACGGCATGACCCCGGCCCGTCCCTTCGACATGGCGGGTGCCGTGGTTCTTGGCACAGTCTGGACTAGCTTCTCGATGTTGGTCTGGAGTTCATTTCTCCGCTGTGCAATCCGATTCGCGCAAGCGGACTTCCAGTTGTGGGATTGGCGCGGCAGACCACATCGGTACGAGTTCGGACGAGTGCGAGCACTCGCGTTGCGATTCCCTCCGGGCAAGAACCCAGTAGGCCGGCGCGATCTTCGCATTCTCTACGGATTCCCGCAGTCAGGGGAGCGCTGGGTTGATCTCGGCGCCAGATTCGGCTGGCAAGCGGGATTCGCCGAAGCTGTGCGCGATGAGTTGATCGAGCGCTGCCGACTCAGCCAGTCAACGCCGGTCCCCGGTAGCCTATTCGATTGGGAGATGATTTCGACCCGACCTGGGCAGGAGGATCTCCCTATGCTAGGCGCCAAAGGGCGAGTCGCCGAATCGCTCTGAGACAGCCGAGGTGTGCCCCGCCACAAATGGCGCGCGTGTGCCCTGCTCTTGACTCTTCTCGCATCGGCGTTTGTCGGCGTTCATCGGCGGCTCGAACCAAGACCGTTTGGTCTAATGGAGGCATGTTGCCGTGGCGACCCGCAAACCTGACCCCGACTACCGCCGGCTTCTCACGGCGCTGCGGCGCGAGGGAGAGCCGGACCGCGTGCCGTTGGTCGAACTCCACGTTGACGATCCCATCAAGGGCCTCTTCCTTGGCCGCGGCCCCGATGACGACCACCTGCGCTGGATCATAGACTTCTGGTACCAAGCTGGCTATGACTTCGTGGAGATCTGCCCCGGCATCAACATGCCGCGCGAGCACATCGCGGCGGCGGATACCGGCGTGCACGCGGTCGGCGAGCGCCACTGGGCGAAGGAAGAGGGCAACGTCCTGCAGTCCCTGGCGGACGTCGAGCGCTATCCCTGGCCCAAGCCGAATGAGATTGACTACTCGGCCATCGAGCGCGCGGCGAAGATGCTGCCCGAGGGGATGAAGATCATCCCCAACACCGCCGGCGTCTTCGAGCACACGTCATGGCTGATGGGGCTGACCAGTTTCTCCTATGCCGTGTACGATGACCCCGACTTCGTCGCCGAAGTGTTCCGGCGGGTCGGGGAGCTGCTGGTCAGCGTCTTCGAGCACCTCGCGGACATGGACGAGGTGATGGCGCTGTGGCTCGGCGATGACATGGGCAGCAATCAAGCAACGTTGGTCGCGCCCGGCCTGCTGCGGAAGTACGTCTTCCCGTGGCACAAGCGGCTGGCGGACATCGCGCACGAGCACGGGATGCCCTTCATGCTTCACTCCTGCGGCAATCTTCGCGCGATCGCCGACGATCTCATCGGCTACGTGGGCATCGATGCCTGGCATTCGCTCCAGCCCAATGTCTACGACATCGCTGAGTTGAAGCGTACCTATGGCCGCCGCGTCTGCCTCATCGGCAACGTGGACGTCGATCTGCTCACTCGCGGCACGCCGCAGCAGGTACGCGAGAGCGTACGGTATCTGCTGCGCGAGGTGGCGCCGGGCGGCGGCTTCTGCCTGGGGTCGAGCAACAGCATCCCGACCTACGTGCCGGTCGAGAATTACCGCGCCATGGTGGAGGAAGGGCTGGCCCGCGGCGCCTACCCCATCGCGGTGTGAGATACGGGGTGCGGCGATTGTGGTCATCTACAAGTTATCTCGAGGTACGATTCCCGCCCCCCGAATTCTCTGTAGGGCGCGCGTACCCTTCGACTGTCCCTCAGAGCCTGCCCTGAGCGTAGCCGAAGGGGCAGGCCCACGCGCGCCGCTTTGGCGGGGCTGGGTAGCCCCGCCCTACAGCGCCGGAAGCACCTTGCCCTCGCGGCGCGGGGGACCGTGGCGAGAATCTTCACTTACGGCAGATCTCTGTGGGTGGAAGCCCTCTGGTAGCACGCTGTCTTCTCAAGGAGCCGCGGAGGCCAGTGCCCGAAGTCTTCCCCCCAATCTGCGCCATCTGTGGAATCTGCGGATAAGTCGATGCAATGACCTGGACCTTCGAGCCCTACGTCGAGTTCTGCCGGCGGCGGGCGGTGTTCTTCCGCAAGGTCGCCATCGGCATTGCACTGTTCGGCTCGGCCCTGTTCTGGGCGAACTACGCGGTCGACCTCATCCGCGGCGCGCCGTTCATCTACACCTCACGCGTCTCCAGCCTGATCTGCGCCGCCTCGTTCCTCGGCGCGGCGGCCGCGCTCTACCTCGACCTGCGCGCGTCGCGAGCCGGCAAGGACTGATCGCGCCCTGCAGGAGCGGAACCACGGAACCAGAATACAATCCGCGGGAGCCCGTCCTCCCGCTCGATCGGGCATAGCGGCGCGGCCCCAGGGGGTGGAGCTCGATGGATACCCTGTATGTCGTCCTCATTGTTCTCGCGATCGTCATTCTCCCTTCGATTCGTGTGATCGGCCCGACCGAGATCGGGCTCGTCACCAAACGCTTTGGGTTCAAGCGGCTGTCCGAGGACAACCCGATCGCTTTTCACGGCGAGGCCGGGTATCAAGCCGACCTGCTGATGGCCGGTTTCCGCTTCAAGCTGTGGCTGCTGTACAAGGTCGAGAAGTTCCCCTGGGTGCAGATTCCGGCCGGTGAGATCGGCGTCGTGATCGCACAGGTCGGCAAGCCGCTGCCAATCGGGGCCAAGTCGGCCGTGTACAAGCCGGAGTTCGCGAGCTTCAACCTCCAGACGTTCATCCACTATGGCGGGCAGAAAGGCGTACAGCGGCCGGTGCTCCCGCCGGGAACCCTCGCGCCGATCCATCCGGTCGGATTTCTAATCCTCACCAAGCACCGCGTCTACGGCGTGCCGGTGTCGCCGGATCTGCTGTCGCGAGTCGGGCGCGGGGGGCAACTGACCCTCGATCATTTCGGGCTGCAGCCGGAGCAGCTCAACCTGACACGCATTGAGCCACAGCACGCGACGGCGGAGGGCGAGGTCTTTGATGCCGTGGGCATCGTCACGACGTACGAAGGTGATCCGCTGCCGATGGGCGACATCGCCGGCCGTCTCGGCGGGTTCGGGGACGTGCACCAATTGGAGCACCAAGGCCGTCCCGACTCCGAGTTGATGCAGGCGATCCTCAACACCAAGAATAGCCTTCACAACAACTATCAGGATTTCCAGGCGTTCCTCGACAACGGCGGCAAGATCGGCCTGCAGCACGACCCGCTGCTCTACGGCGCGTTCGCGTTGAACCCGTTCCTGGTCAGCGTCGAGATCGTGCCCATGCTGGTGGTGAGGCAGGGCCAGGTGGGCGTGGTCAAAGCGTACGTCGGGCTGCCCAGCGAAGATACCTCGGGCACGGAGTTCAAGTTCGGCTCGATCGTCAGGCCCGGCCACCGCGGCATCTGGCAGGAGGCGCTCAGGACCGGCAAGTACCCGATCAACCCGCGCTGCTATCAGGCCGAGATTGTGCCGACCTCGATTCTGACCCTGAACTGGGCGGAGGCGTCTTCGACCGCGCATAACCTTGACCGCCAGTTGAAGCAGATCGTCGCCAAGAGCCGCGAAGGGTTCGTTTTCACCATAGACTTGCAGGTGCAGATTCACGTCCCCGACACCCAGGCGCCGCGCGTGATCTCGATGGTGGGCACGATGCAGAACCTGGTCAACGAAGTGCTGCAGGCGGCGGTCGGCAACCACTTCCGCGACAAGCTGCAGAGCATGCCCGCGGTGTCATTCATCGAGACCAGGCAGACCGTTCAGCAAGAAGCGTTCGAGCATATCCGAACGAAGATCGAGGAGTACCAGGTCGAGACCAAGGGCGTGTACATTCAGGACGTGATCCTGCCGGAGGAACTGGTGCGCGTGCTCAAGGATCGCGAAATCGCGAACCAGGAAATCGAGACCTACCGGCGGCAGAAGCAAGCCGAGGATATGCGCATCGATCGCGAGCGCTCCGCCGGACTCGCCGACCAGCAGAAGGCGCTGGCCGCGGCTGAGGTCAACGTCAGCATCAAGGAAAACAACGCCAAAGCGCGCAAGGCCGAAGCCGACGGCGAGGCCGCCTACGTGAGCCAGACCGGTACCGCCAAGGGCGCTGAGGTGAGAGCGGTCGGGATGGCGCGCGCCGAAGCGTTCAAGGCGCAGGTTGACGCCTTGGGCCAGCAGAACACGGCGCTCGTCAACGCCATCACCTCCATCGCGGAAAAGGGCGCCAAGTTCATGCCCGACATCCTCGTGCTCGGCGGCAGCGGCCTCGACGGCGCAACCGCGGCGCTCACCGAGTTCTTGCAGGCCCGGGTGGGCAAGCCGTCGTCGCGCACCACCGCGGCGGCGCCGCCGATGCCGGAGCCGGGGGCATAAGCGTCACAGGCGAGTATCCTCCGGGGGCCGAACCGCAACCCGCCCGAAGATGGGAAACGGATAGCCTGTCCCCAATCTGTCCCAAGAGGGATCGGAGGTGTTGATCCCACATGGCGAAATGGAAGACTAGCGCCGCGGCGGTCGCCGTCGGCCTCGTAGCGCAGGGCGCAGGACATGCGCTGCTGTTGCACGTAGGCATACCTTTGCCCAGTATGTGGCACGTACTACCGTTCGTCGCAGGTGGGTGCGCGGCGGGGTTGTTCGCGCGCGGTCCGTTCGCGGCACTCTTCTCCGCCGTGCCGTATGCTGCGGGGTGGCTCTTCCTCGATGCGACAATGGCTGGCAGTCTCGTCGCGGTCCGTCCCGCACCGGGATGGATGGTGAGGGGATCTCATGTTTCGAACGTCATCATCCCGATGGGTGGTTTGCTCCTAGCGAGGGACGGGTTGCTGATCGTAGCGGGAATGGCCTTGGGCGCGACCGCCTGTGTGCTGATAGCGCGTCAGCGAGCGCGCCGTGCGCCGGATGCACGGCCCGAGGAGACGCCGTCGGGTATTCCGGGGCGACAGGAGCCAACCATTGGGCGCCCGGAGGAGCGAGAGTAGGAGGAGAGCAACGGGTCATTCATCTGGGCTGACGGCGGCAGGCTGAGGCAGTGGGCATGGCGATGCGACCAGCGAGCGAGGAAAAGGGGCACAGACACGTTCATCCCCAACCCGCGCCAAACGGGCCACGGACAGCCGCTTGAACCGGGAAGTTGACGTGTGTCTCCCCGGAATTGCATTGTGTAGTTCGAGTTGAGATTGGCAGTACAGGTGGTGGAAGATGTGGCACAAAGGCACGGATAAGATCTCGAGGTGGCTTCCCTTGGCAGTCTGGCTTGCCCTGTTCGCCGCGTTCGTCGCCGCGGACTCACCGCTGATGGCATCTTCAGGGCTTTCCGACCCACGCGATTGGGATGAAATGAGGCAGCTTGACAACCTCTATAAGGCGAGAACAGGAAAGCCGGGAGGCGCTCAGGACGTCAGAGGCAAGTGGGTGGGCGGATTCGGGTGGTTCGTATACCGCACTCTGGTTGACCCAGGGTTCATGGTACTTGCGGGATTTCGTGGGCCCATCGCGCCTGAGGTTGACGAGACGATTCACGACTCCTTCAGGCGATTGGCGTGGGCGTGCAAGGAATACCCGGCCTTCGGGAAAGGGTTGATGACACTATTCGAAAGCGCTGATTACATAACCGTACTCCGTGATGACCTGAACGGGTGGCGGAGGCAGTTAGGGCCCGGCGACAGAACCCTTGCCGAGTCCCAGAGACGCAGAGCTCTGGCGGTCGCGAAGCCCATGCGCGAGTTCATGACGAAGGGGAAAGCCGGTCCAGACGTGCGGGCGGCGGCTGATTTGCTCGCCGCCCTGACGACCGCCGCGAGCGACGAACTGGTCTCGGTAGCCGGACTGGCGAGGATCCCCGGTCGGTACCCGGAGGAGAAGCTCATCGGATTCGTTAGCAGATTCTACCTCTTCAACGCCTTGTACTACCACGACAAGCCGGATGAGGCGCTCGCTTTGGCCCGACGGACGGTGAAGATGTACCGTAATGACAAGTCAATCCGCCGGCTTGCGACATACGGGTTATTGGTTGCGAAGGTGGAACGGCCTCAGGAGTGGTTTCGAGCGCGGGGTGACGCACGACCCCACTGATTGACCAGCAGGAATTCCGGGGACACACGACCTCGCCATTGACGGGCCGGCCTGACGGTGGTGAAGCGTGGGCAAGCGGGAGCTGCCCGAAGATAAGAGATGAATAACCTGTCCCGAACTCTGCACGCGCCGCCGTTGACATCGCTTGCTCCAGAGCCCATACTGTCAGCAGTGTGGCCTCTGCAGCATTGGGCAAGCGCGCCATCTGTGCGGAATGTCATGCCGACCGCTCGCCGAGAGGAGAGAACCTGTGAAGTGTTCCAAGTGCGGCGCTGAACTTGTCAAGTCCGAGAAGACGTGCTGGCAATGTTACACGCCGGTGGCGGCGGCTGCGGAAGGGCAGCCTGCGCCGGCCCGGGCAGTTACCCCCTCCTTGCGTCGCACAGGCTCCAAGTCTACCTTCGTTGCCCTCACTGGGTTGGCACTTGTTCTAGCAGTTGGCGGCGGATACTACTATTACAGCCAGTACTACGGCAGCGATTCCTCGGGGCCAAGAGCTTGCGCTGAAGCCTTCTGTGCCGCGATGGAGAAAGGCGACGCCAGCGCGACGTATGCGTTGCTTGCCGCCTCCAACAGGCAGAAGTGCACGGAGCAGCAATGGGCCGAGTTTGCCATCATGTCCAAGAAGGGCGTGAATAGTGCCATCACCGAGAAGCCGGTCATCAAGGAAGTGACCCGCAGCGGCAAGAGCGCTCGTGCAGACGGGACCGTTACGACGACCACCACGCTGTTCTGGCCGGACGGCCACACCAGCTCGACGAGCTCCGATGCTCCGCTGGTGCTGGTAATGGCTAGAGAGTCGGACGGTTGGCGCGTGGATTGGACCGCAACTGAACACACCGCGATCCAGTCCTATCTGGACTCCCATGGGGCACCCGGCAACGCGGCGGGGGCAAGTCCTCGCTAGACGCCCGACGCGCCTCGTGCCAAGTCTTCTCGCGGCTGGCGAGGACCACAGAAAGACTCCTGAAACGATCCGGCCGTGGCCTGTGTCAAGGGCACACCGATAACAGTTCACAGAGTACGGAATCTACCATCGTGTCAACTCCGGATGACGAGAATCAGGCAGACGCCGAGCTCTTTCGGACCGGAGAGGTCGCATCGAATCGCATAGCGTCGACCTTCGCGGGTGTATTCGCGGCTCTCCTCGTCGCAACGTCCCTGATATTCCTCGTGTCCCTCATCCTCGAGTTGCGGACTGGCCATCCCCTTCAACTCGTCGGCCAACTCGTCGGGGCTACTGAGAACCCTTCGACACCCACAGGGGAAGTGGTCATCTGGGGAGCAGCGGGAACCTTGGGCGCCATCCTTGCGATTGTGCTGCCTCTGGTTGTTGCAGGAGGTTTCGGCCTCCTCGCAGCGTACCTCGTCCGTTATCGTCGCAACTCATTCGTCATGGTCAGCGCTGAGGGAATCGTTCGCCAGGACTGGCGGCGTCGGCAACTTGTACTTCCCTGGAGCGCGGTGAAGCGCTTGATCGTCGCGCATGGTGCCGATGCCCGCTCGTTGGTAGTGTATTACCTCGAGCCGCGAGGGCGCGTTCGGAGGGCGATCTTGGGTGGAGGCAGCCCCGCGTACGGCGACAGCGTTGAGCCTCTCAAGCAAGCTATTCTGCGCTACAAGTCCTTTCCCCGGTTTCGCCGCGCTGGGTGGGTCGATCAACACGAGGTGTACGAGGAGTAGGCGCATCAACCGCGCCACGAGCCGGGCATGAGAACCCTTCGCCTAGTCCTTTGGTAATCTGCTGGCCTATGCCGCCGCAGGAAAACAGGGACAGGCTATTTGTCTCGGTTGACAGCCATTCGCGGCGCGCCTATTCTGTGATCAATGACTTATCGAGGTTCGTGCATTGCCGGAAGGTCACGCAGGCTTTGCTGCGTGCCTGAGCGAACCTCGTCCGGAGAGTGTTTGGCCAAACACTCCATGATCCGCCGCCATTCATCGCGCATTTCGAGGCGCTGCCGGGCCGGACCCTGACCGCGCGGAAGCGGTGCCGCAATCGCTACCCGCACGAAGATGGGGGATAAATGACCTGTCCCCAGTCTCCAGCGAGTGACAAGCCAGAGATGGCCAACGGCGGTGAACAAACTGCGAAGACGCCCTCCGAGCGCACGGCGGCGCGGCTACAACCTGGCTGCGGAGTAACCCTGCATTACCTCATCGCGATATTCGCCAGCCTGCTCGGTATCGCGGTCCTGATGTACGTTCGCCCACAGCATCCGTCGCATCCGGACCCAGTGTCCCCATTCGCGGTCTTCCTGGGGCTGGCATCACTCGCCGTCGGTTTCGCACGGTCTGCCAGGGAATCGGCTCGATACCGGTCATGGCTCGGCTACGGCGTGCTCACGCTGCTCGCGATGCCAGCGCTGATGTTCCCCGCAACGGTGTACCCTCCGGGACCCGCTGACTGGCCGGTGCCCGCCCTCGTGGCGCTATTCCTGATCTTGGGAGGCTGGTTCGGCCGCCAGCGATGGCTCGCCTTCGTCGTCATCGCGCTGGCGGTGTTCGGTATCGCGGTCACGTCGTACCTCGGACCGTCCGCGACTGTTCCGACCAGAGATCTATACCTCGCATCGGGCCTCGCGCTCGGTGCATTTGGCGGCTTGCCGGCTCTGGCGGCCATCGTTTTCGATGGTCTAGGGCGGATTCGCGCCAGGCGCGACGAAGACAATCTGCGGCTGCGCGTGCTGGCGGCCGGCAGCCTGTTCACGGCGACATTCACTTTGATAACGTTCATCGCGTCCCTGGCTGCAATCCCGAACTTCGCCGAGGAGCGCGACCGACGGAATGTAATGGCCTGCGTCAGTAACCTGCACGCGCTAGCGATCGCGATGGGGATGTATACTGGAGATCATCAGGGCCGGCTGCCGCCGGCGGACTCCTGGTCGGACGCCATATCGTCTTACCTGACGAGCCCTAGCACGTTCGTCTGCCCGGCCGCGCCGCAACTGCGGTCGGGATATGCGTTCAACCGGGCGCTGGGCGGGGCTCGATTGTCCGACATCGCCGATCCGGAGCACACGGTGCTTCTGTACGAGAGCGACCTGGGCTGGAATGGCGCGGGAGGGCCGGGCACCTTGTCATGGCGGCGCGGCGGGTCGAGCAGCCTCGTCGCCTTTGCCGACGGGGATTTCGAGAGCGTCAACCGAGGCCGAGCGGGTGGGCTCGTCTGGCAGCCAGGCGGCGGAATCAAGACCAAGGGCAGGGCAACCGCGGGCGCAACCGAAACCCGCCCGAGGATGGGGAATAAATAACCTGTCCCTAATCCCTGCACAGTTGCGCAGCGTGCACCAGGAGTGGCGGCAAATGCCGTGCCGGAGACCAGCATGAGGCCAGTGTCCCGACGTGGTTTCGAGAACGCCTCGCGCTTAGAATCCATGTGACATGTCGGAGCGGATATATGGGACGGAAATGGATAGTGGTAGCGGTGGTCGCTAGTGTCGTAGGCCTCTTGATAATGCTCACACCGGCAGTGTGGGTGTTGTACAGTTGCCTGCGGCTGGTCACCGACTCGGACGGCGCCGGCACGTGCAGCCACAATATGTTCCGGCTCGGACTCGCCCTAGGGAGTTACGAGATGGACCACGGCCGGTTCCCGCGTTCTGACGCATGGGTGGACAGCATCTATCCATATGTCAAGGATTGGAGCGTATTCCGCTGCCCCGCAGACCGCTCCAAAGGCCGATGCAGCTACGCGATGAACGATACCCTGTCTGAAAAGGCCCTATCGAGCATAGAACGGCCGTCGGAGATCGTGCTGCTCTACGAACCTGCGCACGCCGGACAGAATCCTCATGGCACCGGCGCCGATCTGCCGAAACGCGGCCGACATCCTTATCCCCGATTTGGCGCTACTGCAACGTACCAGTGGTTTATTCTCGCCAATGGCGATCGGGGCTACAGGGAGTGGGACGGAGCCGCGCCGCAATGGCGGCTGAGATTCCGTTGACGCGGAAAACGCGGACACTCTTGGTTCGACCGCCGGCGGTGGGCTGAGGCAGCGTTCACTGTGGATGCGACCAGCGTGCGGGCAGGAAGGTTCTTCGTAGCAGTTGCGGGAGGAAATGGTTGAGCCTCTGTGTCATTGGCGCGGGGTAGGTACCTGCGCCGTATCGAGACTCCACGCTTCGCCCCGACCAGTCGGGCCTGCGCTCTGAGTGACAGGTCCGAGAGCACCGCGCATCCACGGAGCAGATTATGCAACAGTCTGCATGCGGCTCCCGCTCTCCATGGGGTTGATCCGTGTTCATCCGTGATGATCCGCGGCTAGCCCAGTCTGGTACCGGCTTGCCCCCGCCGTGCCCTGGCTGATCCCCCGGCGTGCCCCCACCCAGGGGGCGGTCTGCCCCCACTGTGCCCCCGCCGAGAGGCCCGAAAGCTCGCGTCAACGGAACCTGCGGATTGCCTCGGCGCCCTGGTGCCAGCCACTCGCGCGGCGGGCCGAAAATGTTTCACGTGAAACAATTGTTCGCCCGCCCACCAACGAGGAAGCGACCCGCCGAGGATCATGCTGGAAAGGTCAGTCGCTTCACCGCGCCCCGTGCAAGCTGCCGTATGCATCGGGGAATCAGGAGGGCGGGTCCGTTGACCAGATCAGAGGCAAGCTCAGAGGGCCGTCACAGGCGTCTCATTGCCATGTGACAAGGGCATCGAGATGATAGGCGCGCTCAGACAGAGAGACAGCCAGCCTGGGTTATCCATACTCCACGGCGCGTCGTCGGGGTGGCCGGCGCGTTGGCTCAGCGTGCTCCCGCGCGGATTATTCATGCCTGTGCGCGGCTGCGCCGCGCTACTCAACTCAGCATGAATAATCCGGGCCAGGCAAGATCTGTGTGTCCAGCACCTCTCACCGGCCATCTGATCCGCGGGCGCGTCTCATACCTGGTCGGGGACGACGAAGGGTGCGCGGTACTCCCTGGTGAGGAACTGATCCGCCTTCGCGTTGTTGACGAATCGCTCCGCCTCGGGGTCGAACTCAAGCTTGGGGCCCAAACGGTACGTGGCCTGCTCCGGCTTCACCCCCAGGGCCTCGGTGTTCTCGAGGATGGTGCGCATGCTGCCGCTCACGATCTCATTCTCCTGGAAGATCGCCGGGCGCTCCGCGAAGGGCACGTCCTTACCCAGCCGATAGGAGATGTTGCCCAGGTGGCAGAGCGCGGCGGAGTAGTGGCCCTTCAGGATATCGGCGTTCAGCTCCTCCTGTTTGCGGCTCCGAACGCAATCGATGAAGTTCCCCATATTCCCGTTGGGGTAGACGTGATAGTCCACCTCCACCAACGGCTCGGGTTTGTCGCTGCCTTTGGGGAAGAACTGATCCTCCTTGATGGCGCCCGCTTCGAGGTAGAACTCGACCGTCACCTTGCCCGGATAGGTCCCGCTCAATGCGTTTTCGACCAGGCCGCGGGTCTCGAAGACCAGCAGCGACTCCCCGAAATCGTACACGCAAAGCTCCATATTGGGGGTCTCTCCCTGATCCTTGAAACCGGGGCCGTCGACCCAGCGTCCGCCCATGCTGACGACGCTCTTGGGCAAGGTGGCGCCCTTGATCGCCCAGCGCGCGAGATCTATCTCGTGGACGCCCTGATTGCCGATGTCGCCGTTTCCCGTGGGCCAGAACCAGTGCCAATTGTAGTGGACGAGGTTGGCGTGATAGGGCTCCGTCGGCGCCGGGCCGAGCCAGAGGTCGAAGTGGAGATACTCGGGCGGGTCCTGGACCGGCTTGAAGCCGATGCTCCAGCGCGGCTTGCAGCAGTAGCCCTTGGAGACCAGGAGCTTCCCATACTTGCCGCTCTGCGCCGCGGCGATCCGTTTCGCCCATTCCGAGCTCGACCGATTCTGCGTGCCGTGCTGCACGATCCGGTTGTACTTGCGGGCGGCCTCGACGCACTTGCGTCCCTCGGAAATCTCGTGGCTGCAGGGCTTCTCGACGTAGACGTCCTTCCCCGCCTGGCAGGCCCAGATCGTGATCAGCGAATGCCAGTGGTTGGGCGTGGCGATGCTGATGGCGTCGATGTCCTTGTTCTCGAGCAGCTTCCTGACGTCGGTGTATCTCTCAACCTTGACGTTGGCGCTGTCGAGCTGGTCCGCCGTGCTGTTGAGCACATGTTCGTCCACGTCGCAGAGCGCTACCAAGCGCACGCCCTGCATGCCGACGAAGTTCTTGATGTGCGATCTGCCCTGACCGTGGAAGCCCACGACGGCAACGCGGATGTCGTCGTTGGCCCCGAGGACCTTGGCGGCGGGAAGGCCGGCGACCACCCATCCGGCGCCGGCAATCGAGGTCTTAAGGAAGGTTCTCCGCGTGATCGGCTTCATGATGGATCTCCTTTTCTCTGTCGTGTCACGGGGCGTTCCGACCAGTGCTTGGGCAGATCGCGACGCTATACTTCCGAGCTTCGCCTTCCCAGGGCAAGACACCTCCTGGCGCGCCGGCGGTGATCGCGGACGACGATCCGACAGGGAAGCAAGCTATGGTGGGGCGGGCGTCCCGCCTTCGCAGGGCACCGAAGCCCGCCCCGCTTCGGCGGGCGAAGGTGGCTCGCCCGCCAAACTAAACTCTTTTCGCAGCCGAGACGGCTGCGCCACCAAGCAACTCCTTTGTCAACCTATTCGGCGAACATCAATAATGCTCTCTTGCAGGACTGCTGTTCCGGGACCGGGTCACCCTCACCCTGCCTCTCCCCCGGGGTGCGGCGTTGCCGCATCTCCGGAACGGCCCCTCGGCTTTGCTCGGGGTCACCCTGAGCTTGCTCGCCCTGAGCGTGTCGAACGGGTCAAAGGGCGGCGCACGGCGCCGTGCAGGGAGAGAGGTTGAGTAGCGGTCTCGCCATCCCTACGAAAAACGACCACGCCCCAACAGGGAGATCGGTTGACTCCGTTTCGTTCGCGAAGTATACTCTTCGGAGCGGTTTTCGCCTGCCGCCACCCTTCTTCGGGTTACCCCGGATGAACGGCCGCGGTGGCTGCGTCATCTTCCGGGGGCAGGCGCATCTGGCTTGGTTAAGAGGAGGAGTGCATTCATGAGAGATCACGGTTTCACTCGGCGCACGTTTTTGATGGGAAGCGCGATGGCGATCGCGGGTTTGCAGACGGCCGCGCGTGCCGCCGGGAGGAGGGTTTCTCCAAACGAGAAGCTGAACATGGGCGGCATCGGCGCGGGGGGACAAGGGGGCGGCGACATCAGGGACATGGGCGCGGAAAACGTGGTTGCGTTGTGCGACGTGGACTGGGATCGGGCGGCTCAATCGTTCAAGACGTTCCCCAATGCCCGGCGGTACAGAGATTTCCGGGTCATGCTCGAAAAGGAGAAGCTGGATGCCGTGACCGTGGGAACGCCGGACCACACCCACACGGTCGCCGCATTGGCCGCGATGCAACTGGGGATTCACGTCCGGGTTCAGAAGCCCCTGACGTGGTCGATTGCGGAGGCGCAGGCGCTGACGAAGGCGGCTCACAAGTACAACGTGGTGACCGCGATGGGCAATCAGGGCCACGCCGGCAGCGGGGTGCGGGAGATGTGCGAGATCCTGTGGTCCAACGCCATCGGCCCGGTTCGCGAGGCCCACACTTGGACCGACCGGCCGATATGGGACCAGAGCCCCAAGACGGCGAACCTGCCGTCGGTGGCCGTGCCCGAGGACATGGACTGGGACCTGTGGCTTGGTCCGGCGCCCTACCGCCATTACAACCCCGGGTATGCGCCGTTCGCCTGGCGTGGCTGGTGGGAATTCGGCTGCGGCGCCCTGGGCGATATGGCCTGCCACGTTATGGACCCGGCGAACTGGGCGCTCCAGCTCGGCACGCCCACGAGTGTCGAATGCGTCACCATGGAAGGCGGCAGCGAGCAAACCCCTCCCACGAAGTCCATCATCAAGTATGAGTTCCCGGCGCGCCCGTTCCGGGAAAAGTACGACGTAGCCTGGAAGGGGAAGACCCTGCCGCCGGTTACGGTCTATTGGTACGACGGAGGATTCAGGCCGCCTCTTCCCGCGGGTGTTCCGGAAGGGACGAAACTGGGTGACGGCAGCAACGGCTCGTACTTCGTCGGCGACGACGGGGTAGCGACCACGGGCTGCTACGGCGACGACACCCGCCTGCTGCCCGACGAGCGGATGAAGGATTTCAAGCAGCCGGACGGAGTGATCCCGCGCGTGCAGGACGACGATTCGCACCTGGAGTTCGCCAACGCGTGCAAAGGCGGTCCGGCGCCGGGCTCCAATTTCGACTACTCGGGCCCGTTCACGGAAGTGGTGCACCTGGGCAGCCTGGCGGTCCGCGCCGGCGTGGGCAAGAAGATCCAGTGGGACTCCAAAGCGATGCGTTCGCCCAACATGCCCGAAGTCAACAGATTCGTCGAACGGCAAAACACACGCCGCGGCTGGGAAATCAGCGTCTGACCCCCGCAGTCCCAACGTGTCGAGAAAACGAAAGGCCCTTCCGAAAGGGAGGGCCTTTCACGTGCCGGATTTCTCCGACAGAGAGGACAGGAACCCGCCCCTTCTGCTGAAGCCAACCGCTGCGCGCCGGCACTGTTCCTGTCCCTTCACGGGGGGACAGGAATCCGACCGTCCGCTGAAGCCAATGGCTGCGCGCCAGCACTGTTCCTGTCCCTTCACGGGGGGACAGGAACCCGCCCCTTCTGCTGAAGCCAACCGCTGCGCGCCGGCACTGTTCCTGTCCCTTCACGGGGGGACAGGAACCCAACCGTCTGCTGAGGCCAATGGCTGTGCGCAGGCACTGGTTCCTGTCCCTCGAGCTCAGACCGGTAGCTGGCGGCGCCGTCTTTGCTTCCGGTCCTTTGGCCGCTTTGCCCGCTGCGGTCGGCAGGAACTCGGCGCGCCGCCCCCGTATCTGACACCAGATTCCCCTGGAGGCAAGGTGATGATAACAACCGTATCTCGTATCGCAATGATGGGCGTGCTGCTGATGTTTGTTGTGGCGGGCGCGGTTCAATGCGCGCCGGCGGGCGGCGGGGGCGCACAAACGACGGACGCGACGGCGTCCACGCCGATGCGCACTCCTGCGCCCAACGCCGTTATCCTGTTCGACGGTAAGGATCTCAGCAAATGGCAACGGCCTGATGGCCAGCCGGCGGCCTGGACCGTGGCAGACGGCGTCATGACCGTCAGCCGCGGCAACATCGTCACCAAGGAGACCTTCGGCGACGCGTGGATCCACGTCGAGTTCATGGAGCCGGACATGCCCAACGCCCGCGGGCAGGAGAAGGGCAACAGCGGCGTGTACGTGCAGGCGCGCTACGAGATTCAAGTGCTGGACTCCTACAGCATCAAGGTGCCGGGACGGGGCGACTGCGGGGCGATCTATGGCCAGTATGCGCCGCTGGTCAATGCGAACAAGCCGCCGCTGCAGTGGCAAACCTTCGATATCATCTTCCGCGCGCCGCGGGTTGACGCATCGGGGAAGGTGCTCGAACAGGGCAGGATGACCGTGCTCCAGAATGACATGGTGATCCACAACAACGTCGAGTTACTCGGCCCTACGGCGGGCGGCGATCCCAACGTCGCCGCGCCCGGCCCGCTCCTGCTTCAGGACCACGGCCACCCGCTGAAGTACCGCAACATCTGGTTGGTGCCCCTGCCGCTCAAGGGCTCCGACGCGTACTGATCCGGTGCGCGCTCGAGTGCGACGGGTCGGCCCCACGGGCTGAGACCAGCCTGTAGAGCGGGCTTATTCATCCCGAGCATCGTCGAGGGACCTAAGCCCGCCATCCGGATCGGCGGGGCCAGCCCCTCGACTTCGCTCGGGATAAACGGCCCCGCCCTACAATGCCGGATTGGCGGGGAAGGCGTCAGGGCGGTTCGCGAACCGCCCCAACAATGCGCCGCGCGG
>Ga0315282_10006059_pt1 | contig 20350 bp, 18 predicted proteins | sample YL17G07_20_MG_FD_203693 | JGI IMG/M metagenome (GOLD analysis project Ga0315282, IMG submission 203693) | Sediment microbial communities from Yellowstone Lake, YNP, Wyoming, USA - YL17G07_20 | ecosystem: Environmental > Aquatic > Freshwater > Lake > Sediment | place: USA: Wyoming | collected... | reverse complement strand
CCGCCACCATCAGGAACTCAGACACTAGGGCATCTTCCATCCAACATTATCACCGAGGAGAACCAAGATGATAGGCAAATATAATTATGAAATGGAGCCCCGGCATACTAATTGTAGAATCTTAAGTCGAAGGCAATAAGAACTTTTGGCGTGGCCGCAAGTAGTAAAGAACCGTTTATAAGATAGTATGATGTGATTAGTTTTGATGGAATCGTCGATAACAGTCATAATCCCGTGCTTTAATTCAAAGCATACGATAGGATTATGCTTGAATTCAGTATTCAAACAAACTCTTAAGCCTCTTGAGATCATTGTCGTAGATGATGGCTCTACAGACTCCACATATGGAATTGCTTCTAGTTTTCCTGTGATAGTTATAAAGCACGGTATAAATTTGGGTCTAGCGACCGCAAGAAACACAGGTTTAGGATCTGCACGGGGGGAGATAGTTTCCTTTTTAGACTCAGATTGCCTCGCATCAGAAAAATGGCTTGAGAACATTGCGGAGGACTTTAGTTCACTATCGCTAGTTGGGGTCGGTGGAAGAGGGATCGAGATCAATAAGGATAATTTGATAGATCTACATAGGTCTTTGCACGGTTCACAGACACTTGGCTTGGCTAAGAAATATGTTAACATGCTTCACGGATTGTGTTTTTCGTTCAGGAGAGAAGTCCTTGAAAAAATTGGTGGTTTCGACAAATATTTCAGGACAAATGGTGAGGATGTGGACATATGTTTGAGACTATATCGGCGAGGGTTCCAACTTTTTTATGATCCCAACGTTGTTGTTTTCCATTTAAGGCAAGATGATCTAAAATCATACCTTAATGCTAATTACAGAGCCTACAAATATGGTTTCTATGCGCAGTTGAAAAACGTTGGGTATTCAAAAACAACCTTCGGTAGGGAAGTTATAAGGATCTGTCTGAGATTCATATCGAAGGTTGTGGATGATATAAGGCTATATAAGGCATCCCACACCACACCTCTAATCATTCTCTCTCTTCTTGTATCTTTAACCCAAATTCTAGCCCTTCATGACGTATACAGTGAAATTCTTAAAAACATGGGAAATCCTAATTACCTGGCGGCAAGGGCATATATGAAGCAATGAAGATACTTATTGCAAATCCTCCTGCTTATCTCTGGGACTCATCTAGGCACTTTATCCAAGCCGGGAGCAGGTGGAGTTTCACGCTAAATATACCAAAGGGAGATACGCATGAACACTATCTACCCTACCCCTTTTACTTAGGCTATTCTTCAGCCCTACTCAAAAGGGATACAAATTCAAGCGTTAAGGCCATCGATTTTTGCGCATTAGATCAAGATGAGGAAGACTTTGTGAGTGCGGTTGAGTTACATAGCCCTGATATGCTTGTGATGGAAGTGCCGACGATCAGTTTTCCCCTTATTACAAGTCTCCTAAGTAGAATTAAGGAGAAAGTTGGCTGTAAGATTGCAGTGGCTGGAAGTCATGCTACGGCATTAGCTGAAGACATCCTAAGAAGCCATCCTCCTATTGACTTCTGTCTCATAGGTGAATATGAATTCACATTAAAGGATCTTGTTGAAGAGCTCAGTAAGAATGATTCGCTTGGAGGGTTAGTTAGTATGCCTGGAGTAGCCTTCAGGAAAGGTGATGAAATAGTCGTGAATCACAGGAGAGAACTTATTGACCTTGACCTGCTTCCCTTTCCAGATAGGGACGATCTTCCACCAATATCATACCATGACTTCGAATTGGCCGGAAAACCGTGCATACAAATGCTTTCCTCAAGAGGGTGCCCAATGAACTGCTCTTTCTGCATTGAGAGACAGGTCATCTTCTGTTCACCACGCTATAGAGAAAGAAAAGCAGTAAATATTGTAGAGGAGATGAAATTTGTTAAGGAGAAATATGGAGCTAGGCAAGTGTATTTCGATGACGAGACGATGACCATCGACAAGAAGCACCTTCATTCAATATGCGAAACTATATTGGAGGAGAAGCTTGACCTCCCATGGGCCTGTATGGGCGACGTAACTCTCGGCATGGAGAACCTAGCCTTAATGGCCAAGTCCGGGTGCGTAGGTCTAAAGTTTGGGGTTGAGACGCCCAACAGAAGGATTTTAAAAGAGATAGGGAAGGGCTTCATAGAACTCGATAAAGCACGGAAGCTCGTAGATGCATGTAGAAGGATTGGGATATGGTCACACGCAACTTTCATGATTGGCCTACCTGGTGAAAGGAAAGAAGATGTTCATAAAACGATAAAATTTGCATTAAAGCTAAAACCCGATGGCATGCAATTTTCAATAGCAACACCTTTCCCCGGGACTCCCTTCTTTAACCTAGCGCAATCAAAGGGTTGGCTCAAAATTCTAGACTGGACTCAATTCGATGGAGCCCACAGAGCTGTAGTGAGCTATCCTGAGCTAAGTAGTGAAGAGATAGAAGGGCTCTATCGGATGGCTTTAGGCGAATATAAAAAACTTCAACTCTCAAGAAGAAGTCTAGGAATGAGCACGCTTCTTAGAACAGTTAGGACTAAGGGCATATACTATAGCCTTCATAGAGGTGCTAGTATCTTAGGTGCTAAGGTGAGTATGAAGTTTAAGTGAATAACCAAGATGGGCCCAATTCAGTAATGACAGGAATGCAAAGAATGCAAGATTCATAGCTAACGGAAGACGACGTTCGAGGCACCTAGGTCTTAATTTTAACGACTAGAGCTTGGTCCCCAATTAGACTTGATCTTGACGAATTTAAACCTTCGATGACATCCTCAGCTCAGTAGCAATAAATGAATATGCTTGGGATTATTTTTTAGGCTAAATCCAGAAAGTCTTATAGCCAACCCATAAAATACGCATTCTGCTGTGAAAAAAATCCTTTATGTCAATGATCACCTTCAGGGTGGGGGGACTGAGATATTTACGAAGCAACTTGCCCAAGCCTTCCTTGAGATGGGCTTTGAGACATTCTTAGCCACTGGGGATGGGAATGGGAACCAAATCCACGCATTTAAAGGACTGGGGTTTTTCCTTCTTAGAAGGACGATATTCCAGAATCATGATCCTCTTGCCGAAAGATCGTTCAGGCACATTGTGGAAAAGGGCAAACCTGACCTGATCCATACTCTTAATCTATATCGCATTTCGCTAAGTCCCGTTATTGTAGCTGCTAAACTTACGATACCGTGCTTAATGACAATTTGCGATTACTGGCCTGTATGTTTAAACAGGGGGCTCTTAAATCCAGACTCAGCTGAAGGCAAGCTTTGTGTGGACAGGTCCTGGAAAAGGTGTGTGGGGGATTGTAAGCACAGAAAGGTTGGAAGATTCCTCTCCCCCTTTATAGAAAGAGGTATGAAGCATAGGGTTGAAATCCTAAATAATCTAATCGGAGAGGAACGCGTTAAAATCTTAGCGACCAGTAAAGCCGTTGCCGATGCTCTAGGAAGCTTTGGATTGAATAGGGCAATGATCGATGTGATAATACCTGGCGTTGACCCTACGCTATTCAGGCCTGGATCTAAGAACAGAGAGAAGATAGCTCTTTTCGTAGGTAGGCCAGACCCACTTAAGGGACCGCATATTTTCAGCAGGATTGCACAAATAGTAAAGGCAAAGATCCCAGATGCGAGATTCGTGGCCATAGGCGGTTACATACCCAATAGTCATGTCGAGTCCCTTGGAAAAGTTGATTTTGACACATTGTTGAGCTTATACCAATCTGCCTCGTGCTTATGCGTGCCATCGATATGGCCAGAACCCCTCGGGGCAATCGCACTTGAAGCGATGAGCTGCAGCACGCCAGTTGTGGCACACAGGCTGGGAGGTCTAGTTGAGACGATAGTCGATGGTAAAACAGGATTCCTTGTTGAATCAGGCGATATAAATGGCTTTGCAGATAAGGTTTCCTTTCTCCTTCAGAATCAAGAAGAACGATTGAAAATGGGTTTAATGGGAAGGCGTAGAATTGAAGAAAAATTCGATATCAAGGATACTTTCAAATCTTACCTTGCCATGTATAAGAGGATTGCTAGGCCTTAGAACTGCCCGTATAAGGATTCGAAGCCCTTTGATACCGATTAATGAAGAATTGTAAAGAGGTCATTCCATTTCTGAGCAAATACTTCTTTGGAGAAATTCTCAGCTGCACGCCGTCTTCCAGCCTGGCTTATCCTTTCGAAAACCTCGTCATTAGATAGAAGGTTCCTCATAGCATCAGCCATCTCATCCATTGAGTGCACGAGGTAACCCGTCTCTCCCTGTATCACGGTCTCCCTCTGCCCGCCTCCATCCGCAACTATTGGGGGTGTACCAGCTGCCATCGCCTCCACAGGGACTATCCCGAAATGTTCCTCGGGGTTAAAATTCGCCATGCACTTCGATGATAGAAGGGTCCTCACGATCTCAGAGCTGGGGACATCTGTCTTGAGAGCTATTCCCTTGTCACCTATTTGTGTAAGCCTTGAAACGAGTGATGGATAATACGCTTCAGCCCAAGGAGATCCCTTGACCCCGCCGACTATCTCGAGCTTTGCATCTGTAATCGTGCTTCTCACCTTCAGGAATGCATCGATGACCATGTCGATCCCCTTGTTCTTATCTATCCTACCGACATAGCATACCTTTCTCTCCCTCTCCTCCTCGCCCTCAAATCGGTGTATATCCACGCACGGATATATCGCGCGGTATTTTGACTTATCCGAAAGGCTGCACTTCCACAACAGATACGTTATCTCCTTGATGTAATTGCTGTTGCAGACAACGGCATCGAGATCCTTAATCGTCTTGTAATGGATCCACCAGTAGATGGAGCGGTAGATCTCGTATTTCAGTGAGTGGGCATATGCCGTAAGCTCCGTCGGATAGTGGACAAAGCTGATTTTCTTGATAAATGACGGAACGAGTCGAAGCACCGAGGGCTCCGTTGTGGTGTTGATTATGATCTCCGGCTTGAACTTCTCCACGCATCGCTTTACAGCTGAGGTGAGATTGAATGTTATCCTGTAGAGCTTCCCAAAATTGTACCTGAATCCGGGTATGAACCATCTATCGGGTGGAATGCTGAAGAACTCCTCATAGCTTCTATTTGGTTCAGGTCTGTCCCAGGCGCATATGGCTACCTCATGTCCAACATCGTGTAGAGCGGAGGCCAAGTCAGCCGCAAATTTATTGCTGCCACCAAATACCTTGGCCGTAAAGATAACTAGTGAAATTCTCATGTTGCCACTTTTACCTAACCCAGACCGTATTTGAGGGTTTCCTCGTTCTCAGCGATCAGATTTCCAATCTGGGTTCCTGCGACCGTCATCCCATTTTGTGCCGTAATGTAGCCAATCAGGACGAAAGGCCTCAGCCTCACCAAACTGTGGGGACAATACACCGTGAGCTCGGTTGGAAAGTAGACGTATGTATTCTTTTCTTCGTTTCGGGAACTACGCGTAGGACGAAGGGTGTCGTAATATTGATAACTAGGTCCGGATCAAACCTGTCGACACATCATTTAATAACTGAAGCGAGATTGAAGGTTGTCTTATAGATGGCCCTCAGGCTATATCCGAAAGTGGGTGTGAAGGAGTTCTCAGGTGAGAGATCTAGGAACTCTTCATGGCATCTTCTAGACTTAGATTTGTCCCATGCACATACAGCTACATCATGGCTTACAATGCTTAAGGCAGAAGCCAAGTTGGCAGCAAATTTACTGCCACCACCAAGTACGTTTGCGTTGGATAGGACAATTGAGACCTGATAGTGAGAGTATCATAAATGTTAAAATAGTTCATCTATAAAAGAACATTTCATTCCTCCTCTATCCTCCAACGCCTTAGTCCCTGAGGGGCCAGTCTAATGGGAATATTGCGAAAGTCCGGATTCTGTTTTAGAATCTCCTCAATCATGGCATACTTGTAACGAGTGTCGGCTTTCATCAACAACGTAACGGATCCTCCAATTCCTCCTGCGCCGTTCACCTTGTAGCCATCAATGCCAAAGCCTCGAGCTACCGTAATAACCTTCTGCGCTCGATCGCCAACGAGTTCTGGATGCAGTTGTTTCTGGGCCTCGGTATTCGCTATCATGGATTTCCCAAATTCGTTTAAATTCCCGTGGAGAAGAGCTTCCTTGCCTTCGACAGCAGCTTCGCGCAGAGGGTTCAGTAATTTACGGTACTTACGAGATCTCTCAAGTCGTTTAATCACTAGCTTATGTATCTCTGAGGAAGAATGTGGCTTGCCTAAGTAGATTAAAAGCAGGCGAGACTCAAGTTCCCATAAGAGTGAATTGGAAAGATAGAGTGAAGAGACTGAAGCCTCAGGGTAGTTGCGCATCTCGATGAAATTAATCCCTCCATATGCAGAGCTTAGCTGGTCTTGAATGCCGGACTGATAGCCAAGAATCATGGTCTCGACATAGTGCGATTTTCTAGCTATTTCGTAGCTGGTCAGCGAACATTCTCCAATCATATCCAGCGAACCCAAAATGGCAACAGAGACCGCCGCCGAGGTACCGGTCGAAGCTCCGACAGGGGCTTCAGAGAATATAGAAACGTCGAGATGAAGGTCCTTCGGAAGCCGAAACATCTTAAACGAGGCCTCGATCAGTGGATGCTTGGACCATGCCTTAGCACTTGGGTCAACGTCGTACGTGTCTTTATAATTCTCAGCATGTATAGTTATCCTTGCTTCATGGGGTTTCTTTCTCCTCGCACTTACTATGACCTCAACGTAAGGATAAACCGCAATGTTAAGAACAGTACCGTATTTAGCAAACCATGTATCAGTCCAACCCCCTAAATCACATATTCGAATCGGCGCAATGCATTTGATGATTTTTTTGGTCTGAGACGTAGTCCGAATCTCCTTCGATGTGTAATATCCTCAGCATATTTAAAATATAAGATTTGTCACCGTAGGAAACTCCTTACGAAGGAAGAAGGTTATGCTAAGATAGCAGAATGTATGTCTTGCCGATCTAACAAAAGCCGTTCTGCTCCTAGAATAATGCTCAACGGCGCGACCGAAGCCCAAGTCTAGTCCGATTAAAATAGCAATCCGAAAGCCCAATATTCTTACAGGACCTATTCCAGGGTAGCAAGAAAATCATTCCATTTCTTAGCGAATACTTCCTTGGAGAAGATCGTTGTAGCTCGGCTTCTACCGGCGCTACTCATCCTCTCGAAGGTCTCGTCATCGAATAGAAGGGTTTTCATAGATTCCGCTATTTCATCCGTTGAGTGCACAAGGTAGCCAGTCTCTCCATGAATCACAGTCTCCCTCTGACCACCTCCGTCCGCGACTATTGGTGGAGTACCTGCAGCCATTGCTTCTACTGGTACTATTCCGAAATGTTCCTCCGGATTGAAACTCGCCATGCATCTGGATGATAGAAGAGTTTTCGCTATCTCCACATCAGGAACATCTGTTCTGAGGCTTATCTGTTCGTCTCCTATCTGGGCAAGCCTCGAGACGAGTGAGGGATAGTATATCTCAGCCAAAGGAGATCCCTTGACCCCGCCGACTATTTCGAGCTTCGCGTTCGTGGTAGTCTCTTTTGTTTTTAGGAATGCGTCGACGACCATATCTATCCCCTTGTTCTTATCTATCCTGCCAACGTAGCAGACCTTTCTCTCTCTCCTTACCTCTTTGCCTTCGAATCGGTGTACGTCGACGCATGGATAGATCGTGTGATACTTGGTCTTCTCTGCGAGACTGCACTTCCACAGTAGATACGTCAGATCCCTAATGTAGTCGCTATCGCAAACAACAGCGTCGAGGTTTCTGATCGTCTTGTAATGGATCCACCAGTAGATTGAGCGGTACAGCTCATCCCTAAGGGAATGACGATATACTTTGAGCTCAGTTGGAAAGTAGACGTAAGTAATTCTTTTCTTCGTTCCGGGAACCACACGTAGGACGGAGGGCGTTGTTGTGTTGATCACAATATCCGGATTGAATTGTTCCACGCATCGCTTTACAGCAGAGGTGAGATTGAATGCTATCCTGTATAGCTCCCCAAGGTTGTACCTGAATCCGGGTATGAACCATCTATCGGGTGGAATGCTGAAGAACTCCTCATAGCTTCTATTTGGTTCAGGTCTGTCCCAGGCGCATATGGCTACCTCATGTCCAAAATCGTGTAGAGCGGAGGCCAAGTCAGCCGTAAATTTATTGCCACCGCTGAATACATTCGACGATAAGATAACCAGCGAAATCTTCATATCACCTTTATTTCACAGCCCCGACTGTATTTGAAGGTTTTCTATTTTCGTCGTTCAGCATCCCAAGCTCTAGACATCTGCTATCTTTTCGCCGCGATGTAGCCGATTATAACGAAAGGCCTCAGCCTCACCAAGCTGTGGAGGAGCGTCCTCCAGAAGGGCATGTGCAATTGCCTCCTGGCCCTCCCCGAGTTGAGCTGCCCCCTTATGCATTTGCCGACGGTTAATTCCCTCATGTGATATGAGATCGCATCACTGAGGTAGATCCTCTTGCCACGCATCCGAAGATCTACATCCGTGTCTGGGGCTATGACGTCAGTGAACCTCACCTCTCGTAGCTTTTCACCCCGATAGACGCGGTTCCCCCCTCTCGGCGTTCTACCAGCGCCTAAAACGTCGTATGTCCTCTCCCACAGCGAATACAACCTATTAAAGGCAGTTGATGGCTCGGTTATGACTCTGCCCGATACCGATGATATTTCGCCATTAAAGACAGCAAGGGCCTTTCTGAAATATTCTGGCTCTATGAGTATGTCCGCATCGACAACCGCTACGAATTCACCGTGGGCCTCCCCCAATCCGATTTCCAAGTTCTCAGCATAGCTGTTCCTCCATCTGGCATGGCTCTTCTCGATGATGCGCACCATGAAGCGTTTCGCCTCATCCGTTGTTCGATCGGTGCACCTGTCGCATACGACGATGATCTCGTGCGCTATATCCTCTGAGGCTCGTCCGATGGCATCTAGGCACCTTAGAATGTACTTCTCCTCATTATGGGCAGCGACTATGATCGAGAGCTTCAAACTAGTCTGTTCACTGTGTACGGCCCGAAGAACAGCATATCCTTTCTTATCTCTTTTCGGGTCCGCTGCTCGGACTACAAAACTAATAAATCTTGGTAAATGACCTTTTGCCACACTAGGTGATATTGGGTTGCTCGAAGAGCTCGGGATCGCGACCTTAGACGATATATCTCTTAATGGCAAAGTTGCCTTAACCAGAGTCGACATAAATTCGCCTGTGGGTGAATCGACGAAAAAGGTAACAGACGATAGTAGGATTCGAGAGCATGCTCATACGATCAGGGAGCTCTCCGGAAAGAAGGCAAAGGTTGTGATACTGGCTCATCAAGGTCGAAAGGGCGATCCTGATTTCATCTCGCTTGAGCAGCATGCCAAGATCCTATCCGACATACTCTCTTATGTAGTTGTATTCGTGCCAGATACAATAGGGGATAAGGCGAAGGGTGCGATCAAGGGAATGAAGCCAAGAGACGTCATCATGCTAGAGAATGTCAGATTCCTATCCGAGGAGACCCTTGAAAGAACGCCCGAGGAACATGCCAAAGGTGAGCTTGTCAGCAATCTGGCTCCTCTCGCCGATTACTTCGTAAACGATGCCTTTGCTGCCGCTCACAGATCTCATGCCTCAATTGTAGGCTTCACCGTTGTTCTGCCGTCAGTAGCAGGTAGGATCATGGAGAGGGAGCTGACAGCGCTTTCTAAGGTCCATGGAAAACCCGAGAAGCCCTCAGTCTATGTTGTTGCTGGCGCGAAGCCAAAGGAGAGCTTCGATGTTGCTGAACATGTCCTCTCCAATGGCATAGCTGATGATGTCCTAACTGGTGGCCTTGTCGCGAACGTATTCCTAAGGGCCAAAGGAATCAATCTGGGGGATGTGAACGAGAGGCTTCTGGAGGACAAGGGCTTCACCCCTTTCTACATAAAGGCGAGGACGATGGTCAAGAACTTTTCGGAGAGGATCGTCACTCCCGTTGACGTCGCCGTCGAAATCGATGGGACGAGGAGCGAAGTCGCGATCGATGACCTGCCGATCGAGCACTATATCAAGGATGTCGGAAGAAGGACAATACAGCTCTACAACCGCCTCATAATGCAGGCAAAGTCGATCGTCGTCAACGGCCCTCTAGGGGTATATGAGGAGGATAACTTCTCAATTGGCACGAGGGAGGTCCTAATCGCCCTCTCCAAGACTAAGGGCTTCAGCGTGGTTGGGGGAGGCCATTCCCTCGCAGCGGTCCATAAGTTCGGTTTGGAGAAGAAGCTTCCATATGTCAGTACAGCTGGAGGGGCACTGATAAGTTATCTCTCGGGCGAGGTCTTGCCCGGAATCGAAGCACTGAAGAAGGCCTGGAAGAAGTTCTTCAATAAGCCCGAATAAGGCTTAACTCCAGAATCCAATCCCCCTTCACATTATGTCCGAGCTATTCGTAGGCGTCGATGCCGGGGGGACAAGCAGCTTTAGCATTTCGGCCACTCGGAACGGCCTTGTCCAAGGGTCTGCTAAAGGCGGGCCAGCCAATCTCCAGGAAGAGGGGGTGGGCTCATGCTCGAGGGCAATAGTGGAAACCGTCAGAAAGCTCTCCAACCCTAAATCGATAATCCATTGCATAGGTGCTGGCGTACCAGGAGCCAGGATGGAATCAGATCAGGAACTGTTAGCTGAAATGATCTCCGATTCGCTTGGTTGCGAGATCGTGGTCAGAGGCGACGCCGAAGTCGCTTGTATCGCCTCTTTCCCCGATGGGGAAGGCATTGTGATAGTGGCCGGAACAGGTTCGTCCGCGATGGCAGTAGCGAATCGATCTATAGTCGCTAGGGCTGGTGGATGGGGACCTTTACTCGGAGATGGGGGAAGCGCGTATTGGATAGGTTTGGAGGCCCTTCGCGCGGTAGTTAGGGCTGCCGACGGATGTGGAGAGAGAACGATGCTCTCCGATTACATCAGAAGGGCTTTTGGACTCCCTTCATTGGACGAGCTAGTGCACGTTGTGAAGGAACAGGGAAGGGATCGGATCGCCCAGCTATCTAGAATTGTATACGATGTGGCCAAGTCCGGTGATGCGGTCGCAGGGGATATACTTCGACGTGCGGGTTATGAGCTAGGAGCCATAGCTGGGAGTGTAGCGAAGAAGTTAGACGCCGGCGCGAGAGTTGCCCTTGTTGGAGGTGTCTTTAAGGCAGGCGATTATGTCGTCGTACCTCTTCTCGACGTCCTGAAGCGAATGGGCATTGATGCCAAGGTTGTACGGCCAAGGTTCCCTCCTTGCGTTGGTGGGTTGATCCTCGCATATGAGAGATTTGGAATTGTAACTGAAGACTCGATCCTCGGGAATCTGGAGGGCTCCATTTCCTGTCTTGCCGGCATCTACGATAAGGGACCTATCTGATGATTTCACGGAAGACCTAATTCATAGCCAGATAGGCATTTCAACGAGGAAACTGACCTTGAGGAGTGAAGTGTTTAAGGAGCTTCAGGAGCTAACCACAGAGGCTAGAAACCCCAAGAGCAGGAATATAGACAGAGCCAGCCCCATAGATATCCTGAGGATCATCAACGGCGAGGATCAGCTCGTTCCAATCGCCGTTGGGAAGGAAATCCCGAACATAGCTAAGGCAGTCGAATTCATAGTCGAATCCTTTGGGAGTGGTGGGAGGCTCATCTATGTGGGCGCTGGAACGAGTGGGCGCCTTGGGGTGCTCGATGCATCAGAGTGCCCGCCAACATTTGGTTCCCTTCCTGAGACGATCCAAGCGATCATAGCTGGCGGCGATGCCGCCCTCAGGCAGTCCGCGGAAGGGATAGAGGATTCTATGGAAGCTGGTGCCGAAGCCATAACTCATTCCTCGGTCTCGGAAAAGGACACAGTAGTGGGCATATGTGCCTCTGGACGAACGCCATTCGTTATTGGGGCGTTGAGGAGGGCCAAAGAGGTCGGCGCAAGGACCGTTGCTGTTACAACAAATCCCGGTTCCAAGATAACTGGATTCGCTCAGGTCTCAATTGCCCCGGTTGTCGGGCCCGAAGTTATTGCCGGCTCGACACGCATGAAATCGGGCACCGCTCAGAAGCTTGTGCTGAACATGTTAACAACTGCGTCGATGATACTCATTGGGAAGGTCTATGAGAACCTCATGATCGATCTGAGGCCTATCAGCGAGAAACTGATGGAGCGCGCGAAGGGTATAATAATGATCCTGACGGGCATGAATTACGATGAAGCCAACAGAATCTACGAGCTGTCAGGTAGGGATGTGAAGCTTTCAACCATTATGCTCAGGGGGAAGATCGATCTAGAGGAGGCAAGGCGGCTTTTGATCAAAGCTGGTGGCAGAGTTGCACTTGCTCTCGATTACGCTTCCCGGGAATGATATTCCTTATCTCGGATGAACTACCCTCGCAGGGTACTACTCAATCAATAATTCATCTGGAGATTGTAGGAGAACTGCCGCTTTCCACAACGATGAGTTCCTCTTGCTTAGTGCCCTCCTCACTAGGTTCGAGTGGCCCATTACAGAAGGGGCAGTTCTTCAAACTCGGCGAGAAAGCTGATATGTCGTTCGCACAACTAGGGCACAATTTAGGAATCAAAACAGACTTTTGAATGTCTTCATCAACCTCACGGGTATTTTCGATGTATGTGACAATTCCACCCTCGAGGAGGAGGCTGGCCGAACCAAGTGATGTGTAGAATCCGATTGCAAATGAATTCTTCACTAGAGTCGAAAACGATATTGTAAAAACACCTATATTTCCAATGATCAACATTATACCTGAAATCGCGAACACAAGTGTCTTTGTCCGTCTTCCGACGAAATGCGTGAAACCGAGGGTACTACATATGACTGCGGGAAGCAGTGCCATCCACCAATCAGTCTCGAATAAGATTATGCTCGTCGTCTCTGTAACTATCCAAGGTAGGAACGAAGATGCTATTGCCAGAACAAGGCCCATGATTCCGAGGGTTGTACCAGCCTCAAGCCTCGAGAGCATGTGTGGAAATCGCGAATACACTATCGACTCTAGGCTTAAAGTGGTTTTCCTCAATATTTACTGAGTAGCACAATCGGAGCGAATGTCAAGATATAATGAGGTCGATTGACAAGAATATTCAGCCCTGATGCTCTTTATTGCAGAATTTTCTAAACAGAAACGAAATTGGAGAATGATTTTAGTTTGGAAGAAGATTAGGAGCAAGTAATAGCTTTTTTTGTATTTTTATAACATGTATCTGCCTATTAAATGAGATTTTCTCAAGCCCTTCTCGCCTTGTCCCCGTCATAGTAGATTACCGGGCATCATAGCTCCCCTCAGGCGGCAGAGGGGGAAACGGAGCTTGCAAAGTAGGTTGTTGTAGACGATGATATTGGTCGAAGATGGAGCATCACATGAAAAAAGGAACTCTCGAGAGGACCCATTCAGAACCCCTCAAGCTATGTCTATCCCTTGTTGTAGTTTTCATTCTGGACGAGAGTAGTGACGTGTGGAGATGATCAACGCCGCAAGGATGGTGATGGCTACAGATGACATACATCCCACTAATAATAAGAGCTCTGAATCGAACTGTCCTGCAACATTTTCTGAGACGCTAGTTACCTCTCTCCGTCCAAGCTCAGCCACATAGCTCCAATGAGCACCCAGTGTATAGGTGGGTGGAACAAATAACATGTAGTCATCTAGTCGGAGCATAAAACCGTTCTTTACGTGACTGGCATCAGTTGGGTACATGTAGAAAATAGCAAAGTAGTAGTCTCTTTTTACAGGATCGATGAGCAGAGTCCATAGTTCATGCCATGTGTTACCCATGTCCGTGACATTATACAGGTTTAGAATCGGATACAAGGTTAGGTTCCTACTCCCCCAAGTAAGGAAACCCCCTTGAGCATCCACAGAGAAAGATGTCCCCGATGCCCGCAGGGCGTTCCAGACTTTTGGATAAGGATAAAGTTCTATCTGCCGTATGGTTATAGATGGAGTCTTAACGACAGTGCCATTTAGTCGTTGTGTTCCAACCAAAGGCCCAACCCATTGATTAGTTCCAGTCGCATATTCAAATATCCAAAACCCATCTAACGATGTTCCATCAAAGGAGCCATCAAGATAAAGATTGATGATGTAGAAATCATATCGCGATACATTAACTAGAGATATAACCCAAAGATTTTGAGAAAGCCAATAGGAGCTATACCAAGGCATGACCTCAATCAACTTCCCACGAAACGTAACGAAACCGCCAGCCCCTGAGGCTACAATGCTGTTTCCACTTGGATCCACCCCAAACGCGAAGAAATTTTGGATTTCGTTTTTATTCGAAGACTGGTTCTGAACAATATCTGTAAATTTCTGGGGGTTGTTTAAGATAATGGCTTGACTACTTAAAATGGCTGGAGATGAGCAAGTCAGGGCCAATAAGAGAAGTAGAGACAAACGCATTCCAATGCCATACTGTATCGCATTCCTTTGTCTATTTAAGTGTCTGGGTGCTCTGAAACCATCACTCCGAATCCTCCATCAAAAAACTTGGCTCGAGAATTTCTGACATGAGAGAACACAAATTTACGGGCTAGTCGTTAAGTGGATCGAAGCCGGGACACACCCCTCTGAAGCTCGAAACTCCTTTGGTTCATCGATAGGAGTGAGCCTCATCAACCCAGACTTGTCTCATCAGGTTATTGCGTGAATCAGCCTTGAGCCTCGCGAATGATGCGTTCCTGCCTCTCCTTAATTCGCTCATAGTAGATAACTAGCAGTCCTACTGGCAGCGCTCCGATACCAAAGTAAAGATAAACCCTAAGAGTATAGAAAGGTGACCACTTCGAATCAATCTTAAGTGTAAAGTTGTTCCTTATGCACACGATGAAGACGGTATACTCTGAAGATACAGGGGCGATCTTGGAGATAGAAAGCCTCTGTTGGGTCGAGTTGAGAGCATCGGTGAGTAAAGGTCTGGACCCGGGGATGACCTCGCTACCTCGTGATGGGAGTATGGCTATGGTCAGACCCCCTGGCTGGGCACCCTCTAGGTCCACAGAAACTGGCGTACCCACGTCGATAGGAGGCAACACCCAGGTATCGATCCAGTATGTGATGTTCTCGTTAAGTTTTACGCTGGGGCCTTTCTTGACAAAAGTCTGGGGAAGTTTTACAAAAGGGAGGACCGTGGACGCGAAAATGACAACTACCCCGACTATGACCAAAAGGAGCCCAAATGCCATCAGCCGACGCATGGTACGACACGAACCCATAGAAATTTAGAGAAACTTTTCTGCATAGTGGCAAGCTGCGAAGTGTTCTGGCAGGATCTCCCTAAGGGGCGGTTCCTCATTGCGACAGATTTCTGCGGCGTGCGAGCATCGTGGATGAAACCTACAACCAGATGGGGGGATGACCGCGCTCGGCACTTCGCCAGGCAGTATTATCTTCATCCTGTTTCGTTCGGGATCTGGAATCGGAACGGCGGACAGAAGAGCCTGAGTGTAGGGGTTGAGTGGTTTGGAATAAAGTTCATCTGTCTTGGACAGTTCAAAGATCTTCCCAAGATACATCACTGCTACACGATTTGTGATCTGTCGAACAGAGCTCAGGTCGTGGGATATGTAGAGGTAGGAGAGCCCCTTCTCCCTCTGTAGATCCATTAACAGGTTGAGTATTTGAGCCCTGATCGAGACATCCAACGAAGATACGGGCTCATCAGCAACGATAAGCCGCGGGTCTACAGCCAATGCTCTGGCTATGGCTATTCGTTGTCTCTGCCCCCCGCTAAATTCGTGTGGATAACGTTCAGCATGATACTCCTCTAAGTTAACCATGCGGAGAAGCTCATAGACATTGTCTTTCCACTCACCCCTGGGTACATGTTTATGGATGATGTATGGCTCACTCAAAATGTCGTATACGGTCATGCGTGGGTCAAGGGATGTGTAGGGGTTCTGGAACACCATCTGTATCCCACGTCTGATCCTCCGGATTTTCTCGGCGTCCTTCGAACTGAAAGCATCGAACATTTTTATGCCGTCGTAGATCACTTCTCCAGACAGGGGCAGCTCCAGGTACATCAGGGTCTTGCCCAAGGTAGTCTTGCCACAGCCGCTCTCGCCTACCAGACCCAAGTTTTCACCCTGACCTATGTTCAAGCTGACGCCATCAACCGCGTGGACGACACCAAGTTGCTTCTTGAGGAGGATCCCCCTACTGTAGATCGGATAGTATTTGACAAGATCCTTAATTTCAAGCAGAACTCGGTCACTTGCCCCCATCTACCTCAGACTCCCGTAAGTTGGAGTTCGCGCCAGAAGTGGCATGCAGCTAGGTGACCGTCATCCGTAGCTTCCAGGGGGGGTACTTTCTGCAGACAAAGCTCCTTCGCGTAGGGGCATCGGGGATGAAATCTGCACCCTGGCGGTGGGTCGATCAGGTTTGGGATATTCCCTGGAATAACCTTAAGATTTTTGCGTTGGTCTATTCGTGGGACCGCTTGAAGTAACGCCTCGGTGTAGGGGTGATTTGGCTTTCTGAAAAGTGAGTGGGTCTCAGCAACTTCTGCTACTTTCCCCGCGTAAAGAACTTGAACGCGTTGAGTCATCTCAGCGATGATTCCCATGTCGTGAGTGATCATCACCAACGACATTCTCAGATTCTCCCTAAGTCCCTTGAGCAGTTCAAGCACTTGGGCCTGAACTGTTACGTCGAGATTAGTTGTGGGTTCGTCGGCGAAGAGGAGCATGGGCCTTGAAGCAAGCGCTCTCGCAATAGCTATGCGTTGTTTCATGCCGCCGCTTAGTTCGTGGGGATACGATCTAACACGTAGCTCCGGCTCAGCAATGCCCACCGTCTCCAAAAGCTTCATGGCCTGTTCCAGAGCCTCTTCCTTTGATAGTTCTCTCCGATGCTCCCGAATAACCTCAACCAACTGATTCCCAATGGTGTAGAGTGGGTCGAGGGATGTGGTAGGATCCTGAAAAGTCATAGCGATCTTCGCACCGCGAACTCTCCTCATCTCTTCCTCGGACTTGGCCAAGATATCTTCGCCCTCAAACTCGATGGTGCCGTCTAGGATCCTTCCAGGTTGAGGCACTATGCGTAGAACCGAGAGCCCTGTGACCGTCTTCCCCGAACCCGACTCTCCGACTAGACCAACTGCCTCATCCTTCCCAACCTGAAAATCGACACCGTCAACGGCCTTGACTACACCAGCCTCGGTGAAGAAGTAAGTTTTCAATCCTTGAACATCCAGCAAAGTCCCCATTTTCAACAACCTTTAATCCCGTAGTCTTGGGTTGAGGGCGTCCGAAAGACCATCTCCAAGGAGATTGAAGCCCAGGACGGCAAAGAGAGTGGCAAGTCCCGGGAATACTGGGGTCCACCACTCAGTCCTCATGTACATGATCCCTTCCTGAATTGTTATGCCCCATGTGGAAGTATTTGCATCTCCAAAACCCAGAAAACTGATTACAACTTCGGTTAAGATGTTACCCGCTATGAGGAGAGTTGCAGTAACGATGATCGGCGTTAGAATGTTGGGAACAATGTGACGGAAAATTATCCTCCATCTGCTAGCCCCAAGGGATCTTGAAGCCTGTACGAAATCCAGTTCCCTGACACTAAGTATCTCGCCCCTTGCAATAAAAGAGATCGTAGACCAACCGAAGAATCCTAGGAGAAGGAGGATGAGGGTCAACCCAAAACCTCTAACAACCATAATCTGGAAGACCCGTGCAAAAAGTAGAATAAGAGGCAGTAGTGGGATCGTGTAGAATACCTGGGAGAGCATCAGGAGGATTTCGCCACCTGCTCCTCTGGAATATCCAGCTACGGCTCCAATGACTATTCCTATGGCAACAGCTACCACTGTAGCCCCCACACCAACGTATAAGTCCCCCCGGGCGCCATGTAATACTTCACTATAGATATCGATACCCGCTCGGCTTGTCCCAAATGGATGCTTCGAAGAGGGGGGTTGCCCAGCTTCTCCTTCGTATAAGCTCTGAAAGCTACGCGGAGGGTAAGGCGCTAACCATGGGCTCGTCAAGGCAATGAACGTAAAGAAGAGAACGATGAAGAGACCTGCCAGTCCTGCCTTGTTTCTCCTGAATCTTCTCCATGCAACAGCCCATTGACCTGCCCCTCTTCTTCGTGTCTCAGTCGTATCACGTTTCGCTGTTTTCACGCTTTCGAGTTCTGTCTCTTGTTGCATCTCGCTAATCTACCCTAACCTAACGCGTGGATCGATCATCCCATAGAACAAGTCGGTGATTATGTTGGCGACCATCAACATGATTGTTATGACCACCGTTATGCCGACGATCAGTGGAATGTCTAAAGCGAAGGTCGCTCTTACGAATTGATACCCTAAGCCAGGCCAGCTGAACGCCGTCTCCAGTGCAGGTGCACCACTCAACGATGAGCCGAAACCCAACCCCAAGATAGTCACAATAGGTGTGATGGCGTTTCGTAGCGCATGCTTGTAGATCACTGTTCGCTCTCTAAGTCCACAGGCACGGGAGGAGAGCACATAGTCTTCTCTTAGGACTTGTAGCATGTTCCCGCGAATTAGTCGCACAAAAGTTGCCAACTGCACGTAGGTGAGGACTGCTAAAGGCATTATGAGATGAGCTATTCGGTCGCCAAACTCGCTCCCCCACCATATCCTTGTTATCCCAGCAGCGCCAGCAGGCGGAAGCCAGCCGAGGTAAAGTGAAAATACTATGATCATCATAAGACCGAGCCAAAAGGTAGGCATAGAATAACCGAAAAGTGCGAATGTAGTTATGGAAACATCACTCTTGGAGTATTGATGTCGTGCCGAAAAGACACCTATGGGTAGGCCTATGAGAACAGCAAGGATGAGTGCCGGAACCTGTAATTCTAGGGTTGTTAGGACCCACGGTCCCATTCTGTCGATAACGAGCGTTCCAGAGACACTCCTGCCCAAATCGAGATGCAGTAGATCCCACAACCAGTATAGGTACCTGATATAAATTGGGTCATTCACGTGATAGTAGGCTTTCAAAGCCTCTAGAACTTGTGGAGGGGCTGACCTTATCCCTTGTCTGATCAAGGCTATGGGATCGCCGGCTGCATTCGATATGGCAAATGTAAGGATCGACACACCGAGGAATACAGGAATCATGAAAAGCAAGCGCCTGATTATGTATGTAGTGATACCGGCCACTACAATATTCGCCTTCGTCGTCTTGATCATTTGATTAAGAGCCCTATATAAGTCTAAGTAAGCCAACGTGCCAATGAATAACCACAGTTTTCGGATTCTCTCCTCGATCGATCGTCATATCGAACGCAAATCGATGGATCGCCCCTTCCAAAGCCTTAAATATCTAGGATCCGAATCTAACTCGAATAAAAATGGTAAAACTTAGAAAAAATATCATAAAAGCTCTAGAAGGGTCGGCTCTGGGCGCACTGACATTCATCATGATCTTCAGCGCATTTGTCATTACGATTCCAGCAGCAAAAGCACAAGAGACTCCGTTATTCTCGGTGACATTGATGGCCTCAACGGGGAATCCTGTTCGACGACAATATTCCGCCTTAATAGCAAATGCCATGCAGTCAGTTGGGATCTCAGCAAGAGTTGTTTACTTAGATTTCTCAGACATCGAGAGCAGATACTTTTCGGATCCGGACAAAGTGGGCAAGGTCTTCGACGATGGAGGCATGGACATAGGTTTCATAGGATGGGGTTTCACAGCTCCTGTACCAGACATCAAGAGTCAGTATCTTGGAAGTAAGGAGGCGTTCCCAATAACGGGAAACAACTACGCTTGGTACAATAGTTCAGAAGCCAACGCTTTACTAACTCAGATCTACACAACCCTTGACAGCAATGTTCAGCTCCAGCTCTTCAGGCAGCTATCTTTGGTGCTTAACAGAGACAAACCATACGTAATCGTCCACCTGACCTCCGACATCGTAGCCAGAGACCCAGCGATCAAGGACTATGGCGACCCCAACGTATTCAGCACAATGGCAACACCGTTCAATGACCTTCAGTACTTCAGTGGGGTGACAACCTACACATTTGCGGAGGCCAGCGATTGGTCAAGCCTTGCACCTTGGAACACCGCGGACTCCAACTCCTTCTACGCCTTATTCGTGTATGGAGTCACCCAAGGTGGTCTGCAGCTTGTTGACCCACGCACCAACACAATGTTCAAAGCGGAGGCAGACACGATAACATCATCCGCTGACGGTAGGTGTAGCGTAGCAGAGATAATGGCACTCGGGCGTAGCAGAGATAATGACACTTCTACTATGCTGCCTTTCGATGCAGGGACATGGCGAAAGCGACCCTTGCAGAACGGATCCGAGTTGTCCTCC